>Ga0123355_10010557_pt1 | contig 14174 bp, 4 predicted proteins | sample TergutEmb28metaG_3_FD_89872 | JGI IMG/M metagenome (GOLD analysis project Ga0123355, IMG submission 89872) | Embiratermes neotenicus P1 segment gut microbial communities from Petit-Saut dam, French Guiana - Emb289 P1 | ecosystem: Host-associated > Arthropoda: Insects > Digestive system > Gut ... | reverse complement strand
CGTAACTCCAACACACATCTAACTAGATCAATGTAACCCACGAAATAACTCAATACATAAGTCGCAAGCTCCTGAGGATGGATGTATTAACATCCGAAACATGTTGAGCATTAAGTAAAGAAACAATAAAGCAAGTGACATCATATTGGTCTCTCTTTATTCAACTCAGCGTATAATTTACCGATCCTTCGGGACAACTTATCAGTCCCATCTTCAAGGATCAAGAATCCTTAAAGATAGGACCGGTAGGTTGTCCCGAAACGTCGGTAAAGAATTGCCACTATTCGCTGCGTGATTTCCCAGAAGAGCGCAGATCTCATCGACTTCGCGGCCGAACCCCAAAGTCACACAAAACGCAAAACGCTCCGAGTGCAGTTCAAACTTATATCCCAGTTTTGTACCTGGACAGACGGCGAAGATACTGATGGCAGACGGCTGTAATGTCTATATTGTATTTACGCTACAGTTGCCTATACATTTACTATGCCACGGGGTAGACTATTAGCGATTCCATTTCCGGCAGGGGCAACACTTCTCTCACTCGTCCAAACCAGCTCTGGGGACCACCCAGTCTCCTACTGACACAGCGCAAAGATACTTTCCCTGGTTAAGGCACGCAGGACGTGAAGTCGAATCACCACCATCTAGTGAAGAGGTTAAGAATGCGTGGAGTTTTACCTATTCCCCATCTGCATGCTTTCAAGGTGTGGACAGACTCATTTCTCTCCCCGTTTACCAATACCAGTCCCAGACACCGTTCCGCTATTTCTTAACCTAATCTATTTATCGAAAAAATAAAAGCTGTGTTTGTTTCTAATATTGTTACGTTAAGTTTCAAGAGACATCGAGATGATTCAAGGTTATCATGGCGTTGAATATTACAACAGTTCTCCTGGAATGTGACGTCGTATAGTCTAGTAGAAAGAATCTTACACCCTGCCTGAATAGATGAAATATATTAAAACAAAACATTTCTACTTTTTTATATACAGTGGAACTAACAGAGAACAGCAAAATGTCAGGTATTATGCAATTTCCTCTGTCTTCTTGCCAATATGTACAGCGGCCGAGACTGTTAAAACATTGTACAAGCACTGCGTTAGATTTTGTACCTCTGATTCGATTTCTCACTCCCAGTTCTGTTTTTCAGGCAACCAGTAAAATTTAATTTCTCAATTTGAATGTTATTTCTCATTCAAAGATTTAGGTGTCACATACTTTAACATTGGTAAGTTAAGTTAAGTTAAGCAATAACTTCCCGTGCGAAGAATGGTTATTTCTGATTGTCCTGTGTAATTATGCAAGTTACTAATATAAGTTGTGGGCCGGGTAGTGTAGTCGGTACAGCGACTGGCTACGTGCTGGACGGTCCGGGGATCGAGATTTTCCGCACCTGTCCCGACCGGCCCTGGAGCCCACCTAGCCTCCTGCACAATCGGTGCCGGGTCTTTCCCGGGGGTAAAGTGCGGCCGGGGCGTGACGCTGACCCCTCACCCCCTTCTAGTGCCGCGGTCGTGGAAGAGTAGAGCTATACCTCTACTCCCCCTATAGGCCTACCGCCTGTACAGAACCTCAGTGCCTGTACAAGGGTGCACTTTAACTTTACTAACGTAAGGTGTGTTTACCTTTCTGTCTTACATGTACATAACAGCATGGAACACTATCTTATATCCTGAATAGTTTTAAAATAAAAAGCCAAATTATTACTTAATTTGTCCGTTTGTAAGTTATTAAAAGATTTGCTGCATCATACATCGATTTGCACATATAAAAGTTAATTATTTTGCAACAATGACGAAGAGCAGAAGCTCCTTGTGTGAATCTTGCGTGCCACTATTTGAAGACAGTCTACTGACCTTGTGGGCCAGAAAACAGGATGTACTAATGAGGCGTTTCAGCCTGCACTGACCGATGTACTGGTTCATTTCAGGAACAGCGAAATAATCATTGAGTTCTTGTCAGGTATTTGAGAACAAAGTCTGAATAGAGAAACAGATAAATCTAAATGGCGATACAAACTAGTGGAGTAGAAGAACAACAACTTTGTCAAATTTACCTTCTGGAATAGTATAAACATCTTCGCATGTGGTAGGATAAACTTGGGAATAAAGGAAAAGATGAAATAAAAGAAGAAAAACAAGTATGAAGAGGACACAAAAAACCTTGAAAATAACATTTCTTTTTTTCCATCTGTGCATGAACAAACAATACAAATCACAATAGTTTTTCAAAGGTAGCTTGTAGAAAGAACACGTTTTATGCATGTGATAATTGCTACAGGTAAGTTCGTAACTGCTGCTGTGTGCTTTTCTTCACCTTGTAACTGACCTTACAGACTCATGTCTCGTGCCATGGAGTTTAAGAGTTGCTGATTCAAGCTTAGCCGTCATGTGGGTTTAATAACGTTAAGATAAAAAATGTGCGGACTGTTAGATTGAGGAACGTTGCGGACAGACACTGGAATTAAGCTGTGTAAGTGCACGTGGGAATTGTAAAATAGTCTAAATTTTATGTTTTGTTGACCTGCATCTCGTTATAATCGTGTAAAGAAAAACCAACTTGATGCACAACTCATTCTCAGTATATTTCGTCAACATCTACATGTTTCGGGCGTATCTAGACCCATCATCAGGAGGTATAACCGTATGTATACAATAATTGGTAATTATTATTCTTGTTAGATGGCTGTCTGTTGTCCTGGTTGGATTGGATCAAGTTCGTTTTTCGTTAAACAATTTTACAGTAGTCCTTCGAAGCCGGATACGTAATTTACTGCAGTCCAGAAATTTGTTTCCTACCTCGCAGGAAACAGAGTACACCTCCATTTAACCCTTAACACGCTAACGTGGAAAATATGGTGAGCTCCTAATAATGCCAGCGGATGGCAGATGGGATTTAACTCGGCGTTTAAAGGGTTAAAGCCTATCTGTTTATTTTCTTCAAGGAAATATTCCTTTTGTTGAGAGATTCACACGTAACAAAAGAAATTTGTAACCAAAGTGAAATATTGGAATGTGTGTAGCTACTATTGTGCTTTCACGTATTCAAACAGTTTGCGAAGGAAATACGAAATAAAATAAATTTCACTTGGAAGACAAGAACCAAAGTACAATTATCTCCTTCCTTCATACGTCGGAACGTGAATAACAGAAATGATATGTGGCTTCAGTTGAGCGGAACGCGCAAGTAAGTCTGTGAAACTTGCGTTACGGCAATGTTCAAAGGCCTATTGTCAGATTCGTTTAAAAATAATTAAGAGTTTATCATTAAACTATTAAATAAAAACATAAATTAAAAAACACTCCTCTTTATCATCAGAATTAAGAATTTATAAATACTGACGTAACCAAAATTTAACAGAATATCACACAGCACAATGAAAACTCTGAAGTTGAAAGGTGTATTTAAAGCAAATGTAAGCCTACTTTAATATGTTCAAATGTCTATACACGAAATACTTCTTTAATGTCCTTACATTGTATTATAAGTGAAGCCATGAAAACGTAGAAAATATGGCAAATCGCCACGGGATGGACGGACGGGCCGCGGGGCTCCAATTCTCGATGGAGGTGAGATATTTTCTTTCCTCCATACCCGTCTGGATGAGCCCTGGGGGCCACCCATCCTCCTGTACAATGAGTAGTGGGGTTCATTCTCAAGGATAAAGTGGAGGGGTGTGGCGCTGAGCACATCTCGCGTCGAGGTTAAGAATGGGTAAAGCTATATCTCAACTCCCCCTCTGTGCCAGTAGTGGCGTGTTATGGGGTGACCTTGGCTTTTTATGTGTTGTAAAATTTATGAAATTGGGTTACAGTAAATGAAATTCTTAATACATTACTTTCTATCATAACATCGGGAATTTACTATAACTATAATTTTAACGAATGAAATTCACACATGTTTAAGACTTCATTGTTTTCAGGTACTGTAAATAAAATATATAAAAAATGCTGGAAAATGTCCTGTGAGTAAACAATTTAATGTAGGATTTAAATTTATTTTGCAATACGTTAACCTTTTCTTGTAGGGTATTTTTACCAGTGCATATTGTTACCAGTGCATGTTGTTACCTGTGCATGTTATTACCAGTGCATATTGTTACCAGTGCATATTGTTACCAGTGCATATTGCTACCAGTACATATTTTTACCAGTACATATTGTTACCAGTGCATATTGTTACCAGTGCATATTGTTGCCAGTACATATTTTTAACAGTGCATATTGTTACCAGTGCACATTTTTACTAGTGCATATTGTTACCAGTACATATTGTTACCAGTGCATGTTGTTACCAGTGCATGTTGTTACCAGTACATATTGTTACCAGTACATATTGTTACCAGTACATATTTTTACCAGTACATATTGTTACCAGTACATATTTTTATACTTCAATCGACTGCTATTTTGTTTTCCTTTCAGAACTACCTCCATCGTCAATAAGACACGCGGTTGTCACATCGTCCTTAATTAATAGCCTAGGGATGGAGATAAGATTTGCATTAACACTGGTGAGTGTCTTTATTGTTGCACCGTGCATTTCGTAGAGTCACTTTAATTAGCATACCAACCAACGAACTTACATAAAATTTCACATTAAAACACTTAAAACCGCTCCAACATGTTTCGATCCTAAGATCATCTTCAGGGAGCTATGTTGTTCCTTGCTAAAGTCACATATCAAAAACACTCACTAATTAATTTCCTTATGTTAACAGTGTGCTGTGGCATACTGTGGCATACTGTGAGGTTAGCAAGGAACAGCGTAGCTCCGTGAAGATGATCTTAGGATCGAAACATGTTGGAGCGATTTTAAGTGTTTTAATGTGAAATTTTATGTAAGTGCGTTGGTTGGTGTGCTAATTAAGGTGACTGGTGAGTGTCTTTGTTTTAAGCTAAATACAGTCGGTTGTCCAGTTTTACCGGTATAGCAGAAGTATTTCCTGACTCATTTTGTGTATTCAGTATGGAAAAACAATTTAGCACACATTAATAACAAAAGTAACTACTTTATTTTAAAAGTTTAATATAAGCCGTAGATTGTAATTGTGGTTACTAAGGATCATACATCAGTCATTGTTTGAAACACTGCAGTAATATAACACACTTTAATGACAATAATGTAGTCTAATACTGGTTAGACCAGAAAATTGTACTGGTGCACGTGTGTGTACCACATGTCTTAGTATTAAAAAGCCTCGACGTTTTACTGACTGGGCAAAATTATTTTTTCTACTGATTCTGAAAATTATCAGTGATTATTCAGCGAAACAGTTTTAACACACTTGTGTTTCTAATGGCTGTTAGAGTATTTCTGTGAAGCAGGAACTTAATTTTTATATAAGAGTTGCGTAGACATCAGGTTAACTTTCTGTCATAAACATAATTACCTGGGCAGTTTGAAGGCTGTAAATGAAACAATGAAAGTACTTTTCTTTCTCCCTTCTACAAAATATGCCAAAGAGTACCACTTCTGGGACTTCAAGGCTTTTGGGATGTGACGCTTCGTCTTTGTGCGAGTATTTACCGACATTTTAAATAATCTTTTTCTTTACTCTCAGAGACTCTTTACCCTGAAGACGGAGGCACTAAAAACTTTCGAAATGTCGGTAACTATTTGTCAAACGAAATAACTTTGCAGATCAGAAGAATCGCTTTTGTTGGTAGGTCACCAGGCTTCGCCAATTTTTTTTATTGGAATTTTGAAGATATAATAAGTATGGGACATTAATGAAGCGATACTGATAAGGGAAAAGAGAAGTACTCGGAGAAAACCTATCTCGGGGCCACATAGTGCACCGCAAATCACATTGTAAATTGTCCAGCCTCGACCCAATCCGCCGCAGTGACAGGCCAATGAACAAGCGCCTGAGCAATGGCACGTAGTTTACGGCCTGGACTCTGTCTAAATAGTACAACAAAAATGTTCTTATTTCCGTTCACTAGGCTTGATACCTCTTCATTACAAAGTACAACACTTTAATATCGTAAGAAACATAACTGCTGTTTGTTCTAAGAATTACAAGAACTCATAAGCGGCCCTACACTGTGTGGGAAAAGTGCAGAGTTTAATGTTAATCTGGCTACAAAGGGTTAATTGATATTTCCATCACTAGACAGCTAGAAGGAATGCCGCTTATACTGCTCAGAGTGGTAGTCTGCATTATCACGTTCTGCCATAAGGTTAAGTTCTTAAATGCACTTCTGTGGATTGTTCGTGGCGGCAACTTAACGTTTATAGATAGAAAACTGATTTCTTGCATGACTATAGATTTTTATCGGCATCTTTCAGAGGCAAAAACTCTCTTTACCTTCCCCCTAGGAACACTTCAAATACAAGGCTCGATTCCCATTGCAGCTTGCCAGCAATTCTCATTCTTTAAGCAAATATACAAACGTTAAATTGTAATGACTGGACATAAAAATAAAGTATATAACAATTTATTTAACTGTTCTTGTACTATGCATTTCGGTTTTACTTGTTCTTGTGTTCGTAAAGTCTAAATGCTTGAAGAAAAAAGAAAAGGTCAAAATAAAAAAAAAATATCGTACCTAAAACTTGAGTTGCTTTTGTGTTTGATTAAGCGCCGTATCTTGAGAAGTATGGGGGGGGGGAGTGAATGTTAGATTCATGTATTATTAACCTTGGTTATGCGTAGGGCTGACAGCCTTACCACCTTCATGTGCCAATTGTCTTGAAATCTGGGGGCCTCAACGTCTTTGTACCCTCAGGGCCTGTCCAGGCCTGTACAGGGACTGTTTTACTCTTTACTTGTGACACAAGTGTTCAGCTTCATGCCTCGGCTACTATAACCTAGTACTCAGTTCGTAGAAGCCAGTGGGACCCCAAAGCGATACGGATGCTATAGAGACAAGTCTGTAAACTTTTCGGTAACAGAACCGTGGTTAGCCGTTACTTTGACAGTCAAGACGCTGTGGAAGACGGAAAAATCTCTGCTCCAGTCTTGAATCGAAAACCGATTCCCCCTTTCTTTCCAGCCCATAATTAATTCCGCTTTGTGATGTTAAAAGAGCGTTTATTGTTTTAAAAACACACTCTTACTTGTCTTCACAGGCAGATGCGCGTAAAAGTATAGTAAGACAGGACACGGTATTCAGTACCAGTATCGGCATGCCGACGAATGTATCTGTCAACTGCACACAATTTGCAGTGCAGCAAATGTGACTATACTGCTGAATGTGGAAACTTTTCCGGATTGTCTTTCGTACTCTTACTATGCTGTCAAACCGACGTTGTTTAGATAATCATGAAAGTTCAAGTTTTCTAAAATATTGCATCGGTTGGACGGGAAAATATTTACCAAAGTTTGGGGGAAGCGTAGATCTTGACCCTATAGAGGCAGGAACCAATGTACTCCGAAACGTTGGTGACAACCAGTCCAAATGACGTAACATCACAGAAGACTAGAAACCTAAGCAGCACTGTTGTGAGAACCTTTAACTTCGCCTGGAGAGAATTGTTTAAAATAAACTGCCGAATAATACAGTACAGGAATATTACTTATTAGTTCGATACGAACCTTTCAGAAGAAATCTCTGCCTCCTTATTCAGAGTAACTGAAAGTGGAGGAAGGATGAATCTCTGAAACAGTGGCATTTATATTCCAGCATACACGGCGTCATAACCCAGAAGATCGCAATATGAATACTGCAGGCATATCTGCCTCGAATTTGACAAAAAAAAAAACGGACTGCTAATCGAACTGTCTGTAACTCTTCGATTTTTGGCGCTACAGACCACAGCGACCGAGGGCTTCTCACTAACCTGATTTATGAATCGTGTAAGCATTTGGTAGGATTTCTTGGACGGAGGACCGGCCCGCAGTCCTTGTATCAACACAGGATAACACACGCACTAAATACAAACCAAATGCTGAAGCTGGATTCAGACTTTACTTAATCAGAAGAAGAAGCTGGGTCTTCCTTTAAAACACATAAAGCTTCTTACGTGCAGCTATGGATATGAACTCCTACACAACATTGCACGACGTCTAAAATTTTTCTAGTGTCATGATTAGCGGCCCTGAATCCATGCTCGTGGTCAACATCAGAGCGTCCTATGGTTCACGGCCCATTTGTTGTTGTGTTTTATTCATAAAACGACTGTGTATTCACTGCCTCCTGTACTCGGTATATTTTATTGATATTTAGATGTTCCTTAGCCAAATGACTTGTTGCACTTTTCTCATGCAGCTCAAGATACGGAAGTGATTAATAACGAAGAGGTTAGAATAAATTTACATTAAATGGGAGTTCCTTAGTGCGAACAGCAAAGGAATTATATGTAATGTTCTGGCATGTGACTGTACAGTGCTTTGTCCAAAAGTAGATGACATTTGTAATTTACCAAGAAGTCCATATACTTTCAAATTTTCCTGGGCACGTCAGGAAGAGAGACGATGGAATGGAGGTATTGCTCCACGCAGTGTTAAACTCCGCACCTAAGTAAGTGGTTAAATTCACACCGCTGACTTTTAACCACGACGGAAAGAGCTCTCCATCACCATTCAATAACACAGTGAGTGAACCGGAAACCGAAGCGCGATTCCTCTGAAACCGGATAAGTAGGTCCATAATTTCAAGCAGCCTACAATTAATATCATGCCTATCGCGTCCCTGAATTAGGTATATGCTTTATTAGGAACATAATAAAATGGGCAACTGGAAATGAGTGTCTGAATGAGGCGATGACACAGATTGCAGCGTAATGAATAGGACAGTGGCTGTACATCAGACGATGACACAGATTGCTGTAACATGAATACAGCTGAGGGTCTATATCGGGCGATCACACGGATTGCAGTATAATGACTAGAACTGAAAGCATGAATCAGGCCATGACTCAGATAGCAGTTTAACTACCAGAGCTTCCCTGTAACACACAAAAATTCATAATTTAAATACTTGGATGGGCTTTTAAAAACTCTTGTGAAATATCCAGAAATGAGATTCTCACAGCGGTGTCGGTGAACGTCAGATCTCCGGAACATGACCTAATGTTGACTGGCAAAGAGTTACCGACCGGTCGGAGAATCTTTTCCCATCCACTTTCAGGGTGTAATCACTCATTCTTCTTGAATTGCTTAGCGCTTAAATATAGAGGCGTCGATCTCCCCAGGTACGTCCATGTATATTTACCAGTCTACACGGCGTCATATGAGAGAAGAATTGGATCCGATATTAACAAATTATTTAGGCTTTCATCATCATCATCATCATCATCGGCTCTACAGCCCTGGGTGGGCCTTGGCCTCTTCAAACAAATGTCTCCAGCGTCCTCTATCCTGGGCATCTGCCCGCCAATTTCTACAACCCAGTTTCCTTGTGTCTTCCTCCACCCACGTAAACCCACCTTAATTTCGGTCGGCCACGTCCTCGGTTACCTCCAGGCTTTGTCCACAATATCTTTTGAGGTAATTCGTCCTCATCCATTCGCACAACATGGCCCGCCCACCTCACTCTACTGGATTTTATTACGTTAACTATGTTTGGTTCACTGTAAAGCTCTTCCAGTTCTCTATTGTACCGCTTCCGCCACTGCCCTCCCTCGCATATCGGACCAAATATTTAGGTTTTACAAGAACCAATATACTCCTGCGTCTTATCAGAATATTCATACGCACTGCATAATAAGAAGTTGACACTGTAACTGTTGATTTACTTGTGTGTGTGCAACTTGGCTTCTTAAACCAATGGCAAAGCAAAATTTATGAGTAACACAAAACAGCAGGCAGGAAAAATTTTCTGGACTTAACAAAACTAATAGGAGACCAGAGAAAACTACATAGCAAGGATCGTCATGTTTTGTGCTCTATGCCAGATACTAGCCGGGGAAAAAATCGAGAATCTTGAGAAGATTTGGAAGTATAAGTCACAATTGGCGAGATTATAAACTTATATTCCATATATAATCGGCAATTCTTGAGGGAAAATATCGTATTTGAGATTTGGAATTTTTGAAGAATACATTATCTAAGCTGTTTTAAATCACGTGTGACAGGCTGACTTTGGCTCAGGATAAGGTCCAGTGGCGAGCTGCTATACATGTTGTGATGAATAAATTTTCTGATTTCATAAAGGACGAGTTGATCGGCTATTCGCTTCTTAAAAGGCTTCCGAAGAGCTAGCAATCAGAATGAGAGTATCTTCCATTAGGCCTACTTAATACCCTTGTTTGAGTGAGAGAGTGAGTCACATGCCGAATACCACGGACGGGATAAATTTGATAAAAACTTTATTCCAATGAAGTATGTGCTGAGGCCGGAGCAACAGTTTTTAGGCCTTTCACAAAATTGCGAAAAACGACTATTTGCTCCGTCATGTTCGTCCGCCCATCCGTCCTTCCGCATAGAACAACCCGGCTGTCACTGGTAGAATTTTCATGAAATTTGTTATTAGAATATTTTTTTAAAAATCTTTCGAGAAATTTTAAATTTCATTAAAATCTGACAAGAATAACGGTCACTTTCCATGAAGACCTCTGCACATTTATGTTCATATCTCGCTCATTCTTCTTATAATAAGAAACATTTCAGACAAAGGCTGTAGAGAATTTCCAAGCATACATATTTTGTTCAATTTTTTTTTCTCGAAAATATTACCTTTTATGGGGTAATGTGGAAAAATACTCTGCAGCCAGACAGACCACAGGTGACAATACGGCGCATGTGCATTGCATGCAGTATAACTAAGGCTACAAACAAATACTCGAAATATGTAATAATCTTCGCTTTTCCACTGCGACAATAGTTGCAAGAAAGTGCCCCATTGTTACGCTATACGTACAGTACATTGCCTGATTTGTGAGTGAGAGTGAGTGCGTGCCTGTGGTGTACGATCTGTAGATGAAGAAGAGGCTGAGAATAGAGAATATAATACAATATCGCACAATTAAATTACAACTCTCCTAAAGAAGAAACTAACTCTTGCTTTGATCTAAGAATGATTTCGTCCTTTAACAAATTAATCATAGGAATTCCGATGTAGAAAAGGTCATATGACCACCCGTTTATTCTATTCCTTCACGAATCTCACAGGGAACAATGCAATGCGGTAAGCATTAAAACCCTAGCCTAGAAATTTCACATTCAGAGGACCGTGCATCGTAATATATTCTTATAATAAAACCGACGAGCTGCACTAATTTCTCAAATTTATTTTAGGAATAGAACTCTACATGTTTCGGACAGTTTCTGTGTCCATCATCAGCAGTCCAGTACTGTACACACAGCAATAGGTGTATGTCATACAGGTTATGCTGACTGCTTGCTAGCGGCATCAGGATCCCACTAGCAAGCAGTCAACATAACCTGTATGACATATACCTATTGCCGTGTGTGCAGTACTGGACTCCTGATGATGGACAGAGAAACTGTCCGAAACCTGTAGAGTTCTATTCCTAAAATAAATTTGAGAATTTAGTGCATATCGTTGGTTTTATTATAAGAACCCAGCCTAGAAAGTAGTAGATGCTATACTTTCATTAGAAAACCCTCAAAGTGTTATTATATGCTACGTTTCAGTTACTATACAAGTGCTCAATACGAACTGAAGTATTTCTCTGGAATGTAGTAGCATTTTAAACCCGATCATAATTTTGTAATTTTAGTTGTGCCCGTCTTCGGTGTGAGAGCAACTTCTCTTCATTCTGTATTCTGAAGGGTGCTGCCATCTCTGTAACATGTCAACACAAGAACCATAACACGTCCGTTGTGCAACATAGTAAATGCTCAATTGTCTCTCCTGTTTTCTCTCTTAGTTCAGAGAAAATTTGAAAGCCCGGTAAACAAGGAAATCCCAATCTAGAACAAAGTCGATATTCAAATGTTTTTGCGAGAAGCTCATAATATGGAACTTACGCCCACATTCGTTGGAAATATTTTTTTTTTATCATATATGGCAAAGCCTACGTCATAGTTATCCCAAATAATAATCCCAAAATATTAAGCTTTAATTTTTACTTTTTCGATGAGTTATCGTTGTCTTAGGCAGTGAGACAGGCACGCGTTCTACTTTAGTGTTCACAATATAGACTTCCAATTTACTCCGATGGAAATGTGAGGCGCGAAAAAAGTGTGAACTTCCACGTAGGCCTATGTGGCAAAATATTGAATATTTGGAGATTGCTCTGTAGTAGGAAGTTTTTTTATTTCCTTCCTCGGTAGAAAATTACAGGCCCTTCAAAGCTTTCACTGATTTGTAGACGTATGTGTTATGCATAAAATAGCTTTATACGCACCGTAAATACAAATGGGATAGAAGTCGAATAGCGAACGTACTCGTATATTTCTTGAAATATTAAAACTTCAGCCCAAAGGTTTTCGCAAATTTTCTGTTGTACTTATCTGACAAAAGACTTTCTTTTAAAAAATTTAATCATTAATTTTGAACACACAATTTTGTGACACATTTATTGATGAAAGAGAAGTACCCCTTCTTCTCCCAGGTATGGTTTTCCTAAATGTTGACATCATACCATGTAGCTTCTAACACTGTCAAGAGAGCGTGGCACTCAGACAAAGAAATTCCACCTTTACTTGTGTAACTGACAAAAGATTGGGTTCGAGGATTCGATTCACATCGTAGAACGCACACGATAACCGCACAGCACTTGGACAGTCGTGAATTAAGTTTTATGTTGTTTTTGTGCGTTCTCCGTTGGATTCGTGGTAGTAACAATGGACTAAAGAAGCTACATTCTACATATAATAGATTAACCAGCGTTTTTGATCAAGTGTTTTTACAGCGTTACATTTGTGGTGTGTTCTTGTCACCTACTGTGATTGGCTATGTTTGGGAAAATCTGCGTTACCTTTTTTACTTCCCCCCCCCCCCCATGAAAGGCAGCTAAATGTCTTACATACATGGATAGACACGCTATTTTTCTTACTGCTAAGAATTTCTTCTACCAACATATTTTCTAACGTTAAGAAAATCTTCTGAGATACAGAATTACGTAACTTGGACCATTTAACAAGCTTAAAGTACCACTCCCATCGTTTATGCTCTACACGTATAAAATAAATTGAAGTGTGAAGATAAAAAGTAGGGAAGAAGTAAAAGATGAGACAGAGAGAGAGAGAGAGAGAGAGAGAGGGAGGGAGGGAAAATAAATGAGAGGGAAGCACAAAAAGAAATGCATGTGATACAAATCCGAGCACTGGTACGTCTTCCCCTCTCTTTCACATCTGTTTTTATTCCTGCAGAAAGAGAAGACGAAGTATTCTCATTCCCGACTCATGAGAAGGTCTCATTCCAATTACAAATTTGAAGTCTTGGATCCAGTTTAGGGGATTCGGTATTGACATCCATCTCAAGAATAGCACGACATTCCCAAAGGCAAAGAATATCTTGACAAAGTTTGCTACAAAATACTTTATTCGTCATTAATTCTTTTCCTTGGGGGGAGGCTTATGTTGGAAGGCAACGTTTTGCGTCCCTTGGCAACATGCATCAAATAAATAGTTCTATTTTAGATCTGGGAAATTTTATGTGAATGTTTTTTCTCGAATAAATGAGAGACAATTGGTCTGGTATGTAGTAGCAAGAATTTACACTTTCTTTCGAAAAAAAAAACTTTCATTTTTGCAAAATCTTTCGGACAAATCTAATGATTTATTCAAAGCGCCAATGTCCATTTCTCATAATTTTCACGTGAGACATCTCCGTTGTGTTGTTAAATAGTATATTAAATTGCAAAATATATATTCTAACACAATTGAGTTGTGTTAGGCTATATATTTTACAATTTAATATACTATTCATTTATCACTTCTCTTTTATATAACAGCGGTCTCACTATCTCACGCTATGTAGTGTAGATACTGTAACGAATAGTGAATAATTAATTGAAAAGGGTATGGAAGGAAGCCGTTATTGCTTACTCTGAGGCATTGTGTCAGGTTTTTGCTGGGGGAGAGTGAATTAAATCACGGAATCTTATGTTTATTGGACCGTGCATCATTGTAATAGTCGAAGAATAAAAAACCAACTTGATGTCACTAGCTATTTTATTTCACTTCTTATGTGCTCAACATGTTTTGGACATTAATATATCCATCATCAGGAGCTTGCGACTTTGCTGTTGAATTAGCACATCGGTTGTTTTGTTCTCGGTTCGTTGTGTGTTGGAGATTTGGTGCGGTTCGGTTT
>Ga0123355_10010554_pt1 | contig 14175 bp, 8 predicted proteins | sample TergutEmb28metaG_3_FD_89872 | JGI IMG/M metagenome (GOLD analysis project Ga0123355, IMG submission 89872) | Embiratermes neotenicus P1 segment gut microbial communities from Petit-Saut dam, French Guiana - Emb289 P1 | ecosystem: Host-associated > Arthropoda: Insects > Digestive system > Gut ... | reverse complement strand
TACAACCCATGAAGTAACTCAACGAATTAGTCGCAAGCTCCTGAGGATGGATGTATTAACATCCGAAACATGTTGAGCACTGAATAAAGTAATAATAAAACAAGTGGCATCAAGTTGGTTTCTTTTTACTCAACTAAGAAATTGATAAAATTCATGAGTAATGCTCTTCACCCAATATGATTAGCATCATTAAGTTCGGGAAAATGAATTGGACTGTGCACGTGCTATTCACAGAAGACATAAAAAATGTATTTTTTTTAATGGAGACAGGATTGGAAAGAAATGTACTATTTAAATTAGTGTTAAATAACAGGATGTGGCGATGTAAACTGGTCTCAATGACTCAGGAAATGAACATGTCTCAGAACCTTTTGAATACTGTAATGAGAATTCGAATTCCACAAAAGTCGATGCAGCATTTGGAAACTTCTTAAAAAGGATTCTGCTTAATGGATTTCATTAGGTTTGTAGTGTAGACCTACGGTGCACTAATCTTCCGTGTTTACCATTATCAAAATTAGCAACAATCCCGAATTCCAAATAAACCCTGCCTTTTATTATATTCTTGAAAATAATTCATGTGTCTCAAATGGATATTGTGGTCCTATACAGTGAACTAACATTAGCGAATTTAGGGGAAAAAAATATAAAGCCTATGCATGGACTGTTATTTTTCATCTACTTCGAAAACGCCCATGTTTATACGTGTTATTTCAAGAGCACATATTACGTGTGTCTGCAGGGATGGAGAAGTAAGTAGACATTTTCTCCAGCATAATGACTAAGCCACGCCGTCGACAGAGAATTCGGGTGAGGTGCAAATGTTTTGTCCTCGCCACAGCGTCATGTCAGATGCCGGCGCTCACCCAGCGTCCTGTTCCAAGCGTAGCAGAGGTAAAGTGGCCGAAGTTTAAAGTGACCACTCCTTCTAGAGAAGCGTTTATGAATGCTAGCAGCTATACTTTCATTTCCCCATACTTTATAGACTGGCGCACGGGGAAATGTTTACCTCTTTCCAGTCTTGGTTTTAAAGGGACTGTCACTGGTATATCCTCCCTCCCTCTTATATTTTATGAGTATAAATATAAGTCATATTTATTTTACACTGCGAGAACAAATGGAATTCTGGAAGAGCCAGCGAACACCGTGGTGTGCTTCAAACGTGTCTGTGGAAGACTCCTCGTTATTCGTTTCCGCACTGTGGAGGGGTTGGCTATTAAATAGACATGTTCCAAGCGGATGACGAGTGCCCGGAGGAACTTGGTGTCAGCTGCAGTACATTCCCAGTCATAACTCTGACGACTGCCCTGTCCTGTGACCCGGAACTTCATGACACAAGGTTGAGAGTAACTGGGGCAGAGTGACAAAGAGAAGGAAAGAACTGCTGAGAGATAGTGAGAAGATGCGGAGAGGCGTGTTGTAGATTACTTAATGACCCTGTTATTACTGCACACGTTACATCACGTCGATAGGATAATTAACATACATGGAGTTTAGGTAAGGATTTGTGATGTAGTTCAGGACATACACTAGCCTGTTACATTTCAGGACAAAGAAGCGCGCAAGCCTTCGTCACAGATCGCAGTTATACGACTGATATTTAAATGGGTGCATAAGGTCAGCGGCTTTTCATACTTCATATACTTGTTCTACCTACCACCTATATTATCGAACTCTTTCCTCCGCCTCTCTTTATACTGATGATTTAGGCTATGACTATGGACTGGATTACCGAAATTTGAGTCCCGGCGCGGGAAAAAATCACATTCAGTCCAACTGTTTTATTGACATGGCCTCAAACTAAGTAAATAAATATACAGTTTTCCCTGTTAATATGCAAGTTGTCATGCAGATGTGGAGGGTAGGTTATACCACCATTATTCCTAACTCCGGCACCAGGTGGAGGTAAGCTCTTAGAGTCACGATCCGGTCGCTTAATTCGTGAGGAAAATTTCCCTCTACCAGCTGGGTGAGGAGTTGGAAAGGAATTCTGATTTCCTGTCCAATGGGCATCCGGTTTAAAGTAACCGAAAAACCGACTGGGCTACTCACCAACCCAGGGCTCTTCCATGTGTTTTTCTGAAGAAGTACATTTGCAAAATATACGTGTAGATTTTGGTACCTGTCTATTGCTTGTCTCTGTATCTGAAGAATGCCGACTTCTGGATATAAAGCTATGTGTTCTGGATGATATGTACTAAGGCTTCAACGAAACCTAATATCTCCACGTTCAGGGTAGAAAGTGTTGTATATCCTACCATCTTAAAGAGTCGTCTTATCATATTTTGCACTAGTTCAACCTTTGATTATTAGGGTATATCCTCTAGTTGACGAGATTCATACTTTATACATTACTAATTTAGTTACGTCTTGAGTACCTCACTGCAGGTTATAGCGTTCAGTTCTAGAACTACTAGAGAAGAGTTAATTGGAAGGAATGTGAAACAAGGGGATACTTTCCTTATTTATGATACTAAACCTGAAATATCCTGGAGGAATCGAGGAAAACAACCAGATTTATAAGTAAGAATAGCCAGATTTTTATCCAAGGTTTTAACACAGAAACTTCGGTGTACGTTGCTGAAGTGATAACTATATAGCGTTGATCATTTTCTGAGAAGAATGCAGTATGTCTCATTTCATATTTACCAGTATGAAGCAGGCTGCATCAAGGAATTTTATTGTCAAACATTCTGATGAAAATGTAACGTACTTCCTTACCGCGATGAAATTTTGCCTTGTTTTGGAAGTATCAGTCACAAGCCCGTCAGTAGGGCTACTTAAGAGTAAGAAAAGGAAATATTACTTTAACCTTCTCACCACGTTCAGAAGATGTGGCTGGAAAGATGGGTTGTAATGAAACACAATGACGTGTTTCATCTTGGAAACAAATTTAATATCCTATATGGAAATAGAAACTTTACCATTGACGATGTTAGCGGTAGGTACTATCAAAGGTAAATAACGGGAAAGGATTTTCCGAAGCAATATTATGTTATTAATTATCGGTTTGTATATGTTGAACATGATTTAGATTTCTCTGTTACATTTATATTAAGAATGTAATGACGCTTAAATTTTTTTATAAAAAGTCTGCTTAAAAACCTCTAAACAAAGAGTGAAAGTTCGAAATATTTTAAATGCAATGGTACTGAATGCAAAGAGAGGGCACTGGCTCATGTTTTTTTTTTTTTTACTTTCCCAACAGAGAAAGCCACTCATCAAAGAATCTATCTCACTTTAAACGTTAAGGTTTCAGTTTCTAGGCCATAGATCTGATGTAGCACCAATGAATACATTGGGTGCACTGAACATTTTAAAATAAAATTTGTAAGAAATTAAAGAAGGTTTTGTAATAAAAACATACAGTATTACATTTAATAAATTATACTTAAATTCCTATATTGCAATATAGAGTAAGATTACACTAAGGGCTTATGTCATAGGTTTCCCACTGTTTCACTGGTAAAAAGTACCCAGAAAATTCACGCAAATTGGAAATTGCTCCCATAATTATCAAGGTGTGTTGTCAATTAAGTTATTCAGCGTTTAAATATGAAGAGTTAAAGGTAGACTTGTGCTTGTGTATATAGAAGAAGACCAAACGGAACGAAAGAGAGGTCGGAAGGGACCAAGAAAGAAGGAAACTCTAAAGGATAGAAAATCGCAGAGAACTCTATTTTTTTTTTAGAGCTGGAAATGACTTCATGAAATTACGTGCTTTCATTTTTAAATCTGCACAGGACTACTCTCTGCGGTCCATGAAAATGATATGTCGACTGAAGTCTGACAAATAACAGTTTTTTTCTAACACTGTAATATTATGCATCAAGCAATGTATTGTAGCAGTAACACAAGTGACTCACAGTCACAGTGTATTCGATTTTTACCCTATGCAGGTCAAGTTATCTTGAGACTTGATGCTATTCCTCACAACTCCCGAAGGAATTGCAGGAAAGAAAATGTATTTACTCCATTAAGAATAAATCGACCGGGCAAGATATTCTCCGCCTTGGAAGTTTTGAAATTCTCACAGCGGTTCTCTTCATTATCTATTTTTATTTCATTCTCCCAATGTCATAATTGATTTCTTCGTTTGTCATTTTACCCAAATGTTGTAAGCATTTCTAATGTCCCTGCTTGGTCTGTGACGACGTTTTAAAGTAAGACATAGCTAAATTTCACTCCTGTCCTCAGTTCACCGTAAAATACCGTGATGCAGTATCTCACTGGATGATATATTTACTCACACTTTGATGTAATGCTGTGAAAAGGAATTAACAAACAACGCGAAAATTATAAGTGTCTGGTTAGTTGATGAAGAGAATAAATGTTTTAATGGAACTTTCAGAGGCTAATAATTAGGAAGGATAAATAAGGTAGCTCATTTCATGTAGCATTGATTTTGGAGTACGTGGAAATATGACGGGTTTCAACATGTTTTACCCTGATTTAAAAAGGTTGTAATTTATTCCATCTTATTTTGAACAGTGACAAAACCGTGGCATATTTAAAGTGCCTGTTCCACAGACTACATCAAATAAGAGCAAAAATCTTTGATCAGGTTAGTGCATCGACTTTGACATAGGATTAGTTAGATCGTTACTGTAATATCTCTACGAGTCAGATACAGTTTTAGTCTGGGTAGAAGCATTCAGAAGCGAGGAGATGAGTGTTGCTGCTGTTGTACTGTACATTTCGAATGGCTAATGACCACAATACTTTTTGAGGAAATGGTGCAGGTCGATCAGCGTATCCGGGTCAAAAGAAGAGACCAGCTTTGGTAAAAATGATCTGAAATGAGTGTCATCAATGGAAAACATGTGGAAAAACCCGCAAATATTTTTCTGTGATGGAATTTGGAAAATTGTGTATCGCTGGGCTAATTCGGCTGATGAGCAGGGCCATAATAAAATTAAGATACAATGAAATCTTCGGGATCCCTATAATTCATAAATTATAATAAAATTGCCTGGAATGTTTCTGAATTACTTTCAAGTAAGAATTAGATTTTTTATACACACTTCAGCTGTAATATAACTAATTCATTTGTGGTAGAAGCGCGGCCAATTGGTCTCCACAGAAGAAACTTGTTGAATGGAATGTACTGAGGACAACTTCACAGAAACTTGAAATAATAGTCTTTATTCTTGCTGTTTCAACGTGTGCGGCAAGGGGAAAATGGCAGAGGGTAGAAGACAGTTGAGAGTTGGGGACAGGTTCAAGGGAATCCCGGAAACTTTGCCACTTATATAGAAACTTCCGATGATGCCGTCTTCTCCGAACTTACAGCCCACCTAACTTAGATTATTATTACTTCTATTAAATCTTATGGTTTATGGCACTTCTTTGTTCGCTTTGGAAACATAGATTTGAAGAGGAAAGGAAAGGTGGGAGAAACAGGAGCGAGTCCTCTTCAATTGAAAACTTCACCAGGGGTTTTCATTCGCCGAGTTCCTCCAGTGATAAATGAATCCAACCAATGACTGATGCAGTCCTATTGCTTCTGCTGGTCTTGGGAGAAAATTTAAGCGTTTTTCTGTATTTTTGTATGTGAGTTTTTAAAAATATTGAAAAATGGAAACATTTTTTAAAGAAACCCTTACCTGAAATAGTACACATTTATCTTAGATAAAAGCATTAAATTCTTAGTGCTTGAAATTTTCGTTTCTAGCTTTTAAAGTGTTAGACCAAATACATTTTTATAACTGTACTAGAAGCTGAGATGTTCATAACAATCACAAATTTTGTAAAACAAGGTTAATATTTTTGTGGATAAAAGACCATAGTGTTTCTCGCAGGAGTTTTTTTTTTGCGTAAGCAATATTCGTGTTTTCAGAAAACACTAACTTAACAGATTTGATAAATTTTATCATTATTCTAAATGCCAAGACACTGCTCAAGGGATGATCTTAGAAAATTCGCTGTGAAGTTCCTCCTGCCACGGAGGTAATGCAACAATGAAAGACTAGCAACAAAGCGTGTTGATGAAACACCACGTCTGATAACACTGACAGCGCGAAGGTAGTGGCAGAAGACCCTTGGGCGTTGTGTGCAGTGGTTTTTTTTTGTGTACATACTGTAGCATGTGACATGTGTTCAGCGGAGTTGTAAGTTTTCGAACGCTCTGTGTTTCCATCTCAATCTTTCGCACCGACAACGTTAATATATACTACGTAGCAGGTGATATCAAAACTGAGATAGGTGGCATTTCATGGAATGGAAATTATATCGAATCTCATGAAAATTTTCAATCAAAGAAATTCACGAAATAAATTCCTTGATAAGAAGCCGGCAGTCTTTCGAAGATACAAGTAGATAATCGCCTATTACAAAACACGATGTCAGTGTCGTCTTCCGAAAAAACAACTTATTTTGGGGCCTCTTGTATTTTCAGGCAACACTCTAACTTGTTCTCTTACTCACGTTTCTGACCAATATTTCCCACGCATTTTTCCTCTCTGCAGTAAGCGGCAAATTTCACTACCGACCGGTCTTCCTCGGTCTGATATCCTTAACTATGTGAGTTGCAGAGCATAAATTATGAATTTCGTGACTAAGAGATTTCGTCCTTGAACCTGTTTTTTAGTCCTTCGTAATTCCTAATATTCTCCTCAGAACTTTATTACGAACACCGACAATTTACTTTCTTGCCTTAGAGCGAAATACCGTTAGGCGGATATAATTTAACGCGATGCTGATATTTGCCCACAAGCAGAAGTGAAGTGCCAATTAATAATAAAGGCACAGTATTTTGAGAAATTCAATTCAGGGTTTAATGAGACATATTTTTTGGATTACCTGTGCAAATACTTGAACCATTTTGAATTTTATTAGCTATTCATGCCATATGCACGAAGGTGCGAAATTCTCGTACCTGAGAAGCTCTGGCAACTCCATATTGTTTAAAGGAATTTCCGATTAAACACTTTTTGCCGAGCCTGTGACAGTTCAGTAGAGTGACGGTAGCGGGTTAGAAAGCACGGACACTTATGCTTGGTATTATTTCCTGTCTCTTCACCTCCATGCTTATTACTCACGTCCAACTGCGCAAGGGATATAACAGACCAGAGAATACTGTTGACGAATGCTGTAGCATTGTTTTAAGCTTGTTATTTAACGGTTACTTAGCGTCTGTGGTACAAGGAAGAATGAGCATGAAGCACTGGCGGAATGATGAAGTGGGAATATCAAAGCACTCAAGAGAACAACCTGTTCCAGGAACAAATCACCACCACCACCACCACAAAAAAACTCGCATGTTGTGCCCGGCGGTGGGACCAGGGCTTCGAAATGACTGGCCGATGACATGCTGCCTGAGCTGAAGCAGGTTTGCATCTAATGCAGTTTTGAAGTCTAAGTGTACGTTTACTTTTGACCTCCATACGTCTTAAAACCACGGTTCTTTAAAAAGGGATCAATTTTGTGTTTACGCCAATACTGGCTGTCCGAAATTTGGCGCTGTCAAAGTTCTTGAAAACGGCTACATTTATGCACGTATATACAGAGGGGAAGAAGAAAACAGAAAGGCAATGTGATTATAAGGTAACATTGAGGGTCGTTCCCGTAACAATTTTTGCCGCGGGAAACTATAATATTACATAGTCTGTGTGTGTGTTTGTGGTTTAGTTATTCAGCATGAAAAGCGCATACGCCGTGTTGCTTTGTCGTCTGTAATTTTTCCCGATCTACAATATTCTTGCACATTATCTCATAAAGAGCACGATTTTTGGAAAAAAGTTGTTGAACATAAAATATATTTTGATTTTCTCTACTAATTTTGTCTGACACATTTCTCATGAGAGATGTCATCGTAAATTCTTGTACGTTTTCATGTAAAGTATACCTTATTCTTCCCAGATATTAAAAAAATTTGGATATATACATAGATTCTATCACCGTATCACAATAGTCTATATTCTAAGCAGTTTTTTGAAGACATAGTTCTGAATTTTATGTTGCTCGCCTTCATATCAGTCACACAACAGCAATTCAGTTTTAAAGGGATTGAATTATAGTGTATACGTACGTAAACTTACAGTTTTATATGTCCCCTAAGAAACTGAGGTCTCTTTCACATTTTCATTGGATATTTTTGTCGTAATCCTGGATTTTGTTAAATTATTCATTGCTAGAAACTTCTATTTTAAAGTGTTAACTTTGTTGAATAGTACTAATTGCTTTTTTTTTAACCCAATTTGGACAAAGTTAAACTTGCGAAAATGGGGTTGTCAATTTTGGAGCGCGTGTCGAACTACAAACCAAACCGCGTACGTTTGTTGTTCTCCCGTTTCCACATTGAGTGATAAAATAAACTATTAATTTATTACGAAACTCTGAAATTTATTTAGTATGTGTGTAATATTCGCCAAATATAGTCTTTTTATGTTATATTTGTGTTATTTAAGCATATTATTTCTTTGTATACAATACTGTCAGGTAGTAAGTTTTTCCTATCGGGCCGTCATAGTAAAACTATCGGCCAAATTCTCAGAAAACTTCCAAATTAAATAATACAAACTCATATCTGTGATGATTCATAGCCTCGATCTATGTTTATGGAGGGCCATTCACTTGTTACGGCGAAGCTTTTAAAACGTCAACTCCTATCATTAATCTCTAATATTATGGAAACTGCTATTCTCATGTAGCTTGAAAATATTGAATTACCTATTTAACGTCGCTCATAAATGAGATACAAGCTCTAAATGTGTATTAATGCATTAAACGAAATTAGAAACCTCGACGGCTGCAGATACCGTTTAATGAAATAACTGCTTGACCCTAAAGGAGCATGGGTCATTCACAGAGAAGAGCGTAGAGCGGCAAAGCACACGTTTCACCAGTTTTCCTTCCTCTGTATCCTTAATAGCCGTTTATTTGAGATAAAAAATCTCCAATTAAAGATAAATTAATGACGAGGTTTTTGCGGTGTATGAGGTCACAAATTATGTTACGACAAAATATAATGAACTACACAGATATTGCTAGTCGAAACGGGAATTCTTACTGGCATTACACACATTTTAAGAACGTCGTGTATGCGATTTTGAACTCACGTTGATTTTTACATTCATTTGCTGCAAATACGTACCAGTTAATCGAGAATTATAACGAATAGATGATGGGGGGCACCATGGCTCCGAACAGCTCTGTATTTGATACAGTACGCATACAGATTTTATGTCTGTCATGTTCGAACGAACTTATGCTTGTACGAATTAAATCAACAACAATTACGCTCTTGAAAGAAGGCATCACGAAGTGCTAGAATAAACATGTAATGAATACAATCATATACGTCAGCACTACTTATTTATTAAAACATAGGCTACATGTTTCGACCCAACGTTAGGTCATCCTCAGGTCTGCGGCAGACAAGTCATAGATTCTGTGTGTATATTGGGATCCCAATATGTTTGACAGTCGTAAGTATGCATAAAATCTGGTAAGTATCTATTTTTGGCTGGATAAAATGCGTAGCTACGCATTTTATCCAGCATGAAATAGATACTTACCAGATTTTATGTATTCTTACGACTGTCAAACATGTTGCGATCCCAATACACACACAGCACCTATGACTTGTCTGCCGCAGGCCTGAGGATAACCCAATGTTGGGTCGAAACATGTAGCCTATGTTTTAATAAATAAGTAGTGCTGACGTATACGATTGTATTTATTGTACAATTACGTTCATTCACGACAGATTTCTTCGGAGGGTGTCCTATGGGGTTTAACTTACAGTTCTGATTTTCAGGCATTTAAACGTCACGGCTTCGCACAGTGACACAAACGACAGTCTCGTCTCCACTTCCCCGCCGTAATCTTCCTATTTTAATGCGAAATTCTTGTAATATGGTAGCTTCTGACGCAGGCTCTTTTGTAGGCCTGTTGCGACACAGGTGCCAGAAAGACTGTGTGCGCGCGCAAGCGTCATTTCCTTTATGTTTTCTAGGGCTTGGAATCATAACAAACGTGCCTTTAAAGTAGTAGGAGAATTCTAGCGGAACTAGTTACTAGAAGGTACCTTACAAGTTTCACGTAGGCCTACTTTATACTGTGTAATTTTGTCGGTCACATGCAAAAATGAGAAGTACTTACTGATAGAATCTTTGACGAAGTGAACATTTTCTTTCGAATTAAAATATTTTAATGTAATGTGTAATTATGAAAGTATTTAATTTTCATGTAATGAAGGCAGTTAGTATTTTGGAAACCTTTGTACAACAGTCCCGAACGCGCGACAGTTATCTTTGTCATTTCTCTTCATCCGTCCGCATGAAAGAACCTTAATCTCAAAGGAGGGGATTTACTGTACTTCTGCATTGAGGGTTTCCAAATTGTTGGAAATATTCCAATTTAATTTAACACTGAACAAATATAACCGGCGCTTTACTTGAGGACCCAGGTACGTTTCTGAAAACATCTCGTAATAACTGAATTTTGTAATAGAGGTAGATTGTATTCTCTGAGAGGTAAAATTTGTGGTCGAAGAAATGGCTAATTCTAAGAATCAGGGATGATCGACTGTAAATCTCTTGCTAAGAAAAAGAGAAAGTTTGATGTGTAATATACAAATTATAAAAGCACCTGTAAAATGCATTAAAAACAGAGAGAAAACACCAGAAGTGTTACGTTGTGGGGATATTATTTGTTAATTAAAGAGTTTCAGGGCTCATGCCTTCATACACTCAGCTGATTTTCAGGCGACGTACACAGGTAAACTGAAACTTGTATTCGAAAGACACCCGGCTGAAGAACTTTATATTTCTAGACAAAAGATTGGACCATATCTTGCAACAGGGTATCACATCTTCCTTATTATTCAATTACCACTCCCAGTCTCCTCTATTATATAATTTAAACTGCTAAATGTCCGACACAAGTGATAGAGTTTCGTTAAATTATACGATTTCAGATCTCAAAATAAGAAATTTTAAGTTACTCAGTTACTTTATTGACTACCGCAATTTGCAGCCGCAAAATCATGTCGGTACATTTATATTGATCTTTCATTCTGATGAAATTAGTACTACCTAATTTGAAGGACAACATATTTTGACAGTACTAATTGCGAAACGATATCCTGCTTTTCTTGCGCCAGTTGTGATGCATCCATACACGGACAAGCTTTTATCTTTTATTCCGCTATTTGTGGTAAATGACGTGTAGACTTCTAAAATAAACAGTAAGTTTATTTAAATAACACATTTATTTCTTCTCCTGTTTCTTGAATTGCATTTTGTTTATGTAATGCATATCACACAAGAATTTTAAGTTCTTCATATTTCAATTCTTCTTTAAAGTTTTTTAAATTGAAATCTAATTCTCAAACGCAAGTACGAAGGATGGTCCCGAGTAATATTTTCTGATCACTTTTTGGAATATGCGTCGAATTATTCAACACAAGCACTGTAATATTTGTGTCTTGTTATATACACAAAAGTACTTTGTATATATGTAGCTCAGTCGGTATAGCGACTGACTACGGGCCGGAAGGTCCGGGATCGAATCCCGGTGGGGACGAGATTTTCCTCCCGTCCAGACGGGCCCTGGGGCCCACCCAGCCTCCTGTAAAATGGGTACCGGGTCTTTCCCGGAGGTAAAGTGCGGCCGGGGCGTGCTTATGACCACTCACCCCCTTCTAGTGCCGCGGTCATTGAAGAGTAGAGTTATACCTCTACCCACCCTCTGGGCCACACTGGGCCTGTAACGGGATCACTATCTTACTTTGTATATATGTGTTATCTCGAATAGCCTTTTCCTTTTTACACCCTCAGCAGAGTAAGTTGCGGGTTGAGTGAAGAGAAATATGTGAATGCATGTCATGCCCCTAATACTGTTTATTGCAACCAGGTCGCCAGTAAAACTTAGATGGAGTATAAAGATCCTCAGCACGTCAGCCTAATGGATACGAAAGGGGTTACAATCATGAAGTCACGTGTAATCCTTGGTGTGACTGAACGTCGTGGTGCTATACTGGCAAGATAACCGTCAGCTTACATTTTATTCTGTTCTTACTAAAGGTTTACATAAGATGGACGAGAGCGAATTCTGTGTTTTCCTATGACCGAAATTTACACTAAATATACGCAATCATTTTCTTCATTTCCATCCATAGCATCAGATTGTTACATCATGGCCATTGCAGGATTAATAGGTTTATTTGTAACAAAATATGTCCTACAAATTTTTAAGGACTTCTTAGCTGAGACAAAGCAATGAGTCAGTTGTTTCTAACGCTTCGGTGTTTGCGGCATACTCGGGACATTATTTATTTGCAAGAAACACTAGAATTAGATTGGAGAGCAAAATTTATGATCGAGGTACCACTGTATTTAAATAATTCCGTTAATTAACATAAGAAATTATTTTAAAGCAAGAAAATGAACTGTAATAAGACTATATAAGTTTAAGTAGCTGAAATAAACGCAATGGTTTTCAAATTTTATTCAGGTGTACTGGTGTTCCCGCAGCTTAGAAAACACTTCAGCGAAAGCCCACACCTTTTATTGCTTCTGCGTTTGCGCGTGAGAAAAGGGGACAATTTTATCTTTCTTCATTATTCAGAATTCTGGAATATTTAATTTTATATTATCTCTTTTTTATCCAAAGCCTTGAAGCCAATTTGGCATAAACTTGCGGTACACATTTTTGGCGTCCCTGGTCTGGGTGAAAGGAGGTTTAAACCTAATTCACTCTGTGGACATGCTTTGTCTGCGTTTAACGGCATCTTTTCCTACAAGCGGTCACGCACATATCACGGGGAGCTCACGTGAGTGCGTGTGCACTTCGAGAGAACGTTCGGCCCCAAAGTAATGCAGTTACCGCCAAGTCCTAGTTTCTTAAGATTTATAACCTGTTCAAAACAAAATAAACTGCGCAATCGCGTCAAAGCAGAGTTCACTGGGAACACCCTGCCTAATTTCCTGAAGGTGATTTTACCTTGAGCTTCGCGTGGATGCCCACAGTAAGGTGCAAACTTTGTTAAGATTCACGGAAGCAGAAAATAATGCATTTGCGAAAAAAATGAGTGACATTAATGATGTACAGTATAGGCCAAAATAATGACATCTGATATAAAATTCCTAATCTGAAGTAAGGCGAAGTAGTTATTAACGCCTATAAAATAAGTAGAAAAAGGCGTATTGGACATGGCATTTAAAACATTTTTAAGTCAATCCAAAACGATCAGGCAAAGAGAAAAGAAGTAATCTTTACTTTAACTGGGATTACTGTTTGTACTTGAGTCAGTAGCAATGATTCAACTACAAATGAATTGCCCCCTAACATTACATGGCTTATACATACATACAAACACACATAAACTCACATTCACACACTCACACACACCATCACACTCACGCTCACGCACACTCACACACACTCACACACACACATATATATTATCATACCCTAAATGTAATAAGTAGTGCTTATAACACTGCTTATATATTAATAAACAAATAACTTAACCGGAAATAATAAGGATAATTACACAATATCAATTAATTTATCCTAATATTTAGGCTTTTTTAATGTATTTCTGCCAATCCTGGTATTTTATTGGTTTAAACCACACATCATATTAGCGTGTTCGATCCTGAAAACACGATATCGCATTGTGCTGAGTACGATGATTTGATTTACATTATCTGTGACGGTAAAGACATGAAGTTAGTATTGTATAATTAAGGATTCAAGATAACCTGCCGCTACTGTGAATAAGATTTGAAAAACCTCTACAAGAAAGGGCCGTAGCGCCTAGAAATATTATAACGGCGTGAAGAAAGAGTTTAATGTTAAGTGGTTACTCTAACTGCCACAAGGATTAAAACTAAACCGCTTTGCTCTGCGCAATAAGAGTGTTTAAATATTTTATGTCACGTGCACACTAAACAAAGAATATTTCCTTGCAGAAAATGGCCTCAAAAATGGAGACTCAGCGTGTTTAACATATGAAATTAACCTTTAAATAAAATTTACATAAATGTGGCTGAAACATGCCACGCGCATATATATATATATATATATATATATATATATATATACTTACTCCATGGTGCAGAGTCCTTCTTGAGAAGCTAACTGGTCTGCAGCTAGTCAAGAAATTCCCCGCATTTCACGGAACTCGAAGGTTCATTACCGCACTCACAAGCGTCCGCCACCTGT
>Ga0123355_10010553_pt1 | contig 14176 bp, 10 predicted proteins | sample TergutEmb28metaG_3_FD_89872 | JGI IMG/M metagenome (GOLD analysis project Ga0123355, IMG submission 89872) | Embiratermes neotenicus P1 segment gut microbial communities from Petit-Saut dam, French Guiana - Emb289 P1 | ecosystem: Host-associated > Arthropoda: Insects > Digestive system > Gut ... | reverse complement strand
TCAAGCTCTCAGTATATTTGTCTATGCACGTGGTCTTCAAGCTCTCAGTATATTTGTCTATGCACGTGGTCTTCAAGCTCTCAGTATATTTGTCTATGCACGTGGTCTTCAAGCTCTCAGTATATTTGTCTATGCACATGGTCTTCAAGCTCTCAGTATGTTTGCATCCACAGTAACTAACTCTGAATTTTCGCGACATTCCTGTAAAGTAAGAAATGCATATTTTTGGATACAGAAATGAAGTAAAACGTAGAACATTTTTATTGAATATTAAGTACACTGTGTTTGTGAAACAGAATTTTATTATATGAGAGATACGCAGGAATTAGACACGTTTCCAGTTGTGCCTAATGCGTTGAAGATAAAACGCAATTGAAATTACCTGAACTGTCATGTCTAGCCAACAAATGCACCAAGTCCATTCGGTTCACCATAACCAGAAGCTGTACGCACTGCTCGGTACACTCTGTAATCTCGCTTGGGGAACCGCTGACAGCTATTGTACTAAGTGCATTATGACGCAACAGATGTCATTTCTAATCAGCCATCCAACGTCACAAAGAAATGCGGAGGGGAATGCCATGGGAATCACTCGGTTTATGACGATTATTGAGGTTAGCATGACGACCTGAATAATCCACAGATCTTTAATCGTTCACGTGATTGTGAGCAGTCCGGTTAGAGAATGGCATGTCATGGTTATTTCTGACTGCGTGTGTTGCCCGCCAGACATGACGCAGGCCAATTCATCGATGTGATAGTGACGCCAACCGTCTGCTGCCCCCTCGCGTACTTGTACACTGTATCGATTTTGTTAAGCCATTACAATGCCGGCGCGTACCGCTTACTGACATGTACCAGTTGGCTTTAACGCTCCCCTACATACGTAAATAGTCTTCTTGTGCAGACAGCTACTATTTCCCTGAACGGCATACATTTGTTCTTTATCGTACACGTCCTGTGTGTTTTCTGTGCTGTGGGAACTGAATTTTTAAATACATCAATAAATTCCAGGCCTAAAAGCATCAACATGGGTGCCGGCGGAAGACGAATTACTGCCTGTAAACTTTAGCGTTATGTGTGCCGAATTAGATGTAATGTTTCCCGAACATGGAAGCAGGGAGTTCCACCGAAACGCTGATAACCATTTACGAAAGCACACTGTGCCATGAATTATAAAACCACAGTGTTCATAACCGTTGAAAGAATGAAAAGGTGAACGTACTTCTTTATCCAGCGCTCCGCGATTTTCGGTAGAATTTTGTTTTTACGAAGGTCCCCTGGCTTTGCCCGTTTGTCCTTCCGGTAAGAGCAGCATGGAGATGAAGCATTGGTGGAATGATACTGACAGGGGAAAACAGAAGTACTGGGAGACAAACCTGTCCCGGTGCCTTTTTTGTCCACCTCAAATCTCACATGAACTGACGTGGGATCAAACCCGGGCCCCACTGGTGACAGGTCGGCAGTAATTGCACTCCGTCTCTGTTACACAAACCAGTCGGTTAATACTGTATAGGGAAATAATCGCTGCTTGTTCTGAGATCCACACAAAACACATAAATACACTGTGTGGGCAGAACGTGGAATTGCTGAATGTTAAACTGACGGTACATATAGTGACCACTGGCGGTACATATAGTGACCACTGGCGGTACATATAGTGACCACTGGCGGTATATATAGTGACAACTGGCGGTACGTATGACAACCACTGGGCCTGAAATTGTTAATGTTTAACAAGATCTCGAATGCGTGTGACCATACGGATGATTCCACGCGAAGATTCAAAATATGCTCATTTCCCGAACAGCCCGTTAAGTGCAGGGCGTTTTATCCAGCTATTTTGTTTCACGGGGCACTTTGTATTAGGCGAATGGTTGCCACCGTGCAGTTCAGAATATGTTCTTTTCCTGTTTGGTATCTAAAAATGCCTGTTATTTTGTATGGGTGTGAAGCTTAGTTTGTCGGTGTCAGGGAAGGAAGAATATGTAGCATGTGCTTTGATATTCCAGTGAAGTCTGTGCGCGGTGCTTAATGCGCAGTTGTACAGTGCAGACTGCACAAACCGAATGTTGAAGGTACTGGGTTCTAAGAGGAATAAAGTGTCGGGATGCTGGACAAAACAGCTTAACAAGGCGCTGCACGATGTGTACTGCACACCGGATATGATTGTTATTAGGCTGATGAAACTAAGGAATATGCATGGGAGAAATGACATGTGCATACAGACGGGGTGTTTGTGGCGAAACAGTAGGGGCTGCGACCACATGGTGGAAGACATAGGCATGGAAGGAGATGTGATATTAAAACCGGTCTTCAAGAAGAGATATGTTGTGAAGGTGTGGATGGAAGTCACGTGGCCCACCATATTAACCACGATGATCCTTCCGTCTGCAAAAAGAAGACGCCGTGTGTCTTGGTCATGCAGCAGGTGTGCACAAATCCTCTATGCCAGGTGGCCCTGCGACTGAATTTTGTATGGCGGCGCGTTTAATTTTGAAACTGATCCTAGAGTTTTGGGAAATTTGTGCACTCCTGTGTGGAGGGTGATTATTTTATCTGGCAACTGTGTGTTGCCACTTCCTGTCGGCGTGCTTATCACACTAGCGTAGCCCAGACTCGCGGCGGATAGCGGAGGGACGTGATATCGGCCGTCAGACGAAATACTGCTCATTTTCACCATTATCAGGGACCAGCGACAGCTGCACGGTTAGGGGCTTGCCATTCCGCTGATTTACGTAAAGTGAAGTTTCTGTGTCACACAGCTGTACCTTCATGCTGCTGTGTGAACTGGTACTGGGGAAACACGAGAGCGCGTGTGGCCCGTGAGACCAGTTCGACAAGATTCTACCCAGCGGAATTACGACACACTTCAAAGTGACACGTTAGTTGGTTGACTGGACGGCAGAAATTGCGAGTTCACCAAGTTGTCCGTTTCTTGAACATGTTGCACTAGAACAGGACTGGCGAACCGCATTGAAGGCGCGTGTCCAAATGAGTGCAAATTTCGAAGAAATTCTTTGGCCCCCCCATGAGAATTTTGAAGAGCAGAATAAGGTCTTGGAGCCGTCCACAATTATTGCTAACTGTTGCATTCGTCTAATTATTATTATTATTATTATTATTATTTATGGTTCCCTTCATCGCTGATCTGTATTAATAATTGCCCGACGAGATGCAACATCCAACAGTCTGTTTATTAATCTGCAAGTTCACGCTACATGTTTCGAGTGTCAACCACACCCATCATCAGGAGTACACAAAACTGTAACTACATCCTCCGGTACTGTGCAGCTACCTCCCTCCAAGCTAGCTTGGCCACGTTGGCTTGGCAGAATAATAGACTGCTTTGTTTTGCGTCTCGTTGGACAATTAGTAATAATAATAATAATAATAATAATAATAATAATAATAATAATGCATTTTTGTAATTAATGCGCAGTATAATTATTGTATTATGTTTCCAATAAAGGCCTCCTCGAGGAATGCGATAAGTAACAAATATGGCAGTAACTGTGTGACAGACTGTAAAACGTTCTGTCCAGTGTCATGCATTCGCCCAGTCACCGCCAGACCGGAGCCCCAACGATAAATACCCAGTCAACACTTCGCACCGCTCCGATTTGTGTAAGAATGTTTCACTGCAGTGTTGTTTGGTACTAACGTTAATTCATACACAGTCTGACACGGTCACATGTGTGTGTGTGTGTGTATACATGCATGTTCTGCACAATGTAGAGACGTGGGTCGCGGGTCGGACAAACGAAAGAAAGAAAAGAAGTGGGACAGCAGTGAATGCCGCGTGTGATTTTGGTCACGCGTGCTATAAGTTCGACAGCCCTGCAGTAGAATGTTCTGCCCCGCGTGTCTTCTGTGAGTTTGTGCAATGGTGCGCAGATCTGGGGCGTCAGTCGTCTAGGTGACTAAATTTTGTGCCGTGGAGTTTAATATTTGCTGTTCCTCGATATGGAATTTGTTTCACGGTCCCCTTCTGGCGCATAGAACTTTAAGGTGGCTTCTATAATTTGTGGAAAATTTGTGCTACCCTGACGTGATAGTAGCCCTGGTCGTGCTTTGCATAGCTGCAGTTGCTTGTACTGGCATATGCGTGCAGTAGACTCACGCATACTCTCAATCGTACTGCAGTGTAGTTGACATACGTAACACTGCTGCTTTGTGAGAAACCCACCGGTGGCGTCACAGCCGCCGATTTTCATGGTTACAATGAAGCTTCGTTTCTGAGTGCCGTAGCAACTGTGTTAAAAACAGTGGGTGTCCAGATAACGCAGTGCCGAACGGCTGCCGGTCTTAACCCTTTGACGCCTAACGACCACTATAGTGGTCGTACCGCACCGCACCGCAAACCTCTAAACGTTGCATTTTATATATTTATTCAACAAATACAGGTACTGAATATTTTAAACATGGCATATACTCTCCGTTCCTTTTTCTTCAAAATGCAGTTTGTTTCATAATTCTAACGTATTTGGTTCCTGTGTTATTCGCATTTTATATACAGGTGTGCTAAAATTTAAAAAAAAATCATTCCGGCGCCAAAAGGTTAATATTGTGCACAACTTGCATTACGTTCATGTTTATTGTCACTGTCTAACCAACCTTTTGCATTAAAGCTTGGTCAGACGAACACTACCGGTTTCCATGTTTACGACAGATCTTGGTCGATATATGTCGCCTTCCCAAATTAACAAAACATTTTCGGTGGGTATATCAGAATTATTTTGCACAGTTGCATTTGAACCGCTACGGTTCACTGCAGTATTAAGTGGTGATGACAAGAAGTTGGACGCGGTTGGTGCGACTGACAGCTGGTATGTCTGGCACCTTCTTATACATAACCGTCACGTTCTTTGTCTCTGTTTGTTGGTCATTATTTGATCACGAACAGAAAATCTTTAATTACTGCGTATTGGCCATCCTGTTATTTTCGACGAAGCCACAGTATAAAGAATGATAATAGTTCCTTTGAAAGGGTGGAACAATTCAGATATTTGGGAACAACCTTAACGAATCAAAATTCTATTCAGGAAGAAATCAAAGAGCAGATTGAAGTCAGGGAATGCTTGCAGTCGTTCGGTGCATTATCTTTTGTCTTCCGGTTTGCTATCCAAAAATATAAAGATTAAGAAATACAGAACTGTAATTTTGCCATTTTTACGGGTGTGAAACTTGGTCGATCACATTGAGGGAGGAACGTAGGCTGAGGCTATTTGAGAATAGCGTGCTAAGGAGAATATTTGTATCTAAGAGGGACGAGGTAACAGGGGAATGGCGAAAAGCACGTAATGAGTACCTGAATGAGCTGTACTGCTCACCCAGTATTGTTCGGGTGATCAAATCGAGAAGAATGAGATGGGCGGGGCATGTTGCACGTATGAGGAGAGGAGTATACAGGGGTTTGGTGGTGAAACCTGAGGGAAAGAGACCACTTGGAACACCCAGGCGTAGATAGGAGGATAACATTAAGATGGATCTTCAGGAAGTGCGATGGGGGGCATGGACTGGATTGATCTGGCACGGGATAGGAACAGGTGGCGGGCACTTGTGAATGCGGTAATTAACCTTCGGGTTCCATAAAATGCGGGGAATATCTTGACTAGCTGTGAACCGATTAGCTTCCCAAGAAGGACCCTGCTGCATGGAGTAAGTAAACCAACTTCTTTTTTAATAAGTAGAAGCTCTTTTGGTTTCCTGCCAAACAAGTGCAGACGTGGTCAAAAGTTATCGTTTGTGACGTCAGTAACAGTGTATTTGGTCATCACCAGAAATATATTTGCCCTGGCAGCGCCGGATGTGCCCGCTAGTCAAACAGCCGTCACCTAGGGTGAACACATAGCGAACTGCACAAACTGTGAACAGACTTCGATGAAATCAATCGAAGAAAAGAAAATCGAACTTAGTTTTGACGGATTGGGTGGCGAGGACTGTTGACAGTTGCGTTGAAAGAGACCTTTCGTAAGGAAGCGTGTTTTACTGACTCTCGAATGACGCAGAGTTTAAATTATAACTGCTGCCCCAGGACGGAGTGGTGTTTAGTTTACGGTACCCTTACATGCTCTGGCGACCGTAGGGTGCCCCGATGCGGACATCGAAGGGGTAAAAGGACGTCACGCTGTAACAACCAAAACCGACGTTTCGGGTTGGGGTGTGAGGTGAGGATGAAGTGAACCGCGTGGCAGGGAAATGGTGTCACACACCGAGAGACGAGGCAGATGTGTGGTGTTGGTGACGTGTCACGTGGTCTGATTGGTGGTGTTGGTTTGCCTTTTCTTGACACTCCGTGTTACTGTGGCCAGTGTGAGCGACGTTTTGCAAGGCTAAATTTTGACTGAGCACCGTCTGCACTGTAGTGTTGTTACATTGTAAGCTGCGTCGGTAGTAATGCACGTGAAATTACCAAGAAAGGTTGCCTGAGACAACTTCATCGCACGTTTGGCAGCTCAGAAGCATGGGAAATTAAGTTACAGTGAAACCCAGTATGTCTTTACAGATACAAAGGAAGGCACTACTAAAATACTTCTGTTGTATCATTAAAACAAATTAATTGTATCATATTCAGTGCTACATGAGAGCATACATGACAAAATTATTTTAAATCATAAAACCACCCTTGCTACAATAGCCAGTTAAGAGTTTGCCCTCTTTATACAGGGTGATTTTAAAATAAATTCATTGTGTTTTATCGTGATTGTAATGTGAACATTATTTGCCATAAATCTCGTGTAGTTATGTTGCTTATATATGTGTGTGTAATGTTCTTACTATTTTGCAGGTGGGAGCTGAAAGACAAGTGTCGTTTGACAATGGACTGGATGGATCGGTAGCAGAGGACTGTTTCTTCGCGATGAGGGCTTACAAGGAGGGTTACTCTTTCAACTTCGTGGAGGGTGAGATGTGGGAGAAATCACCTTTCTCACTTGGTGACTTCGTACAGCAAAGGAAACGGTGGTTACAGGGCATCCTGCTGGTTGTGCATTCAGAAGACATTCCTCTGCGTCACAAGTTGCTCCTTGCCATATCTTGCTACTCGTGGGTTACGATGCCGTTTTCAACATCCAATGTCGTGTTGGCTGCTCTCTGCCCCATCCCGTGTCCACCTTTGATGGACTTCATCTGTGCATTTATTGGTGCTATCAACATATATATGTATGTTTTTGGAGTTGTGAAGTCTTTCTCCTTGTACCGGTTTGGAATGCTCAGATTTCTCCTGTGCATATGTGGAGCACTTTGTACAATCCCCTTCAATATACTTATTGAAAATGTGGCGGTCATATGGGGACTTTTTGGTCACAAACATCGATTTTATGTGGTAAACAAGGAGATTAAACCAGTAATTACTGTTTAGATGAATCTGCAGGGGCATGTGTTACCTGACAGCCCACATAACTCCACACCCTGACCGTTTTGCATGACAGCAGGCGGTGCAGCGATCACTGCCATTCCAATTTGTTGTGGATTGGGGGCCCATGCACCTTTAGTTCAATGTCTTGCCATTGAGTTCAGGTTTTCATGTGTCATATTTAAGGGAGCTGCTGGATATGGTTTCCTTAAGCTTGCAAACATGCATCACATATAACAAATATGCTGTTATTTGCATGTTGAAGTTCTGCTGGTGAAATTGAAAGAAGCACTGCACCCTAAATGCTTTTCTTTCACATCATCTTGTGTGCAGTGATTTTTACTGTACACTTCATCCTTGAATATGCCTCACATGTAAATATCACATAGGGTAGGATCTGGCCAACTTGGAGGCTTTAATCCCATAGTTATTATTCTGCCACCAGAAGCACTGTGTAAACAATGCATGTATTTAAATCAGATTATTGTAACACAAATGGCATCAGAATGTGTGTAACATGTCGGTGTGAGTTACAGTCTCAGTAGAATTACAGGACGAGTCATCCTAGTTGCATTCATAGCACACCACACTCCATCCATAACATCATGTAATAACTGTGTCAAATAAATACTGACAAACGCACTCATATACTATTATGCACCATTCTATTAATACTATATGTCACTCCAACATGTTTCACCCCTTAAAGGGTCATCTTCAGGGAGTACATTTGATACATTTGAACAGCAAAGGCAACAAAATGAGTCACCAGAGTAGCAGCAACAGCAGTGGTGACCTTGCTGTTCAAATGTATCAGATGCACTCTCTGAAGATGACCCTTTAAGTTATGAAACATGGTGGAGTGAAAGATATTATTTTTTTTTTTTAAATGGTGACTGAATAATATATTAGTGCATTTATCTGAATTTATTTCATATAGTGACACTGTGCACAGATATGAACGAGATAAAGTTATCATGTAATGACACTTCATGAATTAATATGGGAAACCTGTTATTCGGAGAGTAACAGAGTTCCAGCTGTTTTCCAACATGAAACAATAATTGTGGGGTCTGTTTCTCCATCATGCACTCCATGAAGGTACCAGTTCACAAAACTCAGTCTTCCTTCTGTGACACTGAGTTTGTGAAGCACCGTTGTCTTCCTGTGGATGCAGTATGCATGTCCGCTCGGCATGTTCTCTTACTGCCTACTGTGGAGCATGCTGATCCAACTTTATCATGTATTTGTAAATTTATGTGTCCAAATGTATGTGCAATTTTTTGTGGCTGCTACGTGGTCTGTGTATGTGTGTGTCAAATGAAATGGGTATAGTGACTACACAGTAACTCATGTAAACTCCGATAAACAGCCCAGAATTTAGCTGGTGTGTGCCGGTGGGAATTGAGTATCAGTAGGTGTTAGCTATGGTAATGCCTCTGTGTGTTAAGCAAAAACATGTATAGTAAATACATTCATACTGGGAGACATTAGTGTTAAGTTTATGTCGGCACAAACTGTGCCAGCCCATCACAAACTGTCACACTGACTGGCCATCCACTGTCCAGAAGAAGATGGCGATATATGTTATATTATTTTTATGTAAGCAAGTAAGTCACACTGTTCATTGAGTTACTGAATTGTAAGCAGACACTACAATGTGTTGATGAAGGTACATCAGTCACATATGTGAGTGTGCAGTCAGCACTGAATGTAGTACCTCATTTGATGGTGTGTGAATGAGAGGTGATCATGACAGGCATGGACTGTTTTAATCATTTTTAAAAACATTATGTTCAGCTATGTAATTTAACCATGCAACCTGTCCCATTGATCCAGTGCTTCGGCACATACCTTTGGCTTACAGAGAGTGCATTGAGAGAGAACACTGAATGTTCAGACCCTCACCACATCAGCAACAGAAGCATATGCCTGCCAGTCCAAACCAAAGCTATAATATGTACCCTCTTCCTCAGCTGGAGGTCACAGTTTTAGTTCATGGTACATGGTCATGTCAGTATTCCATCCCATTCACCTTTAATTGTTACTGTTTGAGCCATTTTTGTGTACGTTTTGTTGTTCTTTATATATACACATATCTGTGTGTGTGTGTGCACCCCTTTCCTCTGACCTGTCTTCCCTTCCACTCCCCCATGAAGTTGAGGAACAGCTGCATTCCTCAATAACCTCACACTGTGTTGTAGGTAACTTAATTTCCTTATGCCTCATATTGAGGCACACTTAGTTTCCTGATTGTTCTTTCATTGTAAATGTAGTATATGAACATTACAAGTTTTGTGGCGCTTACTTAGCGTAGGCTATGGGCTGGATGACTGAGCAGTCTGGGTTTGATGCCACACAGGGGTAGAGACTTGTGTCATCTGTAATACTGAGTCTATACCAGCTCTGTGGCACACAGTCTCCCATCCTGGTGTGTACTGGAGACTCTTTTTCTGGAAGTAAAGTGGTTGAGGTGTGAAGATTGCTGACCACCATCTAGTGCCACACTTAAGAATCAATGTAACCCTCTCCCCCCCCACTGCCATCACAGTATATCTGCATGGCTTGATGATTGCTTAAAGCACAGATAGAACTTTGCCTTCTGGTCACACTTTCGCTGTACAGATAGTTTTGTTTAGTACCAGTTTGTCGCTAAAGTGTGGACAGCATTGTGCCACTTAGTGACCATGACACTTCCTGCTCTGCGATGCTCGGTCTAGTGATAAACTCACTTTAGTTTCAGTACAAATTCACATAGCATTATCAAGTTTTATGCCATCCCTCAGATACTTCTAAATCACTGATTTTTCATATCTTTTCATGCATCTCGTGTTTTATACATCTGTCAGCATGTCAATAATAAATACAATGACATCTGATGGACATTTATTGTAAGATAAACGTATATTGTAAATTCAGGTTATGAACCAAGGCTTGCAGGTAATTTCTGTGCTGTGATGTTACCACATGAAAAAACATTCCCGGTAAAATCATTAATATTTTCCATTGATTTAGAGTGAAAGGGTTTCATCTTTGTATTTGCAATGATTTTTCAATTGCTAATACAGATTATTCACAGCTTTGCTGTGCTCTGCACTGCAGTCAGGGCTCGTAGAGGCTGCCTGCCTGGCGCATGCAATGCCTCTCCACTTGCATCACAAAATGTTCAGAGATTTGATGTAGATAAGACAATTTGTTGTACTGGGAGTGTCTGCATAATGCTTTTAGTTGGTTTCCAGATTTCAGAGCTTACAGTGGATAAACGATTGTCTTATTGTTGTGGTTGTTCCATATAATTCAAACTTAATTTGTTCTACTGCAACCTGTTTTCAACACTTTGGCTGAATGGCACAAACGAATAGTTAGATAAAAAGGTCACACAAAAATATTGTCATGAAATTCAACAATATTCACAATAATAAAAAAATTAAATTATGATTTATGAAAATCACTAAATTTCTGTAGAATACAACATGTGTTTGTCATGGCACACCGACAGCTACATATTTAAGCTTTTATTTAAGCCATCGTACAGCTGTACAAGATTTATAAGGATCTCTAATATACAACAATGCAAGTAATATTATTCAAGCTAGGTATCTAAAAATTGCCACATTCATTATTTATAAGTATCTTGAATATGTCGTAACAATTTTTATTGAAGCAGTCACAAGAATGTGATGGTGTATTGCTGTTCAGGGAAGTGCTGCACAATGTACAAAACGGTACAGACTAAAACTATTAAAATCGTAACACAGTGGGCAGATGTCATACATAGCCTGCAAAGTCCGTGATAGTGTATGCTGTGTGGTGTCAGTCTAGGGATATGTGTTATGTAAGATGGTCATATTACTATAATATTGACATCTGTACAGTAATGGTAATGGTAATGTATGTTGCAGCTTCTATACTGTACATGTTGTAGTAGGAAGGATATGGAAGTGGAATTATAACTTGTGTGAAATCCACGTGAATAGAAAATCAATGTGGAATGATTTAGACCTCATATGTGCGCTTGCTACAGGTAATAAATACTGCTAAATGTTTTTATTGGAGATATTCAAACTGATCTAGTGCGTGCAATGTTTAATTTTGTGTGGAGTTCCTAAAACGGACATGGCAACTATTGCATGTGTCTCACTGCCTACTGTTGGGCCCCTGTAACAAATACATGTTGTGTTTGATGGATGCTTATTGCTTTTATATTATTAGTGTAACTGGATGAGTCACATTACTACATTATGATTATTAAGTAGAACTGTTTTAAAAATCTCTTGCAAGTAAAATTAAATGTGGACGTGATATTGTAAGTTTTTTGTATTAACTTGGAGATGGGCTTAAGGGTTTGCAGTGGAATGAATCTGGAGAAGCAGATATCTTGAGGGTGAAAAGCACAGTGCAGAAGACTTGACAGTACCACTAACAGCATTACTGCAGATCTTAATGTGGGAAACTCCTGAATGTTTTCATCACTACTGCATGAATGATATGTATGATTTATTCTCTTTTACACGTCATAATTATTGTATTAACATTTTGTATAACACTAATTAGATCATTGAACAACTTGTCTTGAAAAGGATCAATAAGTCACAAGTAAATATAAGTGTGTAATTGTTATAGAAATGTTATAGTGTAAGTTGAAAATAGATTATCAGAGTGTTAAGGATGAAACAGCAGTACTGCATGTTCCGTGTTCTGTTGGCCGCTACACATTGTAAGTTAAAAAAAGGTCTCTGTATGCACAGCACTCGTTTTCATTGTGATGACTGTTGCTGCCATTACAGATATTTGCCAGTGCTTTGCACTGTGACAGACACTGGTGTTAGTATGATAGGGCATTCTGTATTGTTGTGCTGTCACAGATGCTGACCAGCTCTGCATACCACAACCCACAGCAAACACATTCCTGTAGAGAGTTAATGTAACCACCAGACACATGGTGGAAGTATGAAGACGTTCATAATGCAGTCATAGAATCTGGACACTGGTGTCTTCTGTGGCAGCAAGGTAAAGGTGTGCAGGAGACAACGGGTGTCCTCTGGGGCAACACAGTACAGACGCTGATCATCACTGAGGCACTATGGCCTTCCATGGCCACATGTTGTTAGACACATAGATTCAATGGCAGGGAGGCAGAAGGGAGTGTGTCAGCAGCATTCACTTGCTCTGGCCTTTCTTAAATTCAGGCTGTTATCCTGTAGAACACTTCCATGTGATTTCAGGTTGTTTTAAAACACTTTGTGACTGCTTCAGATTGCCTTTCGTGCTTTGAATTTGTGTTTCTTGATGATCTGATTAATGATTTGAACCACCAGACTTAATAAGACTTTCCATACATATATGTGTAAGAAAGCATGAACTGGTTGTTACAGGTCATGTTGCACCCACTCCTCCCAATTGCATCCTTAAATGATGTTAAATCATCGTGTTTGTGACCGTCAGTTCTAGTCATTTTGAGTTCTCTGTCCCAAGCCATTTCTTTGGATGACACTTGTTGCAAAGTGCCTTTGAGAAATGTGTACTGAGTTATTTGGCGAGAACCAACATGCATATTTTATGGAACAAAAACTTTACGTGCAGAACATTTGATGCTGGCCAGTTTGACAAGATTTAAACACACCTTGCAAATAATTGATGAATGTTTTTATTTTTAACAGAATAAAATGTTGCTTGGTTTAATAAACAACGCTTTATTGTTGTTACTGTGTAATTTCGAACGCTTAGGTAGCTCAGTTGGCGTAGTTACAAAGCAACGGATATTTTCCTGTTCTGCACAACTTCCATACTGGCCCAGGGGCACACCCAGCTTCCTAGTCAGAGGATACTGGCAGCTCTTTCCACGGGATTTAAACGGATGTCACCTTTTGTTAAATGTTGACAACACTGACCTTGTCATAATCGGAACTCCCGTATGAAGTGCATGAAGGTTCCACCTGCCTGCGTTATTTTGTAAACGGAGAGGATCTTCTGCCGTTACATAGACGTGTCTGGCTCTTCCCGCCATTATGTTTTCAATTAACCATTCATGGCACAGTGATTACTGCGTATGTCATTTTGACATTCAAGAAGTCTACATTCTGGCCACCTTATATTTGTTTCCTATAATTCTCACAATAAACAGCGAATTTTTTTTCCACCAAAGCAATGTTAACCGACTGGTTTCCATGATGCGGACGCGGTAAGTTTTCTATGAAGATGGAAGTCACTGAACTCCATACGGCCAGCCGGCCTTGTCCCTTCGCGGTAAGGCTGGGAGGTTATGGGTCACCCCCACAACAGTACTCGGTGACTTCCACCCCTTTGGACACGTCAAGAAACACTTAGCTGACAAGTGGTTTGCAGCAGACGCAAACGTGAAGCAAGCTCTCACTTCCTGGCTACAAACATTTGAAAGATTATTCTCTGCCGGCATACAAGCCTTGGTGGTATGGTGGGACAAATTCTTACATGTGAGTGGTGGGTACGTGTAGGTCTGATGTGTGCCATGTTCTACCCATGTAACCATGTGTACATGGATGTCTGGTGAGTACCGCCTGCTACACATGTGGTCTGGTGCATACCATCTGCCATTCTTGTAGAGTGGAAACGGAATCTGATGGCACACGGTGACGCACGGGAGGAGAAGTGAAGGGGAAAGAGGCGAATGGAGAGGGTAGCCAGCAGTTTTCAGCTTGGCTCGGAACAGTCCATCCGGTGTTACTACAATCGTTCTCCCTCGACCCGCACTGCAAGAAAGCCAGTACTCGACTGAACTGACACCCCCGCCGATATAATTGGACTCGTCCGTTTCGCTGGAAGACCGAATCTGGTTTCTGC
>Ga0123355_10010552_pt1 | contig 14176 bp, 9 predicted proteins | sample TergutEmb28metaG_3_FD_89872 | JGI IMG/M metagenome (GOLD analysis project Ga0123355, IMG submission 89872) | Embiratermes neotenicus P1 segment gut microbial communities from Petit-Saut dam, French Guiana - Emb289 P1 | ecosystem: Host-associated > Arthropoda: Insects > Digestive system > Gut ... | reverse complement strand
CACACCGAAACTCCAACACACATCGAACCAAGAACAATACGACCAATGTGGTAATTCAACAGAATAGTAGCAAGCTCCTGATGATGGATATATTAATGTCCGAAACATGTTGAGCACATAAGACGTGAAATAGAATAACAAGTTACATCAAGTTGGTCTTTTATTCTTCAACTATCACAATGATGCACGGTCCAATAAACATGAAATAAATATTCGTATATTAAGTTCGCATAAATTCCGATTTTTACCATCTGTGTACAATTTTCTTCTTCTATAACCTGGCTCATCTATAAGAAAATCACAGCGTATTCATTCAAGTTAATAAACACGACCTCAACTCGTTTTAATACAAAAACCTCCGAATCTGATGAAGTGTCACATAAACGCAGGTTGAGTTTCAGTATCCTATGCTGGATCAGGAACTCTCGTCCGGAAAACAAATTTCAAGTAATTTTGCGTTGCTATGAATACACAACCTGTGTATGTAGAAATTTATACACTAGGCTTACCATTTCTTCAATCTAAAGAAGATGTGTTTACCTATTTATTATACTCAGGTATTTAATAAAATGTCTGGGGCTGTTTTGTAGCTATCAGATTGGAAGCTTATTTGAAGCGCTGGATCTTCAACCGTAGACCTCTTCCCACACCCAGCTCATGCTTGGTGTTCCCATGAATTCCCGGACCCTTATCAATGTCTCCGCTGCCAACAATTCTGTAACCAATGGGCTACAATTTTGTTGTCTTTTATTATGTATTTGCGTTGAATAGAAATAATTTTAATGCATTCCGTATATACGGGCTGGAGAATCCGTGCTTCGAGTCCTGGCAGAAACCAGAGATTTTGCACGCCTTCAAAACGTCCAGTCCCATTCTGGGGCCCACCCAACCTTCTGTTCAGTGGATACCGAGGTTCCTTCCCGTTATTATATCACCCGCCGTGAGAAGTTGACCACATACTTCCACCTCGTGCCGAAGTTAAGAGTGTGTGGATCTATATTTCTACTTCCCTTATACGCCCTCATAGTGTGGACGGAAATAACTTTGCTTCCGTACACGTCTCAGTAAGATCTATAAACATATGTTATATCTTGTACAGTATTTGTATACAGTTCATCAATACTGATGTCACTGGTAGCGGTAGTGTGTCTACAGTAATTCTGCTTACGTCATCAGACTTCCTTCTCACACTTTTACGTGTCTTCCGTGTTTATCGAACCGCCCCCCCCCCCAGTATGCTGGATCATTCCGTTGTTCCTGTTATGGCGTATAATCCAGAATGTACGTCTTAAGCATTTTGCCTGCTGATTATTTCAGGAGAAGCATACAAGTTCAAATATTTGAAAGGCCTAATGTGTGTAAGTTGACTTGAGTCGTCATAATACAAGGTTTCTGCACTTAAGAGCTACTCGTTAACGTTACGACTATATTTGTGCAATGTATACAGTAAATAAACCAGCTGAAGGCAGTGGAGAAAATGTACCAATAGCAAGGGAAGGTACACTGTCAAGTACTCTCTGGTTCGCGAAGTATACAGTAAATAAACCAACTGAAGGAAATGAAGAAAACGTACCAATAGTAAGGGAAGGTACATTGTCAAGTACTCTCTGGTTCGCGAAAACTTAGAACATAAGTTTTCGATAATAATGCACGTTATGTGCCAGTGACGTGGTGTTCAGTCTTTGTCAAGACGTTCTTCACTCTACAAAAAAGTCATACTTTTTGACGGAATGCGAGTTGTGTAATGTAATGTAATGTAATGTAATTTAACGCCACTTAAACGCTTAGGCCAAATACTGCTTTCCCTGCTCCAAGTCCCACGAAGCTCATAAGTGCTTGATAACAATATGTGCAGACCTCTCGTACCGCATTTTGCCCGATTCGGACATTGTGTATTGTAAGAACAGAAATTCGTTTCTGTCGTACGTAATATATGGCTTTCACTGTGCCAGTTTCCACGAAACTCAAGAATCACTTTCTAATATTTGTGGATATGTTTTGCACTATTATATCACGCACATCATGCACCCCGGCACACGCGTGAATGTCTACACCATATATGTATACAAAACGTAAAAGATTCAGGAGTTCATGGCCCTTTTACCAACAACACAGCATGTTTAGAAAACCAAAAGACACGTCTCAAGTGAACGTTTCAACAAAAGTCAGTAAGCAGAAAATCACGCTAGATGTAGTAAGGATATACAACAACTTAGTATATTTATCTCAGTAATTAACCAACTTGATGCATAAAAGTTTTGTTTTACAATAAGTTTATTTCGTGCCCCTACATGTTTCGAGCACATGTGCTCATCAGCAGGAAGTCAAACTTGCATTACACAGCCTCTGGTATCATCACACCTATAGGTGGCCGTCTCGTGCACGAACCTGTATTATTCCACTATTTGGGGGACCGCGGTAGCACAGTGGTTAAGGTGCTGTGCTACAAATCGGAAGGTTGCTAGTTCGATCCCAGCTGGTGTCAGTGGATTTTTCATTGACATGGAATCCTTCCGATCGTACTATAGCCCTGGGGTCGATTCAGCCTCTAACAGAAATGAGTGCCAGGAATATTTCCTGGGGGTAAAGGCGGCCGATGCGTAAGGCTGACAACCTACCACCATCCTGTACCGTTGTCACGAAATCTGGGAATCTTAACTTCCTAGAACCCTCTGGGCCCCTCCGGGACTGTAACGGGACTGCTTTACCTATTATTCCACTATTTGGAATAGTAACTACCTTATAAATAAGAACTGCGCTCTTCAGGGCTATTACGCAGCGTGTAGTGGTAGTTCGTTAAAGACGTTTCGTGACAACCTATCAGTCCCACCTTTAAGGGTGAAGAATCTTTACGAGAATGCGTGGTAAATAAAAGAGATGTATTGGATTGTATTAAAGTGGCTCAGGATGTGTTTTACTGCAGGATAGTTGTAAACACGGTAATAAACCATCAGACTACTTAAGTAGCAGGAAATTTCTTGACTAGATGACACTTTGCTGGCTTCTCATTAGGCATTCTGGTACATGAAATTGGTTAATTACACGTTCCAGTTAGTTTCTCACTTTTGTTTCACTCAGAGTTCTTCTATCCGCATACCAAGTGGCCAGCAGTTTGTAACATTCCTCGTCTGTACTGTAGAATGCGCTCCTTAATATCCCTTCCTTTCATATGCGCAGTAATTGGAAGTACGGTGCTTTCCTTCTGTGTGCAAACGACGTAAATGCCGGCTGAGTGCTCCTTACTGGGACTGGGCATATTGTTGAGGTGTAAAGAAAGGAAATGTCAGACGTTGATAAGAAGAGACCCCTCCCTGACATTTCATCAAGTTAGACATCTGCAAACCCGCGAAGTCAGAGCAATCTGCTGGGCGTTTGCTTCATCAAACCGTCTCGAATCCCGTCTCTCTGTTGTTATTGAGTAAGTGCCATTTCACACTATATTTGCTTTACATGCTATGTTTCATTAGTCAAAAGGTTTCATTCTTTCTCGGCTTGTACCTAATTAAGTCCTGGATAGAGTGTCAGTTTTCATAAGCTTATGATCCCTCAGTTGATCGGGAAATTTCCTCCCTTCACGAAAGCTCTTCGCTGGGTATTGCCACCCGTCTCTATCTGTACATGCTACTTATTATGAACTTGGGTCTTTCATATATGCCACTTTCTCCAAAATTATCTCTTTTCTTCATTATTTGGTTTAGTGTTTTATGTTGGCTCCAAAGTTTTCTGTAGCATTTCTTGTGTTTTTGTGTGTATTATGTTACATGATATTCACACCGATTTTTGTAACATTTTTAAATAAGCCATGAATGCTTACGTCTTTAACTTTCGAAGTCACTGTATGCATTTTATCCTATACTGTATCTTCCAACAAGCGGCTTCGTAAAGTAAAATGCAGTAATCAACAACACAAGTGTGTATCTGGCACAGGATTGAAATATTTCATAAAATTTGGAATAAATAATTTTTACTTTTTGTTCCCCTAGACAATTCTTCATGCTTATTGATTTTAATTTGACACATCAACATCTTCAGACTTAGAAGGCGGATCTACGTCACTGAAAAGTAAATTATTCCTGTATATTGCTTCTCTCACATTCGGTGGAAGGACTTGCAAATATTAGAAAAGTTCATATCTGCTCTTCTTCTTTCTTAACAAGTTTATGATCAATTTTATTTGAAGCTGAGTCATAGTACTCAAAGTTTACTCTCAAGATAAAAGTCGATTAAAACTTTTGATGTGTTTTTCGCCTTTTCCCTTCGCCTTCTTTGGAAGTGGAATAGAGTTTGATAATGACGAAGCGCTACCTGGCTCGAGTTTGTTCGTCATTCGTCGACCAGTATCTGATTCATGTCTTCCCGGACTCTGACTGGAGTCTTTGTAACGTAACAGCTACAGGTGCGACTGGGAGTTTGAAGACTTATTCCTGCTGACCACAAGAAGTTGCCTGAGAAACTTATGTTGCTTGTTTCGCCTCAGATCCTACTGTATGTATTTTGAGACAGCAGGACCATTACGTTAGTCTCTCATTCCACTGAAATCTGACAGGTTAAGCTCTCCAGAAACATATCTGACGATAACTGACATAGGTTATGAAGAGAACTGATGGTTGGAACCGTCCTGAGAATATGGCCAATTGAGGGCTTTTGCAATAGCAGTGTTAAACGTTCTGATTTTGTCATAGTTTTATAAAATAAAAGCTGCGCACAAAATTCGTGTTTTGTCTACGTAAACATACCTAATTTTTTGAAGTACATTCGTGATGTGTCTATGTATAAAACTTGACAGGCCTGACTTATAGTTCATTAATAACTGTCAGGAACATTTAGAGTGTACTTTTCGCAGTACAGATATTTTGTTATTTTGCAAAATTGTAACAAAAACGTTTACGAGTCCTCTTATGCGAGACGCCAGACTCGTTGCAACTTTAAATTCTGTTGATATATTCGACAGAGGATTCTAGTGTCCACTGTCATATCATTCGAGGCACAAGCGGAAAATGGGCACTGCTGTGGCCATTAATCTTGGTAACCCACTTGGAAAACTGGTGTTGCTTGGAACCCCGCAAAACATCACGTTCTTCTTAGCGACGGCATGACTTCTGCTCCTTGAAAAGGCCCGGCCCGCACGTGGCACAGCAGGCCCGAACCTTGATGCACATTTCAGTTCGGAAGGTCTGGACCATTCCCCATACAGCCCGGACTTTGCTCCGAGCGATGTTTACGTTTTCCGCCAGGAGGCAGTACCTGCCATTGTTTCACCAGCGATTAAACGTCAAGGGAGTTAAGGTCACGTGGCTGACGCAACAGATAACGTACGTTATATTCGTCCGAGATGGACAGACTTCACAGACGCTGTGACACGTGCCTCAACCGTCAAGATGACTATATTAAAAACATCTTCATTGTGTACTTTGAGCTTCCTGTATTAGGTCTTGCCTTTCATTTGTCGATATTCAAAACATACTTTCTCATCCATCTTCGTACATACAACATAATTCCATCATACATCAGCATTCCAGAATCATAGTATCTGTTAGTATCGCTTTCACCTAACACTGTCGCCATGCTGGTAATTTTGGTGTCATGGATGTGCAGACCGGTTGGTCTTCATTGACGATATTCATAAAAATTTCGCGAAAAAAGCAATTATTTCTAATAATAATAATAATAATAATAATAATAATAGTGTGGAAGGAAAGGGCGTGTTGATTATACGTGTGTGTGTGTATATATATATGTGTATATATATATATATATATATCCATGTGTCCTGAAAGAGAGTGGTCCACAGTCAACGACAGTAACAACGAAACGTTAGGTAAAAGTTTAGAACATTTGGAAAGGCACGCTGTACAGTCGTCATTACATCCAGTCTCCGACTTCTGTACCTTACTCCATAGCTGTCGGTATAATTCGTCAAACGTCTTGTGGAAATATTTTAATAGAATTTTTTGAAGACGCCCGGAAAGAGGGTGGTGTAGAAATGATGGAACAAAAGAGAAATACAGATTAAGTTCATGTCTCATCATTTACACTACAAGGGTGGCTAAGTTAAGAGAATGATCTGAGTTGAAATATTGGGGAACGATGGTATGAAATCAAAATTAATTTCACGAGTAAATTAACGGTGAGATTAGGTTTGTCTAATCTGTTCTACCATCAAACGAGAATCCCGTAACTTCGTCCTCTAACTATAATGGACATAATAAAATACCTTACGAAATTGTATCTGTATAGGAAGCTCGGATAGTGTCATATGTAGAAAGTACAGGCAAACATTTTATGTAAGGTATCTCTTGGATGGTACGGACGAATCCTTACTCTAAATGTGTGGATGTCTCCTAGACCGAAACTTACCCAAATCTGACAAGAAATGTGGAAAGTAGGGTGACATTCTTTTTACAGCCTTCAGGAATGTATTAATATCACGGAGCCCATTTCCCTTAAAAAAACTCGCGCTTAATCGACAATATTTCATTAAGGGCTGCTATACAAAATTTCAAGAAAATCCGATAACTTTTAGTCGCTAATTCCACGTCTCAAACAGACGTACGGACCGACAGCCGGACGGCGGGACGCGATTTTCACATAAAGCGTTCCTATGTTTTGTTCGTAAAGACATCTAATAATTCGTGAGAATAAAGATTGGTTTCGTTCGATTTGAGACAGCATCCAGTCGATTAGTTTGCGAAAACAATAATGGAACTGCAGCTTCTGTATAAAGAGCGCTGTCTTTTTTGACTACGTGAATGACTGTCAGCTACGAAAGATGAGCTCCCCGATTTAATTCTGTTTAATGTGTAGAAATTTACATGTGAAAGTTTGTGGGATGCTGTAACCTGTCAGAAGTACTATAGGTGTGAATGGCAAAATTGAATGAAATTTGAGCATAGGGAATTAAATTATTTTGTACGTACTTGAAACGCATTTAGGACAGGCAAGTATCTGTTTCAGTCCGTCATTCTGTTTACCCTTCCAGCAGTCATTGAAATGAGGTGTGAAACTGAGCAATTTTAGAATCACTTGAACAGTGGCTTAGTTACGCAGTTATTTGGCCTGTTGTCCGCTAGTTGATCAGTCATTTGGCCAGAAAATTATTCAGTTAGTCATTTCCTTAATTATATACAATATATAATATCAGCCAATTTCGAGTTTAGTCGATACGAAAGGTAGTTGTGTTATGACTTACTGAGCCAGTTGCAAGTTTTGTATCTTCTTTTGTGTAAAGGAAGAAGATGAGGAATGGAAACAAATTATAAGTAAGAATCTTTAGAGCGTACCGTTTGGAAAATTAAGATTCTATGGGGCATGGTTTTTAAATGGCTCTTAAAGAAATGGAGGTTGAGAGTGTGGAACGGGTTGAAATGAGTGTGTGATCCATTGCGAACGTTGTAATGAAACTTCTAGTTCCATAAACGGTCTCATCAAGGAGGAATTTTCCAGTGTGTTTAGGTTAGATTTTCATTAGACATTAATTTAGTGTATTTAACTCAGCACTTTACTTTTTACCATATTGCAACAGCCCCAGTGGGTCAAGGCCTCCTCATTATTGAGGATCCATTATCACACTCAGTTTAACACACCACTCTTAGTAGGACTCCTCTGGACGAATGGTCAGCCCGACGCAGAGACCTTCACCTGATAACACACAACACTCACAAGAGACAGACATCCATGCCCCTGCGGGATTCGAACCCACAATCCCAGGAAGCGAGCAGCCGCAGACTCATGCCTTAGACCGCGCGGCCACTGGGACCGACACTTTCTTTTTAGACTACCCAATTAGTTTATATTTCACTGAATTTGTTTGATGTTGACTACACCTGTGAAACAGACGTACCTGCCATTTTTCTTCAGTAGAATATTTGTGACATTTCGCTGATATATAAAAAATTAACCATTGTCATTTAAGTTTTATAACAGAAGTAAGTTTGACGTTCAGATCACTGTGCATCGTGATATATTCTTATACTGAAAACACTAATTTCTTAAGTTTAATTTGGAATAAAACTTTACATTTTTCGGACAGTTCCTCTGTCCGTCATCAGGAGTTTAGCACCGTACACACAGTAGTGGTATATATCATATTACGTGTATTGCTGACATCTTGCGAGCAAGCTGTCAGTAATACCTGTATGACATATACCATTGCTGTGTGTACAATGCTAAACTCCTGATGACGGACAGAGGAACTGTCCGAAACATGTAGAGTTTTATTCCAAAAATAAATTTGAGAAATTAGTGCATCTAGTTGGTTTTATTATAAGAATAGACTAAGTTTTTTAAGTAAGAGCAGCACAGCAATGTTTAGTGGTGTGTATGTTACGCTCAAAGATCGAAAACGCTCATTGCGCGGAAAAAATGATCACAACACGTTGTGGCGTTAAAGAAACAGCTACAACACGAAATGGTGTGTTGTGGCTGTTTTTAAACAACCACAACGCATTGTGGCATGAGAGAAACAGCGACAACGCAAAATTTCTTTTAAATGAACTGTTTATAAGTTTAGTAATCTATTGATAAAAATATTTGTAACGTAAGCCTAATGAAGAACAATGGCGAAGCTCGTTTATTATTGCAGGAGCTGTTAGAATGACACTTAGAATTACAATTCATATTTTTCGAAAGACATTTGCACTTTTTATCGATGCAGTACCTCTTACAATGGCAGCTTACAAATCCCAGCTTACTTCCAGACGTTATCATTGAGGCTGACGGAAGAAATAGTGAACTTGAGGGCACATCATGTGCCTCGATTAAGTTGTTGTCGGCAGTTGTGATTTCATTGCGAGCATACAGCCGCTCAAGTAGGCCTTCCTTTGTGCCCAACAGATAAAGCCCAGAAGAGTCGACACCTACGACGACTGCTAGGACATTTCTCGGGGGCTAGACGTCCTCGATCAAGGTCAGGCACCCTGACCACAACGTTTGTCCCAATATCAACTGCTGGAAGTCTTGAGTTGGAGAGAGAAACCATTTTATGAGCTTGTTGTTCCTGACCAGATTTTGCATCTTCTCACTCAATGTTGATTCAGTTCTTCCTTACACAGAAGTTGCAAGTGACCGTCAGTCCGAAACCCTCACTGTCTTCACTGTAACTTCCACAACTTCCACTTCCGAACTCGTTGTGGTCATTTCCTTTAACAGCCACGACACGACTTTCGCATCATGGCTTATCTTCACATGCCACAACGCGTTGCGGCTGTTTAAAAACAGCCACAACATGAAATTTCGCAATGTAGCTGTTTCTCTAATGCCACAACGCGTTGTCATCGTTTTTTCCGCTCAATGAACGTTTTAGATCTTTGAGCTTAACATAGACATCCTTTAATTTCTTCTGTTACAGTGGTGACGGTGGACATGCAGGCGGTGGAAGGCAAAAGTGTAGAGTTACCCTGCAACGTGACACCTCCAGGCCACGACAAAGTCTACATGGTGTTCTGGTTCAGGGACGACGCTGGCATCCCGCTCTACAGGTAAGTGACTTAAATATGACACTTGTATCTATGGTTTATCTATCGTAAAGACTACACTGTCCTGTTTAATAGATTTTATTTTTGACGCTATAACTTGAAGTTAATATAGATATTCTTTTTCTTCCAAGTCACATGCATTAAGGAATTGACTTGGAACGCCTTTTCGCCTTTCTATCGTGTTGTAACCATTTAGATTTTGTAATGTTCTGATGTAATGTCTTTGCTTCCCAATAAGAAATGAAGTTCCGAAAATTTTTCATCCTGCCTATGCACCAGATCTAGCTACGGATTTTTTTTCCCCCGATCAAACATGTTTACTCACATACAACAAAGCCTGTCCCAGCACCATTTGAAAACACCTGATCAATGATACCTACAAAATCTAGTTTCGTTTGCTTCACTCAGACTGCTTTACTTAGGTCTTGGTCATATTTCAGGATCTCTGTCTCTAGCCTCGCAACGCGGAGACCCTGCTCTTTCTTAGGCTGATATATGTGGGATCTCTGGTAAAGAAAGCGACACTGGGCCAGGCCTTTCGTGTCTGTATCACTCCACCAATGCTCATGTTATTTCATTTATCTCTCTCCCACACTGTATAAACTTAGCAGTTGCTGGTACAGTCAAATAAAACTCTGAGCTATTTCATTTCAGTGTACTTCCTAGAAAATATTGTTTCAAAGCTTTTTGATCAAATCGTCTGTTTTCTTTTCAACGAATATAATGGAAAAAGAACATTTTCTTAAAAAACCACGGTCTGAAAGTACTGACATAATATTGAACTTAATTAGTTTTCGCAACATAAACAAGAAGTTTTAAATTATATAAAGGTGGGGGCAAAATAAACAGACGGCCTGGAGGTCAGCATTGCAGCTCCCGCTTCGCAAGAAAATATTTACCTACAAAGGTTAAACTGCTAGTTAGTACGACATGAGTCTCTTAGACTGTGTTACGATCTAAGAGTGAAAGTGTATATTTACCACTTCTTGTAGCGATATCTTAGTGATGAGGGGAAGATTTTATAATTATGAGATGTGAAAAACAAGCGCACAGAGAAAATTACTTGATCAGAAACTTTATGATGAAATGCAGCCAGTTTTATTCAGTCCCATTACAGGCTCGAGGTGCCCAGAGGGTTCCAGGAAGTTAAGTTTCCCAGATTACGTGACAATGGCCCAGGATGGTGGTAAGGTTGTCAGCCTTACACACCGGCCGCTTTTATCCCCAGGAAATATTCCTCGTACTCATTTCTGTTAGAAGCTGAGTCGACCCCAGGGCCATAGTGCGATCGGAAGTATTATGTCAACGAAAAATTCCAATGAAACCATTTGGAATCGAACCGGCGACCTTCCGATTTGCAGCACAGCACCTTAACCAATGTGCTATCGCGGTAGCCATTTTTATTTCAATAATTATATGGAGGGACAACAGACACATAATAAACACATACAAAACTTAATTCGGACCGCCTGATTCCGTAAATAGGAAGATAATGTTACAATTACTGCCACAGAAGCAACGTGTGATGGGATGGAATTAGACTGAGCTGGTTCAGAATATGGTCCAAATTCGATTTTTTAGCAAGGTGCTGAGCTTTGGGATCTATAAAACTACTAAAAATTTTGAACGGATAACAAATGTCATTGTTCAGAAAAATGCATTACTGTAAGCACAGGCTAATGAAGAAATAAATACTTTCCCTTCAGCGACACGTACAGGAGAGGAGAGACATGCAGAAAGGGTTTCGGTGTAGAAGTCTGAGGGAAAATTACCACTTGGAAGAGCTTCGCTTAGAGGGAAGGATAATATTAAATTGCATGCTATAAAGGGAGGATGTAAGGCAAATTGGACTCATCTGGCTCAGTACAGTACTGTTTTGGACTCAAAGTTTCGGCTTTCATAAAATGAGAGAAACTTCTTGAGCAACTGATAAACTGAACTATAATTAATAAGGGTGCAGCTCTGCGGATTAGTTAGTTAGTTAGTTGGGTATTTCGGTGGAACCCCTTACCCGAGATGAATATATGAAGTCGAAAATAATTGGTATATCCTGCAGGTAGAAGCACTGTTTGATTTTTCCTGCAGAACAAAACAGCCTAATTCCCTAACTTACGCACCGTTTTCTGGAAGGCTACTTAAAATAGAAGCCAGTATACACAGGGTTTGTTTCTGTCTTCCGCGAACAAGAAGATTTCTGTCCAAGAGGGATCTCTTTCATCATGGATAAGGGGGCTTCAGCGTGAAGCTACCTACCTCCATTTAATAGTGAGCGGAGAAACGTTTGAAGTTAATTTATTTTAATATGTTCCAACTCCGTGCATTAATTAGATTATACAATACATAAACAACCAACACATGCACGTTAATTTTGTGAGGTATTTTAATTTATATGTAATATCACTTTAATTATCCATCAACAAATGCCAGTCTCTCACTACGTAATACACGATGCACACCATAGCCAAGCGCATTCTGAACAACGTACTCTCACACAACACGGTAAGCATAAAACTTCTTTCAATCCAAACAGCCTAATTATTTGTACGTTTAAAAATTTCAATTAATATAATTTATTTTTACAATATACTTAATAAGTATAATTCATATTGCAGACATGCTGCCACAACACCCTGTTAATTAAAAGGAATTATTTTGTGAATGTTTTTAAAATGACGTTAGCAAGGAACAAGGTAGATCCCTTAGGATCGAAACATGTCGGAGCGATTTTAAGTGTTTTAATGTGAAATTTTATGGTACATTCCTTGGTTGATAATTAAAGCGATTCTACGAAATTCACGGTGCAACAGTTATGATTCTATGTAATGTGTTCAGCAACACATTTCGGCCCGTAATCCGACCATCTTCAGGGTGATGATATAAGTATAAAATTTTAGTTAAAATATGTCACAGTCATATTCGCAGCTTATAACCAACAAGATGAACGTTTCACAATTTATTTATTTGTGTAAGACGCTCTATGTGTTTCAGACGGGTTTTCCGTCCATCATCAAGAGCTCAAAACTGCACATACAGCGTCAGGTATTTGTCAGACAATACTGCTACCTGCTGCTAGCCTGGCCAAGCTAGCGGCAGGTAGCAGTATTGGTCTGGCAAATACCTCACGCTGTATGTGCAGTTTTGAGCTCCTGATGATGGACGGAAAAACCGTCTGAAACATGTGGAGCGTCTTACACAAATAAATAAATTGTGAAACGTTGCATCTTGTTGGTTATACGCTGCGAATATATTAGCGATGCACGGACCTATGTATGTTAAAGTGTCACAGGCAGTCCTTAATATATTAGAAATATATAATTTCGGTTAAAAATAGTAACCGAAACAATTTGGGGAACATATTGTAAATAAAAAACCGCGTCATGAAATTAAAAAGCATTTGTTGATTTTTTATACATTTTCTTAACTTTATTTACTTACACTTCCTCATAAGACATATCTTAAATCTGTCTTTAAGTTATGACCCATCTGCGTAACTGAAGGTTTTTTTTAAACACGCTGATTTTACCAGTAGAAACGGTCGGAGTTTGTGGCAAGAACTTTAAGTAGCTCACAACCAATCACGGCATGTCTACCTTGCGGGCAAAGAGATAAATCAATACAGAGTCAAGATCGTTGCTGAGATATTACGGGTAGGAACACTGCACTGCTACTAGCATTATAACTCTTGCAATTTACATATAAAGCTTTTACTCTTTCCTTCGATCAAGGGGTTTGATACACAAAAATCGTTCCACCCTTTCTCAAGCACCTTTATTTCTAGTCCATGAATAGAAACTTTGGTATTAACCCTATAGTCTGGGGACTTCATGTTTCACGTTGGCTCCATAAAGTTACATTATTCTTTAACAAAAAAAAAATTATAGGAACAGTGGAACCATGTATTGTATAATGGTGTAGCCTCAGGACGCTAAAAATTTGTTCTGGGCACGCCCTGTTCGAGGCTTAACCTCGTTATTTTCTATCGTGACTGAAGTTTTCATTATTTTCTCATTTTCCTCCATACGAGTGTAGCAGTATACATTCAGTTCACCCCTCCACATCGTCATTTCTCAAACGCATGCGGTTAAATCATCATCATCAAATAACTGAATAAAATTGTGTGCGATCCTGACCTACCTCTATTACGCTCTAATGCAAGTGTTCGATTCAAAATTTCTTAACATTCCCTTGATTCACTGTTTATCTGATTTTTTCCTTACAATAAGTTTTTAACCGCATTATCTTTGTTACGTGTGAATTGCACTGAATTTTTTTTCTACGAGTTTGGAGCTTCTCATAGCGGTTTTGATAAAGATTCGAGTCTCCAGTTGAGTGTCAGTGGTTGTCGAATTGTAAATGCTTACGGACGTCCCGCAATAGCGTGAAGCCTTCATCGTTAGGACCAATCAGTACAAGAAGGACCACTCAACTTGGAATGCTTGACCATAAAAATGGGTACACTACGATACTTCGAAATTTCCGTAAAAATTTGTCACTATTTTTGAATATTATTTTGCTTGCCGTACTTTACTACTGTCTATTTGATTTTCGTTTTAATGTGTTCTGTTTATCGTCTTCTTAGACATACATTTGTTCTCAACAATTTGCTCCCCCCCCCTCTCGTTTTTTTCAGTTCGCCATTTTTTACTTTGGTTTTTTCTTTTTTTCTTTGTTATTTTTTGTTCGGGACGCTTCATTTACTTTTT
>Ga0123355_10010551_pt1 | contig 14177 bp, 14 predicted proteins | sample TergutEmb28metaG_3_FD_89872 | JGI IMG/M metagenome (GOLD analysis project Ga0123355, IMG submission 89872) | Embiratermes neotenicus P1 segment gut microbial communities from Petit-Saut dam, French Guiana - Emb289 P1 | ecosystem: Host-associated > Arthropoda: Insects > Digestive system > Gut ... | reverse complement strand
GTTGAGACATTGTCAATAACCAACATCCATAATTGACAATAAACCATCTATATTGTTGCATCTCGTTGGTTTTCTTTCCTCACGCTTTACTCACGATGCACGGTCACAGGAACATAAAGCTTGTTCATATATTGTTACTATGTTTATAGGTGCAGCAGCATTGTCAAATGTTGTGGGTCCTTCCACACTAGGTAAGTTTAGTTGTTGCCATTTGTGAAATACTGAGTGTAGTCTTACACATATTCCTGGATTCTCTGGGGGAATGATGAGATTTGTGTATTGATATGAGAAGACATTAAATTACACATGATACACAGTCTTGCATAAACCATTATACAGGGCATTATATATGTGATTCAGATTAAATAATTCGATTGCATAAGTTACTGTTTGTGTGCAAATGCAATAAATGTAATAATGTCATAAACCATTCTAATGTAATCAACAGTCTCGGCAGTGCCACACTTGCATAAATGTAAGACTTCCCTATTATAAAGTGACTGTCCAATAAAACATCTTCCAGGAAAAAATGTGTTGATGTGTGGGCCTGAATCCTTGGACACCCACGGTAAAACACGTTTGCTGAAAAAAATATTGTACTGTTAACCCTTTGGTGACCAAAGATGGCCTTGTTGACCTGCAGTGAGTATGGTGCTGAGAATACTGAATGTTGCCTGATGTTGTCACGCACAGACATGCAAAGTAATGTGTGGCCATTCAGATCCTGAATCTTTTGCAGAGTACACTGGGTACTTGTTTATAGTGCAAGAGGGTTCATTTCGTATTCAGGCTGGTCTTATTTTATGCGATTTCTTTTTGTGCTATTGCGCTTTAACATGACTTGAAAACTTACGCCATTGTTTCAGTTTATGCAATAGTTTTCAGTGTAGAGCAATTTGGCATAGACGAACTGTGGCCACACTTGTCTTGTGTTAGAGGCTAGTAGAAAGTGACATCACTCTCACCCCATCAGTCACATGTGGGGTTTGATTACATTGGTGATATAATCACAGGGCTGATGTAGTTTCCCTTTGAACAGCATTGGCATTTGTTATGAAACTGATTTAGAATCATACATTTGCATCACCTAGTGCAATCCAGGTGAGAAATACATGAACAACAGTTGGTATTGAAAAGAAATCAGACGTGGATGAAGTAACAACCTAATTAGCACCCCACCCCTCTTTTGGAAATCTTGTTGAATTTGTAGCCATCAGCTTTTGGGGTCATTATGTACTGCAATTATTTGTGTGGAGTGGAAATGGTGCTGTTAAGGGGGCTGCTAACAGTATGAACTTTATTGTAATGCTGGTAAAGGCAGTCATTGCCACATGACACGTTTTGGTACCAGCTTCTTTTGTTTGAGGTGAAGATAGCAACTAAGTGGTGCATGAGTAAAATGCCACCACTGTGACTTGTTATCTATCACAACATTCATCCTGTGATTGGTATAATTAACTGGCTAAGCTCATCTAGGCTATTATTGCTTGAATTAATGGTCCAAGAATGTTGATAGTACGATTGAGGTATATGTAATAGAAAGTAATGGTTAGCTGGTTTCAAATGCTTTATAATTCATATGGATTTTCTAATTCATTTTATGAATTTTGGTTCACTTGAATTCTTGCACTTGTATTTACAACTTCTTGATTAATGATAGGATATTTTGGTTGGCCTACTTTTGCCAAGTGCTGTGCTTGTGTTAGGCGTCTTATTGTGTGGTGAAATATTCATCATCACAACTCATAATTAATGAAAGATGGGTAGCAAAATGCTTGTTTTTTGTCATGCAGTTCTGTTGAGTGAGAATTTAACCTCAGGATAGCAGTGACCTCTTTAATAGCCAGTTGCAATGAGGGCCAGCCAGGCAGCTGCCCAGGGAACCAACCTAAAAAGGGCACTAGGATGTTGCTGGACCACTTGGAAGTGTGGTGCTCCGAGATTGAGGTCTCCACACTGATAGAACTTTTCCAAAAATTACCTGCAGTTTGGGGATGTGCACTCAAAAAATGCCTACCAGCCCTGTCCTGGGCTGAAAAAGTATTGATTTTAAGGGGTGCCAAATTATTAACCTGTCCAGTATGCCCACATCTTGGTCCAGCCCTTATTACAGTTGGACTTTTCAGGACAGGTGCTGGAATGCATTTGGATGTATGTTGGCGGGGGGCAGGAAATACCATCTTATGCCTGTTAGTTTATATTAAAAAATGTGTTGCATATTTTACATTTATGTTGCTTTTATTGAGTTCTTAAAACATATAAAATCTGTAAATGCGAAACTTGTAAAAACATGTAACTTGGTACCGATAGGGCATCATACTTTCAGTAAAGTATACAGCATTTTTAACATCACATATTGATACGGCATTCTGAGGTTTACATGTGGAGCAGGTACAACACTGGGCACAGAAATGTATAAAAAGAATGACATTAATGGCAGTAAGTCAACCTGGCTGCCCAGATATGGGTCTGATGTGGCAGCTAAGTGTAAACTAAACCTATCATACAATGTGAGTACATGACACCTGTTCAAACAGGTTAAGCTGACAAGGTCTGTGTATTACACAGGGTGATTGTAAAAGACTTGCTATGCAAAAGATGTGTTACTAGGTTTTCCGGAGTAAGCTGAGTTACAAATCAGTGGCCATTGTAATACAGGTGTAAAAATGGTTTACTCCTTGTTGTACAGGTCTTGGTAACACAGCAGGCCTTCCAGCCAGTTTAGCAGGAGTAGGTGGTCTTGGGAGTGGTAGCCTTATTGGCTCAACACTTGGTGGAAGCAGTGATATAGGGCTTGGTGCTGGAGCGTTTGGAGGTTCAGGATTAGGAGCAGGCCTTGGTCCTGCTGCACCTGGTCTGGCGAGTCTTGGAGGCGGTGCTGGGGGACTAGGAGGTGGTAGCAGCTCCTATGGAAGTGGGATTGGTGCCGGAGGCTCAAGTTCATATGGTGGTGGAGCTGGAGGTGGTGCCTATGGCAGTGGTTCATCATCTGCCCTTGGTGGTGGCTCAGGATACGGCAGCAGTGGCAGAGATTTTGACTCTCTGAGTGCAGCACTTGGTGGTGGAGGTGGTTACAGTTCAAGTGTAGCTGAAAGGGACTACAGAGTGGCAGCAGGTGGAGCATCTGCCTATGCTAATGGTCCAGGTCGTGGTTCATTAGGCGGAGGATCTGCTGGTAATGGCAGTCGGATGTCGGACACAATCATTGTTAAAAATGTGAGTACAAATTCGTGAATGAATTGACAATATGGGGTCAGTGCACTAATAATTTTATGTTATCCTATTCAGTTTTATACAACAGTAAAGATTTAAATTGTGTGGTTACCTAGAGGACTGCTTAGATGTAGGAGTTGGAGGCAGCAAGTCCAACTGAAATGACAGTAACTGTAGTAGTGACCAGATTACTTATTAAGTTGTTAGGGTGTGGATGAAGAGTGGAAAGCACACCACCAAGCATTGTAACAGTGACTGAAGTTAAGAATGTACTCCAATTAGACTTAATGTTTTTGAAAGAGGTGTAATGCTGCCTGGCTGCTCGGAGGTGAGCCTAGTGATGACCATGCTGTTTCAACAGCAACTGTATACTGGGTTTGGGGAGTTAGCTAGCAAGTAATCTGATCACTGCCATATTTACCTATCAACATGTAGGGTTGTTATCAGCCTCCTTACTGGGCATAACTCCGTGAGAAGACATCCGTACATAATGGGCTGATCAACAGTCCCTTGTGTAGGAGATGTGGAGGAGAGGAGGAAACCTTAGCTCATGTTTTGTGTGAGTGTGAAACCTTGGCTTCACTGAGACACACCTATTTGGGTTCTTTTTACTTGGACCCAGAAGATGTTAGAAGTCTCAGTGTGGGGGTACTCTACATTAGTCAAGGAGCTGGGCTGCCATGACTTGGACATAAGATTATGGGGCTCAAAGGGGCTGTCAGAAAGGCGTGTGTGCATCAGGACTTAAAGGGCTCATACCCATTTTCTATTCTATGCTGTTCTGTTCTAATGTATTCTATCAGCACAGTATCACATCTGAGAAGAGTTGGATGTTAATCAGCACCGCTGTGAGAACCTCTGCAGTAGGGTTACTTTTTTCCCCTCACAAAATTTGACATTTTCCACTTAATGACCACGAAAAAAGAGGACTTATTATTGAAAAAGGAGGTTAAAAGAATAGATGTAAAAAGTCATAGTGTCTTTGCAACTAGTACTTCACTTTCATGTGAATGAAATTCTTAATCGTATGTTCTTCAAGCATGTTTTTAACTGTATGCATGTTACTCTGAATCTTCATGCCATATGGTTACATAGTTCTTTTAAAAAGTAGAAGAAATATTTTTTGCATTTATAATAGCATTAAAATATGTGAAAGCTTTAAGAACTAACAGAGATTCACAAATGTATTCCAAAATCTGCCAAGACAGAAATTTTTGGCATGAAATAAGAGGACATGTCTTGGGAAAAAGAGAATGTACAGTCATCCTACACAAAATTGAATCAGTTCAGAATGCTGCAAGTAGACCAATATTTTACTTGATCATGTGCCACTTAGAAATGGAAGTCTTGTAACTTGGTGTGTACTGGTAAGAATTTATTGTGTTATGATCTTGAAGAATTAATCTTAGAAAATGGCTCATTATGTGTTACAGCTGCCACCTGCTGCAACATGGCAGATGCTCCGGGATAAATTCCGTGAATGTGGAGATGTTAAATATGCTGAAATGCGAGGTAAAGACATCGGACTCGTAAGATTCGGCAGTGATTGGGATGCTGAACGTGCAGTTCGTATCCTTTAAAGAGCTGTTACTTCTGATTCATGATTGTGGCTGTCATTTTAACCCTTCTGCATGGAGGTATTTAAACCCCTGTTCATACTGGGCTATGGGGATGATATTTCTGCAGAGTACTTAAATTTTGAGCTGACTTGTAGAGCACTGTATTCAAAATAGTGTACTTTGGTAATAATGGTTGGATTTTGATGAAACCTGTGGCAAAACATTGAGATCCTCTAAACTTTTTGAATTTGCAGTACAGTTTTACCAAATAAAATAGCTTGGTGTTGTTTGTCTTGAAGTAGCCTTCAACAGAAAGTCCACCCTGATAGTCTGGACAGAAAGAGACTGTACTTGCTTATGCTGTGTTTGTAACACATTACACACCTTTTTATTGGCCTGGATTTTTTCTCTGTTGGTATTCTTATGGGGAAATGTCTTCCAAGGAGTTGGGGCATATATTGTTGGTGGAGTGATGGCTTTGCACTTTTATTTTGATTTCAGTGCCTTGTTCAACAAGTGAGGCCTGTACTGGATGCACTGTGAATTTAAAATGATCTATTTTGGGCTGGCCTTAATTGGCATGGCATGTTATATGGTTTAGAGTGGTATTACTGAGTAATCTCATAAACATTGTTGATCATTTGCTCATTTTCTTTCTTTCCAAGTAATAGGGTTGAAGGAGTGGTCTTCTAGATCATCTCCTGTCATGTTTTTGTTGTAATGTAGAACTGATACAGACTTTTTCTTTTCCTGTACCCATTTTCTTACCTTTCTTCCTGTTTTGTCCCCATGATAAGTTGAAATCATTGCCACATCTTGTTTGTCACTCCACTTCAGGATGGGCACTGGGCTGGAATGTTGAGCTGTTAGCCTTCCTTTCTCTAGCTTCTTCTCTTTCACTGTTTGTGAAATGTCTTTTCTATTTAGTTGCAGGGTTCCAACACATTCCGTGTTTAAGGGCTTAGCCTTTGAGCCAGAGCTGATGAGTTGTAAAAATTGTCCATCCAAAACATGTGGCCCTTTGTCAATACTGACTCAAGTTACAGCACCATTGCTGGAATTTTGTGTGTCTCATGTAAAATGAATGCTGTTTGGAACAGCATATTTGCCCATAGAAATTCTAGAAGACCATAAGTACTTCTAACTGGACTAGTGTAGTGATTTTGACTTGATTTCAAATTTGGAAGCCTTTAGAGGAATATGCTCCTGGAAAGACAGTCTTCAGTCTTCCTCGCTGTAGCATTAGTGACTCATCTGGTACTATGTTGTGTGGCAGGTAAGTGCAAATTCTGAAATCTTTTTGTTGAGGTAGGACAGGTTGGAAAAGATTTTGAAAAGTTTAGCTAGTTTCCTGGTATGTTCCCCTATTCTCATTTTTTATTGGAGTGCATGAAATTCAGATTGATTGAAACCGATCCATAGAAAGGTTGCAGCCAAAAATGAGAGTTGCCAAAACAATTTTTTAAAAAATATAGCATAGGCATTCGAGTTATTCCTATTAGCATGACAAGTGTTGTCACAACATAGTGTACGTATCAGTATGTATCATCTATAGTGACAGGTGTCCAATCCCCCGTTCTTGAACAGAATGGATCAAGGCTTCTGGCTTGTATTTTCTTGTTCTCTTCCTTTCATGCACTATTTATCTCAGTAATTAACCATCTTGATGCACAAAATTTTTGTTTTACAATAAGTTTATTTCATGCCTCTACATGTTTTGAGCACATGTGCTCATAATCAGGAGGTCAAAATTGCATTATACAGCCTCTGGTATCATCACACTTATAGGTGGCCGTCTCGTGCACAGGTTGAGACGAGACGGCCACCCATAGGTGTGATGAGGCTGTATAATGCAATTTTGACCTCCTCATGATGAGTACATGTGCTCAAAACATGTACAGACATGAAATAAACTTATTATAAAACAAAAATTTTGTGCATCAAGTTGGTTAATTACTGAGATATATATACTGAGGTGCACGGTCAGCAAAACGTCAAAATTTCATGCACTAGTTTTTCCACCATTTGGTCAGTTAAAAACCATCGTGAACATCTTAGCACAGTGAGTTTTATTTTGTGCCTGCAGTAACCAACAAACTAGCAACTGTGTCCTTCACCATATGACCACCAGCTCATTTATCAATGAGAATAGCACATGTGGATTGCATTCACTTCCAGTGTGTGCAAGAGATTGTCACATGAATCTGACCATGCAGTATGTGAGCAGAGCTCAACACTTCATGGCGGGTGACATTTATGTTTGGCAAGCAGTGCTTGCTTCTCCACACTGAGGAGTTAACACTTTGGTGAATAACTTGCACATGTGTGCACGTTTCATGCTTATTCAGATAATTTTCTTGAACATTGCACAAGGTTAGCGGAAAGTCATGACACATTTTAAATCACCATTTTGAGTTAAATTGTGGCAAGCCTGCCGTTTCTCAAGATCAGGAGGAATTGTTGGATTTCTGTTTCAGGTTGGCATAGTTGTGCAAGATGTGTTGATCTTAAAATACAACTGTGTTACTTTCTGGGACATTTATACCTGTCTGTAATGTAGATTACTTGTGTCTAATTTATTTTTGGTTGAGAATAGTTCATATCATAAAATGGAGTGTGGGGTGTGCTTTAGGAATTTTCATGTTTTCATTATTTTGTCTGACAACTGTCTGTTGTTGCTTCTTGTCAACTTGTTTATTATATGAACTTTTGCACACTTGGCAGACTGCCCGCAAGTGGTGGAGTAGTGGTGGGAAATGACAAACAGGGCAGTTAGTTACAGTAAGGAACCTGTATGATTGAGCTAATTGTTTTGTGATGTGTAGGACACCGAAGAATCTTGAAAGATGGGTATGTCGATAATATTGAAATGGATGTGTTAAATTGCTTTGAGGATTTGAAGTTTACCATCCAGGTTTCAGTTTTGTTCTGTGATTAGAGGCCCACCCCCCACCCCAATTTATCATTTCTGAACAATACAACTTCTCTGCTTTGGTTGACTCAGGAGTACAACTTTGACGGTGGGGCTTAATTTTGGGGGGGGGGGGGGGGGTGTTCAGGCCATTAGCTGTTTATGATCATTAGGTGTTGTATTACACCTCAAGTAAGATTGTTTTGTGTTTCTGAGTTATTCTACTGTTTTGTGTTGTGCTCTGTGTCATGAGGGTCATGGTTCAGAGTTGAGCATATATATTTCTTGGTCTGCTGTGAAATTATAACATGTAAATGTATGACATCTTGATTGACCAGCAGTTCATCTTAATGTGGAAAATTTTGACAGGCAAACTGAATGACATATATAAAATCCTGCACTGTTCAAGGTTGTGTTAGCTTTTGAATATATGTGCTGTATGGTTGATGGGCCCTGTGTATTGTCTGATATCTTAACCTGTCCAGGTCTGGCACAGGAATGCATTTGGTCATCTGCTGGCCAAGGTCAGGTAGTGTGTCATTTTTTGCCTACTAAAGTATGTTGCAAAAGTCCGCATGGTATATTTCTCATTTATAATCTTTTAAATTACTAAAAAAATTAAGAAACCATGTATATGTTAAATACGTGATACCATTCCAGTACAGTCATACTTCTGTTCTAAGTTGTGCAACATGACTGACATACTGGTATGGGGTCCAGCCTGCAGCTTAGAAAACCATGTAATGTGTGGAAAAAGAAGTATACATATGTGTCTGTTGGCATAAAAACGCACAAAAGAATTGAAACATGACTGGCACTTGACCAGATGGGTCGAGCAGAAATACTAGTACAGTGAGTGACCTTTCTGAAGGGGTTGAAGTATCACAGTGTTTTGCATATAGTCTTTCCTTAACAGTATAATCAGATATGATGGATCGCTCTCGTTTGGAGGGCCGTACTATTGATGTTTGCCTCTTCTAGGAAGCCTTGCAGGTTCCTGATAAGTTAAACACTGGACATGATGAAACACTGTCACCTGGAGGGTCATCTGATTGATGTTGGTGTCTTCTGCTAGAATACACATCACATTAAACACACATTCTGCGAAATTATCCTAGTGTGGTGTCATCCTATTTGCTCTTTATGTCATGCTGGCTGTTCAGTTTGCATCAGCATTGAATGGTAATTGCTGAATTTTTTTAAATTCATTGTGATACAGTGGACAGGTTACCCTATAATTCTTGTCCATAGGTTCTTTATTTGGACGTGGATTGTGCACAAAAGTTGTCAGCGTGGATTCGATTTGTTTTAAGTTCATGAGTTGTCAACAGTTTGTGATTTGTGTTACATTCAAAAGTTGCCAACATGGATTCGTTTTATGTTACATTCAAAAGCTGTCAACATGGATTTGATTTGTATTACCATTCTAAAGTTGTCTGTGTGGATTCGACTGGGTGTCATATAGCAAGGAGGTTGGACTAGTGTGTCGCTGTGTTTTGTTCTAGGTTTTTGTATTGAAGTAATTGATTTCTTTTGGCTGATTATGCTACTAGCAATACGTAGGTGCCGTTAGTTTGTACACTTGTCCGTAAAAGGGTTGATCTTTCATTGTAATCCCACATTCACTATCATCAATAAAATGTTTTATGTAAAAGTGAAAGAATTTCCTTTTTTGTAATTTTGGTTTAAGGGTTCTCAGTTTCTTGTTATTCTTATGACTGTGTTCATCAGAAGAGAAGGCCAAGTTGAAGTGGACGATGTGTTGCAGAAGAGAATTGGTAGTTACATTGGCATTGTGTACAGTGATTACAGCCCATTTCATATATTTCCAGTGTATTTGATACTTTTTGTAGCCAGCAACATTTTCTCTTCCCCTTCAAAGCTCAGGAGTGACCATTGCAGGCATTCTGTGGTTTAGATGCTACAGGGTGTCTTGTTCGTGTCTGTTGATCTGCGCAGTTGGGGATCTTAGCAGCCATCTTCTGCTTAAAAATGTTTTTGGGGGCTGTGGCACATTTTGATCGGTAAGTTGTGTGGATGGGTTGGTTTGTTTGGAACTTCCTTGACTCAGATGATATTTCTTCTGTATCGATTTGAGGGCAGTAGGTTAGAATTTTATCTGCATTTTACTGCTGAGTAAAGGTAGATGGATTTATTTTTGTATGTGTCAGTGTCCTGCACGGGTTGACTAGCTAAAGCCTTTGCCTAAGAGTGCATCAGAACAACAGCTTTGGTAATCCATTTCATGATACGTATGTCGGCACTACTCTACACAGTTTTGAAAGAGACTGGATTAGCCATATTCTGTCCGAAGATGTTCGCCAAATCAAATTTGGAGAATTGTTTTTTAACTTTTATGTATGAGTGGTGTAGGTTGGCATTACTGCAGATTCACGTGCTTGGCACTTCGAGTTTGTTAATGTTCTGAAAATTCGAGGTTTTCAGCTTGTACCTGACAGTTGGCAAGGAAATGAAGTAACCAGAATATTTTGATGTGTTTGTTCTTTGAAATGAAAGGGTATGCAGGGGGTGGTAAATTGTCACATTATGTTGTTTTAAGGTCCCCTCTTCATCCCCCCAACATGAAGAAGGTGTTTCTGCGAATTAAACCAGGGATATTGCTAGTAATGATAGAGTAGTGGAAGTAATGTAAGGCATTCACTAGGATGGCTTATTTGGGAAGCAACAGCTGAATGGCCCATCACATTGATTGTGTGGAGAGTGTGTTATTCTGAGTAAAATATTCATTCTGGGCATCTGCAGGTACGGACATTGCTGCTGCTGTTTCTGCAAAGCAAACAAATCCATTGTGATCAGTTCAGGCCGTACTATTCCTGTCAGTAACAGTAATGTGTTTTGGTGTGGATTAAGAACATTTGGCGATGTTGAAGGTTTGGCTTCAGGTTCTGATCTTTCAGCTGTGCTTTCACAGATTTGTGCAAAATAATCCATCCCTACTGCTTGTGGGGGGGGGGGTTTTGTTATTGTTGTGGGTTCCCCCCCCGAGTGGGTACACGTTCCATAATTTGTATGTATACACTGAACATTGCAGTTGGTGCTTTGTATTGTGAAGTTTGTGGGTTCTGACCTTGAGGTTAGCTGTCCTGGTTGGGGATGGGGTTCATGGCTTTCCTCAGTGCCTCCAGATAAATGTCAGAATAGTGCCTTGGATTTTGTCCAGCCCACTTTCAGTGTCCATTTAATTTCATTATTTGCACTCATCCTACTGTTCAGCCATATAATCGGCTGTTGAAAGCATTGTTAAATAAATGATAGTAAAGAAACTTTCATGTGAAACTTAAATATGAGGAAATACGTGTGTAAATTAAGAGTGCAAAATGTATGTGGTATCTGTAGCTTGTGTGATATGTCAAGCAACACTAGGCGGGTCTAAACAAGTACGAGGTGCAATCCAAAATTAACGCATAAAAAATTCTCAAATATATTTAATTGCATAAATTCATCTATAACACCAAAGTTATTTTTCTACATAGTCTCCTTCTTTATCTCAACACAATTGCCAATGCCCAACCCACTTTTCATAGCATTTTTAATAAGAGTCTTTAGGTATGTGTTTTAGAGACTGGTAAACTGCTGAACCTAGATTTGATCTCGAAGGAAATTGTCTTCCTCGTAGAGAGAGTTTCAGGGTGTCAACCAGAAATTGCTCGGAGCAAGGTCAGGTGAATAGGGAGGATGTCGAAGTGTCTCAATTCCCTGTTCCACCAGGAATTCTGTGACAATTCGAGCCTTGTGTAGTGGAGCATTGTCTTGATGGAAGATGAAGTTCCCCACCAATTCAGGTCGCTTTTCTGCAAATGCAGGCAACAACTGATTCTTCAAAATGTCTCTGTAACATTCTCCGGTGATGGTCATGGCCTTTGGGAGAGGATATGAGAGAATAACGCCTTTCTGGTCCCAGAAAATTGAATAGAGAATTTTCTCTGCAGGCGCGCCAACTCGGAATTTTTTTGAGGGTGGCGAGTCTGAATGTTTCCATTGTTTTGACTGCCTTTTTGTTTCGTGATTGAACAGGGGGATCCATGCCTCATCCATAGTGACCAGCTTCTCCAGAAAATGCGGATCAGTGTGTGTCTTGTCAACATTTCTTCAGAGCAGGTCATTTGAATTTCTTTCTTGCTGTCGTCGAGCATTTTTGGCACCCAGCGAGCACTCACTTTTGTCATTTGCAAGTCTTCTTTAATGGTTCTCATCACTGTCCCATGAGTTAGGCTCGTATGAGCACAAATATCCTCTACGGTAACTCTGCGGTCACTCAGAATGAGATTTTCAACACGTTCTTTGTTGGCATCCGTGCGAGATGAGCTCGGTCGCCCTGGGCGCGGCAAGTCGGTGCTGGACACTCTTCCCGTTTTAAATTTTGCCATCCATCTATTCACATTGCTGTAGTCCAGAGCACTATCCCCACAAACCAAGACAAGTTCGCGATGAATATTAACACAGTTTTCACCTTTTGCACAAAAAAATTTATGATGGCACGCTGTTCTTCTCGGGAGAACTCCGTAATTATCAGTATCAAAATAGTCATAGAAACTACATTTGAGTCTGCATGCACTGGCCCCTGGAGACTGACTGGTGGCTGTCTCCAAGCCCAAGGTCAACCGCTTCTTCCCCCGCCATCGGGGTTGCAGCAGCAACTTTTGTACAGTCACAATAAAAATTTATGCATTACTTCTGGACTGCACCTCGTAGATGGCACATGCACAGTTCTGCAAACCACTGTGTGGTTCTGGTGTGCATTTAAGTGACAGAACTGCTTTTATAACAAGTTTCATTACAAAGTAACACTTTGTTTACTTCTGTGTTGAAGTTATTGTTAAATTTTTCATTGAAACGATTGTTCCTGGTATGTCTTATTTCTTTCAGTTGCCACATGGTTTGATTTTTGAAACCATGGTAATAGCACTATACAGAATCACTTGGTTAATATACTTACAACCTTCAGCAAGCATCCTTTGAGTCATCCTGTAAGAATTTCAGCAGGCCATTCTCAGGGTATGTGGTCAAAGTTGCGGGCTGTTGCTATAAGAAGAGTTACACATGCGATTGAAAAGTGTTTCATTTTTCTTCAGACTAAACTCCTTTGATTGTAACACATTTTTTCTGTATTTCAAAAAGTTGTGTGAAAAGGTTATTGAAGATGTCCAAAGGAACTGCATCTAATTTGGCAAGTATGTTTTTCCAGATGTTTATGGTATTTGAATATCTTCTGTTGAGGGCGGTTTTCACTTTGAGAAAGAAATAAAAAAAAAAAATCAGCTGGCTCAGGGTCACATACATGATGTGGGTCTGTAATCTGAACCATGCTGCAGTTCACCAGGAAGCACTTCATTGTCACAGCAGAATTAGCTGTTGTGTGAGACTTTATCTAACTTATATCCATCTGCCTCCTCCTCCATCTGGGTAAAGTGCAGTTGATCCTCCATCAATTTTAGGGTCATTTGATGGTCTCTGGCTAGAAGTGTATGAACTTTGCAAAAGTTTCTGGTTTTTGAGCAGCCAGTGACTGCCCACTGCTTTATTGTGTTTAAGGTCCTTGCATCCCTCTTTGAATCTTTTAAAACATTCAAAGATACATGTGCAAGATGAAGCTCATTTCGACAGTTTCAGGATTTCATATGTTTCTGTGGCCATGTTCCTTAGTTTCTAAACAAAATATGTTGTTTGCTTGTGCTTCTCCATGGCCACGGAAGGCAGTGTACCCTTGGGGCTGTGAACTGACTAGAAATTTTTCCCTCATCCTTGGCAGTTGTAACCTGAATTGGCAGGAACCAGCTACATTTGGTTTATGCAGCAAACCATATTTGCATGATAGCATCAATCTTGGAACGTTATTTGTTAAGCATGCGACGGAAATGCTGTGACTTACACAGTACACAGGTATTCATAATTTATAACCTCATTCATAGCACAGCCTCTTTTAAAAGACAAGAGAGAGAGTGAATTTTGTGTGTTAATATGACTTGTTCAAGTAAGATTAGGTGTGATCATTAAGTGAGGAGTTGTGTTTGCTTGGAGGGTATCTGTACTTGTTCTCTTGTACTTTAACATTTTGGGTACACATCTTTTTTGTGCATCAAGAAATGTTCTGATCTTCACTATAATTTCTGATTAGCTGTGTGAAAGGTGTAGTGCTGGAGATGACGTTTCTGAGCATCTGTGTGGAAGGGGTAGTGTTTGACATGATGTAGTTTCTCGTTGTGACATAGTGTAATGCAACCTGGTGCAGGACCCTGAATGTAAAATGTTTGGAGGGAGTCTCCTATTCACTGAGCCATATAATTAATTATTTTCCCTTTTTGATGTAAACTAGTTTTCTGAATCATTTGCAAAACAAATCGAGTAAATTTCTGGACATTGTAATTCAAACTGGTGATCAGTTTTGTATTCCTTTTTTTTTTTTTTTTTTCTTACCCCTCTTTACCTCTTTTTTTTCATCATAAGAGCTTATCTTTTTAATTTTTTTTTTTTTT
>Ga0123355_10010550_pt1 | contig 14178 bp, 10 predicted proteins | sample TergutEmb28metaG_3_FD_89872 | JGI IMG/M metagenome (GOLD analysis project Ga0123355, IMG submission 89872) | Embiratermes neotenicus P1 segment gut microbial communities from Petit-Saut dam, French Guiana - Emb289 P1 | ecosystem: Host-associated > Arthropoda: Insects > Digestive system > Gut ... | reverse complement strand
TGGCGGCAGAATTACGAGCGGGAAAACCACGTTGTTATCGACAACAGATACCATCAAAAGAGAGTATATCCAACTATTAGCGGAACGTCAACATTTTTGCGAATTTTTTTCAAAAATTTTTTTTGCTCCCGCCGGGGGCTGATGATCTGCGGAGCCCCCCAGCAATGCCCCCGCTGGCTCACGCGCGGCGGGGTTTAAGTGTCTTTACGTCTACCAGTACTCTGACGGGCCGCGGACAACCCGGAAGCCCACAACCCAGTTGGCGTTCGCGGGGGGCTCGCTGTTGCGGACAACGCTTCGCACGTTGCCTGCGGCGTTATTCCACGCCCCGCCCCGCCTAACCCGCTCAGTCCCGCCCGCTGGCCCGGACGGGTTGTTTACAAGGCTTACCATGCTGGCATACGGGGCAAACCAGTCCCAGCACCACTCGGACACGTTCCCGCTTAAGTCGTATATGCCCAGGGCATTCGGCGCTTTTCTTCCCACAGGCTGCGTAGCCCGCACGGGCTGGGCCGTAACCGTGGCGTTGTACCACGCTACGGCATCGGCGCTGTTGCTTCCGGCAAACATAAAACCGCCCGGCGATCCGTACCCGCCCCTCGCGGCGAACTCCCATTCGGCCTCGGTAGGCAGCCGGTAGCCGTTGGGGAAACCGTTGGGAAGCCTGTATTCCGCCCGTACTGTTACCGTGGCGCTGCTTATGGAACCATGCACGGTTGTCCCGGGAAGCGGCGCATCGTATCCTGCCCGGCTAATGCCGCTTATGTCAAAAACATGATTCAGGTTTTCAGCCATCCTTCTGGTTTCGGTAAGCCAATAGGTGTAGTAAATAGCGTCATACCACGATACCCGTTCCACGGGCCTATTGTCGCTGTCCTGCGTAACATTGCTGGGCCGCGGGCTGGGGATTCTCGCGGTCATTAAACTCTCATACTTTTCCTGCGTTACCGGATGCCTTGCTATGTAAAAACCATCCAGCGTTACCCGGCGTGTCGGATAAGCGTGGTAGGCCGCCGGGCTGCCGGAAACACTGGAATCGCCCATGATAAAACTCCCCCTTGGAACCCACACCATGCCCGGAACAGGAGGAACCCACCGGGCATGCAGGGTCAGGTTGGCGTTCACCGGGCTGTCAAAATCCCACGGCAGAAAACTTGCCGGGTCGCTCGATCCGTTACTGCTGTAATCCCAGCGGTAAAAAGACCAGCTTGTTGTGTCCTCTGCCGCTAGCGGCGGCATAAACGGCTCCGAAACCCTGCCCCCGTCCAGCACAAGCTGGGCCGCTGGCTGTGGATGCGCCGGGGTTCCGGTTCCGGGCGGAATTCTTAAGTTGAATGTAACCGTGTACGTTGCGGTTTCCCATCGCGCGTGCAAAGACATGGTTCTGGTTACCGTATTGGCGTCAAAATCCCAAGGCACAGCGCCCGCGTCAGTAAACCACCCGGTCAGAACCATGCCCGGCCTTGTAACGTCCGGCCTTCCAGCCCTCTCGCCATGCACGATGTCCTGTCTGCCAAGGGCCGGAGTCCCGCCGTTCGCGTCAAACGTTACAATGTAAATGTTGGGAACCCACTTGGCGTAAAGGTAGAAAGGATCCATGCCAATAATGGCGTCAGGGTGCGTGATTCTGTCCGTTGCGAATATCCATTGGTTTGTGAGCGCCGGGTCTGTATACCAGCCGTCAAAAGCGTGGCCCTCTCGTGTCAGGGGGCCGGGGTCCTGAACCACGCCGTAACTTATGGGTATCGTAAAGTGGATACGGGTCATTTCCGATCCGTCAGGCCGCCTTCCGCCGTTCACCTCAAAATGCACCGTGCGGGTTTGAGCCTGATAACTGGCGAAAAGCGTCATGTTGCCGGTAACAGTATTGTTGGCGAAATCCCACGGCACACCCTGCTCCGTCTGCCAGCCGGCGAACCCGCGGCCGTCTCCCAACTGCGGTGGGTTAACGGGTTGAACAACATTGCCGCTGGGCGCTATTGACTGGGGGGCTATGTCGGCGGGGTTGCTCGGCGGTTTATGCGGGGTATATGGGTGCGGGTATGAGTCGAAACTCACCGTGTAGGAAATGGGCATCCATCTGGCTTTAAGGGTAATATACCCATCGCCGTTTACATCGTCCTCCGGCCGTACCGGGCGTGTTTCAACGTCCCACGGCTCGCCATTTTCGTCAAACCAGCCCAAAAAGCCGTCTATTCCCCGCTCCATAGGCCGTAGCCTTCCAACCACACTGCCCCACGCGATGTTTAAGGGCTGCGGCATTGGGCCTCCCCCGGTTGGGTCGAAGGTTACCGTGCCAAAATTCACCCCGCCCGGTTCGGGTTCAACGGGGTTTGGAAGGACACTGGCAAGGGCGGTCTCCCACCATCTTTCCATAATCGGGTTATGGCAGGTCGCAAGCAAGGCGCACAGTACCGCGAAAAAAACGATAACGTGTTTACGAGCAAAATGTCTGCTGAAAAACGAAGGATACATAACGTGCCTCTTGTCCGTAAATTTTTAACTGATCTAGAGTATAAAACATCTCAGACCATCATTCAAGGAAAAGCGGCACATCGCGCGAAAAATAGTATTCCCCGCAGGGCTTTCAATAATGGAGAAAAACAGTAGAATGGAGCAATGGAAATTATCTTTGGGATGATAATCATTCTCGTTGCCGGGTTTATTCAGGGCCTTACAACCTTTGGGCTGTCGCTGGTTGCCATCCCCTTTTTGATATTGATAATTCCGTTACAGCAGATTGTCCCGATAATCGTTGTTTTGGCCCTGCTTACCAATTCCCTTGTTCTGTATAACGCGAGAAAAAACATCAGTTTCAAAAAGTTTATCCCGTTGCTTTTGGCGGCTATTCTGTTTTTGCCCGTGGGCGCTCATTCGCTAAGGTATATGAACACTGATTACTTGAAACTGGTTTTCGGAATACTTGTTACCGGGTTTTCGCTTTTATTGATCATGAAAAAAACATTTCCGATAAAGCATGAAAAGGCAGGGTACATGGCAACAGGTTCGCTCAGCGGTTTTTTGAATGGCAGTCTTTCCATAAGCGGCCCGCCTGTTGTGCTGTTTCTGTCAATTCAGGGGGTCAGCAAGGATGCGTTCAGGGCGAATATAACGTTATACTTCATGATACTTAACACGGTAACCGTTGCGATATTCCTTGCGCACGGACTTCTGAACCGGGCTGTTTTTGAGCAAATTCTGTATCTAGCGCCGGCTCTGGTTGTAGGGGTTTTGGCGGGAATTAGAGTATCCAGAAATTTGAAAGACGAAACATTCAAAAAAGTTGTACTGATACTGCTGGTGGCTACAGGAGTCTGGACAACAATAAGCACATTGGTTACTTTGGCTGGGTGAAGAAGCCTGTTCCAAAAGCCGCCAATCTTCGGCCCGGCAAGGGATTTCACATTTTCCCGGTTGAAACATTCACATTTTCCCGGTTGAAACATTCACATTTTCCCGGTTGAAACATTCACATTTTTCCGGTTAAAACACTCACATTTTCCCGGTTGAAATGTTTACATTTTCCCGGTTGTATGATATGCTTTTTAGTACAAAGTATGGCGTACCAAAAACGTTTCGCGGATAAAATTTTACAAGACCGGCTAAAAGACTCCGGAGCGGTTCTGATACAGGGAGCGAAGGGCTGCGGAAAAACCGAGACCGCGACTCAGGTTGCGAAAAGCGTTACGCACCTTGATGTCGATGACGATGCCCGGTTCCGCATGGAGGTCGATCCCAAATCGGTTTTGGCGGGGCCTGTTCCCAAGCTCATTGATGAATGGCAGGAATACCCGCAAATATGGAATTATGTCCGTCGGGAGGTGGATAACCGGAAAAAGAAAGCGCAGTTTATTCTTACAGGATCGGCAAACCCGCAAGAGCGGGCAAGACTCCACTCCGGGGCAGGCCGCTTTTCCGTCATGAAAATGCGGCCCATGTCGCTGTACGAAAAAGGATGGTCAACGGGCGAGGTAAGCCTTGCGGGATTATCGAAGGGCAAGGTTCCAAAATCCGAACAGGTGGAATTCAAGCTGGAAACGCTGGCGGAAAAACTCACGCTGGGAGGCTGGCCCAGCCTTTTGGGCGCTGGGGGCCGGCGGGCGCTGCGGTTTATGCAGGACTATGTTTCGCTTCTTGCCGAGATAGACATAAACCGTCTTGCCGGAAAAAAAAGAGACCCCCGAAAAGTCATGCGCCTATTGCAATCCCTGGCCAGAAATATATCCACCGAAGCATCGGTTAAGTCGCTGGCAAAAGATGTTGACGGTTCCGGAGTAACACTGGCTGACGAAACAATAACCGAGTATCTGGAAGCCTTGGAACGCCTTATGACTCTGGAACAGCTTCCGGCATGGAGCCCCCATATCCGTTCCGCCGATACTCTGCGCAAAGCGCCCAAGCACCATTTTGTGGATCCCTCACTCGCGATAGGGGCGTTGGGCCTTTCCATCGATAAAATCCTCGCTGACCTTAACTATTTTGGGCTATTGTTTGAATCGCTTGTAATCCGGGATCTGAGGATTTACGCGGAAGCGCATGGCGGCAACGTATACCATTACCGTGATTCCAGAAATTTTGAAATTGACGCTGTTGTGGAATATCCCGACAATACGTGGGCCGCCTTTGAAGTGAAAATGGGCTTTAACGCTCAGGACGAAGCCGCCGCAAACTTGCTTAAATTCGCCAAGAAAATCGATCAGGAAAAAATGGGCCCCCCGCTGTCGCTTACGGTTATAAGCGCAAACGGCTTTGCCTGCCGCCGGAAAGACGGGGTCAATGTCGTGCCGCTGTCCGCTTTAACGGCATAGGCGGCAAGGTCTTTTTTGCGATATGGACAAAGGGCAAAATTTTTGTTATGCTATGTATCTTGACAAGGATGTTCACGAGGAGTTTTTTATGCTGGAAAAGTATGCGGAAAACGCGCGGAAATTACTGCCCTTGAAGGGCGGCGTTATAATGGACGTAACTACGCCCGAACAGGCAAAAATAGCGGAAGCGGCAGGGGCCGCCGCGGTAATGGCTCTTGAGCGTGTTCCCGCCGACATTCGTGCCGTTGGCGGAGTTTCCAGAATGAGCGACCCGAAAATGATCAAAGACATACAGGGATGCGTTAAAATACCCGTAATGGCAAAGTGCAGGATCGGTCATTTTGTTGAAGCGGAAATCCTTCAGGAACTGGGCATAGACTGCATTGACGAAAGCGAGGTGTTAACGCCCGCCGATGACAAGTATCACATCGACAAAAGAACGTTTACAGCTCCCTTTGTCTGCGGCGCGAAAGACTTGGGCGAGGCCCTTCGCAGAATTCAGGAAGGCGCTGCCATGATACGCACCAAGGGCGAAGCTGGCACAGGCGACATCATTCAGGCCGTAAGGCATATGCGCGCGATAAACGGGGAAATGAGGATTCTCCAGTCGCTGCGGGAAGATGAACTGTATCATAGAGCCAAAGAATTACAAGTCCCTTACGAGCTTGTGGAGTATGTACACAAAAACGGCCGCTTGCCCGTCCTGAACTTTTCGGCGGGGGGGGTCGCTACTCCGGCGGATGCCGTGCTTATGGTTAAGTTGGGGGCGGAAGGCGTTTTTGTCGGCTCCGGCATATTTAAGTCGGACGATCCCGCCAAACGCGCCAACGCGATTGTAAAAGCTGTTGCCGATTACAATAACTCAAAGTTGCTTGCGGAGCTGTCGGAGGATTTAGGCGAAGCCATGCTTGGGATAAACGAGAGCGAAGTCGAAATCCTCATGGCGGATCGTGGAAACTAGACGGCGGCTGCTGCAGCCTTGCGGCAGTTAGTCCGGGGCCGGACATTAGGCCCCGGACAGCCTGACCCTTTTCAGCCGCAGGGCGTTTGACAGCACGGACACCGAGCTTGCCCCCATAGCGATTGCCGCTATCATGGGGTTTAACAGTAGCCCGCCAAAGGCGTACCACACGCCCATAGCAACCGGGATGCCAATGACGTTGTAAATAAATGCCCAGAACAGGTTTTGCCTGATATTGGTCATGGTTTTTTTGCTCAAAATTATTGTTTTTGGCACGTCCCTCAAATCCCCGCGCATCAGCACGATGTTTGCCGACTCTATCGCAACGTCCGTGCCCGTGCCTATGGCTATGCCCACGTCCGCCTGCGCGAGGGCGGGAGCGTCGTTGATGCCGTCACCCACCATTGCGACCTTGCCGCCGTTTCGCTGGAAATTCTTGACGTTTTCCGCCTTGTCCTGTGGCAGTACCCCGGCAAGTACGTGGGTGATGCCGGCCTGTTTCGCCACGGCTAGGGCGGTGCGCGTGTTGTCGCCGGTAATCATTACCACGTTAATGCCCATCTTTTCCAGCCGCATGACGGCTTCCCGGCTTGTGGGCTTAATGATGTCCGCCACGGCAATAACGCCTTCCAGTTTGCCGTTTACCGCAACATACATGGGGGTCTTGCCCTCGCCCGCAAGGGTTTCGCAGCCTGCGGCGTACAATGCCGTGTCAATGTTGTTCTCGCTCATGAGCCGCTCGTTGCCAATCAGCGTGTCTTTCCCGCTAACCCTTGCGAAAATCCCCTGACCTGTAATCGAGTTAAAGCGCTCAGGCTCGGCGAAGGCAATGTTTTTGGCGATGCCTTCGTTTACGATAGCTTGCCCAAGGGGATGAGAGGATTTTTTCTCGGCGCTTGCCGCCAGTTGCAGCAGTTCCCCGGCGGCAAAACTGCCCCTTGCCACAATGTCCGTTACGTGGGGCTTGCCTTCCGTAACCGTGCCGGTCTTGTCCAGCACAACAGTTTTTACCTTGCAGGCTGTTTCAAGGTATTCGCCGCCCTTTATCAGAATGCCGTTTTCAGCGCCCTTGCCTGTGCCTGCCATGACGGATGTGGGCGTTGCCAGCCCCAAGGCGCAAGGGCAGGCGATAACGAGAATCGTAATGAATATCCGCATCGCAAACCAGAAGGCATCGGGCGTGTAGAAATCCGCCACGATTGAACTGCCAAAGAAAAACCATGTAAGACCGGAAAGTACGGCGGTAACGATAATTGCCGGCACGAATTTTTCGCAGATGCTGTCCGCGAGCGCCGCAATCGGGGGCCTTGAACCTTGCGCGTCCTGAACAAGTTGTATAATCTGTGCAAGCGCCGTATCCTTGCCGACTTTTGTAGCGCGGTATGTGACAGCGCCGTTGTTGTTAATGCTTGCGCCAACAATGCTGTCTCCTGCGGTTTTGCTTACGGGCATACTTTCGCCTGTCAGCATGGATTCGTCAACAGTGGTTTCCCCTTCAAGAACAACGCCGTCCACCGGCATTTTCTCTCCGGGGCGCACAACGATGATGTCGCCCACGGCTACTTCATCAATATAAACTTCCCGTTCCGCGCCGCCCCGGATAACGGTTGCCGTTTTGGGCGCAAGTCCCATCAGCTTCTTAATGGCTTCGCCTGTTTTGCCCTTTGTTTTGACTTCGAAAAATTTGCCTAACGCAATCAACGTCAGGATAACCCCGGTAATCTCGTAATACGGCTCGTACATTCCGCCTGAAAATATGTTGCGCCACGACAGATACAGGCTGTACACGTAAGCCGCCGCCGTGCCTTTGGCGATAAGCGAATCCATGTTGGGGCTGCGCTTTACGATTGCCGCAAAGCCCCGCCAGTAGGTTTTCCGGTTGATAAAAACCACGGGTGTTATAAGCAGCAACTGTACAATGGAGTTTGCCGCGGCGTTTGACATCTTAAAATCGTGGGGGCCGTCAATGCCAAACATATATTTCAAAATCATGGGCAGCATGGAAATGACAAACACGGGCGCGGTGAAAGCGGCGGACAGCGCAAACCTGCGCCATATCTCCTTTGTTTCCCGCTCTTTCCTGACGCTTTCTTCGTCCGCGGTTTCTTCCTCCAAAGCCTTGTACCCGGCTTTCTGGACGGCCTTCAGCACTTCTACAATAGAGGTTATTCCCGGATTGTACGTTACGTGGAGTTTTTCCGCCGCGAAATTCACGCTTGCCCCGGTTACGCCTTCCAGCTTTCCTGCGGCCTTTTCTACGGCGCTCGCGCAGGAAGCGCAGCTCATGCCTTCGATTTTGAAAACTCTTGTGTGTAACGTTGTGTTAGTCATAACTCAGCTCCATCGCGCAGCAGAACCGCCAGCGCCATCTGTACAAGGCCGGTGATAAGAACAATCGAAAGGCCCAGAAAAAGAAAGCCGAACGCTTTTTTCTGTTTTTCCATGTGCCGCCCCACATAGTACCGCTCGGTAAATGTTGTGTGGTCTGTCAGTTTGTCGAACTTGATTGCCGCCGGAAGAATCATCATAACAAGGGAAACGCTTATAATAACCACCCCCACCACAAAATTAGCGGGGAAAATGTACGCGGGGGTAAAGCTCCCGCGCGTTATAAAGCCATATCCGGCTGCCGCTACAGACGTTACCAGAATAAATTGTAGCGCCATGGCGGCAGTCTTGGCAAGGCGGCCTACAAGATCCGGCATACGCTAGCGCCCTGTTACAAGATGGCAAGCGCAAAGCCTGCCTGAGCCAGTGTCTGTAAGTTCTGGCGTAGTATCCTTACACATATCCATGCGGACAAAACAGCGGCTGAAAAAACGGCATCCCGGCGGCGGCGAAATGGGGCTTGGCACATCTCCTTCCAGAATGATGCGCTGGCGGCATTCGTCAACATCCGGCACAGGTATGGCTGACAACAGAGCCTTTGTATACGGATGAAGCGGAGAAGCAAAAAGGGATTTGTAATCCGACATCTCCACAATCTTGCCAAGATACATGACGGCGATATTGTCGCTAACGTGCTTAACAACACTAAGGTTATGCGAAATAAAAAGGAAGGTAAGCCCAAACTCTTTCTGTAGGTCGTTCATAAGATTCAATATTTGCGCCTGTATGGAAACATCCAGCGCCGACACTGGCTCGTCCTGCACGATAAACTGGGGCCGTAGCGCCAGAGCGCGGGCAATGCCGATACGCTGCCGCCTGCCGCCGTCCAGCTCGTGGGGGTATGCGTTTTCAAGACGCCCGGCAAGCCCCACCGTTTCCATTAGCGAGTGTACCGCCCGGTAAAGCTCCGCCTTGCTGGAGGTCTTCTTGTTAATTACCAGCGGCTCGGCGATGGTCTGGAAAACACTCTTGCGGGGGTTTAGGGACGCGAAGGGGTCCTGAAAGACAATTTGCATATGTTCCCGCATCTTTTTCAGTTTTGCCCTGCTGTACGTCAAAATATTTTCGCCGTTAAACAGCACCTCCCCTCCGGTCGCTTCTAACAGGCGCAGCACCACACGCCCGGTCGTGGACTTGCCGCAGCCGGACTCACCGACAAGCCCAAGCGTCTGGCCCCTGTTTATGGAAAAACTTATGCCGTCAACAGCGGCAAGCATATCCTTGGGGGTCTTGAAGTATTTTTTCAGGTTCCTTACTTCAATCAATTTTTCGCCCATCTTTTCGCCTGTCAGGGTGTTGTTTTCCATAGGTACATCCTTATTTCTTGAGTTTTGGATCCAGCGCGTCCCGAAGCCCGTCGCCCACCATATTGATTGCCACTACAACAATCACAATGGCAAGCCCCGGAAACATAACCATGTGCGGATAATCCCGAAGAAAGCGGCGTCCGTCGGACAGCATAAAGCCCCACTCCGGGGTTGGCGGCTGAACGCCAAGGCCGATAAAGCTTAAACCTGCCGCGCTTAATATTGCGATTGAAAGCCCGATTGTCGCCTGCACGATAATCGGGGCCATGCAGTTCGGCAGAATGTGCCGGGTAATTATCCTAACGTCGCTTGCGCCAATGGCACGGGCCGCCTCGACAAACTCCCACTCACGGATCGAAAGCACCGCCGCGCGGGTGATCCGTGTGTATCCGGGTATTGCCGCAAGGCCCACCGAGATCATCAGATTGGTAAGCCCCGTTCCCAACACCGATATTATGGCAATGGCAAGCATTACGCTGGGTATCGACATTAAAATGTCAATCGCCCGCATAAGAATGTTGTCGGTCTTGCCGCCAAAAAACCCGGCGATTGAACCCATGACAAGGCCGGAAAAAAGCGACACGGCTACGGCGGTAAAGCCCACTTGGAGCGATGTCCTTGCCCCGTACACAATCCGGGAAAATATGTCCCGGCCAAAATTGTCCGTGCCCATGATGTTCGCCCTGCCGGGCGGCTGAAACGTTCTGCTTAAATCTTGATCGTCAATTCCTTCCGGCGCGATTACGCCGGCAAAAATTGCCGTAAACACTAACAGCACAACAATTCCCAGCCCTATCATCGCCGTTCTGTTTTTGCTGAAACGCCGCGCGACATCCATCAAAGGGCTTTGCCCGCCGCCGTATTTTCCCCCGCCTGCCATTCCCATAATGCCCGCCGCCTACTTGTACTGCGATCTGATCCGGGGATCGACCAGAGCGTAAAGAATGTCCACAAGAAGGTTTACAAAACTGAACGCCACCGCGATCATCAGTACCCCGCCCTGTATGATGGGAAAATCCCTTGTCATAATCGAGTGAACCATAAAGCTGCCCACGCCGGGTATGGCGAACACTGTTTCCGTGAGTACCGCTCCGCCTAACAGCGCGCCAAACGACAGGCCGACAATCGTAATAACCGGAATCATAGCGTTTTTCAGCGCGTGGCGGAAAATTACCACGGACTCCTTCTGCCCCTTGGCTCTGGCGGTTCGTATGTAATCCTGCCGTATCACTTCCAGCATGGACGAGCGGCTAAAGCGCATGAATTCCCCGGCGGCTGAAAGCCCCACTGTCAGCGTAGGCATAATCCAGTGCGCGGGAGTGCCGATCCCCGAAACAGGCAGCATCCGCAGGTTGAAGGAGAAAAACAGGATCAACAACAGCCCCAGCCAGAAGTTGGGAATGGACAGCGCCACCACGCCAAGCATCGAGGCTATGTTGTCAAAGATGGAGTGATGCTTTGTAGAACAGAGAATGCCAAGCGGTATGCCGGCAACGATTGCGAGCAAAACCCCCAATCCGGCAAGCGTCGCGGTGTTTGGGAACCTGTCGGCAAGCTCGTCGAACACAGGCCTGCGTGTAGAAAACGATGTGCCAAGATCAAGGCGCAGCACCCTTGCGACATAGCGGGTAAACTGAACAAGGAAGGGATCGTCAAGCCCCATTTCCGCGCGGAGGGCCGCCACCGCTTCCGGCTGCGCCCTGTCGCCGCCAAGGATTATCATGGCAGGATCGTCGGGCGTGATATACACAAGCGTGAATATGACAAACATTACGCCGAAAAGAACAGGAACCATCATTAAAAGCCGGCGCAGAATAAACGTGTGCATAGACTCCCTTGGAGGAAAAAACGGGAGCCGGCCAGCTTCGCAAGGCTTTGGCCAGCCCCTTAGCGCTTATTCAAAATACACTGTCCACAGCGGATGATGCACGGTCGAACTGGCGACAAAGCCACGAACATCGCTGCGAGTGGCGGCGACAATCTCGATTTCATGCGTGTATATCCACGGCGCTTCGGAATGGATGATCCGCTGGGCTTCAAGGTACAACTGCTCGCGCCGCCCGCGATCCGTTTCCATTCTGGCGGCGTCAAGCAGGCGGTCAACCTCGGCATTGCTGTAAAAGACCCTGTTCCCCGCCGCCCCGTGAGAGCGGGAGTGGAGAATCTCAAGGGCGTAGTCCGGGTCGCCCGTTACCGTAGACCATGAATGGATGCCAATATCCTGCAGCCCGTCAGCCGAGAACGTGCCCCATGCGGCGGCTTCCAGTATGCGTATTTCAGCGTCAATGCCGACCTGAGCAAGCATATTCCGCAACAGCTCGGCGGTATCCCGCGGACTTGCGGCGTTAGCGGCAGTGATAGTCGTGGCAAACCCGTTTGGGAACCCGGCCTGCGCCAAGAGTTCCCGCGCCCTATCGGGGTTAAACTCGTGCGGCTGGAGCTGGCCCGCCGCCGACGCCCACACTGTGGACGGAACCGGCGCGCTGCCCGGCCTGCCAACCCCCTGAAAGACGCTCCGTACCAGCGCGTCCTTGTCAACGGCGTGGGCAATCGCCTGCCGCACCAGAACATTGTCAAGCGGCGGCCTTGAATTATTCAGGCCGATAAAGTTCATCCCAAGCCCCATCGTGCGGATCAGGCGCAGGTTGGGGTCTGCCTGAACACGCCCTATGTCATGGGGAGTTACCGTAAGAAGAATGTCCGCGCCCCCGGTTTCCAGTTCCAGAAGGGCGGTGGCCGGATCGCTAATGTGGCGGATGGTGATGTCCCTGATCCTCGGAGCCGGCCCGAAATAGCCGTCCCAGCGGGTAAGCTCTATGCGGTCGCCGGCAATCCAGTTTACGAACTTCATGGGGCCGGTTCCAACGGGGTTTCTGGCGAAATCAGCGCCGCCTTCAATTACCGCCCGCTCGCTTACGATGGACATCGCCGTGTGAGCCAGATTGTTAAGGATGGGCATAAACGGCGCTACAAGGGTAACCAGAACCTCGTAATCACCGATAACCTCTACGCTCTGAATCTGCCGGGAAATAAAACCGATAACGGGGCTGGCGGCGGCCCTTTCAAGGCTGAACCTGACATCGCCCGCCGTAAGGTAGTCGCCGTTGTGGAACCTGACGCCCTGCCTAAGGAAAAGCCTGAGCCGTGTGGGCTGCCCGTTGGCGTCGTCCTCGAACTGGTAGCGCTCGGCAAGGCCCGGCAGGATCGCCAGCGTCGCCGAATCCTGATTAAACAGCGTGTTGTAAATCTGCCGCATAACCTGGGAAGAGGCGGGATGGTTTGCCAGAACCGGGTCAAGCGAAGGCGCTTCCCCGCCCGGGGCGATGACGATGAGCCTGTTGGTATCACGGGCCTGCCCCCCTCCGCACGCCGCGAGGGCCAGGGAAACCGCGAAAATCGCCGTTAATACTCGTACCGCATTTTTCTTCATAATATAGACCTCCGAAAAGAAAGGGCGCCGCCCGCAAATGTATACGTCGCCATTTTCTCATGGCGTTGGCAAACAGTCAAGGGAGCCCCCGCCGTGCGTGAGCATTCCTGCCAAAAGCCCCGGCAGGGGAGGATATACTGTTTAAGAATCCCGCATGGGGAACCCGCTGCGGAGCCACGGTCTCCTACGCGGAGATGCCATGCAAATGGCTTCTTAAACAGTATATCCACCCCTGCCGGGCATTATACTGATGCTCACGCACGGCGGGGGCATTGCTGGGGGGAGAACAGCAGCCCCCGGCCTTCCCGGTGGAGCCGGGAAGGCTGTGCGAAGCAGGCGGGGGCTTACGGCTGGCGTGTCCAAGTGCCCTGCGGAGCGGGGGTCGGAGACCACGTGTACGTGCCAGCCAGCCTGCCATTGCCGTTATACAGATTCAGGAATTGCCATCCGTGTGTGCCCATAGTGGCACTGCCGGTAATATTTAGTCCGCTTCCGATGGTAATGTTGGTAAGGTGGTTGTTCGAAAATGCGTCGATGCCGATGCTGATAACACTGTTGGGGATAACAACGCTGGTCAGTTGGTTGTTCGCAAATGCACGTTCACCGATGATGGTAACGCTGTTTGGTATGACAACACTGGTTAGCCGGTTAGTGCCTTGCCAATTGCCAGCAAACGCATGATCACCAATGCTGGTAACGCTGTTGCCAATGGTAACACTGGTCAGTTGGTTGTTCGCAAATGCCCATTGACCAATGCTGGTAACACTGTCCAGAAGTGTTACGCTGGTTAGTCCGCTGCCGGAAAACAGGCTATTCGGGATGTTAGCCATGCCTACGGTTACGCTGGTAAGCGGGTTGTTGTTAAACGCATTGTTACCGATGCTGGTAACAATGTTAGGTATGGTAACGCTGGTCAGTTGGTTGTTCGCAAATGCCAAAGTGCCGATGCTGGTAACGCTGTCGGGGATGGTAATGCTGGTCAGTTGGTTGTTCTCAAATGATTGGGAATGAATGGTTCTAACGCTGTTGGGAATGGTAACGCTGGTCAGTCGGTTGCTCGCAAATGCCGCCCAGTCGATGCTGGTAACGCTGTCGGGGATGACAACACTGGTCAGTTGGTTGTTCGCAAATGATTGGGAATGAATGGTTCTAACGCTGTTGGGAATGGTAACGCTGGTTAGTTGGTTGTTCGCAAATGCCGCCCAGCCGATGCTGGTAACGCTGTCGGGGATGACAACACTGGTCAGTTGGTTGTTCGCAAATGCATCAGGGCCAATGGAGGTA
>Ga0123355_10010549_pt1 | contig 14178 bp, 12 predicted proteins | sample TergutEmb28metaG_3_FD_89872 | JGI IMG/M metagenome (GOLD analysis project Ga0123355, IMG submission 89872) | Embiratermes neotenicus P1 segment gut microbial communities from Petit-Saut dam, French Guiana - Emb289 P1 | ecosystem: Host-associated > Arthropoda: Insects > Digestive system > Gut ... | reverse complement strand
TTAGTTTTGTAAGAATTGATATATACTGAGCTGGGAGCATTTCTGATCTTTGTGTAAGATGTTGTGGCTGAGTCTTTTGGATGGACATTAAGTGAACTACTGTACGGAAGATTTGTAATGCAGGATTGTTTGTAAGAAATGGTAGCCATAATTCCATTGTATGAATAAACTTGAGAGTGCATTAATTTTTATCTGGGGTTTTATTTCTATTATTTAGCTTATTCTTACTGTCTTGGTTGGTATGCCTAACTATTTGTATGTTCTTGTTTTTTCACTTGTGCTTACTCAAAATGCTTGATGAAAGATTTTGTGAGTTTCAGTTGTATAGAGGTGTGTTTCTTCCTACAAAGATGGGGCTTTAATTTTGAGGGTTGGTATGTGCGGTATCTGAATTAATGTCATGAACAGTTAACACATAGTAGTGTGCTGCTAGTAGTTTAAACTTTGGAGTGAATGTGTCAGCACTGCTGGTCATAATGTCGGTGAACAGGTTTTTTGCGGTATGTGTCAGTCATCAGGATATGGTTTTATATCCTACCTGTATTACCTGTGTTGAAACTCACTTGATATCCATATAGATTGTGTCAGATTTATTGCATTGCAGTATTCATAACGCACACTTATTCAGAGAATTAAACTTACCTAAATCCCATTCTTCCCAGCACCAGTCTCAGTGAGGTTACACCTCCGTAGCCAATGGATTCGCACATTTTGCTGTGGATTGCCTTCAGAGTTGGTCGCTGTTTCTCAGTGAGGTAAAAATTCTGAACTATTCTTCTCAAAACAGCCTCGTCGAAATTATCTAAGATACTTTAATGCAAACTTTTGGTCTGAGTTTGCGCGGAGTTGAAAATGCCATTGTGACACCAGTTTCCACATTTTCACCTTTTTTCAATATTCTACATAAAGTTCTGCTAACATGCGTTGCTTCAACGACTCTCTTCTGCACTTTTGAAAGAGGGATTGCGATACCCACCTCAGATTCAGTTTTCATAAATTTGTACACATTGTAAACTACGAGTATTTCACCTTCACCACTCCTCTTTACCCGCTTCTTCCTGCCTTGTAGCGACATTTTCAACCTGTGGTCAACTTACTTGCTAACGATAATACAATCGTTCTCCGCCGAACCGAACTCCAAGAAAGCCAGTAATCGACTGAACTGACATCCTCGCCGATATAAATGGACTCGTCCGTTTCGCTCGAAAACCAAATCTGGTTTCTGCGCGTGTGTCATCACGTTCCGTTTTCACTCTACGAGACAACAGAGTTGAAACACAAGTTGATTATTAAATGTTCAAATCACGGGACATCGAAACGATGTGACGGAGGTATTGGCTTCTTTGTGATAACGGGATTATTAACGGGATAAGCCTGAAGCGTCTGGATTATATTCGGTTGGAAATTGACCGAAACTTACGGGGTGCAAATCTGCATTAGATTTGTACATACTACCCTAGAAACGTGTGGTCCCCATCACAATGTATGTTCACGATGAGTCAAACATTTCGAGACTTGTGAGAAGTCACTTCCAACACCTGCTTTAACATGCAGTAATACAGACTGTAAACGTATATTCTGTAGTCGACTTTAAGCTGAACACCTATACTAAGTACTTACTAAATACAATATGAGAACAGAGTCCTTATGTATAAAAACCAGTCTAACAAACATTAAGCAGTTATGTTCTTTCCTTTGGGTCATTCCCCGGCGTCTGAATTTTTATGCCAACGTGTCGGAACACACTGTCCCATTTTCATAACTTGTTCCGTTCGCACGACATATGAAGCTGGAACAGTCAGAATGTTCTGAAACGTCGGTGCATAAAATTCAGCCACCGGAGAGTCACCCAAAAGAAAGTATACAAAGCTCACTACACGGAAAAAGTTTGAAATCAAGAATTAAACATTTAGTTTAATCATTACGAGAATGGGAAATGTCAGAAGGTACAGATGCAAAATTCCAGCAGGGGTTTTCAGCTGCATAATCACCCCTAGCTGAGTGAAGTGAGTGTAATAGCAATATATTTGTTTTGGTTGTAGTGGTAGTGATGGTGTTTGTAGTTGCAGTAATGCAGTTGTAATCCTAATGGTAGTAATGTTAGGCTGGTAGCAGTAGCTCCCTAAGAATCAACCGTAGTAAGAATAATTGTATAAGTGCATGCTGAACTGCCTGTATCTGGTTTATGTACGTTTTACTTATCAGGCTTATTTCACCACAGCCAATAGCGGTTTCCTTTGGGATCTAGTGAATAATATCCAGTTTCCACAGTCAAATGCCTTCTGTAATGCTATGTAGCAAGCACATGATACCTCATCTGTGTCCAGAGTTCTATTTGAAAGCATCCCAATTGTTGCTTGTTTGGTGTACCTTTTCCAAATGCTAACTGTAGGGGAAAGTCGCTTAATAGAGGGAGGTTTTTTAAACTGCTATTAAACTTGGGAAAATGTTTTAAAACTTTTCGAAACACAATCATAGCTTTATACGTTTAATGAAGAGACAGTTGTTATATAAACAACATACATTATGGGAAGAAAAATGGGTGTAAAATTCGTTTTGTAAAAGCATCACATCCCCAAATTAGGCGCACACGTGGTCCTAATTTGGGGAGGTGAATAATTTACGAAGAAAGCATAAAGAATAGTTACACAACAAAATACAAAGTTTACAAACTAAGAACAAAACAGTGTCTATCCTTGACATGGCTCACAAACAAAATCTTCCTCCATACCAGCAGAAAGTGTGTACGCCCATGTCAAACATTTCGCACATCGCATCTAGTCTTCTCAATTCTGATCTTCAGAGAAACGACCAGTACAGAACACAATCAGCATATTGTTCCTCGTCATCTTCTCTCGAATCGTCAGCGAAAGGAACAGCTAGGTCAGTGTCCGAATCTGATGAGGTGTCAGACGGAGTTACATCTCAGCAAATCCTTCTCTTCTATCTTTTTGAAGGACCAAGAAGAACATTTGACCCAATCCACCTGGTTTTGGATTTAGTGGCCTGTTTTATTTTCTTTTTCTGAGTTGCCTCAACAATTTTTTTGTAAGGTGACCTCATTATTTTCTTTGCTGTTTCACCACGAGGATTTAGCTTTATGTTCAGGCTTTGCACAGCGCTGATATCTCATGATCAGAGAGCCTCAGCTGAAGTGAACGGCGAAAAATTAGCAGAAATGCATGATGGCTGATGGCTGGTCTTTACCAAAGCGGGATGATTCGCAAGAGCAGCATTTTAGTCCTCTGATGACAGAGGGAAATCATGTGGTCTGAAGGTGTTCTTGTCACGAGGAAGGAGGCCTGTCAACCGGAAGCCATTAGGCGCTATTTCGCCTGTTGCAGCTCGCTTGTATGCATTTCCGAATATTTCGCCAATTTGGTAGACAGTGACAACTGGCCCTGGGTGTGAACGGAGCCATTTTTCAATTTCTTGGCAGTAGGATGCTTTCAGGGGTCCTATGAAAGCTTTATGGAACGGTTGCATGTACTAATGAGACAGGTACGGGGTATTATTAACAAGGATCGATTCAAGATTGCACCCGGCTTTCGACTTTGGAAGAAGGCATTTTGTCAGTGTGGAATATATTATTAAGAATGTATGTAATAGATAGCGAGAATGAGTGGTTCAAACCCGCAGGTTGCCAACCACTATAGTATATGGAGAGGTATGTGGAGTATTATTAAAAATGATCGATTTAAAATGTCGCCCGGCTTTCGACTAGATGAAGTAGGTATTTTGTCAGGGTGGAGTATGTAATTAAGAATGTAAGTTAGAGATTCCGTGTTTCGAAGCCGCAGGTTGCCAACCGCGAAAGTATTCTCCATGCCCTCCCTGCGCCCCACCCATGATGTCGCTCGGCTTTCGACTAGTTAAAGTAGGTATTATGTCAGGGTGGAGTATGTTATTAGGAATGTAAGTAAGAGCCCGAGTGGTTCGAAACCTCCATGCCTCCCTACGTCCCGTGCCGCCGTGTGGATGCGTATATGGCGTATGATTAGAATGAAGATCGCGCATGTATGTCAAGAAAAAGAGCTGTCGTGGGTGCAGGTTTCAAGATCGCGTTGACCCGGGACCCTCCATGCCCTCCCGTGTCGCCGTGTGGATGGGTAGGTTAGGAGTGGAGAACAGGAGAGTTGCTTGGTAGGTTTTTGCATAAAAAAGAGGTATATTAAGCCCTAAGTAAGGTATGTAAAGGAATGTAAGAAAGGACTATGAATTAAGTGTGTTTATATATGACCTACGTAGCGCTTGTTGTCGTGAGGGAATGGTAGGTGAAGGTAGTGGTCACCGTGACGTATTGCCGCCGTGAAGATTGGCATATAATTGGGTTAGGGCAAGGAAATTAGGAAAAAGTCTCGGTACGTTTTTGCATTCAGAAATAGGCTTATTGATGTGAGTGCATGGAAGAAGTGTCTGTGAATGATATATAGCATCTTACCGTACGGTTTTTCCCCGCACGGGTAAGCAGACGTGGTATGTTTCGGAGCGTGAATGCTCTAACGCTCCCTTGGGCAGCCTAAGCACATACGTGTATTCTCAAGCACGTTGCAGGTCTGTACCTGTGTAGACATGGCATATGTCGGGAGTTAGGGTGTGGTTCTGAAAACGTAGGGATCTAATAGAGAACATACGTCAGGTTCGTATAAAGTTTATTTGTGTATCATCTAGGGTAGTAAATGAATAAAACGAGATATCAGTTGGTTGTATAATGTTTATTGAAAAAACACACACAGTTTGGAACAGTCTAGTCCCCTAAACATATGAATAAGTGTCTGTCTGTATGTACAGAGTTCGGAACAGTCGGGAGATCTTAATTCTCCTAAAAGAACATACAGTCTGTAATTTTGAATATAAAATGTGGACCAGTAGCGTCCAGAAAGGATTACGCAGGCTTTGTGAAATCGCTTACGGAAATCGCAAGGATCGTCGTACACAAAAGTACATTGCAATTTTGGAAATGTGCGAGGAATCAATCTGTCGAATGGAACAATACCTGCTTTCAAAGCATAAGGATACTGGTGATATAACGTCCTACGGGTCAGCTTGAATTCGGATAAATTGAATGTAAGATGGAAAACGGTGTATGAAGCCAGATTTCGGAGTCACGGAGCCTGACGTAGGCATACATTACATCTGCACGAGCGTGTGCCTGTACAGTTGCATAGGAACGGTCTGAGTATAGGTTGAAAATCGTCCAAACACGCTTTGCATAGACAATCGGGTGTCCAGCCACCGCTAGTAGCCCCTTGACGATGTACGTAGAAGACCGTAGGTGTGTCGAGAGGAACGCAAACTCTACCATACATTTTGAATGCAAATATACACGCATTTCCCCACATAAATTCTGCCAAATTAATGCTAGATTTTGATCCGCAATGTACAAACACATCGACAACTGCAAGTAAAAAAGGAACCGTCACACCGTCATGCGTAATTAAATACACCGAATAATCGGGGTTATTCGCATACTCCTCTTCTGCAGTTATGCGGAACCTGAAAGGTCCTATCTTAAATGTGGGAAATTTTTTGTAGATGTTGTCGAGAATGGGGGAGTTTGTTCTAGCTATGCACAATTGACTTAGCCTAGTTAGCGGAGGGTCAAAAAACTATGTCTACAAGACAATTCATACAGCTTTAGGCGAGCAAAAAACGGTCTGTAAAATTAGAGGGATAACGCTGAATTATAACACCGCACAAAGGGTTCATTTTAAGGTTATTAATTTTAGAAAGGACCGAGATGGGACTGTACACAGAGAGAAGATCAAAAGTAAGAGATAGGCAGGAGGAGTTTAGTTTTTACGGTGTTTAATTTTTCAAGATTCGGCTTTAATTGAAAATACGTCGGTTCCGTTTGGGTATAAATAGGGCGAGTGACTGCAGAGAGGAGCGTTTTTACCTCCAGACCATGTATGTGTTTGGATCTGAAATTTAGGTATCCGTTCTCGTGTACGGACCCAGCGGTTCCAGAAAGTCGTCATTTTGCATACGCTTCCTACAGAACCTCGACGCCCTCTGTACCGAGCGAACATTTGGCGGTAGCATAGTCTGGTATTACGGCTAGAAGAGTGCTATGCCCTCCCGTCACCAGTTGCCAGCGAACATCATAATTAACGAGGGCGTACCGTAGGACTTTGGTAACCCAAACGGCGAAGCGTACCTCGTGATGCTAAACGATCTGTTAAACGACGTTTATTCAAAGCAAGTGTGCGACTTCTTTACGAGAAGTAGAAATCACAGAAATATAAGCGTTATTTTCGTAACTCAAAATCTGTTTCATCAGGGCAGGTTCAATAGTGATATCTCGTTAAATGCCCTTATATGGTGGCATTGAAAAATGTCAGAGATAAGAAACAATTCATGTTCCCGGGCATTCAAGTGTACACCGAAGATATTATAGGTCTGTATAACGCTTACCTGGACGCGACACAAGAACCCCACGGCTACCTCCTTTTGGATCTGACACAAGATACGGTCTGAGGTTTCAAAACAACATATTCCTGTCAGATGCATATCCCCTCGCAATCTACTCTGATATAGGGGATGAAGCGTGTGAGATCAACTTATCACACTCTCCAGGTGCTCAAGAAGGCTGAACCCAAATTGCGTAAAGCTATCATCTCAAAGTGTAACAAATAACTCGTTAATTGTATAAGCGAGAATGTCTTGAACGTATTGAATGGCAATATATAGCTGACAGGTAGTGACACGCGCAAGATGCAAAAACACAAGGACGCGTTTCGCAAGGTCCCAAAAGGCACGTCTCTCTCCAGCAAAACGAAACACATTGTAGAGTGCGGAGGATTTCTGCGGCCTCTATTTAGCGCCGTTGTACAGACGACCGCTAACCGCATCTTACGAAACAGATGAAATCATTTTACGTAAGATGTACCTCATTCCAGCCGATCGTTTGCACGGCTCTCCTCTCAAGAAACGTTAACATCACCCTTATAAGGAGTAGGTTAAGAGACGTAAACATCACACTTATGAGGAGCAGCTTAAGAAACGTAAACATCACCCTTATGAGGAGCAGGATAAGATACGTAAACATCACCCTACGAGGAGTGGTTTAAGATGCGTCAAAAGTTGGACAAGGCAGATATTAGAAAAAAGACGGAGACGAATGCGTTTGCGGATTTTTTAAGACGAGTGGTGCCTGGGCCGGCTAGCAAAGATTCCCCTCCTCCTCCTTATTCAACTCAAAATACGCGCCGCGGGACGCAGAGGGACGTAATATCTGCGTCAGTTACCATTTCTGAAAAACGAGTTGATGATGACGAAGATGAAAATGATTATGAATATGACGAAAATTACGTAGAGGAGGCTCGAAAGTGCAGTAGGGAAAATGTAGGCCCTATAACTAGTCCCTTCGTGATACCCTATCTTTACAAGCGACGTTTTCTTGACACACAATATGGTGTTGGTAAGGACGGTGATATGTTTATGATAGGTGATTCTCCGATAGTGATAGATATCGGTGGTGATATCACGATTAAGGGAAGATTTATAAGGGATCAAAGGAATTGTGGGAACTGTTGACGCGCAAGAAAGTGAATACGGTATTTATCACCAAGGATGCTCTGAAGACATATAAGAATATTTTGACGATGTCTAAAGCTCATTTGACCAGATATCAGCCCGACGGTAACATTAATATAACACGTGGGAAAAAAAATTAAGGATGTTATTGCGCCCCGCTTTGCGAAAATGACGGGACGCGGTGTCGAATCTGCATTACGTCGTAAGTGGGCAAAGTATTAATGGCAAGCAGTTTAAACTATGACCCCGCCAATCCGTCCGGCTTCTCGACTTTCCCGTAGCTTCGGGCGGCGGCAGTGGGAAGGAAATGTACACCACAAACTGTCGGCCCTATCAGGGCGTGGTTAGAGGAATAGGATGCCTACACGTTACACAGACTAGTGAGGAAGCGTTTCGTTCGTAATCCTTATACCGTGACTAACGTTATGGATATGTGGGAATGCGATTTATTGGATGTACAGGCCTACGCAAAATACAATGATAATTACAGATACATTCTATCTGTAATAGATGTATGATCGAAATTTCTATATCTGGTCCCCGTGAAGACAAAGACCAGACCTTCAGTCACCTTGGCGTGTCGGTCCATATTTGACGACCCGAAAAAATTTTCACGGCGTCCCGTATGGGTACGAACTTATAAGGGCAAGGAGTTTCTAAACAAAAACTTTCAGGATATGTTACGCGACGAGGGCATACAGTTTCAGGTGTGCAGGAACCCCGACGTGAAATTTGCGGTAGTGGAACGTGCGCATCGCACGATTCGTGACAGACTATACAAATATTTTACGTGGAAAATTACCTTCAGATATATCGACGTTCTACCAAAATTTGTCAGCGCCTACAATGACACGGTTCACACGACGACCGGCAAGGCGCCTTCACATGTGACAGATTTGGAAGTCCTCCCTTTATAGAAGAAGATGGAGGCTAAGAGACGCCGACGCATTCGAGTGGCTAAGGTCAGGTTTAGCGTCTGTCAACACATGCGTATCAGAAAGGTTAAGATGTAGTTTACTAAGGGCGACGAGCAGAATTTCTGCACCGAAATATTTAGGATTACGAAAATTATAGAGAGAAGTCCACAACCTGTCTACGAGCTGCTGGATTTAAACAAGACGGTGATAGATGGAAAATTTTACGGGGAGGAACTGACTCCGGTTCTAATCTCGAAACAGACTACTTACAAGATAGATAAAATACTAGACACGCGAGTTAAACTTGGCATTCAGGAGTATCTTGTCCTTTGGAGAGGTTACAGTCAGGACTTCTTCTGTTGGATACAGGCATCTAGAGTGAAGAGTATCTGACATGACGTCACCCGGTCAGAACCACTTTTACGTGACCCTGTTATATAATGCCTCGCGGGATATCTAAGAGCATAATACACTCGCAGATTTCACGGTGAAACTAGCGAAACCAATAGACCTGGGTTTGACCTATAATTGGGAAGTGGAGGTCAGCGAAATTTCGTGATCTTCGTATACCGCTTCCTACTTTACTGTACCCTGATATGTCCACAATTCGTGGGGGAAGGCATCGTCCGTTGCATATGGACCATTTGTATCTAATCCTCCGCAATGGATCACCACGAGTTTCGGAATTGGCAATATGTACCGGTCGAGCAGCGAAGATTTCACTACGTACGAATCGAGTTCCTGACGTCAACGGGCCTCCACATCCCTTTGTGGACAGCACAATGCCCTCGAAATTGGTGTTTCATTTTCGCAAGTATTACCAGTGGTAAAAATCTTTATAAATCATAGCGTCGGCATCCATAATAGGACATTAATTACGACGCATACTTAATAGGCGTACTACCTCAATCAGGCGGGTCGCGGTCTTTCCCCCATTCCGGGGATTGGCCCTTTCTATTCATCCCCGCTCTACCTTCAGCGAGGGCACGGGATGGGCAATTTTTTCGGCAGTCTCTTCCGCTGCGTCCGGCCCCTCATTTCGAGTGGGGCTAGAGCTGTGGCGCGTACGGGTGGCATGATCCTCACCGATATCTCGAAAAATACGTCACCCGACGTGCGTGACGAGGTTATCATATCTAAATTTGTCGCAGATGCCGTGTCTAAAAACGTCACCAAATCCACACATCGTTTAATCAGCAAATGGTGTGGCAGGTGTCGCAAACGTGTAAGACGGCAAACGACGACGACGAAGACGCCGTGACAGGAGACAAAACGCCTAGAAAAACATCATATCTGCCGCAGAGATAGTGTCATTTAGTAGCGAATTTCATATTTTCGCGCACAGACTCGTTCAGACGTCTGTGCTCAGTACTATTGAGAACCCGTAGAAATCTATCTCCTCCGCGGATCAAAATGATCTGGAATTTTTTATACCTGCCGATAACGAAACCTACATACTTCTCGATATCCAACTCTACGTCCGAGGTAAACTGATCTCCGCTTCTGGGAAGGATGTGGAAACTACTGACCACATGGCCCTGAACAATAATTTCCTCCACTCACTGTTCAGTCAATGTAACTTCACTCTCAATTGCATCACAATCTCGCAGGATAGCGAGCACTATAATTATCGCTCTTATCTCGAGACTCTCCTGACCTAAGGCACCGATACGGCAGCCACGCATCTCACGAACGCGTAAGGTATCGTGACGCTGGCGACATGCTGCCTTGCGTTTCCGCGGCCGAGACACTGGCCGCCACAAATAACCGAGGATTAATCACTCGCTGGGACAGACTTAGAGCTAGTAAGGACATCCAGCTCTTCGGGCGCTTACATAGCGATCTGTTTAACGTACCGCTTTTCATAATGCCGGGCACGAGCCTGCAGATCAGATTGACCCAAGCCTTACACAGTTTCTACATGATTAGCACGGACGCCGATTCAAAGATCACTTTCAAGTTTTTGGACGCCCAATTATAGGTCAAGCGCATAAAACCTAACACCGTCATATTGTTAGCTTATACTTCTATGTTGAACACGGGGCTCTCGCGCGGTAGAACATGACGAGAGTCGAACTCACGACGTTCACATTCTACGCGGGATCAAAATCCCTGTTTATAGATAACGCCGTCTTGGGCCCCGTCCCAAAAGTCTCCTCTTCACCATACTTAAGAATTCCGATTTTATAGGCTCGCAGGACACCAGCCCGTACAAATTTCAACATTATGGGATCAAGGATTTTTCGCTATTTTTGAACGGAAAACAGTTCCCTAACGCGGGCCTATCTCTAGGCATGGATCATGAAAAGAAATCTGTAATGGATTATAGAGCAATGTTCGAAGCGCCCGGCATACATCACACGAATGCGGGATATCAGATAACGCACGATACATTTACAAACGGCTATTTCACGTTACTCTTTGATCGTACACCCGATCGGGGCGCTTCTGAGTGACACACGTCCACCTGGAAAATGGGAATATCAGGGTGGATTTGAAATTCAATAATCCATTACCCGAGGCGATCACGTGCCTGCTGTACCTAGAATTTCACCATTTCATCCTCATAAATTTAGCGCGAAATGTTACGACGGACTTCTAAATGGACACCGTGCAGATACTGTGTACAATGCCCAATGTAAATTCCTTCCTTGACGTCCACGCCTCCGGTATCCTGCCACGTTCCATCTCGAAAACTTGCAGCCTCATTGTCAATTCCGATCCCCACACACAGGGTGTTTCACACTAGCTAGCCTTACAATTCCGCCCGTAATCTTCGAGTGCATTCTACTTTGATTCGTACAGCATCGTAAAGTTTGTGCCCGACATCCTGGGATTCATAAGACGTAACTACACGACCTGGGAGAATAAAAGGAAACAGCTGCAAGGCCTGACAAGCGACGTCTGCGGCAAGTAATGCTGTCTGTTCGCCCTCTACATGGATCGGGGCTACACTGCCCAGCAATTCATAGCGCTCTTCGACTCGTGTTATGCAGACCTGTAGGTGAACAGGATTTTCGCAGCCGAATTCGGTGCCGAAATGCCGCGTGGCGGCTGGGTACAATGCTGCCGTACCTGCCTACAAATGGTAGGTATTATATCGATTCTTATCATTTCTAATCTCATATGGCTGAGAGTAATATGGAAGCCGTGATCGATTACCAGTTTTTGTGGGGGCGGCAGAATGAGACGGTCGTCAAGGAACTATGCGTGTCCAGCGCCGCCGCCTCGAAAAACGTTCCGTTTCAAGCCCCCTACAAGATGGCGGATCATTGTTCGACGAAGAACGGCATAAAATGGATCGACGGGCACATAGAGTATAGGGAGTTGCACACGGTCTACAATGAGGCCGTGGCAGTTTTTGCCAACCTCTACGCCTAGAGCGTCTCGAAATGCACGTTCCTCGCTGGACTGACTGAACGGCCGATCCGTAACCTACTGGATGTTAATTGCCCCCGCCCGACTCTTTCAATCACGAGAGCTGGTGAACCCTACCCTGCCACAAGTTTCCCAAATTCTCTTGCGCAACCAAAACCGCGCATTCTCTCTACGATTTGTTGATGTGCTATCTGCAAAAGAATGATTTCATCAAATGCCCTCCCGACACGACGTCATAATGCCGATTTTGTTGCATCCCTATAAACCGGCCTTGCACATCGTCCAACCCGTCACTCTGCTCCTGCTACGATGGCATCTAGACGTAGGCGATCCTTCTCAGACAATGCTGCTGCCGGCGCCAAGAGGATGATGTTACATTAGATTCAGGAGGAGCAGCTGCTCTCCTCTCAACCATCCGACACCTGTACTTACTGGTCTGCCAATCCCGCCTTCGATCCCAATCGGGTCCTGCTCCGACGCATGTTCTTCTTCAACGAGGACAAGACCAAGTACGTATCTGTACGTTCCTAACCTGCACGCGACTATCAACCCTTGGTGGAATTCTGCACCATTCTAAGGGGCGAGTCCAAGTCCCACATTCTCACGGACGAACAAGTCGCCACGGCTGAATTTCTGCCTGCGATACGCGACTCAATGTGCGTCGGCGGGGACCGCGTCATCATCAAGTGCGAGAGTGCCTACTTTCGACTACACACGCCGAAGATTCCGGGCCGGCCAGACTGTTTGTCGGCAACGAGTAAATAAGCCTGACACAACCTGACATGGATTATCTGGTGCGAGTGTTTCACATCCTACAGAACAATTGCGCGATTACATTATCGCTTTGCGAGAAGTATTGTCTTATGTGACATCGTCCTTAACTTCGGTATCATATATCGAACCTCTGCCTAACGGCAGTAAAAACATAGACGACTCTCACCTATACGAGGAACTCGTAACATTTGTGTAAATTAATGTATGTATCACAATTTTTTAACAAACGGTAGTTATAGCTGAATGTTGTTTCATTTCGTATTGTAGCAGTAACCTATATCTATACTGCGACTATTCATACATGTAATTCTACTTCAAGTTCCACCTACCTGTCTTATTCACAGCAGTGGCGGCAGCAACAGCTGCGATGAGAACACAGTGGAGTTCACGGCAGTAGCAGCGTTGAGAACACGGTGGATTTTACAGCATTAGCAGCATTGAGAACACGGTGGATTTCACGGCAGTAGCAGTCGCGGCAGCAGAGTTGAGAACACAGTTACCATAAAGGATTTCACGTAATATTTTATAAGGAACCGTATGTCTAATCCCCACCCAGGACACGCTCACGTTAGCTTCAAGCCTTTTGTTCCAAAGCGCGTGTAGGAATGAACTTACTGAAACTGCTTAAAAGTTGTTACTGTTCAACATGTCCGATGCGTCAACTCTGTGCATGCGATGCGAACAGTGGTGACCAACGCAGAGGAACAACGATATGGCTATGAAATTTTTACGCCGGCGTTCGGTCGGGAGGCCCTGTAATACTACAGACTTACTCACACCTCCAAAACTCGTGTCCTTCCCAATCAGGCAAAGAACTTTTCGGCACCCCGACTTTCCAGCACACACATCTATGTAGCAGGTAGCGTCAAATAAAACTTTGCACGAACATGGTAAATGCTTCCCGACTTGTTAGGACCTGCACGCTGACACCGTAGCTGGACTGTATGTCTTCATCAACAACTCGTGTGCCAATGATGCATCACAGCATTCACATTTCAGACGATAGTTCGTCTTCTTCCACGTGCCGGGGGAAAACCGCACAGTAATATGCTATATATCATTCACAGACCCATCTGCCATTCACTCACATGCGCACTTACGGTCTAATAACCCTATTTCTGAATGCAAAAACGTACGGAGTCTTTTTCATTTCCTTCCTCTAACCCACTATATACCAAATCTCACGGCGGCAATACATCACGGGGAATACTTCATACACCTACCAATTCCTCACGACAAGAAGCGCTTAGTACGGTCATATACAGGGTGCCCCAGGAGGAATGTGCCAGATTTCGGGACAATGTTCCTTATGATGAACTATACCGATAAAACCCAAAACACTTATATCCAAATTTGAACGGTTACGGAGATAATGGCGAGAGAATTTTGAAAATTTGACAGCTGTTACTCACTTATTGATTACCAAATACATATTGGAAATGGAAGAAATATGTGGTTTCTGTAATGTTAATAGCTGTACGTAACATCAAAGTCACTTGTAAGTGACATAAAGCCATTAAATTGAACTACAAAAACACTCGCACTCGTGTCATAATTGTCCTTAGACTTC
>Ga0123355_10010548_pt1 | contig 14179 bp, 15 predicted proteins | sample TergutEmb28metaG_3_FD_89872 | JGI IMG/M metagenome (GOLD analysis project Ga0123355, IMG submission 89872) | Embiratermes neotenicus P1 segment gut microbial communities from Petit-Saut dam, French Guiana - Emb289 P1 | ecosystem: Host-associated > Arthropoda: Insects > Digestive system > Gut ... | reverse complement strand
TGGCGGGCACTTGTGAATATGGTGATGAACCTTCGGGTTCCATAAAGTGCGGGGAATTTCTTGACTAGCTGCAGAACCAGTTAGCTTCTCAAGAAGGACTCTGCTCCATGGAGTAAGTAAGTGGTAGCAGAACCTCCAGTTCAGCAGTACTAATACTGAAACCTACCATTGGACACAATCCTGACATTTCCATCCCCTTATCATCCTCAGCCTGTTTATCTAAGATCAGTTTTAATGGTATACATGAATTGTCATCTTGATCTTTCAAGGGGACATTTTCCAAGATATTTTCCTGCCTTTGCAGTTTTGGTCTTCCCCATCTTAGCCATATACCCAGCTCATGGCATTCTGGATTTTATTGTAATAATAATAATAATAATATGAAATCATTTGCACAAAACTTAGTATTTATCATTGTGTAGTATCCTGAATTGTTCAGTTCATCTTCATATGTACATGTATTTTCCTGAGTACTTGTATCAACTGCAGAAAGAAGACAAGGGGCAAAACCTTCAATTAAGTGTGTAATTTCACCTCTTGATCTACAGGAAAATATTGTGAATTTCATCAACTTTATCACTCTGGAGAATTTCGAGATGCAGCAGTCTTGCTTGTGACACTTCTTGCTTCCAGATTAGCACCAAAAAGGTTAGTGCAAATAATGAAATAAAACACGTGAACTAACTTTTTTAGAAGTTTTAAAATAAAGTATTTATTGAAGTATGTCTTATACAGGGTCCGCCAGCGAATCGGGCGATTTTTAAGTGTTAAAAAAATTAAAAGTATTGGATATCATGATACAGTTACATTTATAGGGAAGTACATACTTTAGCATTTGCAGAAATAAGTGAATCAGTGGTCTTGAGACATAACAGGAAAAAAAAAACATCATATCATTCCACTCGTTACATCCTCAAGATGCCCTCCATTACGCTGCTCACACCCAGCAAGCCGATCGTGAACACTACGTAACACGTCGACCAGGATTCTTGAAATCTCTTCCTGTATCCGCAGTGCAAATCCGAGTGTAAAATACGCCTGGCACTGCTTTCTGACAGTCCCAGTTTCTTGGAATGAGGCACAGCCAACCGGCGAGGACTTTGTTCGAATGATGCTCTTATAGCGTCAATGTTCTGTGGGGTGTGAAGTGTTTTAACACTACCACCTTTCTTCTTAACAGTTGAGCCGGTCTCTTCAAAGCTGTTTACCCATGTCTTTATGGCATGAGCTGACGGCAGTTTAGTGTTTCGATGATCCCGAATTTCTTGCGAAATTCACATTGGGCAGCAATGTAGCTGTCGTCATTCTTATAAAGTGATTTTACGGCAAAAGCACACTGTGCACCAGTCCACCACTCCATTTCAATCTGAATGCTATTCACGGCCATGCCACCTGGCAGCATCATTCCCCTTCCCCGCTCACGCTAAAAATAGAAAAACGCCATTGCCAAATCGCCCGATTCGCTGGTGGACCCCGTATATGTGGTTATACATTGCACCCTTGACATAATGAGAATTTATGGAAGTTGATAAACTGCTAATTCTAATGCATGCTCACAATATCAACAGATGGTTGATATACTACACAGGCTTCTTTATGTTTAAATGTGCCAAGAAATGGTTGGGTGTTGTCTCTTCATGGGTCTGTCAATACACATTGCAGTCATCTAATATTCTGATTCCTGTGACTGTTGCCATTTCATATTCAGGATATGTGTTGGGAACTTATTCTTAAACACCCACTTAGGTTTCCATGTTTCTCTTCTGTTACAGACCCTTCATTTATTCCTGTCATTGTCATAAGATACCTAATTTCCCTCTGATTTTGATGTTTGCCATCTTTATGTTCCTTATCATGATAGCTTTTGCTAGAAGAAGACAGTATTTCTAAGTGATGTACCATGTACTGCGCTTTCCATGGCTTCCCAGTTGTGGAGTGCACTGACTAAAAGTGTGCCCAATAAAAGTATTCCCTCCCTTCATCCCCCAAAAATATGGTAGTAAGTTTTCTGTTTTTCTTTTCCAGTTTTTGGATGACTCTGCTCACAGATGCCTTGCCACTGTTAGAATCGAATGACATAGTTCTGACATCGGAAGACACATATGAATTACTGAACAGCATGGAGGAACTTCTTGGAGACGGATATATTTCAGACATTGTAGGCACAACAGGAAGTGATAAAATGACAACTGTACATGACCAGTCAGCTAATACAAATAGTATTGTGGGAGAAAAGGTGAAGCTTATCCGATTGGCTTTGGCCCGCAACCTGGCAAGATCTCTGAATCATGAAGGATGCCTCACGGATTGAATACAAAGGCACACATGTCCACAAGAGGTGAATGTAAAAAAAGAGACTCCTTGGACTGAGATTTTTGGTGTGTGCAGAGCATTGCTTCCACAGAAGTTGATCCTGTACATGGCATTAGTGTTTGGCAGTTTTTATATTGTACTGTTCACTTTTCAACCTCCTCTGGAACATGATAATTAAAACAATTATATTGCATCTTTCAGTGTCAAATCCTGATCCAAAGGTCATGTCATGCAGAAGGATAGAGAATGCCTTCTAATTACAATCCCCCCCTCCAAGAATTTGAAAGTCAATCATGCAGCATGGGCCACAGGTAGCAGTAGTAACAATTGATGGTTATGATGCTGGACAAAAATGTAAATGTGATCACACAAAATTATTTTGTTATCTGCAGTCTTACCATGTTATAGTTGAAGAATAAGAGACCAACTTGATGTCACAATTTATTAAGTTTTATTTCACTTCTTCTATGCTGAACATGTTTCAGACATTAATACATCCATCATCAGGAGCCTGTGACTTTTCTATTGTATCACCACACTGGTTGTGTGTTGGAGTTTCGGTGTGGCTACCAATATGGTGATACAATAGAAAAGTTGCAGGCTCCTGATGATGGATGTATTAATGTCCAAAACATGTTGAGCATAGAAGAAGTGAAATAAAACTTAATAAATTGTGACATCAAGTTGGTCTCTTATTCTTCAACTCTCACAATGATGCACAGTCGAATATATCTAAGATTTACCATGTTATATTCGCGAATCCTTGCTGATACAGGTATGGCAAACAGGAGTGAGTAGGTTGTGTTGGAATTAATGGTGTGACATATACTCCAGGTAGTTCAGCTTAATAATGGGTTTATTCAGAGCTCATTGTCGTAGTGACTCCATTAAGGGGTTCAGGTCTTGTCTGTGTGAATTCAATAATGAGAGTATCTTGCCCCACTTGGGAAGCTAGTTACATAGCCACAACACTTTTTGGATTACAGTATGACAGGCATGCAGAGATATTAATAATACAGCTCTGACTTATTTGGTGGTATGAGCAGTTAGTACAGTTCTCAAAACTCTGATGTCATGACATGCCCTTGACACTCCAGCTGCACTTAAAGTCTGATAGATTTAATGCTATGCTCCATTTGCAGCATGTGAAAAGTGTACTATAACCTCATATCTCCTCCATCACTTGTAATTAGAATCCTTAACCCTTTGCATACGGCTGTTCCAGATCCATGTCAGCATATAAACAGAAGTCCATACTGCCATCCTGGATTTAGGAACACAGAATTGCCACTTTCATTGTCCACACCATGAAAGCATACAGGCATTCTGGCATGTGTTTTACTGCCAGCTGAAATGGTATGCCAATATAAGCAGACTGGGTTACTAAGTATAATTCCAGCAATAAGCAGAGGAGAATATGATTCAATGCTTTGTGACTTCCATTTCAAAAACAGAGGCCTACTGATGGTGTATAAACAACAGGTTTTTTTTGTTCAGTGTGACGATACGATATGCAGAGTGAGCCAAAAGTCGCTTTGCACCTGTACTGCATTCATCAGGTAAATCCCTGACACTGAATTGTCACATGTCTTAACCCTTTGATGCCTAAAGACCCCTATAGTGGTCGTACCGCACTGCTAACCTCTAAACGTTTCATTTTATATATTTATTCAACAAATACAGGTACTGAATATTTTAAACATGGTATATACTGTCCATTTTTTTCTCTTCAAAATGCAGTTTGTTTCATAATTCTAACATATTTGGTTCCTGTTTTATTCACATTTTATATACAGAGTGTGCTAAAATTTAAAAAAATAATTCTGGCACCAAAACGTTAACAAACGAGCAGATGTGTAGATGCATGTCTATAAGCACATGGGGGTGGGGGCCACTTCTGACACTTGTAACTTAGAGTGTGTGTGAAAAATGTATTTTGTTATTGACCCTCTGAATATGCTCAGTCTACAGTAGGTACGCAGTGACTTGTGGCTGACTGTATGTAAGCAGTGTGGGAAGCTGAGCTGACAAGGAAATTCCTCACACAAAGTCTCCTAGTGTTTAGACTAGGCTAAGGCTAGTGTACTAATAATCAACATTTATCTTTTCTATGAATTGCACTTGGTCAAATAATTATGTGTGTCTGCGCCACAACTGGAAGATGAGAGTCACAATGAACTAAAGCCAAACCATCTTTATGATGATAAGAAAATATAAGAAAATCCTCTACATTACTTTTAAATGTTACGTGTCTTAAATTTCTTTATCAGAAATACATTCTTCAATTATTTCTTAATTGTGAGAACTCGTTTATGTTTTCTGGCCCTTGCTTTACATTCACCAAGAGGACGCCATTTTATTAGTAAACTGATTGGGTTTAGGACTGTTGTGCACTGAGTTCTGGCTATGCTGAGGAGAAGGACAGACAGATGAGCTTGACAGAGACAGACACAGACCTGTAACAGCTTCAATAGTGTGTTCTCAGGGTAGCCAACATAAGAATATTAAATCCCATAACACAAATTTTGAACCAACCAAAAAACTGACAAACTCCAAACAAGACAAGAATATGGGACCTATTAGGTATATTTTGACAATAAGGGATGTGACCTGAATGCTCATATAAAATTCCCCACATTTGTATTGCAAAAACCACTCAAAAGTCTGTTTTTTTCCCCCTGATATTGTCACCAAAAGATGGTTTGAGCTTTTCACACATTTGTGATGCAGTTTTCTGAAATTTGAAGGGCAACTTAATGCAGATGTTCTGCTCCTTCTAATCAGCCATTTCAAAACTGCAGATTGCATTTAACATGCATAAGAGTAAACTGTTGAGATATAATGCAGAGTTATGGCTGCAAAAATAAGTAGAATGGCTCAGAAGGTAGTATTATTTTGGAACTTAATGGCAGAAAGCTGTATTACTTGCTGCTCTCAGTCCTAGAGGTGAGAATGGAGACTTCTGGATACACCTTTATGAAACATTCACACACTTTGAACATTCCTGTAGATATCAGTATTTCCTTCAAAAAAGGAAAAGAGATCATGAGTGTTAAGTTAAAGGTTGTTAGTTTTATTATAGTTAGTTACTCTTTGTTCAATTAATGGCATTTTCAGTAGTTGAGGTTATACAGCATTGAATCATAGGATGATGTAGAAAGAAGTGATCTGTTAGGAGACTAATGCAAAATTGAGGGGAGAAGATATTTTCAAACTGACAAATGGGAATAAGATTTTACATCAGGATAGTAATAGTAATGGTATTAGAGTAGTAAATTTCCAACATCAAAAAATGCAGTTGTTAAGAGCACAATATTCCCACACCAAAACGTTAATAAACACACCTGTACCTCTCCTGATGGGAAGACACAATCATATCAATCACATACTGACAGATAGGATATGGCATTCAAATATACTCAATGTACGATCTTGCAGGGGAGCTGACTGTGATACTGATCACTATCAGGTGGTTGCAAAAGTTAGGGAAGGACTAGGAGTAAGTCAACACAAAACACAAAAGTTTAATGCGGAGAGATTTAATTTCAAGAAGGTAAGGGAGGTGGATGTTAAGAAATAGTATCAAGTAAGATCTCAGGTTTGCAGCTTTGGAGAACTTAAAAATGATAATGAGGGCATAAATAGGGCTTGAAAAACATTCAAGTAAATGCCAAAATTTTAGCTAGGGGAGTATAGGTTTGTGTGAATGGAAGCAGCATAAACCATGGTGTGATGATAAATGTTCAAGACTTTTTTATGAAAGGAAGGAGGCTAAAATGCAAAGCAATGTAAATAATGTAAAACATAAAGCCAGTAGACATTTCAGGATCAAAAGAAGATATCTGAAAGCTGAATTGAATGAACTTTAGACTAACAGTAAGACCTAGAATATTAGAGACTTGTATAGGGGCATCAGTGACTTTAGGAAGGGTTACCAGCCTAGAGCTGATATAGTAAAGGATGAGAAGGGTGATCTGGTTACATACTCCCATAGTATTTTGGCTAGATGGAGGAATCATTTCTCTCAGCTATTGAATGTACAGGGGGTTAATGGTGTTCTGTAGACTGAAATACACACAGCAGAGCCACTAGTGTATGAGTTCAGAGCCTATTAATTTTTTACAAGGCTACTGAAAAGCCAAAAATGCACAAATTAACAGGTACTGATCAAATTCCAGCAGAACTGATTAAAGCATTAAGCAGGAAAATTTGTTCTGAGACCCATAAAATGATTAATGCTATTTGGAATGAAGAGGAATTGCCTGAGCAATGGAAGGAGTCAAATTGTACCTGTTTATAAGAAGGGTAATAAAACAAACTAGTAATTATGGAGGCATATCACTTTTGTCAACTACATACAAAATTTTGTCTAACTGCTATCAAGGTTGACTCCATATGCAGAGGAAATTACTGGGGATTATTAGTGTAGATTTTGATATAACAGTTCAACTATTGATTGTATATTCTTCATTTGTCAAACACTGGAATACAATGAGGCAGTGCATCAGCTATTAAGCCTATGATTCAGTTAGGAGGGAGGTCTTGTACAATATTCAGTTTGGTATCCCTATGAAACCTGTAAGGCTAATAAAAAAGTGTCTAAATGAAACCTCTAGCAGTCTGGGTAGGCAAGCATTTGTCTGATATGTTTCCTATTAACACTTTCACTGCCATAGTCGACCTTAGTCGATTTAATAATTCATGCTTAAAATCACCAGTGTCGTCCTCAGTCGATCTAATTTTTCAATCATGCTCTTTCGGCTTAAATCAGCTGAGCTGGTGGGAAACTTATACAGTAGCTTCAGTATATCTAGCTGACATTATCTTTATCCTTTTTATAGTTTATTATGCTTACATTGCGATATAATGAACCCGTGTTTATCCTTATGCTCAGAAGGAGAGTGGGCTTTCTCTGGCTGCAGTGTATAAAGAATCTTTTATACGTGAAGTCGTGTATGTGTGATAGTTTATACCTCTCAGTGCAACATGGCATCTAGGAAAAGAAAAACAAATGGATTTAGACCTGAAGAAGAATTAGCTGATGCAGTGAATTAAATTGTAAATGACAGTGATTCAGATACAGATAATATTCCCAAATTTTCAAGTAGTGAAGAGAGTGAATCTGGAAGTGCAAATGAGAGTGATAATGAGAGTAACATTTCAATACCGGGCCCTAGCCGCAGACAGATAGATGTTACCCCAACTACATGGTTTTCTAAAAATGATCGTCAACCAAGAATATCACCCTTCATAGGCAATCCGGGCGTGCAGTTTGCACTTGAAAATGAAGCAGATGTGATGAGCTATTTTGACCATTATATTCCTCCTGGACGCATTGAAATAGTAGATGACCAGACAAATGTATATGCACAACAACAGATCGCGAAAATGCCTTGCTCTTTTACAAAACATGCACGTAGTGAACAATGGAAACCAGTGACAGTAATCGAAATGAAAAAATTCCTTGGTTTAATTTTTGTAACTGGTATAGTCCAAAAACTAAAATTGTAATTGTACTGGTCAGCGAGAGGATTTTTTCAGACTCCAATATTTTCACAATGTCTAGGAACAGATTTCAACTTATTCAAAGTTACCTTCACTTCAATGACAATAATGCAGCAGGAACAAACGAAGTCGTGTGTACAAAAATCCGTACAATTTTAGACATTGTTGTAAATAATTTCAGAACTAATTATATACCAGATAGGGAAATTTCTCTTGATGAAGGTATGCTTGGTTGGTGGGGTCATTTGCGATTTTGTGTATATAACCTAGGCAAAATTACAAAGTACAGCATACTGGTACAGATGGTTTGTGAAAGTTCAACTGGATATATTTGTAACTTGCAGATTTATGATGGTAAATGTGGACCTTTGACTGAAATGGTGGGTTTTCTACTCGAGCCTTATGAAGGGAAGGGTTACCACTTATACCAAGACAATACAGTAGTGTCCAAAAAATGAATGAATTATTAGAGAAATTAATTAGAGTCTGTGGAACAATCAGAGTGAATCATGGATTACCGAAAGACATGATAGAAGAGGCAAAAATTTGAAGAAAGGCGTGGTCACTTTTCGTAGGAACCAGGAAATACTACTCATCTCACACCAAGATAAGAGGCTTGTAAATATGATTTCAACACTCCATACAGCTGAAGTAATTGAAACAAGAAGCAGACGAACGGGTGTGGCAAAGAAAAAACCTAAATGCTTCATAGATTACAACACTCATATGCACGGTGTTGATACAGCGGACCAGTATCTCGCTTACTACCCATTCATTCGTAAAACTGTCAAGTGGCCTAAGAAAGTATTTTTCTGTCTTCTTCAATGTTGCCTTTTCAACAGTTATGCTACCTTTTCAAAGAATAATCCTAATTCCCACAAATCATTCCTAAATTTCATGTCATATTACAGAAAATGTTATACATCAGGTGCTGTATCATCACCGTCGTCGTCATTTGACGAGTCGCAAGGCTCGAGTAGAACACCTACACCTACTCGAACAAAACGTGCCCCAAAAAATGACCCCCCTGGCAGGCTTGATGGAAAACTAAAGAATCACAAACTGACCCATATTCCACCCACAAAAATGATAAAACGCCGACACGAAAATGTCGAGTGTGTGTGCGAAAAAATATCAAGGAACTAGATTTCTCTGTGCTCAGTGTGATGTTCCTCTGCATCCAGAAGGCTGCTACACACGATATCACACGTCAAAAAATTACTGAAGGTATGTTTTAAATTTCAAGTCTTTATTTCAAATAGTTTTCATGTAATTGTTTTACTGAAATCATGAAAGAAGGGGTTGTGGACACTTTAAATAGCTGGCATTTTTATGACCCTGGGTATTTAAATAGCTGGCAGTGAATGTGTTAAGAGCGATTTGAAACAGATGCTTTATCGCAGTTGCTTTTTAACTTTCTTTTAGAATATGCCTGTAGGAGGGTTAAGCGAACAGGGAGGGCTTGAAGGTAGATAATACACATCAGCTTCTACTTTATGCTAATGATGTTAATATAATGGGCAGAAGCATACATACTATAAAGAAAAACAGAAATTTTAGTAGTTGCTAGTAAGGAGACTGGTCTACAAATAAATGCTGAGAAAACTAAGTATATGGTCATGTCTTGAGATCAGAATGCAAGACAGAATCACAATATAGTGATAGATAAATCCTCTGAACGGGTGGAAAAGTTCAAACGTGTGGAAACAACCCTAATGAATCAAAATTCCGTTCAGGAAGAAATTAAGAGCAGATTGAAGTCTGGTAATGCTTGCTAGGATTCAGTGCAGAATCTTTGGTCTTCCAGTTTGCTGTACAAAAATACAAAGAATAATATATACAGAACTATAATTTTGCTTCTTGTTTTGTGTGGGAGTGAAACTTTGTTGCTCACATTGAGAGAGGAACTTAGGCTGAGGGTGTTCAGGAATAGGGTGCTGAGGAGGATATTTGGGCTTAAGATAGATAAGGTGAGAGGGGAGAGGAGAAGGTTACCAAACAAGGAGCTTAATGATTTGTACTCCTCACCAAACATTATTCAGGTGATCAAATCAAGAAGAATGAGATGGGCGGGGCAAGTAGCATGTATGGGGGAGTGGAGTGATGCATACAGGGTTTTGGTGTGGAAACCTGAGGGAAAGAGACCATTTGGAAGACCCAGGTATATATGGGAGGATAATATTAAAATGGTTCTTCAAGAAATGAGATGGGAGCCATGGACTGGATTGACCTGACTCAGAATGGGTTCAGGTGGCAGGCTCTTGTGAATGCAGGAATGAAACTTTGGGTTCCATAAAATGGGGGGCCTTTGTCAACTAGCTGAGAACCTGTTAGCTTCTCAGGAAGGAATCTGCTCCATGGAATTACTTATGGAAAGAAGTGATCATTGCCTAATTTGGTATACTACCCTAACATTTGCTTGGAGGTACAGGAAAACCATGAAAGACCTCCATCCAGACAGCCAGTTTTTGGTCCAAGATTTGAACCTGGGACCTCCATATACAAAGCAAAAGTGATACCATCTTAAAGTTTGTTGGCACTCTGCTTTGTTTGAAAGAAGCTTCTATGCTATGCTACAATTCAACAGACAGCAGATTACCAACCAGTTTTCCCTGACAGGCATTTTAGAGCAAATAAGAGGTGGTATTCTTGTAGGATCACGATTTGAGTCACAAATACAGCTGATCAAGGGAAAAGTAAGTCTTGAAGGAATTAATGGTTGCAGACTTAATAAATTAAAAACCAGAAGAATGATTCAGTAAATTTTATATTACAAAACACCATGAGATAAGCAGTCTGTCTCCTAGTGTATTCATTATCGTAGAGATTCCCAAAGGCTTCTGATTATGACAGATGATCCACCTCTGTGAGAGTATATTCTATAATAGTGTCATGGCCTTGATACAGGAAGTAACCCTTGAATTTAATGCCTTTTAAGTATAAAGGGTACCACAATATGTCATCTGGCCACATCTGATCATATGGAATGCCATCTTCAGGGAACCACTGTGGGTGCATTTCTGGAAGAAAGAAAATGGTATGGTTGAAATTGTATGATCCATTCTTCCTGCCCCAACTTACTTCCAGCACTGTCAGTAGTCTGCTACAGTAATGACAAAGGACATTGTGCTTAACAAATTTCTCTTTAATAGTAGTATGTGGGAAGCACTTTTTAAATTAGTTTCTATACCACTGGTAATGTCAAACCTTGCTCTAAATTGCATACACATATGCCCACACACTCTCCCACCCCAAAATATTAACCAACAAAGTCAGGACCAGGAAAAAATTTGTTCCTTCTTACTCTGATATATGGAATCTATGAATGATTTTGTCTGCCACATATTCTTGTGTATTGGCTGTGTGCGCATGGTAATTAAAGGTGAAAATGTAAATCTGCAAGCTTTCCTGGCTGACTACAAAATACATGACACATGGCATACACAATCCTCTTCTGAACTTTACACAGATATGAAATAAGACTTTTCAGCAAACTTCTCTTATTACGTTATGTGATACTGAAAACTATTGCATTCAATCCAAATACTGCTGTAGGGGTAAAGTATATATTACCTTCTGTCTCTACTGGTTCACCTTCATAATGAGTGATATCAAATACATGAACTTCAAGCAACACAGGATCATCAGCAAACTGAAATTCCAAAATTCCTATTTTTTTCATACACTTTGCAACAAGGCCACTTTCTTCTTCAAGCTCTCTGCAATTTTAAACAGGTTCAATTCAGAACAAGACTTAAAGAGTGTAAAAGTACCCTCCACATGCTAGTAAGAACACAATGCATTACCTGACAGCACCTTCAGACACTGTCTCATCCTTTTCTACTTTTCCACCAAATCCATTCCATTTACCTTCCCCAAATCCCTTCTTCTTGAGCCCCAGGAGAAGAGAGTTTTGTTTACGTACCATGGCCAGTGTAAAAATTTTTCGAGTGGTAGACATCTGAAAGCAGTTCAGTTTTTGTTTCTTTGTAACATTAACACCTCTTAGGCACAATTCAAAAACTCATGATTGTTTATAGGAAATCTGCTGTGTTAAACATCTACAATTATTAAGTGACATTTGAGATTCTCACAGCAGTGACTAAGAAGATAATTGTTGTCACAATACTAATGGAGTGTTCTATTCCACTTCATGAGAACATATGGTCTCCTATGAAACCAACCTTTGCAAACTCATAGCTTACATAAAACACTGATTAAGCATCAAAACAGAAAAATTTAATGAACTACTGTAATAAGTGACAGTGCTTCAATTACACATTGCTCTATGCCCTTTCTTCAGCAAAATCTGCATGTAATGCTGAATTGTAATGGAATATATCATTTTTTGGGTTTATTACTTTCAACTTCAAGCACATAAAATTATTAGGGGGGGGACTACAGTACTGGTTAGGAATGTTCTCCACTGTCACAGTTTCATGAAGTTTAGCATATCTGTCACTGTTTAAACATCCTATTTTGTGATTGGTCATAATGTTATGGTCTACAGGATAAACACACACATAACGTGATAAATTACCACTCATGGAAGCTGTGTCCACTTCTATCGATCGATAGGCCACTCCATATCAAAAATCATTGCTGGCCACAAACTAAACCCCTTAATAGGTTTTATGAAATATCATGAGGTACAATGCTTTGTAGAGGTGTGTTAAAAACACCAGTTTTCAGACCCATGGTATAATGGTTTTTGATTTACTGCTACGTGAATTTTTTTTTTAAGTATTCTATAGTGTAACTTGATGTTTTCAAGTATACTACTAAAACTTCATCCCTAAGTTAGGTATGAAACTCAGATTAGTCTCACTTAGAGGGAGCTGCATAACCTGTCTAATGAAGTATTACACGCTACATTTAAAGAAAACAGCCTTTTAGTCATCGTATTTGACCATTTAATTTCTGAAAATGAAATCCATTTTCTTGTAGAAAATGTTTTATACGCACAATTATGCTGCAACGAACCTGATGTCCAGTCAGAACTGCTATGGTATCAGTTGGTATAAAATGCATGTAGTCAAAACTATGGTAGGAGGGTTCAGGTAAACCGAGATGGCTTGAAATTAAATGGTACACATCAGCTTCTGGTTAATGCTGATGATATTAATATACTGGGAGGAAGTGTACATACTATACAGGAAAACAAAGAAGCTTTAGTATTGGTTGGTAGGAAGATTGGAATAAAAGTAAATGCTGATAAAACTAAATACATGGTCATGTCTTGAGATCAAAATGCAAGACGAAGTCACAGTATAAAGATTGATAGTAGTTTCTTTCAAAGGGTGGAAGAGTTCAAATATTTGGAAACATCCTTAACAAATCAAAATTTTATTCAGGAAGAAATTACGAGCAGATTAAAGTGAGAGAATAGGTAAAGGTAAAGCAGTCCCGTTACAGGCCTGGAGTGGCCCAGAGGGTTCCAGAAAGTTAAGGTTCCCAGATTTCATGACAATGGCACAGGGTGGTGGTAAGGTTGTCAGCCTTACGCACTGGCCGCCTTTACCCCCAGGAAATGCTCCTGGTACTCATTTCTGTTACAGGCTGAGTCGACCCCAGGGCCATAGTGCGATCGGAAGGATTTTATGTCAATGAAAAATTCCAATGACACCAGCTGGGATCGAAACAGCGACCTTCCAATTTGTAGCACAGCGCCTTATTCCAGGAAGTTAAGGTTCCCAGATATCATGACAACGGCACAGGATGGTGGTAAGGTTGTCAGCCTTACGCACCGGCGGCCTTAACTCCCAGGAAATACTCCTGGTACTCATTTCTGTTAGAGGCTGAGTCGACCCCAGGGCCATAGTCCGATCGGAAGGATTTTATGTCAATGAAAAATTCCAATGACACCAGCTGGGATCGAACCAGCGACCTTCCGATTTGTAGCACAGCACCTTAACCACTGTGCGGTCACCCCCAATACGAAGAAATATTGTTAAATACACACCTACCTCCCCAACTACCATAATTACGTAGCCCACAAACTTATCCTTTTCATAACAACTGATAGGTCACGATGCTGGCTAACGACTATAATAGCGTACCCACGAACGACCACTAGAATTTCGTATTCCATAATTACAGTTTTTGAATGCGAAAATGACATAGTAATGTATAGACAGCGTACAGTCCCTGAAACCCATTTACAAAGAACCTATCTACATGTGGGGACCGCGGTAGTTAAGGTGTTGTGCTACAAATCGGAAGGTCGCTGGTTCGATCTCAGCTGGTGTCATTGGAATTTTTCATTGACATAAAATCCTTCCGATCGCACTATGGCCCTGGGGTCGACTCAGCCTCTAACAGAAATGAGTACCAGGAGCATTTCCTGGGGGTAAAGGCGGCC
>Ga0123355_10010547_pt1 | contig 14179 bp, 12 predicted proteins | sample TergutEmb28metaG_3_FD_89872 | JGI IMG/M metagenome (GOLD analysis project Ga0123355, IMG submission 89872) | Embiratermes neotenicus P1 segment gut microbial communities from Petit-Saut dam, French Guiana - Emb289 P1 | ecosystem: Host-associated > Arthropoda: Insects > Digestive system > Gut ... | reverse complement strand
GGCTCAAAACGCATTTTAACATCGCCAAACTGCCCCGCCCCGCCAGACTGCTTTTTGTGGCGGCCTTGCACATCGGCCTTGCCTCTTATAGTCTCTCTAAAAGCAACCACAAGGGGTGTAAGCTCTAGCTCTATTTTGTTGCGGTTTTTCATTTTGTTAACTATCACATCAAGGTGGCTATCCCCCAAGCCAGCTAAGACGGTCTGTTTGGTTTCAGCATCCACTTTAAAGCTAAGGGTTTTGTCTTCTTCTAAAAACCTTAAAAGCCCTTGCAACACCTTGTCTTCATCCCCTTTATTTTTAGGCACAATGCCCTGAGCATAAAAAGGCTTGGGGAAGTCTATAGCAGGCAGCATAAAGGGTGCTTCTTTTGTTGAAAGGGTGTCGCAGGTGTTTGTATGTGCTAGCTTTGCAATGGCTCCAATATCCCCCGCTTTAAGCTCGTTTACGGCGATTTGCTCTTTACCACGGATTATGAAGATACCTCCATTTTTCTCAACCTGCTCTTTATTTGCATTGTAGATGGGTGTGTCTTTAGTCAAAGTACCTGACATTACTTTGAATATAGAAAGCTTGCCAAAGTTATCTGCCACCGTTTTGAAAACATATGCAGCAAATGGGCCGCCAGCATCATAGTTTAGGGCTTCATCTTCAATTGTATCACCAAATTGAGAGGCAGGCGGGCAAAAGTCTTTTATATTGTCCATTAATACGCCTATGCCGCAGCTAAGGGTGGCACAGCCTAAAAAGACGGGGGTGGTTGTGCCTGCGGTTATGCCTTTTTCAAGGCCTCTATATATCTCATCTCTTGTAAATTCTTCTTCAGCAAAAAACTTCTCCATCAGGGCGTCGTCCGTCTCTGCTACGGCTTCTTGCAACATGTGGTTAAGCCTCTCTGTTTCTTCTTCAAGGCTCTCAGGTATTTGGCAAGTTTCTACGCCTGTGTCTCTATATTTACGCCCTTCTTTCTTGATTACGTTTACATAACCTGTAAATTTTTCTCCCTCATATATAGGCAGCTGGGTAGGGGCTATGCACTTGCCAAACTTTTCTTTCATATCAGCTATAAGCTGCTTAAAATCTACATTTTCATCATCCATATGGTTTATGAAAATCATTTTTGGTAAGCCTGCCTTTGTGGCAAGCTCCCACGCCTTCTCGGTGCCTACCTCTATGCCTGATTTGGCATTTACAACAATCAAGGCAAGGTTAGCCACTTTAAGGGCTTGATAGGTCTCTCCATAAAAGTCAAAAAAACCTGGTGTGTCGATAAAGTTTATTTTGCCGTGCTTCCACTCTATAGGTATAATAGAAGATGATATGGAGTTTTTTCTCTTAATCTCCTCTGGGTCATGGTCGCTTATGGTGGTGCCTTCACTCACCGTGCCAAAGCGGGTTGTAACCCCAGCTAGATGTAGCATGCTTTCGGTCATGGTGGTTTTGCCAACACCCGTATGGCCTAAGATGGCCACATTTCTAATTGCATCCGCTTTAAAAGTTTTCATTTTTTACCTCCTTATTTGGTTTATTTTAAATTATTATTTCAATTGCTATTTTATTTATAGCTGTTTAGCTTGAAAATGGTCTCGCTCTTACGAGGATTTTTGTTGCAAGGCGAAGCTGATAAAATCGCAGTGTGCTATAGGCACATAAGATTTTCTTGGCGAAGCATTGTGGCAAAAAGACCGTAAGGGTGAGGCTGTTTTTGAGTTAAATAGTTATAATATTAAATGTGATTAAATTTTACCTAAAAAACAAAAACGCCGCTAAAAGCCAAGACCTTGGCAAGCGACGTTATTCTAAACAATATTTAGGTCGTAATGCCGTGTAAAGCAATGAACCTAGTGGAGGAGGCACTGTCCCGCTTCCTCTTTTATTTTATATCTACACTATAGCACATGAGCATCTATATGTCAATAGCCGTGAAGTGGTTTCTTGTGTTGAGTTCACTTATATCGTCATTGCGGACTTGATCCGCAATCCCCTTCCTTTGGCACTCTATTGGGGCTGTGAATCAAGCCCTCAATAGACTTATAGCGAAACATCCCTCAGCCCTCCCGAAACGTCATCCTGAGCTTGACTCAGGATCTAATTGGAGGAGGACATAACCCTAAATTAAAGCATGTACTATACCACATAGATCCTGAGTCAAGCTCAGGATGACGTTTCGGGAAAATGGTATGGCTATACACAATAATAATTTCGCAACAAGTTTATCGCGAATCAAACCCACAATAGACTTATAGCAAAGCTATCTCACATCGTCATCCCCAACTTGTTTCGCCTAAAAGCGGGCTCAACCTATGGATTGGGGATCTCCCTATACTAGATTGCTCGCTAGGTTGTGTGGGATGACGCCTAGGGAGAGTTGGATGCCTTTTATTTTCACGACAAATCTATTGCGAGCTTAACACATACACCGCAAAAGTTGACAATATATGATGATATTGATATACTCTTATGTAGGTTTGTTGCTGGTGAGTGGCATTGCGACCCTCTTTCTAAAACTTTTTACAGCTTTTAGAAGGGAGGTGAACATATGCGTGAACTTTTTCCTTACATAGTCGGTGCTATTTCGATTGTATCGAATGTGATTAATATTATTAGTCATACAAAAGGAAAACGTCGCTCAAACCCATCAGACGGTAAGCGACGTTTTAGTTAAATATTTAAGGGTCGCAATGCCGTAGCAATGAACCAAGAAAGAGGGAGTGTTCCAGCACTTCCTCTTTCGCTTATAGTTAATGTATCATAATGCCATCTATTTGTCAACAACAATTTCTTTAACCTTAGACACAATCTCACAAGGCTCAAAAACCACCCCGCCTGTGCGACCATAAAAATGAACAGGCAACCTATCGCCCACTCCAAGCTTAACATCCTCCACCATCTGCCCCATAGAAAGCTCACAAACAAGCACATGCTTAACCGATAGAGGCAAGGTTTTAAAGGCATCATAAGGGAAGGGCCAAAGAGTAATAGGGCGGATTAGATTGGCCTTGATGCCCTCTGCCCTTAGGGTTTGTATGGCGTTTAACACAATGCGAGAAGGTATGCCATAGGCCACAATGGCCACCTCATCCCCCTCTTGCATATTGTTTTCAACCAGTATTTCACTAGCTTTGATAGCGTCATAACGCTTAAAACGAGCTATATTGGCAAGCTCCAGCCCCTCGGCTTTTAGGTTTAAGGAATTTACAATATTGCGAGGCCTCTGCCCGCTGTTGCCATCTGCAGCCCAAGGCTTGTCCGCTATTTTAGGGGTGATGCTGGCCATTTCACAAGGCTCCATCATCTGCCCTAATATACCGTCTATCAGCACCATCACAGGTGTGCGATATTCATCCGCCACATCAAAAGCCTTATAGGTTAGCTCATAGGCTTCCTCAACACTTGCTGGGGCATACACAGGCAGGTGATAGTCTCCATTGCCGCCCCCTCGGGTAGCTTGAAAATAATCTGCCTGGGCAGGCATAATCCCCCCTAAGCCAGGGCCCGAGCGTGATACAGACACAATAACACAAGGCAAATCCGCCCCTACGAGGTAGCTTATGCCCTCTTGCTTTAAAGCAATGCCTGGGGAGGATGATGAGGTCATCACACGCACCCCAGCCGCCGCTGCACCATACACCATGTTGATGGCAGCAACCTCGCTTTCAGCCTGCACAAACACGCCGCCTATCTGGGGCATTTTAACCGCCATATATTCTGGTATCTCGTTTTGAGGGGTGATGGGGTAGCCAAAAAAAGCCGTGCAGCCAGCACCTAGTGCCGCTTCACATATAGCTTCATTGCCTTTCATAAGCTTTTTCATAATGCTACCCCTCCTTCCTTACAGTTATAACAGAATCTGGGCAGATTTTAGCACATATAGCACAAGAAATGCAATCCTCCACATTAACACATCGGGCAGAGTTATAGCCCTTTTGATTAACCTTTGAGCCATCTAGCTCCAGTATCTTTTTAGGGCAAAGAGCAATGCAAAGGCCGCAGCCCTTGCAAAGCTCCTCGTTGAATGTTAGCTTTTCCATAGCTTTACTCATCTTTCTTTCTCCTGATTTCTTGATGGCATGATGTGGAAAAATTAATGATTAAAAAAACAAGCCAAAACAATGGATGAGTAGCAACCCCTGATACAGTCCACTCAGGTAAGATAGACCCACCCTCTACAAGAAGCATAATAAGCGCTATTATGCCCGCAATAATGCCTAAGCCACTTACAACAATAGAAACTCTATTGAGTGTAATCTTCCTCTTTTCCCTTTCCATAGCTTTTCCTCCTATCGTGCTAATGGGTTACGCTCTGGTATGTAATAAGGCAAGCTTGCGTCCCCATCTTCATCATCATTGTTGCAAGCAGCAAAAACAAAAAGGCTAGCTATCAATATAGCTCCTAAAAAAAATCTCTTTTTCATTATAATTCCCCCTAAATTTTTACCCCAATGTTCCATCAGGGTTTCTTATAGGCGTGCCGTCAGGGTTGCGTGGCACATCTGGTGCGTTACAATCAGGGTTTACACACGTCATTTTAATTTGCTGATTGTTCCAGTTCGTCATTGCGGACTTGATCCCGGTTGCTTAGGCGAGCAGCAAAAGCGAACTTCTTTTGCGACCAGCCCGCAATCTCGCTACATTAATCGCTAGAAAGTAGCAATTGTAAACCTAGAGATTGCGGATCCGTAGGTTGAGCCTGGTTTTAGGCGAGACAAGTCCGCAATGACGAAAAATAGACTTGTTGCGAAATTAATCCTTCTCGCCATCACGCCGCACTCTCCTACTCGTCATCCTGAGCTTGACTCAGGATCTATGCCTTGGTTGAACCTTGGTTTTTAGGTGAAACTGGGCTAGTGCATACCCTAATTAGGTCTGCCCTTCTCCAGTTAGATCCTGAGTCAAGCTCAGGATGACCCCGTATCGAGGTACGGGGCAGGCTGGAGTTAATTTCGCTACAAGCCCAATGACGAATGAGGGATGTCAATACATTTTGCCACTCCCTGTTTTTGGCATAGCCTCTATAGCCATCTGCTTCTATTGCTCAAGGCATCGAATATGATAATATTTTTAGCCTTTATCTTGTCTGCGGCTTGGCCATACATGGTCTTATCCACTAAAGTATATAGCAAAGGCAGCCCCAAAACCTCCCCAACACTAAGTGTCATTTGTTGTGAATACAAAATATCACTTAATCTGGTGTGGTGCAGCATATGCCCATTGCTAACAAGGCCAGTTATAGGCATTTTAGAAGCTTGGTTGATTTTGTCTACAAAGTCTACCATCTTGCCAACACTATCCGTCTCAGGGCGAAAGGGGTTAAGCACACATAAAAAATCATGCCCCCCAGCCTCCAAAATATCACCCCAGCAAGAGGCAAGCACCTGTAGCCCTAAAGAAGAGCCAGCAAGATCTAAAATCACCTCTTCACCACGCTTTATAGCATCTACAAAGCCAAGGCTAATAGCTGGCACATCTTGAGCGGTGTTGTTATTTAGGTTGCCTGCAATCAAGGTAATGCCTTTGGCATCAAGCTCCCCAACAACATCCCTAGGGCGAAAGTAAGGGTTAACCACGTCTAAATCTGCCAAGGTTACTTTTTTGCCCTCACCTGCCAGCTTTAAAGCTAGGTTTATGGCAAATTCTGACTTACCAGCACCTGTCGTGCCTGTGATGATATATACCATAGGCAAGCAGTCTACTTTAATATGCTTTTGATAGAGCGTATGGCTTCAATGCGTTGCTCTGCCATTTGGTCTGCCACTTCATATGTTAGCTTGCCCGTTTCTTTAGCAATGTTGAGGATTTCGTTCATTCTCCAATATATTCTATCAATTTCTCTTAAGGCCGCCTCTTCGTTATAAGCACCCTTCGCCTCAAAAGACACATTGATAACCCCGCCTGCATTTGCAAGGTAATCCACCGCATATACAATGCCTCTTTCTTGCAAGGCTTTAGCGTGGATAGCTGCATCTTTTAACACATTGTTTGCCCCGCCGCAGATGATTTTGCACTTAAACTGGTCTATAGTGTCGTCGTTTACCACCGCACCTAAGGCACAAGGGGCATATACATCACACTCCACACCATATATATCATCAGGTGCAACAACCGTAGCGTCAAACTCCGCCACAACTTTATCTATTCTCTCTTGGCTAATATCCGAAACTATAAGCTTTGCCCCAGCATCGTGAAGGTATTTGCAAAGGTAATAACCCACATTGCCCACACCTTGCACCGCCACCGTTTTGCCAGCTACGCTATCGCTACCATAAACATGAAGTAGCGAGCCTAAAATAGACTTAAACACGCCCCTTGCCGTGTAGGGTGATGGGTCTCCGCTGCGGCCAGGCAGGCCAACAACATGGTCTGTCTCCATATTTACAAACACCATATCTTGAGTAGATGTGCCTACGTCTTCAGCCGTTATATACCTGCCAGAAAGCCCGTCGATAAAGCGGCCAAAAGCACGCCAAAAAGCCTCTCTGCGGACTGGGTCTTTACGAAGTTGTGCTGCATCGCCTAAAATAACCGCCTTGCCCCCGCCAAGAGGCAAGCCAGCAAGGGCTGATTTATAAGTCATACCTCGTGCTAGACGCAAAGCATCCTCTATAGCCAAATCCTCATGGGTGTAGTTCCAAAAGCGACTCCCTCCAAGGGCAGGCCCTAGCACCGTGTTGTGTATAGCCACAATGGCCTTTAAGCCCGTGCCCTTGTCTTGAAAAAATGCCAACTGCTCAAACTCATAATCTTCCATATAGCCAAATACGTCCATGTCTCTATCTCCTTCTGATATTTGTTTTAAAATTTATTGGATTGTGGCAATCCTCTTCCCACTTTAGTGGGTTGCTTTTTATATATTCGTAAATTTTTTGATATACTTTTTTGTTGCGTATTATATGGTCGTGGTATGACACTTGCCATAATTTAATCGGTTTAGGGCTAGCGGAAGGGATAAATCCCTTCCCTACGGCTCGTGTAACGCCTGCTTTGTATTTGCCAATTATATTCGGAATGCCCCTTGTCTTTGTAGGGAAAGGATTTATCCTTTCCGTTATATGAATTATTAAATGCACATGATTAGGCATAACAACATAGGCATCAACTGATACATCATCATAATGATTAGGGATATTTCGTATTTCCTCATCAGCGATGCACCCCATCTCATTCAAACGCATTTCACCATCAACAACCCTGCCAAACAAACATTCTTTGCCCTTTGTGCAAATGGTTATAAAATAGTAGCCATATTGAGAGTAATCATATTCTTTTAGGCGGTTAGATTTTCGTTTTGGGTAGTTATTCATAATGCAATAATGCCTCCAGCATTTGCGGAAGGGATAAATCCCTTCCCTACAATGTAGTGTGATAATCTGCCAGTGTAGGGAGTGGATTTATCCACTCCGCATTGCTTCATCACATAATGACACTACCCTCCATAAACCCTCGCCTCTTCATCACCCCTAAGTACACGCAAAGCACCCAAAGCAAGGGCAGATATCTCATCCTCCCCACCATATACACAAACGGGGGCTACAAAGCCAACACGCCTTGTTATCTCATCCGTAAGGGGCTTTGCCCTTGCTATGCCGCCTGTAAGGAGTATGGCGTCGATATTTCCACAAGCACCAACCGCCATAGCTGCAATATATTTTGCTACTTGCAACGCCATAGCATCCATTAGCATGGCAGCTTGCGGGTCTCCCTTAGCAACCGCCTCCTCCAAATCCATCATAGAGTTTGTGCCAAAATATGCAACAACGCCACCTTTGCCTTTGATAAGCTCTTTCACATCTTCATGAGCATATTCACCACTAAAGCACAGTTGTGCCAACTGCCCAGCAGGCAGGCTGCCGCTTCGCTCGGGGGTAAAGGGGCCGTCTCCATCAAGGGCGTTGTTTGTGTCAATCACCCTGCCTTTAGAGTGAAGGGAGACAGATATGCCACCGCCCATATGCACAACAACTAGGTTGACCTCATTATAATTCTTTCCATTTTCGCTACAATATCTTCTAGCTATGGCTTTTTGGTTTAAAGCATGAAAAATAGACCGCCTTGGTAATAGTGGGTGGCCGCTTATGCGAAAGATATCTTCCATCTCATCCACCACCACGGGGTCAACAATATAAGCGGGTATGCCAGTCTCTTTTGCTATAGTGTGGGCTATAATGCCCCCTAGGTTTGAGGCATGCTCGCCATATTTTGCTTTTTCTAAATCCTCAAGCATAGCTTGGTTTACAAGGTATGTGCCGCCCTCTAAAGGGGCTAAAAGGCCACCAATACCCACAACGCAAGCTAGGTCTTTAGCGCTAACATGGCTGTTTTTAAGCTCATCTAGTAAAATGTTGGTTCTAAAGCTGTACTGGTCTACAACGCCCTTAAAAGATGCAAGGTCTGAAACTGTGTGCCTTAAGGTTTTTTCAAAAACAGGCACATCTCCATCATAAAGCCCCATTTTTGTAGAGGTGGAGCCAGTGTTAACAACAAGTATATTCACAATTCTCTCCTTATTTATGCAACCTTAGCTTTTACATCAAAACCGAAAGAGCGATAGATATTAGCTTGCTCTCGGTGCTGTCTGCCCTTGATGTAAGCACTATCGGGCATTTTGCCCCAACAACAACCCCGCCGTTTTGTGCGTTCGCCATGAAAGATAGGGATTTATATAAAATGTTGCCAGCCTCTATATTAGGGCATATAAGTATATCAGCATCACCGCCAACGGGGCTGTCTATGCCCTTTATCTGGCAGGATTGCTTTGACACGGCGTTGTCAAGGGCTAGAGGGCCGTCTATAATACAGTTTTGCATTTTCTCGCCAGCCCTATGTATATCTACAATCTTCGCCCACTCTTGGGTAATGGGCATTTTTTCATCAACCTTTTCTTTAGCCGCCAAAAGGGCAACTTTAGGCTGGTTTATGCCTAAATTTCTAACAGCTGCAACGGCACTTTCTATAATATCTATTTTCGTATCAAAATCAGGGTTGATGTTTATTGCACAATCGCTAACAAACATAAGCTTGTGATAATGAGGAGGCTTAAAAGCCGCAATATGGCTTAGTTTTTTGCCTATTCGTAACCCATTTTCTCTATTTAAAATGGCAGACATTATGATAGAGGTGTCTACATTGCCTTTCATTAGAGATGTAGCCTTGCCGCTGTTGACTGCATCCACAGCTATTTTGCAGGCTTCTTCTGGGGTGGTGGCGTTTATCACCTTAAACTTAGAGGCATCAAGCCCCCTATTTTCAGCAATCTTTTTGATTGTGGCCTCTCCTCCAACCAACACCATGTTAGCCAAGCCTTGCTCCAAAACTTTTTCGACAGTATCCATTATATGCTCTGAGCACGCCTCAGCAACAACAACTGTGGCTTTTTTGCCCCGTGCCAGCTCAAATATATTGTCAAAGCTGTTAATAAAAATCACCTTCGCTTTTCGATTTAATTATAATCCTAAGTATATCACAAACATTTCCTCAACGCAAGTTTCGACTTTGGGTGTGAGTGGACAAATGACTTATCTAACATTATTAGGTCTGTAGTAAAATCAAAAAACATTAAACCTCCCCTAAGTCGTCATCCTGAGCTTGACTCAGGATCTATGCCTTGGTTGAGCCTTGGTTTTAAGGTGAAACTGGGCTAGTGCATACCTTAATTTAGAGCCGCATCCTTCTCCAATTAGATCCTGAGTCAAGCTCAGGATGACGACTAGGACTCGGGCTTGACCACAATCCTCTTGATCGAAAACGTTGGCTACGCCCCTACCGTCATCTCGTGCTTGACATGGGATCTATATATGATAGTATACAGCCCCAACTAAGCCTGCCCTTCTCCAATTAGATCCCGTGTCAAGCACGGGATGACGGTAGGTGTGCAAGCTTCCCCTTTGACTATTACAAAACCTTATGGTATACTATTTTATACAAACCACTATGATAATTTTGGAGATATAATATGGATAACAACACAAAAAAACTAATGCTTTTAGACGGCATGTCTCTCATCAATCGTGCCTTTTATGCCCTGCCCCCTTTTACCACAAAAGGCGGCGTGCCGACCAACGCTATTTTAGGTTTTTTAAATATTTATTTTAAGCTGATGGATGAGGAGCAAAGCCCCTATGTGGCCGTTGCTTTTGACCTGCCAGCACCTACCTTTCGCCATCAGGCTTCTGCTGAGTATAAAGCCACCAGAAAGCCCTTTCCAGATGATTTAAAAACTCAGGTGCCTATCCTTAAGCAGGTGCTCGAAGCCATGAACATCCCCCAAGTGTCTTTAGAGGGGTATGAGGCTGATGATGTAATGGGTACACTTGCTATAAGAGCTGAGAAGGCAGGCTTTGCAGTAACCATAGTTTCAGGGGATAGAGATTTGCTGCAAATGGCCTCTAAAGCCATTAAAATACGCATACCCAAAACCTCAAAAGGACAAACAACAACAGAAGACTGGGATGAGGATAGCTTTATAGCCCAAATGGGCATCACCCCTACCCAATTTATAGACATGAAAGCCCTAATGGGTGATGCTTCTGACAATATACCAGGGGTGGCTGGCATTGGCGAAAAAACAGCCCTTAAAATCATACAAGACTATAAAGATATTGAAGCAGCCATAAAGGCAGCAGAGGCAGACGAAACAGCCATAAAGCCTAAAAAAGCAGCTCAAAACCTTAAAGAATATGCCGAAGATGCTAGGCTTTCAAAATTTTTAGCCACTATAGCCACCGATGTGCCTATAGATGTGGATTTAGAGGATTTAAAGCTTGGTGAGATATACAACGACAACTCTTTTGAAATTATGTCTAGCTTAGAGCTTAAAAGCATCCTAAAAAAATTCCCCAAAGGGGGGCAAGGTCAAGCTAGCGAGGGCTTTGACATAAAATTTGAAATCACAAACAACCCCATGGGCGTGCTTAAAAACAGCCTTTGTGCCTTTCATATAGCCAAAGAGGGCAAAAACATCCTAGGCGTGGCAATAACCCAAGAGGGCAAATCCACCTTTACCCCTTCAAGTGGTCATATGGCAAGCTTTTTTGAAAGCGACTTGCCGAAGGTAGGTTTTGACACAAAAAACGACATCCACCACCTTGAAAAGCTAGGCATCACCATAAACAACCTAAAGGGAGACTTGCTTTTGGGCGGCTATTTGCTAAACGACCTTAAAGATGGGGATGGTGTGGCAGATTTAAGCCTAACCTACCTTAAAGAGGCTTTAGTGCTGCCTCAAAGCGAAAAAGACCAGCTAAGCCTCCTTGACGACCCTAAAGATGATATGGAAAACATGGCAAAAGCGGCAATCGCCCATGCTAGTGCTATTTATAGCTCCTGGCCTGTGGTTGAAGATTTGCTGGATCAACAAGGTCTCTCTAAGCTTTTTTATGAGATGGAGATGCCCCTGCTTCATGTTTTAGCAGATATGGAAAGCCACGGCGTGTTGATAGACACAGCTTTCATCAACCAATATGGTGCAAAGCTAACAATAGAGATAAACCGCCTAACGGAAGAGATTTACAGCCTTGCAGGGCAAGAGTTTAACATAAACTCTCCAAAGCAGCTAGCAAAGGTGCTGTTTGAAGACCTTGGGTTAAAAGGCGGCAAAAAAACAAAAACGGGCTATTCTACCAATGTAGACGTACTCCAAAAGCTAGCAAAAAGCACCCCTATAGCCGCCAAAATTTTAGAATATCGCACCTTTGCAAAGCTTAAAAGCACCTATGTAGATGGTCTACTATCTGCTATCAACCCCGCCACAGGTCGCATACACACCACCTTCAAGCAAGCCCTGACGGCAACGGGCAGGTTGTCTTCTATAGAGCCTAACCTGCAAAACATCCCCATCCGCACCTCTTTAGGGCGGGAGCTTCGCCAAGGCTTTATAGCCCCTGCTGGCCATGTTTTTATTGATGCGGATTATAGCCAAATAGAGCTGCGTATTTTAGCGGAGCTGTCGGGAGATGAGACATTTATAAAAGCCTTTGCTCAAGGGCAAGATATACACCGCATCACAGCAAGCCGTGTGTTTGATGTAGATTTGGATGAGGTTACAGACCATATGCGTTATATGGCAAAGGCTGTTAACTTTGGTATTGTATATGGCATCTCCTCCTTCTCCTTAGCGGAGGATATTAGCGTGTCTGTACCAGAGGCAGAGGCCTTTATACAAAGCTACCTAGCCCGCTATGGCAGCGTTAAAAGCTTTATGGATAAGGCAAAAAGAGAGGCAAGGCTTAAAGGCTATGCTGAGACTATATATGGAAGAAAAAGAGCCATACCCGAGCTTGCATCTAGCAACTTTGTAACCCGCAACTTTGGCGAAAGGGCAGCCATGAACATGCCCGTGCAAGGCTCTGCAGCAGATATTATTAAAATCGCAATGATAAAGCTTGATGCCCGCCTAAAGGGCGAAAACATGGCATCACGCCTTATTTTGCAAATACATGATGAATTGCTGCTAGAAGTGCCTGAAAGCGAGATAGAGCAAGTCTCCGCCATTTTAAAAGAAGAGATGGAAAACGCCGTAGATTTATCAGTCAAAATGACAGCTGATATCAGTGTAGGGAAGAATTGGTATGAGACAAAGTAAGCACCTATAGGTCGTCATTAAGCCCCCCGTCCGTCATCCCATGCTTGACACCCCCAGTCAAGCTGAGGGCAGGCTCCGATCTAATTGGAGAAGGGCAGGCTTAGTTGGGATTGTCCACTATCATGCATAGATCCCGTGTCAAGCACGGGATGACGGTTAGGGGGCTGAGGGGCGTTTCGCTACAAGTCTATTACGGACTTTCCTCCTCGTCATTGCGGACTTGATCCGCAATCTCTAGGTTTGCAATTGTTGCTCTTTAGTAATTAGTATAGCGAGATTGCGGGTCAAGCCCGCAATGACATGCTTAAGTGATTGGTGAATTACATTAACGTCATCCCGTGCTTGACACGGGATCTAATTGGAGAAGGGTAGTCCTAATTGGGTATGCACTATCATACGCAGATCCCGCATCGAGTGCGGGATGACGATATGAGATGGTTTAATCACAAGTCTATAGCGAGCTTTCCTCTTCGTCATTGCGGGTTCGTTTCGCCTAAAGCCAGGCTCAACCTACGGATCCGCAATCCCTAGGTTTGCAATTATTGCTTTTAAATAATTAGTATAAATGAGATTGCGGATCAAGTCCGCAATGACGAAGAGGGAAACGCTACAAAGGGAAAGGTTAGAATGACGTCATCTCAATTCTCTTTGTAGGGAGTGGATTCATCCACTCCGCTATTGAGTTTGCACTTCTCTATCCCTCAGCAAGACGGGGCGGAATGGATAAGCTTTTGTTGCAGACAAGCTGCAAGTCAGCCAAGGATCCATTCCCTACAGGTTTAATAGCAAGCAGAAGTTTAGAATGATGAGTCGAGCGTGGATTAGGAGAGGCATTATGAACCCAGCAACCCCAAACCAAACAATCATAGGCATAACAGGCGGCTCTGGGGCTGGCAAGGGCGAGGTGTGTAAAATACTATCAGGCATGGGCGTTTTCATCATCAATGCTGATGCTATAGGCCACCAAATCCTTCTAAAATCCTCTCCAACAGCAGCTTATGATGATATTGTGGCAACCTTTGGTGTAAGCATCTTGGACAAAGATGGCGAGATAAACCGCAAAGCCTTAGGCAACATAGTTTTTGCTGATAAAGCAAAGCTTGAAACTCTAAACCACCTAACCCACAAGCATATCATCAAAGAAATCCGCCGCATTATTAGCACCCAATCTAGCAACATAATCGCCATCGATGCCGCCCTGCTTGTTGAAGCTGGCCTCCACAAAATCTGCCACAAGGTGATAGGCGTGTTTGCGGATATGGATGTTAGGTTAGACCGCATCACCCAAAGAGACGGCATAACCCTTGCCCAAGCAAAAAGCCGCATAGCAAGCCAAATGCCCGACGCAACCCTTGCGGGTTATGTAGATGTTCAAATAATAAACAATGGTAATTTAGAAGAGCTTGAGAGACAAGTAGCCTATTTTATCGTCATCTAGCACTCTCCTAGCATTACTAGGCTTATGGCGAAATTCTCCCCTACCGTCATCCCGTGCTTGACACGGGATCTATGTATGATAGTGCATACCAACTAAGCCTGCCCTTCTCCAATTAGATCCCGTGTCAAGCACGGGATGACGGTAGGGGTGAGGGGTAACGGTAG
>Ga0123355_10010546_pt1 | contig 14179 bp, 12 predicted proteins | sample TergutEmb28metaG_3_FD_89872 | JGI IMG/M metagenome (GOLD analysis project Ga0123355, IMG submission 89872) | Embiratermes neotenicus P1 segment gut microbial communities from Petit-Saut dam, French Guiana - Emb289 P1 | ecosystem: Host-associated > Arthropoda: Insects > Digestive system > Gut ... | reverse complement strand
TGTCAATTCGATATCTCCTGTTCTTCGCAACATAAGTGCAATAAATCTCGTGTCCGACCGTGTCGTAACCATAAAGTTTCCGCTTTGCCAAAAATTATCCCTTACAAACCTCTGATTAGCATCATATTCATGAACAGCTAGCTGAAATCCTGCTGGCACAAAAAAAGTATATCTCCTATTTGGCAGAACTAAAATTAGACTATCAAAACGAATCCTGTGCCGACATTTATTGCAACTATAAATAATGCCATCAGCACAAGAAATGTTGCCAATAAGCCTATTTTAATAATGATTTTTTTATTTTTAATATTTGTTTTTCTCATGTTTTTCTCCTTTCTATAACCTATTACCTCTATTTCGTATAGGACATGACAAACGGCTTGGTCTTAGATGCGCTCCGCCCACTACATCTCCAGTAAGCGTACAAACGAACTCACCTTCCTGTTTCATTAGTGGAACTAGCCTTCGCTCCCACTTGTCCCCTAAATTTGCAATATACATTCTTTCATCTGTTATACCGAAAACATAAAAATGGCTTCTAAATTTGAACACCACGCCTTGTTCGACTTCGCACCAATAACCCCAACCACCACTTCTCACGGGATTCGTTTCACTAAACCAATCAGAACCTCCATAAAAGTTTATATCTCTTAGATAATAATTATTCCTATGAATAACCCCATAAAAAAACCATCGGGCATAAACTCCACCATAAAAAACTGTGGCTCACCCGCCCAAGTATTATACAAAATAGTTACAGTAAAATCCGTATAAGAATAATCGGCACTATCAATAAAACGCTCCTGCACTCTAGCAGAAATTCTTTCTATATGTTCCTCATTACTAAGATTAGCACACCCGCTTATTCCCACTAACGAAAACATCATTACAAACACTAAACCCACCGCTAAAAATCTTTTTTTTATATAAATTTTACTCCTAAAAGTAATTTGATGATTTTATTATAACATATAAAAAAAATCTGTCAAGAATTTTTTATAAAAATTCTTGACAGAAACATTATTTCCAATATTTACCATTTTTAGCCGACAATTCAACTCTATAGACTTACCTCTAAACACCTACAACACAAACGCCAAAATCCCGTATATGATTAGCGCTGTTCCAGCTACAAGTGGGCCTACGAATTGTGGTAGTCGTCTTAGATATTTTGACAAAAAAAATGTTAGCGTTGCATATGCAAAATGTGCTACTGCTACAGTTATGGGCAAAAGTATTGTAGGATTATCAATCAAAAGCGTTAGCCCTACTGTGATAGCTAAAGCCTCAACGCTCGCAAAAACACCTGTAAAAATACTGTTTTTGGATGGCTTATTTGATTTAACTAAAATCTCTATATTGCAATTTTCTCTGCCAGCAGCCTCACATTTTATTCTCGTCAATTCTTTCTTTTTATTGTGCCGTCTTTCAAACGCAAAATAATGAATAATCGTCCAAAGTCCTAGTGCGATAAAAAGCGAACCAATTATAAAATCTAATTCTATATCCGCCCGTTCGCCTATCCATTTCCCTAACGCATAACCTAAAAAACATAGCAATGCTAAAAAAGAAAATATCAGTGCTACATGCCAAAATCTGCACTTTTTTTGAGCCCCAAGAGATATTCCTATAAACAACGCGTCTATCGACACAAGAAAACCTGATGCAATAATAATCCACATACGCCATGGTATGTATGGCAGTTGAGAATTGACAACACTTTATATTCTAAATCACAATAAATTCTTGATTTGACAACATAAATAAAGTTTTGCGCACAACAGGCTTTTTCAGAATTTCTTGAGTCGCCGCCGCATAGATATTTAGTTGATTTTTGTAAGTTACTTTTTTGTCCACAGTTAAAACACCGGTCTTGTAGTCAACAATCTCATAGCCGTCTTTTCTCTCTATTAGCAAGTCTATAATACCTTGCTCTAATACTCCACTAGAATGGCGGAAAAAATACGACACTTCTTTGTAATGTTTTTGCGAGCTTATATGACTTTTAAGTTTTAGTACTGCATTTTTAAGTTTGGTTTTGTTTACCAAATTTATTAAGTTTGGTTTTGTTTTTTCTAACTCTAATATTTTTTTTGATATGTCTTTATCTGATAAATCAAAATCTATCATTTCTAATAACTCATGATAAGCGTTACCAATATCAACACTTGATTGGTCTACTGCCAGCATGGTAGTTTTTTGCAAAACATCTGTCGTTTCTATACCAACGCTCTCTAATCTTGCCCGTTCTGTAGCACTTGTTTTTAAGGTTTCAGATTTATAAGGATAAACAAAATTTAGTTGCTTCTTTACTAATCCTACAACTTCAGGAATGTCTATTTTCCTTGTATCTACAACATCTAACGGATTAGCTAAAGCCGTTTTCGAATCGTCGTTAAAAATATCAAATTCATTTCTTTCAACTCCTCTTTTTAGCATGTAACTATAAAGCCAATCGTTAAATGACTTCGCTTTTTTAATATCATCTAACTCCTTATATTTGTTATCTATTGTAGAAAACAAAGCCACTTGATAAATCCCCCGCGTTAACGCAACATATAGCAGACGCATCTCTTCTTCAAGAGATTTAATTTCCAGTATCCGTTTAGCTAGTTCAAATTGATAGGTTTTAGACTTTTGTCCGCCTTCCACATTATAAAATTTTAACGCTGCCCCAATATCTTTATCCACAATTAAGTCTTTTTTGAAGTCTTGCATATTAAACCCGTGAGAAAGATTTGCCAAAATTACAAACGGCATCTCAAGCCCTTTTGATTTGTGCATTGTAAGAATTTGAACTGCATTTGGGCTTGAATTTTTTTGAATTTTTATTGCGCCCTTGTCTATTGCTTGCAAACTTGCTGCCAATGACATTCTTTTATCTAAAGTGAAAAGGCTGTCTAAAAATTGTGCTAATTCGTCAGTCTTATCAATTCCGCTGATTGCGGCTTGCTTAAACAATTTATAATCCGCCGCTATTTTTGAAGCCATTTGCGCAAAACTTAAACTAGCTGACAGCAACCTGAATTTTTCTATAGCAATAAAAAAACTACTTAACTTATTCATCAATTCTTTGTCATCGCCATTTAGAGAATAATATTTTGTTACTGCATAAAACGGTATACCCTTGTTACTTTCTCTTTCAAATAGTCTGATTTTAAGTAAATCACCATCAGTTAAGTTGCCACCTATTTCAGTCTTTAGGACAGCCGCCAAAACAATGTCGTCATCAATGCAATCAACTAGCCTCAAAAAGTTTACTATAGATAAAACATATTTATTATCATTTATTTCATTTTCGCCTACAACGCAAAACGGAATATTTAAAGTCTGCATTTTATTAAAAAGTGCTTTTGCAAACCCTCTACTATCATTCAAGCCTCGCAGTAAAATTGTAATATCACCAAAAGAAACTTTTCGCGTCTTATTGTTATTCTCTATATCAACAAACTTCGTCTCAAGTAGCGACAAAATATGACTGGATATGGCAGTAATTTCCGCATCAAAATCTTTTTTAACCCATGTATTTTCTTTTATATGAGTTTCGACTGAGTAAACCCCTGTTGGTGTAATGCCCTCGGATTTAGAATCTTCTAATCTAATAGTTGTAGCCTCGACACTTATCTTATGTAATTGCCCCCTACTAGCCGAAAACAGCCCATCCCTCTCAAAATTCTCGCCACCAAAATCCGTTGTCATTATACTGCTAAAAATATCGTTGCAAAAGTTTAGCAAATTAGCATCAGAACGATAATTATCTTTTAGAGTTATAAGTAACGAATCTGCTTTTTTGTTGTTTTCTTCTTTTTTGAATTTATTTCTGTAGCTAATAAAAATATCTGGGTCGGCTAATCTAAAACGATATATAGACTGCTTGATATCACCTACAAAAAATTTGTTTCCTGTAAAACATTCTATTAAGGTATTTTGCAATGGGCTAATATCTTGAAATTCATCAACAAAGACATACTTGAATTTTTTATTAAAAACCTCTCTAGCCTCTGGATTTTTAGCAATAGACAACGCTGTATGCTCTATGTCATTAAAATCTAGCATACTTCTTAATTGCTTTTTATCGATATATCTTTTCGCTATTAAAAGCACGAGTTCTGCAAGCAAACTTACATCATCTTTTGTAAATTTAGGATCAACTAGTTTAACTAAATCATTATCATTGATTCCCAATTCAATAAGTTGTTGCTTTTGCATATTACCAAGCAGTGTTTTTTTAGATAAAGATTTTAACCATTCCTTGGGGTCTGGCTGAATAAAAGCAAACTCATATAACTTTTCAAGCATTTCAAAAAGATTTTTAGAATAGCGTCTAGCACTACTTGCAAAAAGCAAACTAGAAACTCGCTCATCCCCTTCATCTAATTTTTCGGTAATGATTTCTTGTATGCTAAGTTGTAGCATACTCTTTGCAATGCTTTCCTCTAGTACTTCAAACCGTGGATCAAGGTTTACATAAAAAAAGTAATTACGGGCAAGGCGGCTACTTAAGCTAGCTATTGTAGACAATTCCGCTAGTGGCAAATCTTCTATAGCCCTTTTTGCCCAATCTTTGTCATCCTCTTCGTAAAGTTTTTTTAATAACTTTTTTCGCATATCACTAGCAGACGATTTTGTAAAGGTACATATAATCATTTCGTCTATGTTTACACCCTCAGATAACAACCTTAAAATACGCTCTATCATAACAGTGGTTTTCCCACTACCAGCGGCGGCACTTACCAAAATTTGTTTTTTATTTTCAAAAATAGCTGCTTGCTGAGGATTACTATATTTTTCTAATCTAGCAAGTGCAATTTCATTTCTAGTGTTTGGCTTTGATGTATATGAAGTTTTATTCGGATTTATCATTTGTCATCGCCTCCTTTCTTTATCCATTCGGGGGCGATTTTTTCTTGTAGCCTTATTTTTTTGTTATCAGTATCGCATACGCTAGAATAATCACAGTACTCGCAAGCACATTTTCCTCCCACTATTTGAGACGGGCTTGCTGTTATCACGCCTTTTGCTATTTCGTTAAGAGCAGCGTTTGCAACTGCTTTTCCATAATTGTTAAAGTCTTGTAGCTCCAACTCTTTATGAGCATACGCTAAAGAGTATTTATGAAGTGAGCCATCCTTTTTGAATAGTGCTTGAATAATATCTGTTTTCTTTTCACCTTGTAAAAGAGCATTATCAAAAGCACCTAAAACCGCTTTTTCTTTATTAAAAAAGCCGTTCAACTTGTTAGGCTTTTCTTCCTCATAAAAGTTGTAATTTAGATTAAAATAAAAGGAACCTGCCGATTCTAAGCCATTTTGGGCCGCTACAAGCGCATATAGCGGCAACTGAAGTTTTGTGCCATAATAGGCATCACGCAAAATTGAGGGTGCAGTTTCTTTAACAGAACCACTCTTATAATCAATAACTCGTGCGTATTTTTTGCCTAAAATATCAGCTGTGTCTATCCTATCTATCTTGCCTTTTAGAGGAATTTTTTGACTTGTTCCGCTTGATAACTCAACTAAAAAGTCTATTGTTTTAAGATTGCTTTTACTTGTACCAAACTCCGCCTCAAGCAAATACGGCTTAAAGCTACCTGCATAAAAAGAATTTGCTATTATGCCCGCTAACCTCATCGCCTCGCTACTACTTCTATCAAGAAGCTGCCTATTTCTCTCAAATGCCCACTTAAACTCTCTAGAGTTTTTTAGGTCATTTATAATTTTTTGCATAGTAACACTGGGGGTCGAAAAGTCTTTATTTTTAACAAACTGCTCGGCAGCCGTATGCAGAAAATTACCTACATCAAGTGATTTAATTTCGCCTCTATCTCGCTCTTTAAGATTAAGAATATTATTAGCAAAGTTTTTATACGGGCAATTAAAGTAGCCTTGTATACGACTAATTGACACCGTTTTGTTTGCAAAAAATATATTACTAATCTCAGGCAGCAAAACTATTTCTGTAGAATTTTCTTGTTTTTTTGCGGGCAATACACCACTAACTTCGCTAGCTATGTTTGCCAAAACCAAATTGTCATTTAGTGCTATAACCAATTCTAGGTCATGCTCCGTTGTTAGTTGCCTTAATATAGATTTATTGGTTAGCTTTTCATTTTCTTTTATGCTGCTGTTATACAATTTGCCTCTAGCGCCCTTTTCGACTATTCGCTCTAAACTAGATATATTTTCGTTGCCTACATTAGAGTATGCCAGAAACAACACTTCACTCGCCCCAAATAATCGCAGTACCTCTATTTTATTATTAGTGTTCAATTCTTTTTGAGTAGGAGAAAAAGCTTTATCCTTATTGTTGCTAGCTATAATTTTTTCGTCTCGTTCGTTTATAAGTCCTGCTGTTTCTACTAGCGTTGGCACACTACCATCTAAAAAACTAACACTGAAAACCGCCTTGAATTTTCCACCACGCATGCTTGTGGCACTTCCTGCAAGTACAGTATCGCTTTTTTTAGCAATTAGCGAAACACTGGTTGCGGCAAGCCCTTCTAAAAACATAGCAAATAATTTTCCTACTGTTTGCCCTTTTTTGTTTGTAACAGCGCCTAAAATCTCGACAACTTCTAAAACCGAAGTTATTACTTTATCGTAAGCTATCGACCTGCTTATCGTAATATTTGCCGTTTTTTCTTTTGCATTTACTAAATCAAAAATTGCATATAGAAATTCTATAAAGTCGTTTGCACAATTTATGTTTTTATAGCTGCTAGTAAAATTATCTATGTAGTCAATAAGATAAGCCCTAACATTCTCCGCCTTTAGTTGATTTTCTTTTTCAAAATCCGTTTTTTCTTTTCCTCTATTAAATCTCTCAGACAAAAACGATTCTCTAAAACTATTAAAATGTACCGCATTCTCTCTAACAAAATTTTCAAAACATGCTGCATTTTCATTAACAAGATAGAAGTTTTTTGATAAAGCAATCACTTCCTCTTGTCTTAGTGCGCTCATACAAGAGGAGCTTAATTCAATCAATCTATAAATTTCAGTCTCTGATAATTTTGTATCAGTGTCGATAAAAAACGGGATATTATACTCAGATAAAATTCTTTCTACTGTGCCAAATTCATTTTCCGATGCTAAAATGCCAAAGTCTTGATACCTTGCTTTGCCACTGGCAACACCAACTTTTATTCTTTTTGCTACAGCTATCACTCTTTTTGCTAAGCTAACTTCCTCAAAAAACTCGACAGTGCCAAACTCTTGTTTAGGAGCCTCAACTCTGTAGTGCCTAAAGCTGCCAGCTTTTAGGGCAAGATTTTTCAGGATATTGTTCTCTAATTTTGTAAACCTGTCAAATCCTGCAATGTAAATATGTAAATGTTGTAGATTAGTTTTTTTGATATAATCATTTAGAATTATCATTTTCCCCGCCAAATCTAAAAATTTATTTTTAGTGCGGTTATTAAATTCAGTCCAAATAAAAGCAATCTCATTTAATTTTTTTGCGCTAGCATTTACAATACTCCTTGATTTTTCTTGCGATTTTGCGTCAATATTTTCGCCTGTCCCCATCAAGTCTTTTGGTTCTAACCCACTATTTGCAGCAGAACTGATTGTTTCATATAATTTTTCCGCTATTCCTGTTGAATGCCTAAAAACCGATAACTTACTTTTTTTTTCTAGCAAAATCTCTTTTATTATCATGCTAGCACCAACGCTAGAAATTGCTTTTTCAGATTCAAACTTGCACAACTTTTTATAAAGCCTTTCAAACGACAAAATTTCTAAGTCCATTGCGCCAGTACCCTCAGGCAATAAAATTCTCTCTACAAACATACTGCATTTGTCAGGAACAATTACAAAATGCTTTTTAGACAGGTCTATCTCTCTACCCTCTAAATCTTTACTGACTGCCATAAATGCCTCGTAAAAATCGGCATGCTTTATGTATTGTTTTTCTTTTGAATTACTCACTATCAAATCTATTGTAACATATCTACAAAACTGTTGCAAGAAAATTATTTTTAGAGTATAATCTTAATTATGAAAACAACTTTGAAAAACACTAGATTGATAACTTCAGAAAGCATAACAGAAGGACACCCTGATAAAGTGTGTGATAGAATCTCGGACGCTGTGCTAGACGAAATTCTACGACAAGACCCTATGGCAAGGGTGGCATGCGAAACTTGTGTTACTACAGGTTTAGTTTTGGTAATGGGCGAGATTACAACTTCGGCGTACGCTGATGTTAGCACAATTGCTAGAAAAGCTATTAAAGAAATTGGTTACACTGACCCAGGACTTGGATTTGACTCTGAGGGCTGTGCTGTAATGGTGGCAATCCACGGACAAAGCCCTGACATTGCCATGGGTGTAGATGTCGCAAAAGAAGTACGCGGCGCTAAAAAAGCAACGGATTATGATAAGGTTGGTGCTGGCGACCAAGGTATGATGTACGGATTTGCGTGCAATGAAACAAGAGACTTAATGCCTATGCCTATTTATCTAGCTCACAAACTAACTAGACGACTAGCAACTGTTAGAAAACAAAATATTCTACCTTATCTAAAACCTGACGGAAAAAGTCAAGTTACAATCGAATATGTAAACGGAAAACCTAGCCGAATTGATACGATTGTTATCTCTACTCAACACAGCGAAGGTGTTCCTCAAGATAAAATCCATAAAGACATTATTGACAAAGTTATCAAATCAGAAATTGATAGCAAGCTAATTTATAATAATACAAAGTTTTTTATTAACCCTACTGGTAAATTTGTAAAGGGTGGACCTGCTGGCGACAGCGGACTTACTGGCAGAAAAATTATTGCTGACACTTACGGCGGAATTTGCCCGCATGGTGGCGGTGCTTTTAGCGGAAAAGACCCAACAAAAGTTGACAGAAGCGCTGCTTATATGGCGAGGTACACTTGTAAAAATATTGTTGCTAGCGGCTTAGCGGATATTTGCGAACTGCAAGTTAGTTATGCTATTGGAGTTTCTAAGCCTGTATCTATTTATGTTGACACAAAAGGGACAGGCAAATTATCTGACGATAAACTAACCGAAATTGTTGTAAAAGAATTTGATTTTAGGCCCGCTGCAATTATAGAAAAACTAGACCTTAGAAAACCCATCTATTCTGCTACAAGCAGTTACGGCCATTTTGGCAACTCTACCTTTAATTGGGAAAAACTAGATAAAGTTAAAGACCTAAAAAAATATTTGTGAAAATAAAAAGTTTTACAATCAATCACCTGAAATTAAATAAAGGCATTTATATCAGTAATAAAAATGACGATATAACTACCCTTGATTTGAGAATCAGAACACCTTATAAAAGCACCGTTTTAACTACTGTAGAAATACACTCGCTAGAACACCTTTTTGCTACAACGCTTAGAAGTGGCAAACATAAAAATTGCGTCATCTATTGTGGCCCTATGGGTTGCGCTACTGGCTTTTATGTTTTGTTTAGAAACCTAAATGATAAAGATATGCTAGAATATATAAAAATTAGTCTAGCAGCTGTTATTGTCCTATCTACTATGCCTGGTGATAATAAAATAGAATGCGGAGATAATCGCACTCTAAGTTTAGAAAAAGGCAAAACCATTGCAGTTGAATATTTGCAGCTAATTAAAGATAAACTTGAGTTTGATAGTTATCCTGTTTGATTTATCACAAAAGCATTTATTTTTTTCTTGAAAACCTTTTTTGAAAAAAAGGTTTTCAAACTTTCCAAAAAACTTTTATACTTTTGTAAAAGTTTCCCCCAAATTTCTTTAAGTCAAACTCTCGTACGCATTAACAATCCGCTGCACAAGTTCGTGCCTAACAACATCTTTTTCGGTTAGCGTTACTATACTTACCCCTTCTATTCCTGTCAAGACTGAAGCAGCGTGCCTTAGTCCGCTTTTTGTACCGTCAGGCAGGTCAATTTGTGTAGGGTCGCCGTTTACAACCATTTTTGCGTTTGCACCCATCCTAGTCAAAAACATTTTCATTTGACTAACGGTTGCGTTCTGCGCTTCGTCTAAAATTACAAAAGCATTATTAAGAGTCCGCCCACGCATAAAAGCTAGTGGCGCAACTTCTATAATTCCCCTCTCTAATAATTTTTGGTACGCTTCAAACCCAAACATTTCAGCTAGTGCGTCAAAAAGCGGTCTTAAATACGGGTCAACTTTTTGTGCCATGTCTCCTGGTAAAAATCCTAATCTTTCGCCCGCCTCTATTGCAGGTCTTGTTAAAATTATGCGTTCAACTTGTTTTTTCTTAAAAGCTGTCGCCGCCATTGCAACGGCCAAAAAAGTTTTACCCGTACCAGCTGGCCCTAAACCTAAAGTTAGAGAGCTAGATATTATCTTATCTACATACTCTCGCTGTCCATAAGTTTTACAAACAATTGGCTTCCCATGCGCAGTAGCCGCAATACTCTGACGATTCATTGGCAAAATATCATCGCCACACTTATCAATAAGCATTTGCTCGACTCGTCTTATACTTGCCCTGTCAATAGTCTCGCCCACAACAATAAGCGAGATTAATTTTTCTATTAGATGCAAACAATGGTTGCATGCTTTAGAATCGCCAACAATGCTAAGCCCGTCTGCGTTTGTTATAATCCTAACATTAGGAAGAAGTTCTTGTATAAACCTTAGATTTTCGTCATATACACCAAACAAAGTTGGCAATATGTTCTGTGTTATTTTTATAGTTTTTGTTACCATGTTTTTCTTTTTTTACCTTTTAATGTCCGTCGACTGCAAGATAAAATATTTTGTTTGCTCCCGCTCTCTTTCCCGTTAATATAGTAGGTACACTTTGAAAAAGCTGTAGATAGCGAATAGATTTTTCAGGACTGTTGTTAGTTACCGTGTAGTTAAATTCATTTTGCTTAAGTTTTTATTAGGTTTCCCCAACAAGAAGTTCTGCTGTAATAAATGTATGCAGTAAAAATTCGTTATCGTTGATTTTTTCTAAATGATACGATTTTGTATAATCGCTAGCGCCTATATGCGGAATATTATCCACTAAAACTCTATTATTTATACTGTCAATTTTTTCGTCTAAATTATGAGTTGTTTCTTGCCATGTCATCTCGATAACTTTAGTTTGCTGCATTCTTACAGGTATAAAGAAGTTATTAAAGGGATAAGAATATTCGACATAAAAATCTGCACCTGATTCAAATGGATTTTTCACCTCTCTAAATCTACTACCAAAAATAGACAGTCTTGTAAAGCGCTTATAATTGCCTGTAGGTAGTCTTAAATTTTCGGTTAAATTAAACCTTGTGCTAGCACTAAAGGTTACCATGCCATACACTCTACCATTCGCTGGTACTGGAATAACTTCATCTAAACTGCTAATCCTATGTGCCGCAATTAAATTTTTACCTGCAAAAACTCTAGTTCCAATATCAACGAGCGGTGTACCACTTAGTGCCTCTATTCTTGTAACAGTCGCATCAAAGTTACTAAAAATTCCCACCATATTGACTGGTGGAGCAACTTGATAAATAGTACACTCTACAATGTCCACTCTTAGCGTTGTGCCAACTATTTCGACAGTAGATTCTAATACGCTATCCAACGAGTTTATAAGTTCTTGCAAGCTAAAAGCGTCAAAATTACTTTTTCGACTTAGTCTCCCAAAACCATTTTCTGCGATATATCTTTCTATTAAAGCTGGCTCGATTGTGCTTGTACCACTAATCTCAACCCGCCAAATAAAACCGTAGCCATACACACCAAGTACCATAATGACAATCAGCCCTATAGATAGCGCCAATCGTCGCAAGAAAAAATCTCTAACACTAGCTAGCGAAAATTTTTTGACCACTCTATAAGTATACTCTAAATTATCTAAAATTGCAAATGCTTTTTTACTATCTTTGTTAGACACAAAAAGCTTTATTTTTTTAGAACTAATTTTATCGATTTCTAATAGCGTTATACCATTTCTTGCAAGTTCGTTAAGTAGTCTAGTTTGGTTAAAGCCTTCTATCTCCACCCTAACACCAGGTCTATTTACTGACGGAAACTTCTTTTGCGATTGTCTTCTTTTTTGAATAAGCTTTTGTCTAATTTCTCTTTTTTCTGATGTATCTAATTGTTCATTTTTTTTACTCTCTGCATCTTTTTCTAACACTTCTTTTGCAGCACTAAAACTAAGAAGCCCTTTTTGCTTTTTTTTCATAATTAATTATTCAACCCCTGCTTTAATAATTCTACCTTTAATAATCATGGTTTTTTCCTCTAACGAAAAAATAGATAAATCCTCTCCCTCAACTCTAATTCGAGTTTTAGGACTATCTACCACAATCAAACTATCTTCGATAGTAACAATTTTTTTTATGCCCTCTATGTACACTGCCTCGCCGTTATAATTTACAAATGAATAACCATTTGCAATCCTCGCCCAGTCCAGTCCCAAAAGATTCCCTATTTCTCTATAAAAACTCATTATTGATTCTGCCTTGTTGCCTGTTTTGTTTTATTACTATATGCGACAACAACCGTTTTGAGAATGCATAATTCCATCGTGTCGAAATTTGTCCAAAATTAGTGATAATTAAGAACAGCTTGTCATACATTAGAAAACGCATGAAAAAACTTTTTAAGGCAGTCTTAATAATAACTTGCTTTACAGCAGTTGACCGAATTTTAGGATTTGGATTTAAGATATTCCTCGCACGAAATTTAGGCGAGGTGAATTTTGGCATTTACCAAGTTGCACTTAGTATCTTTTTTGTGCTACTAACCTTTACCACAAGTGGCATTCCGTTAATTGTAAGCAAAATAACTGCTATATCCCGAAAAAAAGGCGATGCTAAAGCTGAGAGCGCTACCGTTACCGCCGCCCTTATTTGCAGCGTCATTTTATCGATTGTAATATGTGGTTTAGTGTTACTAATCAGAAATCCAATCGCTGGAATTTTTGCCACTCGTGAGAGTATGTACCTACTTTTACTAATGCTGCCCGCTGTTTTATTTAGTGGAATTTACGCTGCATTTAGAGGCAATATGTGGGGACGACAACGGTATGTTACAGTGTCAGTTATAGAACTCATCGAGCAAATTACCCGCATTAGCATCGTTGTAATACTAGCACTACTAGGCTTTAATATACTTAGAATTACCGCAATAAGTTTGAGTATTGCAATGTGTCTTACTGCAATTTTATGTATTGCATGTTATTTCAAACGAAAAGGGCGACTAACTAATCCTAAAACTTATATAAAGCCACTTATAAAACAAGCTGCACCTGTTACGATGATTAGAGCATCAAATACGCTTGTTGCAGGACTTATATCAATTGTTGTACCTAGATTACTACAACGCACAGGATTATCAGTAGCAGAGTCAATGGCAATGTTTGGCTCTTCTGTTGGCATGGCGCTACCTCTAATCTTTTTACCTATAACGGTTGTAGGTAGTTTATCTTATGTACTAATTCCCTCGCTTTCTGCAGCTCATGCCTCTGGTGATAAACAAACAGTAAAGACTCAAGTTGAAGGAGCTATTTCTTTTAGTCTTGTTGTCGCAGCCCTCTTTATTCCCGTATTTTTTGCGCTAGGTCAGCCGCTCGGACTACTAGTTTACAATACACCCACCCCTGGTCGATTTATAGCCCTAAGTGCATTTTTGCTTGTCCCGCTTGCAGCAGAGAGTATTGTCTCTAGCATGATGAACGCATTAGATTTAGAAAGACAAAGTTTTGTAAATTACCTAATTGGTGCTGCGATAATGTTTGGGCTTATGTACGCAACCGGCAGACATTTTAGAATTGAATTTTTACTGCTAGGAATGGGCATAGCTTGGACATTCTCTACTTTCCTAGATGTCATTGCAATAAAAAAACGAACAAAAATAAAATTAAGTTCGTTTTTAATGCCACTGCTAAAGTGTCTTGTTTTAGTTGTTCCTACAGTGTTTGTAACAAGAGGATTATATTTTCTAATGGGAAATCTGCCACTAGCTGCAAGAGTAATTGTGCCAGCCGTAATAAGCCTTGTATTTATAACTCTCTTAAGTCTTGTATTTAATGTTATAGATTTATCAGTCTTTTTTAGCGGCAAGCCTCGCAAAAATAGATTCAATATTTTCGCGAAGTTTAGGATGAAAAAGAAGAGGCGCAATTTCGCTAAGAGGCCCAAGAACAAAAAGCCTGTTGTGTAAATCTGCGTGAGGAACAATCAAATCATAATCATTTAT
>Ga0123355_10010545_pt1 | contig 14179 bp, 12 predicted proteins | sample TergutEmb28metaG_3_FD_89872 | JGI IMG/M metagenome (GOLD analysis project Ga0123355, IMG submission 89872) | Embiratermes neotenicus P1 segment gut microbial communities from Petit-Saut dam, French Guiana - Emb289 P1 | ecosystem: Host-associated > Arthropoda: Insects > Digestive system > Gut ... | reverse complement strand
CACGTGCACACATAGGTAGTAAAAACTTGCACAATTACACACACATACCCAAGTACATAATATTACGTTACATAGGTGGGCCTACATACACACACACATAAACACATATTTTACATTCGGTACGTAACCACGGGGCTGCAAGAGTTTGCAATGCACAGACTATGAATTTGCAAAATATCAAAAACAAACATCCTAATCAGCACCCTCTGTTATTATCTCGGTTCACAACTCTTAATGAAAAACCTCACAACCCAACCTACAAATAGTATCCTTAGTAGTTACAGGAATCCTATGAAAGGAGGAAACACAACTAAATAACAAGACAGACAGTGTACTGTACGTATGAAGTGACAGTGAGGCGCCTTCATACAATCTTTGTAGCAGTGGGAAAGTAATAATTATTACATATTTATAGTGTGTGTTTGTAGCCTTAGGTATCCAGCACCCGAAGCGTATGTGCCATAGTCTATTGCCATGTTGCCTGTATCATTCTAACACATTTTTTCACTTCATCACATAATCGACGCGATTTTCAGAATAAAAGTCCTTAAACATAAACGTGTCTTGATTTTTTCCATAAATTTGCCTGAAACAAGTTTCTTTATTACTTAAGACGAAATGAGCAAGATATGATCAGAAATGTATATTTGTCTTAATGTAAAGCACACGTTATTCTTTGACAAATTTTAATGAAATTTGAATTTCCTCAACAGATTTTCGAAACATTCTTAAATATCAAATTTCATGAAAATCCGTCAAGTGGGAGCCGAGTTGTCCATGCAGACATAGGGGGGGACGGGGGACGGACGGACAGACAAACATGACGAAGCTAATAGTCGCTTTTCACAATTCTGCGATCTCGCGTAAGAACTATAGTTTTATTCTATCAAACTTACATTTTTTCCCATTTTCTTTCCTATTACATATACTTGATATTCCCTAGGATGCCTGGAATAGGAAATCGAACCATTTCTTAGCTTCTTCCTACAAACGACAACAAAGAATACTGTGGCTACACGTAAGTTTCCCTAGACGGATTTAAAAACACGAAGTTACGCTTCGTGCGATCCGCGTGTGGATTGGACCGTGCGTTACTGCAGTCACTTGCGTTACATTAGGTTGTTTGTGTAATCTATATATCGAAACTAGGCTGCCTAAATATGTGATAGTCCCTTACCAGCACTGCGTTGTGAACGTTTGTATTACACACCAAGATTCGTAAAATTTACACCCAAGCCCACGAAGAAAAAAAATTCTTACATATTTTTAATTGGTAGTGATGGGTTTGTACAGAAGTAAACGTTGAGAAATCAAAGTGCATTCACACGTTTCGTCAGAAATAATGTACGGAACAATCATAATACAAAGACGGCTAGTAATATCATTTCAAAAAGTGGCAAATTGCAATAGATTGAAATTGCATTGACGAATAAATTAAGATCAATATATTAAGATCAATAAATTCGCAATATTCGCTAAGTTTCAGTACAGAATCTTTTGCCCTACTTTCTGCTATCTGAAAACCTAAAGAGTAAAACAGAGAACTGAAAATTTGCTGCTACCATAAATGGGTGCCACAACGATGGGAAAACATACCCCGAAGGCATTAGACAAGAGGATAAATAGAAAGATATTTGGCCCTAGGATGGATGAAGTAATAGGAAAATGGGTAAAATTGCTTAAGAAGATGTAGGCCTATTATGTTTATCCTCACCAGATACGTCCATGGGGATTAGATCAAGGAGGCTGAAATGGGTGGCAGAAGTAAAAAGCACTGGGGAAGAGAAATGTACAGAAGGAATTACATTTAGAACTGCTACATTGAATCCGATATTGTAAGGACTAATTAAAAATTAAAGACTTGGTTTGTTAAATACCGCGCAGATAAGATGCTTCAGATTCCAAGACGCACCTCACTTCTACAATCTCCACAATAACCTAAAATAAATCCAAAAGAGACACGTGGGCAAATTGTAAGTATTCAGCAGCACGGGGAAGTTTTTATTCTTATTTATAATCTCGGAAAAAAATTATAAAACTGAATCTTTAGTGAAGAGAACCGGCTCCCTCTTTGTTAACGTGTGAAAACAAATGATCACCAATAAAAAGCTTAAACTACGAAGTTATTAAGAGCATAATTATAAATTTTAGACAAGCAGTGACAGTATTGGAAATGCTGCGAATGAAAGTGGTGACGCCATAGAGTGAGAGAACTACAAAAGACTGGCGTGAGGTTATATCAGTGGTCCACGATTGTAAATCTGAACTTATACACTCGTGCTGCAAGTGAGGTTACATCTCTGTGACGTCACCCAAACCGCGGGATGTAACAATCCCCTATACTCTATTGTAGGTCTGGCGAATCATTTTGAGGGCGTGTGTCCAAATTTTCTACAAATTTCGAAGAAAGTCTTTCGCCTGTTTATTGGATGTTTGAAGAGCACAATAAGGCCTTGGAGACTTCCATAATTATTATTTTATGCATAGTAAAAAGGTAAAGTTTTCCCGCCACAGGCTCGGTTTAGCCCAGAGGGTGGGTAGAAGTATAGCTCTACTCTTCCATGACCGCGGCACTAGAAGGGGGTGAGTGGTCAGCAGCACGCCCCGGCCGCAATTTACCCCCGGGAAAGACCCGATACCCATTGTAAAGATGGCTAGGTGCGCCCCAGGGCCGGTCTGGACGGGCAGAAAATCTCATCCCCACCGGGATTTTTTTAATACATCCATATTTATTGCCTTATTACTGTTACATTCCGGTTCACACCCTTTTTAATCTTCCAAGAAAGAGGCGGACAGAGCCGCAGTTTTTGTACTGTCTGTCACTATCTCACAGTTTTACCACCTCCCACCATTACCCACACTGAGGCTTTTGAAGCTGTTTGTGTCATTGTCGCTTTACGCTCCGGTCGTTGATACGTGTTGTTCCCTTGTACCTTGCGCTCTATAGTCATTTCAACTCTCCTCAGACTCGTGATAGAGGACCTAATAGTCTGACTCACTTGTCCGAGTTTATGCCGTCGGGGGAGATGGGGTTTCGGCACTGACTATAGTATCTCCAAATAGTTGCCTACTGTTTCCCACCTCCTTTTCTCCTGATAGTTCTTCCTCCGAGCCCTACGTGAGAAGTCGATAGAGTCCTCTAGCGACATCGTTCTACGGTTATGCAATAGGTAGAATACTAGGTTCGTTAGTTACCACAGTGTCGCCAGGTGTCGTTGTCGTGACCAAAGTCGGAAACTGGGCCCCAGGAGCCAGTCAGGGGGAATGCGTCTCCGGTCCGTTTTGTGTAGCGCCGCCAGCGGTATACGGGTCCAGTCCCATATTTCTTCCCCACCCCACATTGCGTGAGTCTGTGGATCGTGCTATCCTGCTTCCCGCACAGTGTGCAGTCCGCCGTGTCCACCAGTCGGATTCTGTGCAGTTTTGTGTTTGTGGGAATTAAGTCATGGTTCACCATATACCATGCGGATCTGGCTCACTCCGATATTGGTATGATGTGGAGATTATTCCACAGTCTTTCCCATTTGATTCCTGGCTGGATCTTCATAATGCGCACCTAACGTGGTGGAGTCGCCGCTATGGCCATGCTCCTCAGGGTTCCGTACACCCTTCGCTTAGAGGTTTGGAGTGTTTATTCCTGCTTCCTGGGCTCCAAGTACGCTCATTCAGGGGCATAGATGTGTAGGTATTCGAAATTTCGCGGAATCCTGTGTTTGTTTAGCGGGGTTCCCCGTTGTTCTCGCAGGTCCTATCGCTGGAGCCATGCTGTAGTCAGAGTTCCCTCCTTTTCCCCTTGGTCTCTTATCTTGGGTAGGAAAAGGGCACGGCATTTAGCCTCTATATCTAGTAGTTCTAGGTCACCGTCCTCTTTTCTGCGTTGTAGGGTTGACAGAGAAACTCGCAATATCGTTCCTATGAACCATGCTATTGCCGTTTCGAGCTGTCTAACCTGCTCCTTTGAGACGGGAAAAATTTGTGCTATGTGCCATATTTTGGCGATTAGGAAGGCGTGCTCATATTGAATGCGTTAAGTGAGGCATAAGTCTTCCATTGCCATAGCTTTAACCTGTCCCGTCACCCTCGTCCAGCTGCTCTTCCCGGATTGGCCAACCGAGCTCGAAAATTGGAGCTCCAGGATGGTCATTTCCGTAGCGTAAATTATGTCCATCATGTTTACGGTCGTATCCCATGAATCTGCCGCCATTGCTTTCGATTTCCATATGTTTAAGCAGGGTCCTGTTGCCTTTTCGTACCCCCGTATTGTATTGACTAATGCCGGAATGTCCCTCGGATCTGTCACAAACAGGATTATGTGATCCTTATACGCCACTACCACTGTTGCTGTTGTTCTGCCAGTTCTGATTGCTGTGAGTGTTTGGTCCTGGAGACATATCAAAGGGTTTAGACTCAAGGCGAATACCAACACACTCAACGGGCAGCCTTGTACCCCACAATGTATGGGAATAGGACCCGTTGTATGTCCATTAATGTGGATCGAGGAATACGCTTGGCCATACATGTTCTTTATGAAGGCAATGAATTTGGCGCTAAAACCATTTCCCAGTAGCAGCTTGAAAAAATACATGTGGGAGATCCTGTCGAACGCTTCCGTGAAATCTAGCGAGAGGAAACAGTGGGGTTTGTGTCTTCTCGGCATACGCTATCGGGTCACGGACCGTGACCACCGCATCAAAAATATCACCGCCGTGCATTCTCTCGTGTTGACTTTGATGTAGTAGTTCCGCCAGTACTGGCCGCAGATGACTTGCGACTATTCGCGCCAGAATTTTATAATCTGAGTTCAGCAAGGCGATGGGTCTGTGGTTGGGTGGTGTTTTGGGGGCGGTAGTTTTGGGTATGCATGCTACTATGCCATGCTTCTGTTGTTCCCTTATGTTGCCGGTACTATACATCTAGTTAAACATGATTAGCATTTCGTCCTTAATCGTACTGTAGTTCTTCTTAAAGAAATCCATATATGTGCCATCACGCCCCGGCGCTTTGTTTCCCGTCCCTCTTTGCACAAGGTGTTCAGTATCACCCCTCTGGTCGTCTGCGGATTCCCGTTCTCGTCCTGAATTTCGATGATCATTTCGAGCGTCTCGCCGTACCCGTCTCTGTATTAAATGGAAGAGTGACGGATTCTCTCCCTGGTACATTGTAGGCTCTCGTGCATCTACCTAATAGCTTGAAGCCGCTTGTTGTGCATCTTGAAATTTTTGGCTTTCAGGTGGTTTAATCTGGCAGACTTCACTCTAGGCTCAGTCGATTCTTGCAGGATGTCGTAAATACAGGCATAGTAAAATTTTCCAACATTGTGTCTTCCCGTGCCCTCTCTTTTCCTTCCGTCATGAACATGTATCGGATTTTCCTTTTGACATAGCTTTCCCACCACGTCACGCTGTTCGGATATTTCTTCCTCGCTGCTTCCACCTTGACCATTCCTGATTTTGTTGGTCCCTACGCCTCCTCCAGAAACTTTATATTCGTTTTTCATCGTCCCCTTCCTCGTCGTAGCAGTGGTGCATCTAGGGATATACGCAAGCATACGGCCAGGTGATCTGTGAATGCCGCCATCGTCGTTTCCACTCCAATCTTGCGGTTCCTTAGGCTCGGAGAGATATAAAAACGGCCTAGCCGTGCAGCTCCATGTGGGGTGTAGTGTGTGTCTATGGCCCTGGGGGATCTTTTCCCACACATCAGTTAGTTCGAGGCCACGCACAAGTTTGTCGAGCGTTCTACTATAGTTCATGTTCCCGGTACATTCCGCCTGCTACAGGACACAGTTGAAATCGCCCCTACTATCATCGTGGGGGGAAAATGACCGTAAGACGTAAACTAGCTCCACATTGTAGAAGTCTTCCCTCTCATCTCTGTTCGCTGTGCCAGACGGTGCATATAGTTTTACAGACCAGACTCCTTGGTAGCTCGCCGCCATCCCTCGTCTTGAAGGTAATCGCGGCATGTTGTTAGCGGTATTTTCTTTCTTGTTAAAATCGCTGTGCCCCGCTCGTTTATTCCTACATTTAAATGCCTTGTGTATGACCTATCTTTTCAAAGTCGGTGTTGGTTACCTCTTGCAGTAAGATAATGTCGATTTCTTGTTTATGTATGAACTCATTCAGTACCCTCAATCTCCCCCTGCTGACATACCATTAATATTGAACGTCGCAACTTTATAAATATCCGCCATTTGGTACGGTTAATCGGGCGATTCGGCTTCCTACACTTTTTAACACGCTCCTCACTCTACTCCTACGCCTCTCACGTGTTGGCGATCCTCTCCTTCCCATCTTCAGTTGTTTTTTGGACGCTTGGGCTTAGTGAGTTGTGCAGCAGTCGAGCCCTCCGCGTCTATGGGGTCTGGGGTGTCCACCGTAAACCATACCTCCGCTTCCACCGATTCTTCCCCCATCCCTTTTCCTCCACATCGGATTGGATGCCCTCGTTTTGGTTTTGTTGTGTTATTAGTGTCCTATGTCTAGCCAAGTCTGTCTCTTTCTCCTGCACCACGACCTCGCATTCCATCTGGACCTCCGATGTCTGCGTAGATGCCTAGGTCTGGGGTGTCGCGGCTTCCATGGTGTCACTTCTGCCTGTCACCTTCTGCCCAGGTATATGTCGAAACCTGTCGCCTGCTCTGGTTCAGGGAACATATAGGATTGAATAGAAATTAATCTATTCACATTAAATACCGGTCAAAGCAAATTAATTTGTATTCTTAAATTCCAAAAATAATAATTTGTACACAAACTGGTTGATGGTTCTTGCGAGTGGTTTACACTGGTTACAAACTGTAATTAACCGTTGTGGTTGCACTTTGTTGTAAACTGAGATTACACACGTTTTGTATATAGTAACGTTGTCACCCTTGTGGTAACACTGTTATTTGAATTGCCTTTTGCAAACACTGTAGTGGTTACGTTGCACAACACACTAGCTACACTGTTATTACTTGCATCGAAGTGACGTGAAGTTATGCAGAACTTGCTAGTACTGACACTGAAAGTTGTTCACGTCTAAAAGAGCGTGGAGCAGGAATGGTACTCTATGTACTTGAAAAAACTGCACTTGTTAGGATGGCTTCCCGGTGGAAGGCCACGCCATAACACATCTGACTGTAGAGAAGGCACGCTACCTACTGACGCTAAGCACACAAATGGAGGACGCTATTACATCAGATCCCCGCCTAAAATGCGCGCCTTAAATCTCGTAACCAATGCTCACACAATGCAACCTTGTGCACACAAATAAATTTAAAAAGAAAGTTGTTAATAATAAACAGTAAGTTAATTATTACATAAAATTTGTCCCTTGCGTGTACACAATCCTTGACGTTCCGGGTGGCGTGATCGCTCTTCGTCGGCGTGTATTTCACCCTCCTTCTCCTGCTCCCTTTCTTCAACCTCTGTGTGGACTCTCTTCTGCACCCCTTCTTCCACCTCTTCACTGCCCTTCGGTGTTCCTCCAGCTCCTTGTGCCGCAATATCCGCCGACGAAGTGTCGGTGGTTTTATGCACCGTTTCTCCGGCTCTCCGCCTCATTGGGCACGCTTGGTGCAAGTGGCCCGTTCCATTGCATCTGTAGCAAGTCGTCGGCTGATCCTCATAGGAATCTAGCACCCTGTGTTAGGCTGTAGTGATATTCGATGGGATGTGTTTTGCCAGAGTTATCACCGCTATACGGATGCCATTTGCCATCGGGTATCGATAGATACGGGGCCAAGTCTCAGACTGCACATCCTTTACTTCTCCATATCTGGGCATCATTGTTCGAATTTCCGCCTTCGGCACTTATGGGGGTACAGTACGTTTGCTATACGAACCCTTCTAGTTCCTAGACCCTCTGTTTTTACACGCACCACCGAGATTTCTCCATTGGTATGTCGGTATTCAACTTGCCCTCCGGTCAAATGGAGCACTTGTTGTAGTCGGTTATCGTCTTGCAGTTTTATATAAACGTGGCTTTTTGGACGGTCTATTTGTACCCTTAAGAGCTCATTATCTTCTAGATTCAGTTGTGCATAAACCACTCGTGTATATCATATGCCTATATGCGCGGACTTTTGAGGTCAAAAGCGCATATTATTGTGTTCTGTCATTCACCCATGTTGCTGGGCCACCTCACTCACCACTCCAAACACGAACACAAATCGCTTAAACTACACAACTTCACCGCTTTCACTTCCCTATTTTCACTCGCTCACAGCACTATACAACCTTCCAGTTCGGTGCCTCGAACGGTACCGTCCAGCCCGTAGTCAGTCGCTATACCGACTGAGCTACCCGGCCCACATTTAACGCATAGTATGATTGTAATTGAATAATTATTTCATAGTATAATTTTATTTCTAAACAAGACCTCCTCGAAGAATCCGATAAGGGGAAAATACGGAAGTAACTGGAGGCTGCTACTATTATTTGTTTGAAAAGAAAATTATAAAACGTTCCGTCCAATGTCACGTATTCGCTCAGTCACCGCCAGGCCGGCATCCCATGGTAAATTATCACTCAGAACGTAAACACCGCTCCCGATTTGTGCCGAAATATTTCAGTTGCAGTATTATTTCTTAACACCAGTAATTCACATACAGTTTCCACGCTGTCAGATATATATATATATGTATATATTATATACGTACATGTACACATATGTATGTGTACATATATATACTCATACGTACATACATACATAATACACACATACATAATACATACATATATATATAAATAAATATATATATACACACAAAAAGTAAAGTGTTCCCGTTACAGACCCAGTATGGCCCTGAGGATGGGTAGAGATATAGCTCTACTCTTTCATGGCTGCGGCACTAGAAGGGGTGAGTGGTCAGCAGCAGGCCCCGGCCGCACTTTACCCCCGGGAAAACACGGTACCCATTTTACGGGAGGCTGGGTGGGCCCCAGAACCGGCCTGGACGGGCGGAAAATCTCGTCCCCACCGGGATTCGATGCCGGACCGTCAAGCCCGTAGAAATATATAAACACATCCACATTTTCTTCACAGTATAGAGAAGCAGGTCGGGAAAAATAAATAGAAATTTGGGAGAGCAGTAAATGCAGTGTGTCAAGGGAATATTTTCGCGTGCCACATTGGGCACGCGTGCCATTGTTTTGTTAGCCCTGCCCTACCACATATGCACAGGTGGCAAAAACTGTTAAAGATACATTCCGCCACAGTTTCTTCTGCAACGACCGTGACACCAACATACCATCATGGTTTTTGATGCGATCTCTGCCTTCCTGTAGTTTACCTGGTGTGTACTTGCAAACACAATTAATGATATATCTTGGAACTGTGAAATCAGTTATTTAACGCAGACCAACCGGCAAGCAAATAAATACACGTAGTTTCAGAACGCATTTTTTGTTTTCTCAGTTGTTTTGTCCCTCTGTAGTAAAATGTGTCTATTATAAGAAGTGTACTCGACCCATGCAGCCAACGGTACTATCACGGAAAAGGTTATCCTTTTAAATGCAGTGTCTTTACTCCATTATTTCTTTACACTGTTCCAAACTATTTCGCAGACACAATTTAGTGTCAAATGCCAAATCAGCCTTCTCTGTTTCATCCTCTTGCTACAGAATAATGCACTTTGTTTCTGCCTAACATTTTGCTTCCAAAGCCACACTATGCACTTCGAACCAACAAAGCTGTTTCTTTCTAAAGTAAAAGGACAGTTCTAAATCTCCTTGGTTTTATCGAGCAAGATAGAAATTACTTTCGGACTGACATTCCCCCGACATTTAAAAGGACAGAATATACAGTTTCATGTGCCAATAACGACTTCCCTCTATACCATCAGTGTTGAAATAACGCTGGCGTATTATCATTCATATGAGCTTAACATTTGCCCTTGCATACAAGACCCCAAGAAGAAGTTAACTTTATTAAAAACGTCATCATATGTGGTAATAGAAATTGCTGTATTCAACCGTAATATTTGTGTTGAAATTGCAGAAAGACAGCAATATAAAACCACATGTCTTCGGTCAAGATATCTGTGCTATTGTAATTTTATATCCTGGTTTCGGAGATTGCAGGAGAATAGAGACATAATTTTGCAGACTGTCAGTCAAAATCTGGAGACAGACTCCTAACAGAAAAATCGATAATAAAGACTTATAAATTTCTGGGTTACACGTCCTCCGATATGACCTACCCAAATCCGGATGCACAGATAATTGTATTGAAGTGACAGGCCGAAAGGAAAATGGCACTGATGGATATGCAAGTATTGTGAGTGGTGGTGAGTGGTGGTGTCGGACATAATATTATCACGCTTCATTTTGAATCGCAGGTTCCGAGAACGTTATCACTCGCGCTGTAAAGTGACGGGCAAGAAAACAGGTAAGTAAATCACAGTATTTTTAGGCTATGGTGAGTGTTGTATTTATCATTGCCGCAATCAAAGAAACGCAAATAGGATATTAATATTATAATTAATCTTGAAACACTCAATGTAAACTTAAAAGCGAATGCCTGAATAAAAACAGAGGAACATTTTTCTGTGAGTACAATACGTCTCTGTACGTGGTAATTTGCCATTTTCTTAGCCACGTCTTTCAGTACCCGCATGTTCTAGACAGCCACGTGTCTGTGACAGAGTTATATGTACTTCTTTTACAGATTTTCATTTTACGAATTGCCCCTGACGTTTTTAAGACATTGTTCTTCTCTTGTTTCTCCAGCCCTGCGTGCGATGTGTGCAGCTATTATTCACCCTTCCGTTAATAGACTTTTGATCTTTTAATGCCAAATAATTTCATTCTACTTACGCGTATACGCGTTAGGCTGTCTGCTTTTATTTATAGTTGAACCGTGAGACTGTGAAACTTATAGGCAACTGCAAACACTTCGTTCAAACTACGTAGGTGGGAGATTTGGCAAATGTAAGAAGGAAAAGATCTTGCCCACAGAAGGTCACGGACCAATGATCTTAGTACACAAGCAGTCAAAGTTGGAATGAGTTTTAGACAACGTGGCAATTGTATTCCGCTAGTATCCCTTTTTAATTCTCCATTCTCCAACCGTTTATGCTCAAGTACTATTTTCAGTTTGTTCTGATTCATTTCCATTCCCTGCTTTTTATGAAGCACATCAATTCCCTGACATTTCTCACAGTTTTGAGACACTTCAATTCCTGGCATTTCTCAAAGCAAGACAACGAATTGATCAGTACCAGTAAATTGGGATGTGAAGAAAATGTTCTTTTAGGTACGCAAGTATACTGGTTTCCATCTCCAAGGCAAATAAATTATAAGTTAATAGCAATGTCTGAGGATGTTTGATGATCTTCCTTTGGGTGATATTTTAGGTAAATGTCACTGCTTCAGCATTTTCAGACCAAAGAAAATGAACCTTACTCTACTGGGCCCCGAGTCACAGCTGGTGTTCAAACCACGAAGAAACTCTTAACAGTTGCTGTATCAAGAACTCCGGCTGAATATTTTCTTACTTTATCCTGCCACCTGACATGTGTAGCACAGATATTTAATTTACGGACAATGTAGAAAAAAAAAAACTTGAAAATCTGTAATAAAGTGTAGGTGCAAAATAGCAGTGAAAAGAATGAAAGAGCTTTTTAAAATAACATTTTTTTAAAGAAATATAAAGTGTTTATGCTTCTCTCATTCACAGGTATCTAGCAGCGACTTGTAAGAAATAAAACGAAGAATGAACGAAAATTCCACATACCTAACGCAGAATTTCTCTTAGTCATCAAGAATAGTTCACGTGTGTCAGTACGTAATGTTTAGAATAAGGAGTTACTGTGCTCACACCACGCCAGTAGCAAAATCCTTTAGCGTTTGTGGTAACACAAAATATTACTCATTTATAACTTTTGAAAATGTGTCAGGAAAATGCATAAATAACATTAACTAACAGTGTATTCTTTATATCTTGAATAATAAATTTTTCCCCAAAACTTCCTTGAACTTTTCATTATGAAGGGTCATAAAGCCTGAAGACTGTTTATTCAGTGGTTGTCAGTCTTATTTTTGGCTTTTATTATAGAGGGTTATACAGAAAAATAGACAGAAGGGGAAAGAATTGAAAAAAAAACACTAGTTTATGGTCTAACTGAATTCTACTCCATTTTCGCTTTTTTATACAATACAGGAACTTTCACGTACAGATCTTCGTATGTCAATGCGTGTTTCATAAATACTAACAAGTTTTCATGAATTTGTTTACCTTTTTTATTACTTGCATATCCTTCCATGCTTCAAGTAACAAGGGGTCCTTATTTTACCTGACAAACAATGGTTGTTCCATCCCGCCCGTATCCCACAAGGCTGTCGACCAGTGGTTTACGTCAATACGATAAATCGACAAGTTCCGATAAACAATTTTGCCAGATAAAATGATTTCATATATACATATTAATTGTAATTTTCATTTAAAATATACGATTAGGAAGACTATATCAGTAAAAAGAATGACTCTATTGTGATCCCAATTACGTTAGTACACAGACCCTGCCTTACTCAGAAAGAGACCAAACTATACAGAGCGCTTTATGTTCAAAGTATTACATTTTAAAAGTAACTGAAAAAATATCTTCATAAAAATTACAGAGGCTGGGTGCATAAAATTAAAACATAAAAATAATAAAGTCCTATCCGTAACACTTAAATTGTATATTAATTTTGGCTACATAATAATCTCATAGGAATATTAAACTGCAGTGCGTAATATAAAATCATTACATCGATGTTTTAATTGATGTGAATTGGAACATATAGAATTGTATGCATAACTGATCAGGCACCTATGAACTTAGAACACCAGACGTCCTGAATTATGTTCCTTATTTTATTTACATTAGTTGAAATTAAGAGTCACTAAATTTAGAAAGTCTTAAAATATGGGATAGCAGACACAAATTACTAAATGCACACGGTATTCCACGCCTTACATAGATGCAAATGTAAGAGATTTGTTAGACACATGAATCGCCCTAAATGTAAGGAAACTGTGTATCATAAAAGCACAGCCTGAATTCAAGGGGGTGTTAATTGCAACAGAAAATATATTTAAAATAGAAGCAGATAGATTCTCCAAATTAAATCAACTGGAAGAAGAAAACAAGACAGACCTTTGAAGGAGTCGCTAGACAAAGGATTTTGGAACAAGTCTACAAATGATCCAACTTTTTCGTGTTGAAATAATGATCATTGTAATTGTGATAATTGAATAAGTACGCCCGAATCGTAAGCTTTCCCTCGTGAGTGGTCCCAAAAAAATTCAGTTGCGCCTAAGAGTTCGAAACATCGGGGAATGTATTTGAATATTTTTAATAACTATCTTCCCATGATAAAGTGCATTGTTTATACACAGTGGCAAATTCAGAGGTAATCTTGATTTACAATGTTACAGAACTCCATTCTGTTACTTTCCCAATGAACCAATAGCGCAGTATGTGTAGCGTAATTCCTCATGATACCATAATAGTTGCTCGAGTCGCCAAGAAATCCCCTACAGGAAGTGGTATCCGAATGTTCTTTACTGTATTTAAACTTACGTAACAAAACCAACAAAAGAACAAGCGTCAAAGATGTTTTATCACATATTATTAATTAACCTGATGATGATCGCAAAATCAATCTAAACAAGTTGGTAATTAACAATGTGTGTCAAAACATATATTAAGTTCATTATCGTGTTCACAACAGCCAGCCACTCGATCCTGAACTGATGTAGTGTAACGCGACTGGACGAGGACTGGTTGGCCACCAGTTGGCCTCGACGTTTGTCAATGTACTCGGAATTTGCTTTCAGATGACTACTGAAGATGATTTGTTGGAAGCTGCTGCTACATTAGTATTTACGGTTGAGTTTAGTTGGAATACGGTTGAAATGATAGCCCAGGCAAGCGATGATATTACTAAAGTAGTACCAAAAATGAAGACTCGCTCCAGTGACCTCTGCCCCTGAGCTTACTGAAGTTAATCTTGGTTTTACATTAATACAATAGCATTTATACAGAGTTTCTTGGGCGTTGGTCGGGGTGGAGTCTCAATCTTGTGATTTCTAACTTTAATCTTTGATTGGCTGTTAATGACGTTATGCCTTACTTCCTTATATGGTCACAACGTTTCCATATGGCTATTAATTGCATCTTCTTGACCATCACTTTTGAAACGGGACTTCT
>Ga0123355_10010544_pt1 | contig 14180 bp, 12 predicted proteins | sample TergutEmb28metaG_3_FD_89872 | JGI IMG/M metagenome (GOLD analysis project Ga0123355, IMG submission 89872) | Embiratermes neotenicus P1 segment gut microbial communities from Petit-Saut dam, French Guiana - Emb289 P1 | ecosystem: Host-associated > Arthropoda: Insects > Digestive system > Gut ... | reverse complement strand
TAAATATTTGGGAACAACTTTAACAAATCAAAATTCTATTGCAGAAGAAATTAAGAGCAGATTGAGGTCAGGAAATGCTTGCTATCATTCGGTGCAGAATCTTTTGTCTTCCAGGTTGCTATCGAAAAATTTAAAGATCAAGATATATAGAACTATAATTTTTCCTGTTGTTTTGTATGGGTGTGAAACTTGGTCGCTGACATTGCGGGAGGAAAGGAAACTGAGGGTGTCTGAGAACATGGTGTTGAGGAGAATATTTGGACCTAGGAGGGACAAGGTAACGGGGGAATGGAGGAGATTGCATAACAAGGAGCTAAATGATTTGTACTCCTCACCCAATATGGTGCGGGTTATAAAATTGAGAAGAATGAGATGGGCTGGGCATGTGGCGCGTATGGGTGAGGAGAGGGGGGTGTATAGGGTCTTGGTGGGGAACCGGAGGGAAAGAGATGTGGGTATATGGACTGGATAGGGCTGGCGCAGGATAGAGACAGGTGGCAGAAGCTTGTGAGTGTGGTAATGAACCTTCAGGTTCCGTGAATTGCGGGGAATTTCTTGACTAGCTGCAAACCAGTTAGCTTCTCAAGAAGGACTCTGCACCATGGGGTGAGTAAGTAAGTAAGTAAGCGATACTGTCTGCATGTGAAGAACTACAGGGCACACTACCAACAGTAGTGGTTCTGGAGGTGTCTGACAGTGATTCATTGGAGTAATACCGTGAGGGTTTGTTTAAGACTGTAATGATCTGGGGCCCATGTAAACAATGGGCTCATGAAGTTTGTCAGAGACTCACCACAGAGGCCCCCACTTCGATTCCAGGCCAGTGGAAGTGGGATTTGTTGCAGACAAAGTGGCAGTGGAGCGGGTTTTTCTCAGAGTTCTTTAATTTTACCATGTCCAGTGGAGCATTGCTCCACAGTCCATCTGTCAACAGTGATATATATCTTAGCATCTGACAGTGTCATGTAATAACACACTTAGATGAACAAAACAGTTTTGTCCAATGAAGGGTGTAATTACACATCTAGAGCTGTTTGTTTTCTATATTTGTAATATATTGAAAATTAAACATATCTGAGGTTTGGTGTTGCTTTTATTGTAGACCTTAGTCTCTCTCTCTCTCTCTCTCTCTCTCTCTCTCTCTCTCTCTCTCTCTCTCTCTGAAGAAGAAGAAGAAGAAGAAGTTCATGAAAGGTGTTTAATTATATCAGAGTTAATTTCTTATTTACATTCTGTGAACTTGGAGACTGTTTCACTGAACTGTTCTGACACCAAGATGACCGCATTTTTCCATATTGTCACACAGATGTGATATTTCATGAAACAACAACCATTTATAGATACACTTTTACTGTGTGTTTGTATCAATGAGCAGGTTAATTTTTTGATCAAAAGAACCACATTATTTTGCTTGGTAGCATTTTTTTGTCCAGTACCTGAAGCTACAATTCACCACAGAACCTTCAAAAGGTATGTGCATTTTGCAGTGTGGTCTTTCAAATCTTTTTGGATAAAGTACATTTGTCTGAACTTTTTTCATGCTTTTATCATCAAGCCATATATTTAAAATTACCATAAAACCAAAGTTGTAGAGCTCTACACAAATTAAGTTAATAATACAATCAATGGAACAAACTACTGGCTAAAATTTTATCTTGTGTGTGTATCTATATATATAGTTTTATAACACCCTTCTTGTAAATCCAAAGTAAAGATTCTGTATTAAATATACCCTATATGGCATATATGCTGTTATATTTAAACATGGCATTTTCACTAGTGTCTCTTTAGTGTATCCTGTTATACATTAAAAATCCATTAAAAAAAGCTTCACATACTAACATAAGTTATATTGTAAAATGTTTGAAAACCAAAACAGAAAGGAATACCTCTAATATAAAAATAATGTAGGTGCTTTTGATATAAAAAAATAACCCAGTGACCATTTTATTATAGATCCAGTTTATGTTTTGATGCTGTAATATAAAAAGTACTTAAACACCATCACACACAACTTTTATTATTAATAAATAACTTTTCAATTACTCTAGCAACATTTAATAATTTTCAGGTTAATCTCGTAAGTATACAAATTTACAAATCTAAAATTAATTAATCATAAAATACCATGTGTCCATTTGCAACGAATTCACAGAATTGCAAAAATCAACCGTTAGCTTCATCATGTCTGTCCATCCGCATGGGACTCAGCTCACACTGGACAGCTTTCACAAAATTTGGTACTTGAGTATTTTTCCAAATTCTGTCAAGAAATTCAAGTTTCCTTAAAATCTAACAGGAAAGACTGGTACTTTACATGAAGACTTATGTACATTTATTATACTATCTCACTTAGTTCTTCTTAGGTTGAGAAATGTTTCAAAATGAAGTTGTAGATAAAATTAAAAAAAAAAAACACATCTACAGTAACTTTTTCTCACCAATGAAAATCATGCCTTTTATGAGATAATGTGGTAAGATATGGAAGAGGCAGGCAGGCCACAGACAATAAAATCAGTGCATGTGCATTGCATACTACTAGGGCTACAGACACCTGCTCAGAATTTGTAATAGTTTTTACTTCTCATGGTAACAATGGTTACACCAGCATGCCTCACTGTTGCATTTATACATACATTGCCTGTCTTGTTTGGGTTGAGATTTCATTCCTGACAATGGTGTTACATCATGGATAACCTTAAATCTTACTTCTATATATTTTTGTGTAGAGATTTTTCTTAATATATAATATGATAATTTGTAATTCATTTATTTTGATTAAAATTACATTTGGTTTGTTGTACACGTGTCTTCCCTGTTTGTTAGCTGTAAGTGTAAACATAAGATGTACAGTACTGTAATTTTGCATGTTGTGTGTGGGTGTGAAACTTGGTCACTGATACTGAAGAGAAACATAGGCTTAGGGTGCTGAGGATGATATTTGGGCCTAAGAGGGATGAGGTAACATGGGAATGGAGAAGGCTACATAATGGGGAACTTAACGATCTGTACTCACCCAATATTATTTAGGTTATCAAGAAATGAGATGGGTGGGACACATACGGGGTGAGATAAGACGTGCATACAACATTTTGGTGGGGAGATCTGAGGCCTGAGCATAGATGGAAGGGCAATATTAACATGGATCTTCAAGAAGTGGGATGGGGAGACATGCACTGGATTGATTTGGCTTGGAATAGGGACAAGTGGCAGGTGCTTGTGAATGCAATAATGAATCTTTGGGTACCATAAAATATTGGGAATTTGACTAGCTGAGGGCCTGTTGTTTTCATAAGAAGGATTCTGCATCGTGGAGGTAGTTACATATTCACTATTCATTTTTATTTTTCATTACTAGGGGTGTGTGGTTTTATTCTGAATGAGATAAGCATGTAGCATATATGGGAGAGAGGAAAGGAGTATGCAGGATTTTGTTGGGGAAATGAGGGAAAGAGATCACTTGGAAGACCAAGATGTAGATGGGAGAATAATATTAAACTGGATCTTCAGGAAGTGGAATGTAGGGGAATGGACTGGATTGAGCTGGTTCTGGACAGGGACAGGTGCCGGGCACTTGTGATTGCAGTATTGAACCTTCGGATTCTCTAATACGCGAAGAATTTGAGTAGCTGAAGTTTCTCAAGGACTCTGCTCTATGGAGTGAGTGTATTTTCATTCTGCCATATACAGTATCCTTCTCTATAAGGAAAATTAGTAATTTGTTTACATGCAATATTCAGTTACAATGTTACCGGATAGAATCTGTATTAAAGAGATATATATATATATATGTGTGTGTGTGTGCTATAAAATTTTAACTGAATATTCCATTATTATCAATTATTTTACTTATGTGTTTGCCGGTGCATGTGATCGAAGACACAAATTTCCTTTGACATATGATCCATGCTCGGACGACAGTGGCATATGTTACATACCATTGATCTACTCTGATTCAAGCCATTGATCATAGATCCGAGTTCCATCGATCAGCGTTGTTTTATACGTACAGCTCGTGGTATATGTTCAGGGAAGATATACCCCTTGGCGTACAGTATTGCATGGATTGTGATACGCTGTGCCCAGTGGATGTTTCAGCGAACATTCAAAATATCACGGAGGGTGTAATCCGTGACAGGATAGTCGGGTGAATTCAGATATCCAGCAACAAGTACGGTTGCGAGTGCTGGTTGGTGGTAATTTTACGAGACGATTAGAACAAACCCACTGACCATTGCATGTTTTGAGATTAGCCATTACAAAAAAAAATAAGTGTGACAGCACTGTTGTGTATATATACCTTTTCGTTTTCGAGTAGTGAATTATTGGTAGGTTTAATTGTATATTCTGTTTTTTCATGGCAGCAAATATTGACTGGGCAGGCTCTGCTGCAGAGCAAGAAGTTCTAATCACCAAGGTGAGCGATGTCACAGTGTGCAGCATGGTACTGTGTTTTGATCTAGTTTCTAAGTGTAGGGCCATTTTATAGCATCGTTAAAGCGAGTGGAAATGCATATAATGTCGCAGCATGCTTTTAAATATTTCAGACCACAATTGAGTCGCTACTGCACAACACTTCATACATATCCTGAAAGTTTTTTTTTTTTTTTTGTGATACCAGGTAGACAAAATCAATCTGACAACAAATGACCACCCTATCCTTAACGGAAGTCCGAAGGCTGAAGTGGGTGCTGGAGATGTACCAGAAGATAAAACCACAGATGAAGCCCCGGTTTCTCCCGCAGAAAGATCGCTTCTGCAGAAGATTATCCGCAGGGGATTGGTAGAAAACAAAAATGATATTGAAGTCCAACGGAGGGATCCATCATCACCGCTCTTTTCTATAAAATCGTTTGAAGCGTTGCATTTGTAAGTTAATTTACCCATTTGCTGTTATGTTTCTGTATAATTCAAGTCTTGTGGGATATGGTGCTGTGTTATAGGGTGCTGCTTCCCTGTGTTTCAAAGGAATGTTGTTAAACAACCATTAACACAGTTGCACATTCCAGAAGACCTGAATCCTCCACAGAAGTTGTGTTAATGCAAATGTTGGGTATATTAATAAAACCATTAAGAAGTAGGAACCCCTAAATATATATTTTGGTCTGCAAATTGTAACTGACTAAATCGGCAATGTAAAGACACATATGTATTTTATCCCCCAACTAAGTTTTAGATTTTTTGTGATAAAGACAGTTAGATAACTCACGAAAATGTGAAGTCACAAATTATCTTATTGCTTCCAGTCCATCATGTCATATGGTATAGTCCTCTGGGGAAATTCAGCATGCAACAAAAAAGTATTTTACATTTGAAGTAAAATTATTGTAATGCCAAAACAAAAGTTCCTCGTGAGGAATTATATGGGAAGTGTAATGTGCTGCCACTTGCCCCTGAATTCGTTGTGTTGCTATTATCATTAATTGTGGACAACTTTGAACAGTTTTACACAGCCTTACAAGACAAACGCAAGGCATGGGATTATCCTACATGTCCCAAGGAGTAATATCATTATCAAAAAGTGGCACATATGGATGAATAAATTATTCAGTACTTTTACCAAATATTAAGAGTATAATTTATTATAAAAATCTTTCAGCCAGCATTTAATTATCTTACTCCATCTCCTTTGTACAAGAATTAGTCTCAGATGAAGGTTATGAATTGTCTTGAAAACATGCCAAAGATGGTGGTAATTTTTCCATGAGAAATTGTCCTTTTGTTGTAACACGAGATAGTTACTATACTATTATTATATTTCAGACAAGTTATCTTACACTGTAATAGATAGTTATTATGCATTTATCTTTATATAGCAAACAAGTGTTCATGTCATGACATGTTTTACATACTCTATTTAATCCTGTGAAGGCCATGTGGAATTAAATAAATTCTGTTCTATTAAAAAGAAACAAATTCTGGTCGAAACGTGTACAGAACCAGGAATTTCAGCAAATATTTGTGAAATGGAAATTGTTGATTTTCTTTTCAGCTGCACTAACTGTATGTTGTAAAATATTTTTTTTAGACAGCCTCAGCTTTTGAAAGGTGTCTATGCAATGGGTTTCAATGCACCATCCAAGATACAGGAAACAGCACTGCCAACGCTCCTGGCTGACCCGTAAGTTTATGCTCATTGAGGAGAAATAGCAGTTTAGTGTGTGAAAAATGGCAGTTCCTCTCTGGTTTGTGATATCAGTGTGATGACAAATGTGTGTGTCAATGTTAATTGTATTAAGTTGCAGTAGCAGTATGTTTTTTTGGTCTAAATGTAAATGTGGGGGCCTTAACAGTGGACGTTTATATGGACAGTGGAGATGCATGTACATTGCATGATTTGAGGTTTTCAAAGTGATGTAGAGGAAGATTCAGATCTTCTGTGATACAGAACTGTATCAATTTGTACATAGTTGCTTTGTTTTGGAGGTACTTGCTACATCCATCTTTAGAGTAGTCCAAGGATACAAAGGTGCGTGGAAGAAATGGTTACATTATATAGGGAAAGTACAGGTTAGGTGATGGGCATAGTGAGCTAATAGGAATAGTGTTGCTGTGCAGTAGTGATGGCTTGCCACACCAATTTGCCCATCCTGTCGTACTGTTTTCTAGTGGCCACTTGCTAAGAGTATATAGTGACATCTGGGCTTATTCATATTTTTCCAAGTTTATTTAGCCTACCATCTGTTATTATGTTCACAGTTTTCTTCATGCACTTCCAGATTTGTTAAAGTTTGTGCAAATTTATTTAGCTGACTATATTTCTTTCTCTTACAATGGATAGAAGGGTCATTGGTGCAGGTCCTGTTATTTTATAAATGGCAGATCCAAGAACTGTAACATCCCAAATTTGTTCTACTAAATAACAACAAATGAAGGATCCCCTAATGTCAGCACAACAATACCAGAGAATGTAAATGTGTGCATGGTATATGCAGAGGAATTATGTCACTGATTTTCAACTAGCAGAATGGGATATCTGAAGAATGAGAGTTGACGTATAGTTGTATGTTTGAGAGACTTGCTATATAGCCAGCAGTTCATGTGAAGTTTCCTGTACAGCCATTTGCGTGTGAGACTTGCTGTTTAGCTGTTTGCTTGGGTCTTAATTTGATACATGCAGTTGCTTTTTTGTTGCAGGCCACAGAATATGATAGCCCAGTCCCAGTCAGGTACAGGGAAAACAGCAGCATTTGTTTTGGCCATGCTGAGCAGAGTTGACACTGGGAAAGATTATCCACAGGTGAGGTGAATTGGGCATATGCAGGGGTGAATATCACAGCTGTTTTGTATTTACATTATACACTTTTGCAAGTGATTTGAAGTCACTGACATTTCCCATCTACAGGGTAACAATTCTGTGTGCTGCCAATCGAACCTGGTTTACTCAAAATATTCATCTTGTAGATAAAAGATCACATACAGTAGAAATGTCAGATGTAAAAGAACAAATGAACTTGCAGCTAACTCATTGTGTCAGCATGAGGTTGTTAGGTTGACATCTTTTTGTCAATGAATGTGGGATGCCAGGCCTATACATGACATTCTTCATCTCAAGCACATATGGCAGGATGTGAAGGAGGACTGTTTTCAGGTGCTGTGTTTATCTCCAACATATGAATTGGCAATCCAAACTGGTGAGGTGGCTGCAAAGATGGCACAGTTCTGCCCAGATATTAAAATACGTTTTGCAGTGCGAGGCGAAGAGAGTAAGTGAATTACTTCAGCATTATCACACTGTTTTATTTTTGCAGAATTTAGAATTTATGTTTCTTCTGTTCCAAGAAATCTACCAGTTGATTGTTCCAAGTCCAAATTGTGCTTGTACTTTTTTAGTGGTTTAATGGAACTTTCTAGGAGGTTTGTTGTACTGATGGTGCCACCTGTAATAATGGAATATCTGGCCAGACATGTGACTTGGTATTTGTGGTGCTGTTTGCCAACAGTTTTATGGTATGTGATGCTCTAATCAGACAGAAAAGTCCCCTGACAGTGTAATACAAGGATAGTATTGTATCTGACATCATGCACCACTTTTCAATCGGGCCATTTTGCATGATTGTAAGCAGTCCAGTTTACTGTGAGTCAGGGTCCGCATGTTTTTGTTCAGCATATTGCAGTTAATATTACATTATTATTCACCATATGTAATGAAGGTGCAGGAAATGTTTTCTTCAGCTAATGTACAGTTCACATCTAATGAACATTTTGTTGAGGATACAGGTCTTTGGGAGTTTGTGATGCTGTGTCATTGGTTCAGACAGTTCAAGAATAATTATTCTTGGACTTCTTGACCCTTGCAGATGAAGGCACTGTGTTCCCTTAAAACATAGGAACCAGGTATTGAACAACACAGTATTACATTGCAAAAGACCTGAATTTTCAACAACACCAGTTTGAAAACCTCAGATCTCAGAAACATATTGTTCACTGCACATTGAAGTTATGCTTGTGAAATTGAAGACCCTACGTCTTGATTACTTTCTCTCAGATCATCGTCATTGTGAGGATTACTACCGTACAACTTATAATTTATTATGCCCCATAAGTAAAAAGTCTTTGGGTTCAGATCTGGCAAACAGAGGGGCCATTATCCCCTGCTTATTATTCTGTCACCAAAACCAGTCCTTAAACAATGCAGAGAATTGTGTGAGTTTTTGCCCGGTCTTCCAGAAGAAAAGGTTTTCTCTTGTAATCGGACTGCTATCCATAAAGTGTGTAGGTAACTCACAAAGAACTGACAGCCCCTAATGAGCTGGCAAATGAGTGGGTTTTTATAATTTTAGTTAGCAGTCAGGAAGTGACTAGCAAGAGTTGTCAGGTGAAATAATGTCCCTGCTGTTTAACAACCGGTTGTGATAAGGAGATGTGTACAGAATAGTGTGTTTACAGAGGAAGGCATGAAGGGACAGTGTGGAGGAGAATGTGAATTTGGAGACTGAAAGGAGTCTGAAAGATTATTGATCTGTGGGTATGACCTGTATGAACTGAGAACAGAATGGAGTGATGCACTGAAGGTGTGTAAGAACAGACATTCAGAGGGACAACAGTGGCAGTGGCACATGAGTAAATGTAAAGATTAATGGGAGAGGATGGTACAGAAAGACAAGATTGAAGTAGATATAAATTTGAACAGCCAGTAAATATGGCAAACCCTTGGCTATCTGACCTAATGGGTAGGAAGGTTGAAGAAGCCGGTACGTTGACTGTTCAAGGTTTGCTTCCTGGCATACAGATGCAAACTTAGGAAGCCAATTAACCTGATCTGTTTAATGTTTTAGCACAGAAACAACACATATAGTATAATTGTGATATAGAATAAAGTAAATCCTAAGGGCCTAACTGCCCCTAGGCTAGCCTAGGAATTGCTGCTTTGTAAATGTAGTTCTATAGGTTATATCATTGGCCTGCCACAAAAATACAGCATAGTATTATTTAGTTTATTATCCAGACCAACAAATGCACAACATATATTTATTAATAATATTTTATATATTGTAAGCTATCCTGCATGTTTCAATGAATCAGCATCATCTTCAGGGAGTCTTAACCCTGTACTTTGCTAAGTTACAAAATTATTGAAATTACAACTCAATAAAATTAGTAGATTAAAATGTTCATGTGATCATTGTTGAATGATAATATATAATCTGTAAAACGTTAATAATTACAACATGGGGAATTTGTTTGCTTGGTGGCTGCATATAAAATCTGGACAGTCTTATGGGTGTAATCCCTATAGTGTGTTAGCTGATGCTAAATTCAAGATGGCTTTTTTTTAATTTGGTGGTAAGATCTGGTTGATTAATGTGGTATCAATTGATCTAAAATTGGGTGACTGAGGACTCACTGCAGTAAGGCTAGAAATATGAAAAATATTATGTGCAAATTATGTGTAAGGTATAAGTGATGTATTGTTGGAAGTAGTAAATTGGTGTAGGTTGCTGGTTTATAGGACCAGAGAGTTAAACTACAACGTCCAAAAATGCAAATAATAAAGCTTTTATTTACTTGTGTATTTGTTTGATGCTTGAATCTACATTAACTCATTTCATTGTTGCATTATTGAAACTGTGCCGTATGGTGCGGTCATGGGATCTCATGATGTTGATGAACCTGTCTGTTGCAGTATTAGTTTTTTTCTTGGTCAACTGAATATCAGCAGCTCAGAGGAGACCCTGTACCGTGTACTTCATTATTTCAGTTGGTATAAGTTCTTGGTTGTCACAGGTTTAAAGTGTGCCAGTTAGTGAATTCATTATCCCCACCCCAGTATACATATGGTTTGGCTGTGTGTGCTGGGAAGACTGGTCCCTGTGATGGGTTCCCTCTGCCACATACCATAATCACATACTTGGGAGTAAATAGTCCTGTATGTTTTTGTACATCAGAAATTGATTTCTGCATCTCTTTTATGCGGGCAGAGTGTAGGATGGTCAAATGGCAACAACAAGGAGCATTGTTTTCACTCTTGTAGTTCCTCGAGGGACAAAACTGAAGGAACACATCATCATTGGGACACCAGGCAAAGTGGTGGACTGGGGTGTGAAGTATCGGTTTTTCGATCTGGGAAAGATAAGTGTATTTGTACTTGATGAAGCAGATGTCATGATTGCCATGCAGGGACATCAAGATCAGAGTTTCCGTATTCACAAGTGAGTAACAGTGTTTAGAACAGAGTCTTCATTTAAGATTTATTTAGGGGATAGATTTCTGATTGTTAAATGGATGAAACAGTAACTGACAGTAGCCTCTCTGAGACAGAGGGAATTGACATCGAGCACTGCATGAAATAAAGAAAACTATAAGTCTGTAAGCTGTAAATAGGTGTTTCACTGTACTTGCATAGAGACCATGTCCAAAGCTGGATCTTGGTGTAATAGGTTGTGAAATTGTGAATTAATGGAACTGACTCAAGACTGTGCTGCCCCCTCACATCCTTGCAAACCTACCTAAAATCAGAATCATCCAGGGTAGCTGTGAAAATTGGTCATGGGTGGGAGTAAATCATGCATTTCTGTACGATTTACTCCCACACTTGATAAGTCCTTAGCCCGACAAGGAAGGAAAGAAGCTACAGTGACCAAACTTGGGATTTATTCAACATACTCCCCACAAAGCTCAATACACTTCTTAGCCGGATGCTCTAACTTTCGCAAGCCACTAAAAAGAAATTCAGAAGGTTGTCCGTCCAACAAGGTCTCCGCGGCAGAAATGACCTCCGCATCGGATGAAAAATGGCGACCTTTCGATTGTTTTTTCAGGCCAGGGAACAGGTGATAGTCTGATGGGGCCAGATCAGGAGAATAGGGTGGGTGATCCAGACATTCTAAGTCCAGGTAGGCCAGTTTCTTCTGGGTTGCAAATGCCCGGTGAGTCGGGGCATTGTCATGCAAGAACAAGACACCCTTGCTGACCTTCCCGTAGCGTTTCTCCTTCAAAAGTCCTTCAGTTTGCACCAGCAGAGATGAGTAATACTTCGCATTGATAGTTTGGCCCTTTGGAAGATAATCACTGAGGAGGATGCCGTCTTGATCCCAAAAAATCGAGGCGAGAAATTTACCAGAGGATTTTTGCACTCACAGTTTTTTGGGGTGGGGTGAACCGCTATGCCACCACTCGATTGATTGGTGCTTTGTCTCGGGGTCATAGTGATATAACGAGATTTCATCCATGGTCACCAATCGCGACAGGAAATCATTTGATTGCGCCGAAAAAATTCCAAATGTTGCTCAGACAACTAGCACCGTTTATGTTTTTGGTCCGCATTCAGGCATTTTGGGACCCACTTTGCGGAGAGCTTTCGCATGTTCAAATCTCCATGAATGATGGATCTGTGCCGCTCACGTGAGATGCCGTGTTGCTCAGTTATTGATTTAGCCGAAATCTGGTGGCCTTCCAAGATTAGCTTGTGAATTTGATCAATAATCTCTGGGGTGGTCACTTTTTTGGGTCATCCAGGACGAGATGCATCACAGGTGGAAAAATCATCACATTTAAACTGGGCCACCCAGTTTTTGACGGTGGCATATGATGGTGCATGTTCCCCTAATGTTTCTATCAGAATGGCGTGAATTTCCTTCTGTGCTTTGCCTTGCAGGAAAAATAGTTGATGGGAGAACAACTCAGCTTGATAGCACAACATGTCGATATTGTTTTGGCCCATGCCCAAGTCATCATCCTGTACGTCAGTATTAGCTAGTAATTGGTGGTAAAGAGTAACATTCATACAGTGCTTTGGTGTTGACAGGTTGTTACCGCGGACTTGTCAGATGATGTTCTTCTCAGCAACATATGAAGAGGATGTTATGGAATTTGCAGAGGGTATTGTATCAGACCCTGTGATCATTCGACTGAGGCGGGAGGAGGAGAGTCTGCATAACATAAAGCAGTATTATGTGATGTGCCGCAACCTGGATGAAAAGTACACAGTCATTTCTAACATCTATGGTGTTGTTACTATTGGCCAGGCCATGATCTTCTGTCATGTGAGTTGTTTAATTGCTGCGAGACTATTGTCTTATCAGAGGGGGAAGTTAGGTAGGTGCTGCAAGTGTATACAGGAAATTCTTTTTATTTTGGGACTTCACACCATAGAGCAGATAATGCTGTTGCTACATGGTGGCTGATGCTGCCCAGAGTCAGTCCCGCCTAGTCCTAGTTAAAGAAGCACTACGGATCCTCACACATATGAAAAAATGGTGTGTTTATTTTTACTGTCTTGTAAACATGCCTATATAATTGTGCTTATCTGATAGTAAAAATAAACTTGTTTGACAAAAACGTGATGGGATGATGTCACCTAGGAAAATATGGTCTTGGCTTATGTAGGCATGACAGCTTTATAGTAAAAATAAACTTGTTTGACAAAAACGTGATGGGATGATGTCACCTAGGAAAATATGGTCTTGGCTTATGTAGGCATGACAGCTTTTGCTGTCACCATGTTTTGGCACTGTTATCTCAGCACCTGGGAAGGTCACTGAGTTATTTCTTATTACCTATAGATCTCGGATGGTGTCATCATGCTTGTAAAATCTGTTCGCTGTAACAAAGGGTCTTCATCTGTAACACTTGTGCAAAACATCGTACGTTGAAATATTGTCACTTGAAGTTCATTAAACAATTGCCATTTTAAAGAACAGTGTGCAGAACAGTGGAAAAACTTCAAATTACAGAATTAATGCTGGGCAGAAAGAAAATACAAAAACTCTGTTTTTGTCACTTGAGGCATGGTGTGATCTGCTTGTTGCTTGTGTACATGCAGACACGCAGGACAGCATCGTGGCTGGCGGAGAAGATGTCGCGTGATGGCCATGCTGTGGCACTGCTATCTGGAGACCTGAATGTAGACCAGAGGATAGCTGTGCTGGACCGCTTCCGAGATGGCAAGGAAAAGGTGCTGATTACAACCAATGTTTTAGCCAGAGGTGAGCCAGTAGACTGAGGTATATGCAGAAGAGTTCAGTAAATTGAACCATATCATATTATGAGAATCAGTGTGAAGTTAAAATTTTTCAGCTTTCAGTGGTTGGTGAGCTCTCCTTTTTTTCATGTTCATGATATCCTGACTTTCTTTCATGACTGTGTTAACTTTGTTTTACCCAGTGTTTGGAAAAGACTCTTTTTTTTTTTCTCTCTCTCTTTTTTTTTTTTTCTTTTCTTTTTTGTGGCTGAGTTTTACCACGTTGTGTGTTGCCAGTACTCAGTCATGTTTTTAAACAGGTTTCTGTGATATTGTTAACTTAAATGTTGTTACACATGTATAATGGAAGAATGTAACGTGCCTGCACAGTTCACTCCAGGGACATTGTTGTATCTTTACAAACTGGTGCTCGTACAGTTGCTGTGGCTTCAGCAGTTTCATTTACAGCCCTGCTGTCATGTTGGGTGGGACTTGTGCCTTTAGCAAACCCTTTCAAAATGACTTGTCATTCTGTGCTGGTAAGCACTAATGTGTTTACAAATTTGGCATTAGCTGTTTCCAGGAACATGTACTTTATATCACGGCACTGAAACAGAAGAATTTTTTAGAGTAACTGCTATGTAACATTTGACAAGCAATTTTGATCCATTTAGTGTATGGGCTAATAATAATCCACCACCACCCCACTGGGAACTTTTCCAAACCAGGTTTTTTTTTTTTTTTTTTTTTTTTTTTTTTTTTTTTTGACCTTTCTTTT
>Ga0123355_10010543_pt1 | contig 14181 bp, 11 predicted proteins | sample TergutEmb28metaG_3_FD_89872 | JGI IMG/M metagenome (GOLD analysis project Ga0123355, IMG submission 89872) | Embiratermes neotenicus P1 segment gut microbial communities from Petit-Saut dam, French Guiana - Emb289 P1 | ecosystem: Host-associated > Arthropoda: Insects > Digestive system > Gut ... | reverse complement strand
CGCGCAGATGGATTGGGAGCCGCCGGTCTCATTTGGGGACGTCATTTGCACTTCAGCGTCAACAACGGCAAGGATGGACTGGGAGTCGGACCGGTGAACGGACAATGGGCGAACACCATAAACACGCCCACACACGATGATTTGCTGTGGTTGCCGTCAGATTTTGAAATTCGCTCGATGGGGCATGGCAAAGACCTAGCCACATTCCAAACATTCATCACCGATCCGAACAATCCGTCCAGCGAACTGCGGTGGAATTGGAACACTACACAAGCGAACGACTGGCGCACCGATCTGACAGGCGGCCGCAGCGGGTTGTGGGAGCTGAACGGCTTTGACCGCGGATTCCGTACAGGCGAGCGCGGCGACAATATTCCTTGGCCGAATGCGCTCAATTGGCTTAGAACTATGGATGTTCTCGCTCTGGGCAGCGCAAATACCGTCTGCCACGCAGGCAACCGCTACACCAATGGCGTGAATCAGCTCGCCGGACTACGCCCGGGGATTCATTTGTGTGTGAATAGTCTGATTGGGAGATAAAATAACAGCCCCCTCTTCGATTGAAGAGGGGTGCTTTATATTGCATAAATTTCTACTTCCCCATTGACAAAATCGGAACAATGTGGTAAACTGTGAATATCATATACATAAGGAGTTCCAAAAATGAAAAAAGTCATAAATAAAAAATTCTCACAAAAAGTTTTAACCATTATACTTATACTTAGCACGCTATTCATGATGTCTGCAGCATTCATCGATAGCACTGTATGCTATGCTTGGATGGACAAAATTGAAGCTGATTTATGGGAAGTGATGGAGCAAAGTTCGCGTAGCGATTTAATTCCCGTCTATATTTTCATGAGAATGGTCGAAGATGAGGCAATAGACAGTATCATGTTATCCGAACGAGGACTTGATTCTGCAGTTTTTGCTGATTACGAAAGATTTCATAGCGAAATTGTGCCAATGATTACTAGAAAAGTTGAGTGGCAATTCGGATATGAAACGGCGCATCACAGAGAATCATTCGATGCTACAAGCGATCAAATGTCTACTTCAACAAATGATGCTAATGGTGCATCAAGTGAGTTTGAAAGAGTTGGAGACAGCCGTTCACTAGTTGAGCGAGCGATAGTAAATGCGATTGATGAATACACCATGGCAAGACGTGAAATCGTAGTCAGAGAGCATTCTGCGTTGAATGAGGCATTTATCCGCAGACACGTTGGAAGAGACCGAGAAATTTTACACAAAAGCCAATCTACATCAACGATAATTGTAGAGGCAACCGCTGCTGAAATCAGAGCATACGCAAGGCTAAATAATGTAGAGGTTATATCGCTTTTTGTTAACTCGGCTCCAATTGAAGAAATGAACCTAGCGCCATCACAAATAGGCGCAGGAAGAGGAGCAGGGCAAACAAAGAGCAGCGCATTTAATGCAGGTGCAGGTTTGTTTGGAGATGGTGTCAGAATTGGCGTGATAGAAATAGGCATATTCGACCGCAATTCGCCGCAATTGAGTAACATACCAACTAATAGATTGCTTGTTCATGATGCTGCTGGACCAAATGGTGGTCGAGTAAACGCTTCTGTATCTGAACATGCTACCGTTGTAACCGCCGCTATTGTCGGACAACGTCTTGTTGTTGGAGGATGGGTGCATGAAGGGATAGTTCCCAATGCTACTGTTGTTTTGACGCCTTTAGGGTCGATCGATACAATTGCTCACCTATATAGAGCAATTCATGAATTAGCTATAAATCAAAATGTATCTATTATAAACTTATCTCTTGGATGGGAACAAAACACTATTGCGTACACACCTATTGACCGGGAAGTTGACCGTTTAATAAGCTCTTTAAGTATAACACTAGTGAAATCTGCGGGCAATCAGGGTAATGGCAATGGTAATGTTACTAGTCCGGGCAAAGCATTGAATGCTATTACAGTGGGAAATGCTAATACCATTCAAGCTAACGGCACGATGGCTAATACAATTCCTTACAATTTGAATTCAAGTTCGTCGTTCCAAGTCCCAGCATTCATTCCAAATAAACCTGATATTGTTGCGCCTGGAACTAACATAAGGATAGTCAGAACAACATCTGGAAATGGAACTTTTTATGGTGGAAATAGTGGGGTAAGTGGTACTAGTATGGCTGCTCCAATAACTGCTGGCGTAGCCGCTCAAGTTATACAAGCAAATCCTATTTTAAGAAATCAGCCTTGGGCTGTTAAGTCAATACTGGTAGTGTCTGCACGCCCAGAACGAATAACTACAGCTAATAATGCTATAGTTACTGGTTCAAATAATCACTTGCGCCAAAGAAGTGGGGCTGGATTCTTGGATGCGGCTAATGCGGTTAATATTGCGGTAGCCCGTAGGCATGGAAGTTATACTTTGGCTAGAAATGCAACGCAAGCTTCTTCGGGGAGCATTCATTTTACGGCGGGACAACGAATTCGAATAGCTATGACATTTGAAAGACCTGACGGCATACCTGTAGGAAATTCATTTGTTCAATCGGATGTTTTGACTCTAGCAATTTGGTGTCTAAGCACGGGAAATATAATCGTCTCCGAAACAAATACAGTTCAAAATGTGAAAATACTTGAGTTTCTTGTGCCAAGAACTGGGTCATATGCTGTTTTGGTTACTGCCCATCGTTTCAGCGGAGTTCTTATCCCCATTAGATATAGCCATGCTTGGAGGGTAATATGACATGAAAAGAATTGTATTGATATGTTCTATGCTAATATCGCTATTAACACTGATTGCGTGTGATATGGCTTTGAGTAGTTATACGACACAATGCAACGAAGTAACTGCACCACCCAGTGAAAATGGGTCGAGTGGCTTCCCGAATATTTGCCCAGAGCTTGCATTAGAGATAGGAAAAGCATATTGGATATTTATTGGCGGTGATGTTGAGACCAATCGACCTGAACCCATAAGGATTAAACATTATTTCGGAAATGTCGCCGGCATGGAAATTGTGTTTATGGATGGAGGAGGCGGATTTGGAGACATATTGCGCTGGGTTGATGTGGGCGGTTATGTTTTCGAATTTGTAAGTACTCAAGAGTTATACGCATTCAAATGCGGTAATTTCTACACGATTTTGCAAGCATACGCAAAAGGGCTTATGACTCGCGCAGATATAAGTGTGATATGGCATTTGATACATGGTGAATCAAATCAAGGTAGAAACGCATGAAAAAAACAATTCTAATATCATGTATCTTGATAATATCGCTTCTGTTTATTGCTTGTGGCGACATTATAACGCAAAATACACCTTATGTCCATGAGTGCCGAGTTTTTCAATGGGAAAGCTACTGGTTGCCAAGTCCCCGCGATTGTCCAAATATTGATCCCGAACTTGCTGTTCGTATAAGGATGGCATATTGGGAATTTACAGGCGGTGATGTTGATGCTTTTCCTATATGGGTGGCAAATGAATATTGGACAACAGATGTAGTATATGTTGCTCAATATTATGGTAATTTTAGTGGCATGGAGATAGTATGGATAGAATCGAGAGGGGGATTTCAGGACGTAATGCGCTGGGTTGATATTGCGGGCTATATTTTTGAATTTGGAAGCAGTCAAGAATTATATGCGTTCAAGTGTGGTAATTTTTACACCATATTGCAAGCATACGAAAAAGGACTTATGATTCGCGCGGATATCGGTGTGATATGGCATTTGCGGCACGGTGAATAGAGAAAAAAAGCAACATCGTTGCCTCTTTGAAAACACACCCCTCTTCGGTTGAAGAGGGGTGCTTATTTCTATTCTCCCAAATACACTCGTGTTACGCGCGACGGGATGCCGCACAACAGCTCGTGCGGGATGGTGCCTGCCATCTTTGCCATATCGGAGACGTATATGGTCATGCCGTTGTCACGACCGAAGAATGTGGCAATGTCGCCTTCTTTGACCGACGGGATATCGGTCACGTCCACCATGCACATGTCCATGCAGATTCGCCCGACAATGGGCACTCGTCGTCCGTTGATAATCACCCAACCGACGTTGCTCATCCCTCTCGGCACTCCGTCGGCATATCCTGCTGCCAAAGTTGCAACCATTGTGGTGCGGTTGGATATCCACGACTGTCCATATCCGACGCTTGTCCCCGGCGGAATTGACTTGACCGATGCAATACGAGTCCGCAGTGCGGAAGCCTGCTTGAATTTTGCCGAATCGGGAATAACCTCTCCCGAGTGCAATCCGTACAGCAGCAGCCCTGTTCTCACCATGGGGAATTGCGCCTCCAGTGACAGCGCTCCGGCACTATTATGCAGGTGAGAAGTTAGTCCCTGCATCTCCATTTGCTTGACGAAGTCGGAGAATCGTGCCTGCTGCTTTTGCGCAAAGGACAAGTCCTCTTCATCCGCCGAGGCTAAGTGCGAGAATACGCCCTCTACGTTCAAACCGGGCATCTTCATTGCTGTTTTTGCTTGCTCGCAGCCTTTCGAATCGCTCAGAAAGCCCAATCGGCTCATGCCTGTGTCAACTGCGAGGTGTACTCGTGCGGTTTTTCCTGCTTTTTCTGCCGCTCGTGACAGCGCATATGCCGTTTCAAGCGAGTAAACTGCCGTGATAATTCGCTCGTCGAGTGCGCGTTCTATCACGCTTGGCGGTATGTATCCCATGACCAAGATGTCTTGCTCCACTCCGCCGTCTTGAAGCTCAACTGCCTCGTCCAAAGATGCCACAGCAAAGCAATCGACATTATTCGACAAAGCTTTTGCCACTCTGAGTGCGCCGTGGCAGTATGCATCCGCCTTGACTACCGCCATGATTTTCGTACCCTCGGGCAGCATTTCCCGCATCGAAGCACAATTCGCGCGCATGGCGGCAACATCCACCTCCAGCCATGTGCGCAACATTGCACTTTGTGTAAAATCTATCATTTTATTATCTCCTGTTCGATTGAAAAAGCTGTTCTACTCCGCGTTGCTCCAATTATGAAAAACTTCAGTCACGTCGTCGTTGTCCTCAAGGTGCGACAGCAGCAACTTCATCAGCCGCACGTCTTCGGGCGTGTCCAACGTCACCCACATACTTGGTTCTTTGTCCGCTTCGCAGGACAGCACTTCGAACCCTGCCTCGGTCAACACTTCGCTCACAGCGAACACGTCGCTTGGCGCAGTTTTTACGACGAACACGTCGTCTAATACCTCGAAATCTTCCGCTCCCGCACCAAGTGCCGCTTCCATCACCGCTTCTTCGGTCGCCGTATTGCTCCGCTTGACTACCACGGTTCCGCAATCGGTGAACAGATACTCCACACAACCCGTCGTGCCCAAATTTCCGCCGTATTTGTCGAAATACAGGCGCATTTCCGAAGCGATTCGGTTGCGATTGTCCGTGGCAGCATTGACGATGACGGCAACTCCGCGCGTACCGTAGCCCTCGTAGCGGACTTCCTCGTAAACCGCGCCGTCGCCACCGGCAGCCTTGGTAATGAGGCGATTGACGTTGTCGTTAGGCATGTTATTGGCACGAGCTTTGGCGATACACGCTGCTAGACGACTGTTAGTCATCGGATCCGCTCCGCCAGCTTTAACCGCCACCGAGATTTCTTTGGCGATTTTGGTGAAAATCTTGCCCCGCTGCGCGTCGGTCTTCTCTTTTTTATGCTTAATGTTGTTCCACTTACTGTGTCCTGCCATGGGTAACCTCTGTTTGCTATATCCGCTCAGGGCATTCCATGCAAATCAAGCTCAATCCGCGCTCAAGGACAGCTTTGACCGCACGAGTGACCTCGACACGTAGCGATTTTGTTGCTTCGTCGGGTGCTGCCAGAATGGGGCAGTGGTGATAAAATTTGTTGAACGCTCCCGCTAAGTCATACACGTAGCGTGTGATGACTGCCGGTTGATAATCGCGCATGGCGGCGGCGATTTTTTCAGGGAATTGCGCAAGTAGCATGACTACGTCACGCTCTTCCGAGCATAGCTCCACTCCGTTCCAGTCTTCCAAATCGCCGTCCACCTTGGACAGCACGCTGCAGCAGCGCGCATATGTGTACTGCACATATGGACCTGTATTGCCGTCGAAACTCAGTGCATCTTCTATGGAGAAGTCCGCATCTTTTTCGCGATTTGAAGAGAGATAATTGTACACGACCGCGCCCACGCCGATGCTTTGCGCCGTTTTCATGCAGACTTCTTCATCAGGACGCTTTTCGGCGATAATTCCTGCCGCCTTCGTGATGGCAGCATCAAACAAATCGCGCAGCAAAATTACATTTCCCGTACGCGTAGCCAGTTTGGCTCCGCCAAATGACAGCGTTCCGTGCGCAATATGAATCAACTTGTCCGCCCACTCGTAGCCCATCTTACCAAGTACAGTGAAAAATTGCTTAAAATGTAGGCTCTGTCCGTTGGACGTGACATATATGCAGCGAGAAAAATCATAAGTTTCCATACGATAAACAGCAGCAGCAATATCGCGTGCGGCATAAATCGTAGAGCCATTCGACTTGAGTATCAAACATGGCGGCATTTTTTCGTCTTCAAGTGATACTACGCTTGCACCGTCGTCAATGGATAAAATGCCTTTTTCGCGCATGATTTCGACTTGCGGCGCAACTTTACCAAAGAAAAAACTTTCACCCAATGTCACATCAAAATCAATACCAAGCAATGAATATATAGTTTGATATTCCGCCAAACTCACTTCATTGAACCATTTCAACAACTCCATACATTCAGCATCGCCTGCTTCTAGTTCAGCAAAAACTTCGCGTGCTTTGTCCTCAAGAGATGGGTCTGCTTCGGCTTCTTCGTGAAATTTTACATAGATTGCAACCAGTTCATCAATTCCGCCAGCTTCGATTTTATCTTTATCTCCCCACAAGCGATATGCAACAATTTGTTTGCCGAATTGCGTGCCCCAATCACCGAGGTGGTTGACGCCGACACATTTGTAGCCGGCAAACTCGAAGATTTTTTTCAAACTATGTCCGGTCAGCGTGGAGCAAAGATGTCCGATGTGGAACGGCTTTGCGATATTGGGCGAGGAATAGTCGATGACAATGGTTTCGCCAACTCCCGAGCTGTCTGAGCCGTAATTATCGCTGCCGACGACTGCACTCAATGTAGTTTTGGCTAGATATTGCGGGTCAATGCGAAAGTTGAGGTACCCTGCTGCTGTCGCGATATCAGATACGCCCTCGCAGACGAAGCTATCGGCGATAGATGCTGCCACTTTGTCTGGTGACATCTTCATCTCCTTAGCAAAGCGAAAACAGGGCAGCGCAATATCGCCCATCGAGTTGTCGGGCGGATACGTCAACATGGAGCAGATTTGCTCCGCATTAAGAGCAAGCGCGCCGTTCTGCGTTAAAGCGGCAGCGATGTTCATTTTTATCGTTTGTATCATAAGCAGTCCTCGGGTTCGATAATTTATCTACATATTATATCATATTTTGATCAAAAAAACACAGCAAACTTTCGAAAAAGTCCCCTGTGTTTGATAAATTACTTCTGCTTACTTCGAAACACTACCGCTGCGACCGAGCCAAACAGCAGCGCCGCCGTCACTCCCGCTGCCGTGGCGGTCATACCACCGGTTAGTGCGCCAATCAACCCATGCTCATCTACTGCAGTTTTTACTCCCTCGGCGAGAAGTCCACCATACCCCACGATTGGCACTCCGATGCCGCTGCCGGCAAAACGAGAAATCGGCTCGTATAGCCCTACTGCGAACAACACCACTCCACCCACTACGTAGATTACCAAAATTCTAGCCGGTGTGATTTTGGTTTTATCCACTAAAATCTGCGCAACTACACAAAACAGTCCACCGACTACAAATGCCCATACAAATTCCATTATTGTCCCCCTTCTATGCGTACCAAATGCGCAATCGCCGGAATGTCCTCGCCCTGATGAATACTCAGCGGACTCATCAAAGCTCCCGTCGCAATGAAGAGTATTTTTTTCAGTTCGCCTGCAATTACACGGGGTAACACCTCTGCTGCCAGCGTCGTAGCAGCGCATCCACAGCCGCTTCCGCCCGACGAAACGTCTTGTCGGTTTTTGTCGAATATCATCAATCCGCAGTCTTGGTGCTGCTTGCGGATGTCAATTCCACGCATGAGAAGCAATTCAATGAGTAGTGCGCTGCCCTCGGCTCCCAAGTCGCCCGTGAAGATTGCGCAGAACTCTTCCGGCTCGACGCATGACTCACGAAAATACGTCGCCAGCGTATCCGCAGCTGCAGGAGCCATTCCTGCTCCCATATTGTTGATGTCGCTCACTCCGCTATCTACGACAATTCCGGGCAGCACCTCGGTAATTTGCGCTACTCCCTCGCCTCCGAGCACGAATGCTCCTGCTCCGGTCACCGTGCGCTGTGAAGTCGGGGCACTGATGGCTCCGTATTCTAGCGGGAAACGGAATTGCCGTTGCGCCGAGCAAAAATGCGAAGAGCTAATGACACCGCATTGCTTGTATATTCCCGTCGATATCATCGTTGCCGCTAATACTAGCCCCTCGACACTTGTCGAGCATGCTCCGTATAAGCCAAAGTACGGAATCTGAAAGTTCACCATCGCATGCGACGAACTGGTACACTGGTTTATCAAATCCCCCGCAAAAACCGCATCAATTATCTCTGGTGAAAGATCTTTTTTCTTCAGTGCAGTCTCCAACGCCAACCGCTGCATCTCACTTTCGCTTTTTTCCCATGTTTTCTTGCCAAAACGCGAGGTGATATCCACCAAGTCGAACTTTCCGCGTAACGGACCCTCTGACTCCCATTTGCCAGCAATACTTGCCCATGAGGAGAATGGTACGGGATTTGGTAGTTTTATCAGTCTATTTCGCATGGCTACCTCCACAAAGTGACGATATAGTAAATCACGCCATACAGCACCGAAGCAAGTGTTCCGTACAAAATAACAGGACCTGCGATGGTGAATATCTTTGCTCCCATGCCGAAAATCCAGCCCTCGGTCTTGCTCTCAATTGCCGATGAAGTGATGGCATTGGCAAAGCCTGTGATGGGGACAAACGCTCCTGCCATACCTAGCTTCGCCAACTTCGAGTACAATCCCAACCCCGTCAAAATTGCAGCAATCAGCATCAGTACCAATGCAACCAAGGTTTTCGCTATCGCTTGTTCTGAGCCAAGATGCGTGAACAAGCGTACTAATGCTTGCCCAATTACGCAAATTGTCCCGCCTACAAGGAATGCTCGTATACAATTCACTCCCGTAGTCGATTTTTTTGCTCGTTCTTCAACATGTTTTTTATATGCAACTTTGTCCATTGTGCACCTCAACCTCTCTTTAATCGATTTTAATATTCACAAATCCTTAACAAAATATTCATGAAAAATTTTGCTCTGCCTATTGCAATTCGATCAGAAATGAGGTATAATATATGTATATAATGCAGCATAAAAATTCATCACCCAAAAGGAGAATCTAAAATGCTCAAACTAATTATCGGTCTAAAAGGCTCGGGAAAAACAAAAACTCTTATCGACATGGTCAATGAAAAAGTCGTTTCCACCGACGGCGCAGTGGTCTGCCTCGAAAAAGGTGAAAAGCTTCGTCATCAAATCAAATACCAAGCGCGTCTCATCAACATGGATGATTACACTTGTGGCGAGCAGCTGTACGGCTTTGTCACCGGAATCGTCGCCAGTAATCACGATGTAAAGGATATTTTCATCGACTCTGCTATCAAAATGTTCGACAAAAACATAGTTCCATTCACTCCGTTTGTGCTTAAACTCGCTGAATTTGGTGAGAAGAATGGCATCAACTTTACTATAACATCTTCAATCGACCCGCCCGATTTGCCGAGCGAGTTGAAGAAGTTTGTTTAATTCACATAACACAAACCCGCCCCTTATTACAGGGGCGGGTGGTTTGCTTTGTAGGGACGGCAACCTGCCGTCCGTGTTGTGTGATATACAGTTATCCTCTGTCTTTATACCTAAACATCAAGTAGCGTCATTGCAAAGACGGCGTATTTCCGTCGTGCAATCCAGATATCAAGCTAGGAGTTACTCACGGGACTAGAAAAACGACAATTAAAATGCACTAAGGATGCCAACAACTCCTAATCCTTCGTCTAGATTGCACGGCTTCGCCTTTGCAATGACGGGCGGTGAGGCTTAGGTGCGGTGATTTTCACATCTCATACGTCGCTTCTACGGCATTTAGCTGCCCTTCGACGACATACCCATCCACATACACAAACTTATACGCGCCACAATCGACGACATCCGTCCCCTGTACCATGCGCACATTCTTCGCTTTGCCCGGGATGGCGACAAAAAGACCCGAGCGTGCCGCTTGTCCTAAGCCATTATTTGTTTTTACGATATATTGATTAGGTACATCAGTTGATTTTTTATATACACCATAATCGCTATTCAAATAAACTGAATTGGATTGATGATATTCAAACACTTTCTTTATCTCACGATATTTAATTGCTTTATGGTGCTCATCACGTTGAAATATCACAACACCGATACGATTCCCTTCATTGTCAAACTCCGCAATATGATTCATTGCAGTGCCAAATCCCGAAATTTCCATTTGTTTATCGTCGGGAATGATGCCGTTGACTTTGGCGAGTCGTTCGTTTAACTCTGCAAAATTAGGCATATGAGCGCTCCCGTCACAATAAGTTAAAATTTGCCCATTATTCAATTGAAAAGTGATGTTGCAATGCCGCATAACATCTTTCGGTGCGGGTTTGATATGTGCCACCAACTTGCGCAAGCTGTCCGCGATATCACGGCATTCGGTACATGCCTCCAAATGCTGTTCCACGTTCGCTTTGTCCTCGGTCAAAATCGCATCTCGGGCGTACTGCCAAAGATATTCCAATGTTTTTGTGCAATTCATAATGTGTTCTCCCTCTATTAAGTAAGGTTTTAGTTTTAGTTTCAAGTTCGCCATACCATAATGGCTGTTGCTTCTCACTGTTCCAGCGGGTAGGTTCAACATTTTTGCAGTTTCGGCGACCGAAAATCCGCCGAATATTCGGTAGTACACGACATTTCGCTGACGTTCGGGTAGAAGCTTAATAGCAGCCAAAATCTGCGCACATCCATCAGCACACGCCAAGTCATCGTACAGCGAATCGCCGTCAGAAAGCGGAAATTCGTCAAAATCGGGTGCATCGTACGACACCAAAATCGGTATATTCGCTTTTTCACGATACACAATCCGCCGCGCGATTGTCTTGAGCCACGCAAGAGTCTTGCCTTGCTCAACATAGCCGCTGTACGCCTTGTATGCTGCGATGAAAGCTTCTTGCACGTGGTCTTCCTCGCCGCCGATACTTCGCACATACGAAAGCAACGGCGCATAGTACCGCCAAACGATGTCTTCGAACTGCATGATGTTGTTCCTCCTTTCGGATTGGTGGTGATAGACAGCCTTGGCTGCCGCTATGAATGCATTCACTTATATAAAGGCGAAATTTGCAGAAAAGGTTCAAAAAAGCAAAATGAAAAATTATCTCTCCGCACCTGTAGGGGACGGCGCCCTCGACGTCCCGTCATTGGATTCGGACTTTTTCACTATTATTCGCCCAAACCTTAAACATCGTCATTGCAAAGACGGCGATTTTCCGTCGTGCAATCCAGACAATAGAGCAGGAGTTGCTCACGTGACTGGTAAAATACTAATTTGTATACACAAAAGATGCCGACAACTCCTAATCGTTCGTCTGGATTGCACGGCTTCGCCTTCGCAATGACGTACTTTTTGTTTGAATGCAAGACGGGAAGTTCACTCCACACAAAAATATCACCGCACCCGAAATCCGAGTGCGGTGAAAATTCTAGTTTGTCATTCCCCTCCTGGAGGGGTGGCGGCGCAGCCGACGGGGTGGTTTTAATCTAATATTTTCGCAGGCGGATTCACTCCGCCGCAGAAAATATACCCGTATGACTTCCACTTGAAAACGAAGTTTTCAAGTGAGTCTAGTAGATTTTACTCATATTCACGAGACGTTGGTAGCGAATCTTCGCATCCGCGGCAGCTTGCTCGAACAGCTCTTTCGCACGTTCGGGTGAATTTTGCTCAAGACGGCGATAGCGCGTCTCAGAGCGTAGGAACTCGATGAAATCAGCAGTCGGAGCAGGAGAGTCCAAAATCATACGCTCGCCCTCGGGACGACGAGGATCGTAGCGGAAGTTATGCCAGTATCCGGCGTCAACCGCGCGCTTCATTTGGATTTGGCAATCAGCCATTCCATCCGGCAAACCGTGCATTTCGCATGGACTGTAGCCAATTACAATAGATGGACCCGGATAACTTTCCGCTTCAGTGATTGCTTTGAGCGTTTGGTTCATGTCCGCACCCATTGCAACTTGCGCAACGTAAACGTAGCCGTAAGACATGGCGATATCAGAAAGACTCTTCTTCGCCATGCTGCGTCCGGCAGCAGCAAAGAACGCAACCTGACCCATCGCAGACGCTTTTGAAGCTTGACCACCAGTGTTTGAGTAAACCTCAGTATCGAAAATCATGATATTCACATCTTCGCCGGTAGCGATTGCATGGTCAAGACCGCCGAATCCGATGTCATACGCCCAGCCATCGCCTCCGAAAGCCCATACAGACTTCTTAGATAGGAAGGATTTTTCGCTGATGATATTGCGCTCACCACAAGTGCCGCAGCTCTTACCGCAAGAGTTGAACTTGTTTTCAAGCATTTTCACGAGTTTGTACGTCGCTTTTTCGTTGGCAGTGCCATCTTCCAATGTGTTCAGATACTCGGCAACGACCGCATCGCTGGCATATGGCAGAGCTTTGACTGCTTTGACCAAGCGTTTGCGAATGTTGTTGTGACCCAAAGCCATGCCCAGACCGAACTCGGCGTTGTCTTCGAACAGCGAGTTTGCCCATGCAGGTCCGCGCTTGCTTGTATTGTTCACCGTGTACGGAGTTGCAGGAGCACTACCACCCCAAATTGACGAACATCCCGTCGCATTGGCGATGTACATGCGCTCGCCGTACAACTGTGTGATGAGTTTGGCATACGCCGTTTGCACGCATCCTGAGCACGCGCCCGAAAATTCGAGCAGCGGTTGTTTGAACTGACTTCCCTTGACCGTTTCGACTTTGAACGGCAGGTCGTCTTTGTCTGTGACTTTGGTCACGGCGTAGTTGAACGGCTCTTGTTGACCGAGTTGGCTTTCGCGGCTGACCATTTGCAGGGCTTTTGTCTTGCTTGGACACACGCGCTCGCACAGGTAGCAACCCATACAGTCGAGCGGGCTGATTGCGAGGTTGTACTGGTAGTTCTCGCAGCCTTTGCCGTTCATTTTCATCAGTTTAGTGCCCTCGGGAGCGGCGGCAGCTTCGGCAGCGTCCATTACGATGGGACGAATTGTCGCGTGGGGGCAGACATAGGCGCACTGGTTACACTGAATACAGTTTTCGGGTAGCCAGACAGGCACGTCTACGGCAACACCGCGCTTTTCGTAAGCAGCAGAACCTTGGGGGAACGAGCCATCCACGTAATCCATGAATTTGGATACGGGCAGCTTGTCGCCCTCCATCTTGGTGATGGGCAGAACGATTTCGTTGACGAATTTGACAAGATCAGGGCGGTCGCCAGTAGCAACAGTCGCCGGCTTGTCCGGAGACAAGTTGCCCCAAGCAGCGGGAACGTCAACCTTAACGACAGCATTCACACCCGCGTCAATGGCTTTGTAATTTTGCTCGACAACATGCATTCCGCGCTTGCTGTACGACTTGAGTGCAGCGTCCTTCATTTCCTTGACGGCAGTGTCAATATCTACGATTCCGGCTAAGCTGAAGAAAGCAGACTGGAGGATTGTATTAGTACGCTTACCGAGACCAATCTCTTTCGCAGCATCAATAGCGTTGATGATGTAAAGTTTGGCGTTATTCTTGGCAATGCGAGCTTTGAAGTAGTCGGGCAGTACAGAATCGAGTTCTTCGGGCTTCCATTGGCAGTTCAAGAGGAACGAGCCGCCCGGAAGAATATCTTTAACCATGTCATATTTGTCCATATAAGATGGGTTGTGGCAGGCTACAAAGTTTGCTTTTGAGATGAAGTAAGTCGATTTGATAGGAGCTTTTCCGAAACGCAAGTGCGATACAGTTACGCCGCCCGCTTTCTTCGAGTCATACGAGAAGTATGCTTGAATATTCAT
>Ga0123355_10010542_pt1 | contig 14181 bp, 7 predicted proteins | sample TergutEmb28metaG_3_FD_89872 | JGI IMG/M metagenome (GOLD analysis project Ga0123355, IMG submission 89872) | Embiratermes neotenicus P1 segment gut microbial communities from Petit-Saut dam, French Guiana - Emb289 P1 | ecosystem: Host-associated > Arthropoda: Insects > Digestive system > Gut ... | reverse complement strand
CTATTCTTCACACTCTTCCAACGCCGTCTTGTTTTGGTGCAAGTATCTTCCTCAGAAATCTTCTTCACTGATACGGCGACATAAACTTACTGACTAACCGTCTACATGCGGTTAAAGAAAATGTGCAGTATTCTATACGATAAAACGGTTACTACAATCGCAAGAACTGACTGAAGTACTGGAAGGATAAGTGTGCTTGTGCTTAATATACCCATATCTATGACTAATAAATATTACAATACATACGACATCCCCTTTAATTTATATACAAGATGAAAATAAATTTGCGCACAAACTGTGCAGAATGTAACCCATTCTTAAGAAGCACATCTCTAATATCCCCACACAAGAAATTTTCGAGTTACACGTCATCGTCAAATGACGACAGTTACCGGATGATCAAACTACGTGCGCCTCGTATTTACAAAATAGGTGCGGGGTACTATCGTCTGGAAACGGATGTGCGTTCAGCCAGTAACGGTATGGATACAAATGATGGTTAAGTAGAAGGATTCTCGGTTCAGGTACTACACTTCACGCGCCGTATCGCGTCATCTCCTGCAAGTTTCTCGTGCGACAGCTGCAGGTATGACAGATTTATTTCCTGGTATTCGGTATGTCCGTGGACGACTTGCAGTCACGCGTGCCATAAGTGTTCACTTCATGTTTCACGGAAACGGTGCTACAGTCGTCGGAACAAATTAGCGTCTGAATAACTTAGACCTGAATAATATAGTGCGATTTCCCAGCTCGAATATTACAGACAAGGTGGGCGAAGTGCATGTTGCAGTGTTCGTTGTGTGTGTACTAAGCGATCACTCCGTAACACTGGTCTCTGCTGTGCACTATGCGTTTTGAGCACATCTAGCAAAGCGGTTCACGCTCCAAATAACACTGCTGATAAGTATGGTACCCCATTGGAATAGGACATGTACCTCGAAAACTAAAGTATCTCAGGACACGTGTTGTATAACAGTTTCGATTCCTCTTTAGTAAGCAATCAGTATACTTTGTTCACGAATTTGTTTAGTCTTGTTTAGAAAGAAATGACACAGACCTACTATGTTAATTGTCTTAGTATTCATAGTGTGATATTCGAAACGCCTATAGATTGAACATATCTCGATAGTCCCGGATTCGAGATTCTGGAAAATCATAATCCATTTTAATTTGTGTCAATGATTACCTTCTAGCGTTACGTCTTATCTGAAAACATAGCGACCTGCTTTAAAATTTCTCCTACATCAGGATATTAAGAAATGTATTAATAAAATACCAAACTGCACTGACTGCAAAAACAATCCATTGCCATAAACTGTGTCTTGAGTTTGGTAATTTTATCTTCCATTGAAATCATTTTCCCGCTTGGGATGTAGATACATATGTCCGGCTTTTTCTAAGTTGTATTCATCTGTCCTAACTACAGGACCTGCGATGGGAAAAGTTATTCAATCAGAATTATTGCAGTTTTTCAAGAATTTATTCTGAATCACACCTGACAAGAGGTCGTAAATAGGAAAATACAAGTGAAAAGATTACTTTATGTAAAAGGATATTAAGGTGGTAAAGAAACGAGAATGAATAACGACAGTACGTACAAGACACCAAAGAATGCAATAAAAAGTAAAATATAGAATTAAGGACAGAAAAATTTACAGGAGTGACATGCTAAAGAGAAAAAAGTGAGAAATGAAAAACAAATAAATAGGTGAGAAACAAGATAAGAATCAAGGAAGAAGAAAACTTGTAAAATTATAAAGAAGGAAGAAATAAACAAGGTGTGATAACATGGAAAGTAATAAAAAAGGATGTAACGTATAACAGAAAGGAAGAGTTTACGTAATCCATAACACGTGTATTAACTAAATATACTTAGTAGAAGAGTAATACCAACAAAAAGCACATTAGCGAAACATTTTCTTCATAAAATAATCTTGTACCTAAATACTGCTTCACTAGTGTGCATGTTGTTGGTACTAGCATTGCGTTATATATATGAAGTATATATAGGAAGAGGTTAACGTGACAGAAAAAGAGGGATGGGCGTTTGCAGACTAGGCTGACGTGTATTAATCACTGTGCCTGTGGTTTGCAGCTGGACGTTTATGCTGTATTCCGTTGCTACTCTGCAATGTTAGAGTATCGCACAGGCTACTCTCCGTCACGTATATGAGAAGGAGCAGTCAGGCAGTGTGACTTACCTACACAAAACCAGAACAGATAATGTTTGTATTGTCGACAGTATCTGCTGCTGCTTGTTGTACTAGTCACGAACAAGGAGAGACAAATAAATTACGGTCTCTTGTTAAGACAGAATACAATAGGCGTCGAATGAGAATATCGAACCTGTATGTCCGTCCGTATAAATCTTTTCTGAAACAAAGAGTTCGCTATTAAATTTGGTACTGGGACTTCAGTCCACTAAACGGATTATCGTTTACCAGTGTCCTCAAATATGGCTTGTTGCAGAACAACAACTGGTATATGGTATGAAGTAAGGGTATCGATGATACTTAGAAATATTATTAGCAATATTATCCGGAAATAGTAAATAAATAAAGAAAGAAACATCTTTCATAATTATTTAGTGTCTTACCTGTAATGCTGGTTTTGCAGGGGCAATATCCTATATGTCATTATGTAGTTTTATTAGCAATGATTGGTTAAATATTTCAACGATTTATACGTAACCGCTAATACAGCATTTTTGACAAGAGTATGCCAAACGGCGTGCATCTGTCTACTCGTTTTATTTAGTAGGAACAAATAAGCTTACGAAGCAATAGGCAATTTAAATTACTGTGTGAAAGAGTAGAATATTATTACGTCATGAAATAAGACAAAATATCCACGATATTAGTTACAGGAAAATAAGTTCGGTGTATTTTCTTGAGGAGGCCAAGGTCTTACAAGGACTGTAGAGCCATGGAGTAGTAGTAGTAGTAGTAGTAGTAGTAGTAGTAGTATTTTCTTGACATCGCAACCGTAAGGAGAAACTAAAGCTATGGGCCGGGCAGAATTGACGGCAGGAACGTCCGAAACTTTCGCCGGAGGGAGTATTCTACAAAACAAAAGGCCAATCTATGGCAGGAATGGGCGTTGTAATTCTTTACTATTGCAAATGCGGGAACTATAAATTATGAGGCTCCCAATTATGCATTTATATTAAATTTTCAGTGTCCATTGAATGCGAGACCACCAAATATTCATTGCTTTGGCAGTGCGTAAAATTTTATTTCTAATTTGATGCTTGGATGTACTAGGAAATATAAGACAAAGCATTACATTTTGTAGGATAGTAGCAAAATGTCATGCATAATGTTATTGTTATTCTTCGGCTTATTGCGTCAAACAAAGTGACAGAAGCTTGGAACAGAGTACGAGGTACTGCTGCTCGTATTACTGCTAGAAGAGAAAACTTAATTCGACAGTTTCGTGACTAAATCACTCTGTTGCCTTTCTTATGCACCACTTTACTCTTATTATTTCAAAATAGCGTGATTTAAAATACTGGAAGTATTCAACGTTTCAACGGAACAAAGGTTTTAAACACGTCTTTAAAATTCCAATTCAAAAGTAGAGTAACGCTTAGAAAGATGGTAATGGTTACGGTGGGTAAGACGGTTTCCACATTTACCCGAACACGAAGGTTCAGCACAGCCTTCACAAAAGCCTGAAGCTTGAGAGCACTCTGAGCCAGATGTATCCAGTCCACACATTCTAGCCTCATTGACTTCTCATTTAATATTATCCTCCTATTTACGTAAAGATCTCCGAAAAAGCTAAATTTTTGTGATCCTTATTTGAAGGTGAGTACAGAAAGCTATTACAAGTTTAGGGGACTCAGGTGCAATGAGTTCCATTTGCAAAATGCTGCAATAAATTATTCTTCTTCGTTTTGAGGCTATGAAACTTTTAGCAGTCACTCCACGTCCAGGATGACGTCAGTAAGAGACGTTATATATAGTTGCTTCGATAACCTTCCTTGTCACAAACAAACTTTGACACTTTTAATCTACAAGTAATTGGCAAATAAATCCATTTTTGGAACTTTCACTTCACTGATGACTTCGATCGAATCAGCACGTGAAGTTGGCCGTAAGTGACGCTGTACGTGCGGACACGAACTGTCAATACAATATAAACCTTACAGTAAAAGAAGTGGGTAAAGACAACAATACATCTTTCGCTTGTCACGTGTGGTGCCCGGGAACCACTTCAGTGTTACATGTGATGTGCAATGCTATAAAGAATGTCCATTCCATCCCCCCACACCCCTTCTCGGTTGGGATCACAACGGTGAGAGAGCGCTAAAGGCAGCTGCATGTCACGTTACATTACTCAAAATAATAATTTCGTTAATTATCTGTTCTACGGCCGGTCCCATTGGCCGCGCGGTCTTAGGTGTAGGTCTGGGGCCGCTCGCCTGCTCAGATCGTGGGTTCGAATCCCGCCGGGAGCATGGATGTTTGTCTGTTGTAAGTGTTGTGTGGTGTCAGGTAGAGGTCTCTGCGACGAGCTAATTACTCGTCCAGAGGAGTCCTACCGACTGTGATGCGTCGTTGTGTGTGATCTAAAAACCTCATGAATGATGAGGCCATTGCCCGCGTTGGGCCGCAGCGCCACAAGGAAAAAAAATCTGTTCTACGGTACCGCCAAAAGGGAAATGCAAACGGGTTACAGGAATATGGGGTTTTCTTGCTTGCATGGACCCCTTTAGGTAGATTACAAGTTGTACTCCCACCGGAATAAAAAAAAAAAACTCAACCCTTTAAAGTCCAGTGGCTATTTTATGTACAGCAGGATTAACGTTCATATATTTCATATTCTGTTCACATAGAGCATTTATACGTTTCGCATGGATCTCAGAACAAAGGGCGATTATTTCACAGTACAGCATGCATTGGTTTGTATTGAGAATGCAAATTGAGTTTTTATCTTGGCATGAAATGATTCCTACAATATAACTGGTATTAGTTTTCTTCCTTAATGGGTTATACTCAGGCATTTAATAATCATCACATCTCATTAGATTTCATATATATTTGTTGCAGATATAAGCATATTAGTGTTACATAGTCATGGAGGAAAAAAATACCCTACATACAAAAAGAAGGAAAGAAGAGTAACAGGACTCGTCACATCTTGCGTAGCAACTGCCTTCTGAAACATGTTACTGAAGGAAAGATAGAAGGAAGGGTAGAAGTAAAGGGAAGACAAGAAAGGAAACGTAAAAAGGTACTGGATGAACTTAAGGAAACAAGAGGTTACTGAAAATTGAAAGAGGAAGCAATAGGTGCAAGGTATAGAGACGTCGCATTGTACGAGTCTGCGGTTCAATCGTTAGACCGACTACGGAGCTAATGAATAAATATATTGTCCAAAAGTACTCGAGCTATAGATTTCAGAATATGGAGCACAGAATTATACCACCTTACATATTCGCCACATCCCAAATTATTTTAAATTACAGCCATATATTTCTTGTGAAATTCTTCATCTTATTTGCCACTTCATGTCAGTCAAAGTCTATAAACAACAGACTGGTAGGCAATGGAAATGACTTCGCGATCCATTAACAAAATCCAATAAAACGCTTCCAGTTGTTTGTCTAAAATAATCTGGCTTTAGAGTTATGAATTAACTTTATGCACTGCGAGTTTTAAAGTGCTCACAGCGGTGTCGTTGAGGACTCACGTCGTCTGGAACGTAACACCATGTCTTGTGTGAGTGGGTCCCGACGATGTGAAGGATATGATGACGTCATCTTTAAGGGATAAGCGGGCCGAAAAAAAGCCTTTGACAACTCAGACTTACATTAATTTGTCTCTGCAGATAGAAGTAAAAAGATCTTTCGGAGCTTCGGGACCCACTCCCAATATACACGGCGTCACTTCAGAAATCCTAAATATTTATTTTACGAAATATGTGCAACAACGGCGTACAATAATGTCAGGTAATTATAGATATAAACTTGGTGCGTTTAAAAAGGTGATTCGTAGAAATACTGGCTTCAAGGTGCAGAATCATTCACCAATAAACAATTACAATTCAGATGGAAAGGAAATCTCCGCTTTTATGGAACCCGAAAAGCCTTTACCATTTTCAAAATGCCTGGAATTTGATCCTACATCTAGTTGAAACTAGTCTACCATGTCAAAGTGTCAAGTCCAAAAATTTCATTTCAGTATAAATCTATCACATGTATAGCCATCCTGATGGATTTATCTGTTTGAGTTTTCCAAATAATTTCCGTGCTAATTTCCAGTGCCTCATAAACGTGTTCTTGATATATATACCTCCAACATTACCACGTTTCTTATCTTTACCGAATATCTTCACGCAAATTACAAAGTAAAGTGACTTACAGTATGCCAGAATCACCTACTTTTAACATACTATACAATTTATCTTTCATATTTACCCCACCACTCGATATTAAACTGGCTATCTTTTGCAGGTTGACAGAATAACCAATTAATTACCTTATATGTATGCGTGATTTCACGCTTCCGTCGCAAAGTAGATGCAACTTGTGCTCTTCTGGCTTATTACGCAGCGTATGGTGGAAATTCCTTACCGACGTTTCGGGACAACTTATTGGTCTCAACTTCAAGGGTCAAGAAATCTTCTTGTATTTCTTGACCCTGGAAAATGGGACCGAGAGAGTGTACCAGAACGTCTGTAAGAAATTGCCACCATACGCTGCGCAATATAATAAAAGAGTGCAAATCTCGCTGTATATTACCCAGACCAACAAATGAACAACATATATATATAAATATATATATATATATATGTTAACAATATCTTGTATATCGTAAGTACTCCTACATGTTTCGATGCATCTGCATCATCTTCAGGGAATTTTCTCCTTCTACAAATAGAAGGACAAGACTTCCTGAAGATGATACAGATGCATCGAAACATGTAGGAGAACTTACGATATACAAAATATTGTTTATATATATATATATGTGTGTGTGTGTGTGTTTGTGTGTTTGTGTGTGTGTGTGTGTGCGTTGTGCATTTGTTTGTCTGGATAATAAACTGTACAAATGCACGGTACATACATCAACATCTCGCTATATACGTACGTGGTGTATTTGTTTATTCATTGTTACCTACTGCTTAAGGCATCCCATGTCTGAGAATGTTACTTATGGGTGCAGTGAAGCAGGATACCTTAAAATACCTACGGTAGTAATGTTTTATTATTCAACCTCCTCTGAGAAAGGCGCAGTTTGGAGTAGGTTAATGCAAAACATATATTACGATGCTCAGACCAAAGAGTTCCTTATCTACGATTTTCCAACATAATTTGTAAATACATTTAAATACAAACGAGCTATGGGTCCGTCAGGAAATAAGAACGCTAAGCAGCACCCGAATCTCTCTCATCCTTTGATTCCACAAGTGGAACTGTAGGTTTGTGTTTGTTCATTCTCTGAAGAGGAAGCAGGTCGGAAAGATTTACAACTGTAAAAAGAGAAAGGAAATGCAATATATCTCCGTTTTCTTTTTCCAGGTTGAGGCTATGGATCATTAAGAAGAGAAGAAAAATGCAGAAAAAGAGAGTTGTGATAATTTTTTGTAGTACTTCACAGCACCATCAGTAACTCAAAATGCATAGCATCGAACGGTAGGATAATTCGTGACTGAAAATCTTTATTGTTGCACCGTGCATTTCGTAGAATCACTTTAATTATCAACCAACAAATAAACTTAAATAAAATTTCACATTAAAACTTTTAAAATCGCTCCAAAATGTTTCGGTCCTAAGGTCATCCTCAGGGAGCTACGTTGTTCCTTGCTAGAGTCGCATTTTAAAAACACTCACTAATTAATTACTTTATATTAATAGGGTGCTGTGGCAGCATATCGTGTTGTGTAAGAGCACGTTGTTGAGAATGCGCCTGACTGTGGGTGTGCGTCGTGTGTTACGCTGCGGCACACGACCTGCCTCAAGATAGCAGACGGCCCGACTGGGAGTCGAAACGAACATATTCTGATAAAAGTCTAGAGTGTCACAATTAAACACAACTGTCCGGTAGTTTTGACAATATGGAACCGAATTATGAAGCACGTATACCATATCCGACACAGTACTTTGTGAACATAAACACAAATCACTGCTCTGTTTTCTTCAGAGTTCACACTTTTACAGCGGGTTAATCATAAGAGGTGTTGGGAGACATACATATGCAAGTACAAGTAACTAAAACGGATAAACTGAAAAATAAACAGGTTAATGACAACACAGTTCATTGCATAAAACATGTCGAATGAAATGGAAATCTTTAAAAAAAATGGAGTGACTGAGTCAGTGAACTGTAGTTCGGAATGAAACACGTGTAGTTTACATTACTGATGCCGCTGCACGGTAATGGAAAGGCAACTGTTATAAAGTTCACTGTTCAATCAAAATTAGGCAATTGGATCATGTCGCATAAACGGTATAGAAAAGGTGATGGATCAGAAAGTATAACACAGTAATAAATGGGGCCTGAAGTGCAGAACTATTCAAACTATTGTAATAATATTCAAAGGTGGAAGAAACTTAAAAAAAAACAGAGGAATTTGCTAAGGGAGGTTTACAAACTGGAGGTAGGAAAAGAATTTCCTTATATACGGGTAAAGCTACATATACGGCTCAGTAAAACGGAAATACAGCACGTCATAAAAATATAGGGGTCACTGGTAAATCCTCAATGAACGTAACTAATAAGAAAGTAAAATTATTAGAAAATATACATAAGATGACTCATGAGTCAACAAAGTAAAATATTAGAAAATATATATAAGATGACTCATGAGTCAAAAAAGTAAAAGTATTAGAAAATATACTTAAGATGACGCATGAGTCAACATTGTTATGCGAGGTAAAAGCTTAGAGGTTGAGAGGAAATAAGAAAACGTTGATGGGGTTCAGGGGAGATTTAGTAAGAAAGGAACCCAAGAATTACAGCAAATGGAGCAGCAGAATAGAAAAGTGGTACAGAAAGCCAGAGAGGCAAAATGGTTAGTAGCATAGCAAAGTTCTGATGCAGGGTTCTGTTAATGGAACAAGATGAATTACTTAAATACTGCTACGAATGGTAGACAGGATATCCAAAATTGGAAGGCTAGGTAAAGCCCAGAAGACGAACATTAAAAATAAGGTTGCAATATTCTGCGTCAATAGAGGGGAAAAAGTTGTATAAGCTACATACCTAATACCTGATACTTAAAAGTATAATAACCACAATAGCCTAATAATTGAAACTACGTACATTGATATGCAGAGAGAGGAAGTAATACTATACAGAAAATAAAAAATGGATCGTCAATTTGATATTGTATTACGAAGAGAGAATGGAGGGAAAAATATATATGAATTTTGGAATATGAAGAGGAGAAATGGTAGAGTGTAGTTCAGAACAAAGGGTTTGAAACTGAAAAGCATAGACAGAGGCAAGAGAAACGTAAGATGATCTTTACGAAGACAAGACTAGAAACAAGTACTAATACTGTTGAAACGTGCATATATACAAACACGGAAGAATTTTTTTTGTACCAATGGAAAATTACTAACGAAAAATGAAGTAAAAGAAAATAACTAATTTTTCCACAACTAAAGAACCGAAAGCTCTATGCAAATTGTTATTAAGGACGAAATGCAGATGGGAAAACCAAGTAAAAAACCGCGAAAAGTTAATAGAAGCGGGAAGAGGAAGCATTGTAAATAGAAATACTTCATTTTATAGAATAATATAGATTAGAATACATCTACTGACAGAATAGATAGCATAAGACACACTGTAGTAATTCATAAATAAACACAGTGGACGAGTACTGAAAATAGCGTAGTGTTAACAGCCACATCCAAGGAAAAAAGCACATGTAACTCTACAAATTAATATTTGGTACCTGAATTAAAATGGAAAATGTGACGTAGCTGAATGTAGGTGCTCAGGATTAATGACACATAGTATTCAAGGAACTGGCGTTAGTCTAATCTAAATCGCTCCTCAGGTATTGACATCAGTTATGGTTCCTACATGTTTTGGCTAGAGTGTGACGTGCATTATCACTGGCGAGAATATTTGTTGCTACATGACAAACTTTCCTTAATAGCAGAAACTGCGCACCGTGCCCACAAAATTTATTTATGGATTTTATTTCTCAGAATAAATATCGATTAGTACTTAATGCGGCACTAATCGACGGCGAGGCTCGACGTTCAAACGGCACAGTAAAAGCTTCAGGTCTTAAAGATACGGTGCCGTGTCAAATTATGAATAATTACTGACGTTTCTTTAGAGCTTTCTGCCTCCATCTTTAGGATAATCCAACATTTTTGGCTCCCATGTGGTCCAGCTGGGACTAACCCAAAGGTGGATACAGCAAGCTCCTCTGAAACGTCGATAAATATATAGCGCGTAAAAGTCGCAGTATCTCAGAACAGTTGGCCCGTCATCAACACCGTGGTGAGAAATCTCACATCCAAAAGAAAACTGATATAAAAAAGAGGGTCGTATTAAACGACGTCCGTGCTTACAGGGAACTTAAAAGCACACAAAATTTTCAGTTCATCAACCCTCTGAAGAACTACGCGAAACTATATCATGTATAAGAATCAAACTCCTAAATCACAGAGAACACACCCCTATCCAGCGGCGAGGTTAAAGAAAGAGTAAAGTTACACCCTACCCCCCCCCCCCTCTGGGTATTCGAAGCCTGTTCTAGATTGAAAGTTTTATCTTTTAACTAATTACTCTTACGGAATTAGTATTTTATTACGAGAATCATTCAGTATCAGTATACTACGTGGTAAAATTGCACATTTAATAAATTTCACGGGATATGATACATATATTTACCACTGAGCCATAAATGGTTAAGGTGCTCTTTCTCTGACTGCCGAAACACAAGCATACGGGAATTACAACTGGCGCTCTCAAAGGAGTACATACACTAATTACTGCTGGTAACGTCACCTGCATTAGTGTTCTCTATCGAAGTCTACTAGAAGCAGTGATAAGTTCGAGATACTTGAAGACATTAAAGTAAAAAAGTTTGAGCCTTTGTCAAACAGAATCATTATAATAATGCACCAGTTTTAGAGAATTTACTTAAAAAAATAATTAAGGAATAGCTTAAAAAGTGAAAAAATAACAATAATCTGCAGCCACTTCAAACCTAACCTACTGCAATATACACACATAAAAGAAGTACGTAATTAGTTAAAACTTTTTACATGCTTAACGAGCGTTTGTGGTAAAAGCAACTTGCCAGAAAGTAAGTAACAATTCCTACTTCTAATTACGTCACAGGTTCCTTTATTTTTACTTGTTGCATTTTGAATAAATCGTTTCACATCGTTACCTAATTCGGGTCAACGGTCCAGGAAGTGACAGTCTCTTCCTCCTTAACTTATTAATTAATCTCCTTTACTAAACAATCCAGCAATCCTAATTTATAGTTCTAAAAGGAAGATACATGAAGAAACGTCTTACATTCTTTGCAGACTGCACAGAAATGTAGTTTCTTCGTATGAAGACGCGTCATTGTTTGTTTCCGCTCTGAAAGAAGCGGCCAAAGACATCCACTTTCCAATACGTTTCTCTTGCGTTCTTCCAGCAACATGTCAGAGTGACTTTACTCGCACACGTCTTGCCACTCTTAGTTTATTAGAATTTCGAGGAAGGTGCCAGGAGGGGGGGCTAAGATTAACATTTCTCTTGCGATTTAGCGACTGGAATTGGAAAGGAGACTAGGGATATCTAGTGTTTCAAAGTTGGTTCACTGGCTGCATAAAGGATTTCTTACTTAATCTTTGCACGCAACCCATTACTTACAGAAGAGGAAGAATCAAAGAGACTTTACAGAAGCAGAATCTAGTCAGAGTTGTCAACACGAAAAATATTTGCTGCTTCGATGTCATTAAACTTTGCAGAGAATGGGATGATGAAACACATGCAGTGAGAGCTGAATGACAGAATGACAGAATGTGTCATTCATTCATCTAATCAGTTTAATTCACTTCTAACCTACATGGGAAGTGGGCAGCCACTTAATGGAAAAATAAATCTTGTAATTCAAGAAAGACTCAGAAATGGTATCATGACTACACTCTGTTGTCTGCGCGCTGTTTGAATTGCAAGAGGCACAACAAATTAGTTATGTTTAGCAGAGCGAGGTGTATGTTGTTGAAAATTCCCAAATTTCGTGAAACATTTTGCCGACTCCGAGGTAGTTTTAAGAGTTATGCATACAAGCTGCGTAAAGTAACAAATTATGGACGATTGTGGAAATTAAACTTTACAACATGCATAATAAATTTCGTGGCCAACGTAGAGTACGTATTCAATCAGTAAGTTTGACACATATTGGAGCAGGCTTACAGTGTTCTAACAAGGAGCTGGAATTTGGTTTATCCCATTCATTTAAGAGCAAACAGAAATTTCGCCGGTCCGCACCATAGCATTGTATTCTTGAGGACATTTTAAGCAACCCTTGTAGAATCACACAACCTATCTGCGGCGTAATAAAAGTACACCAAAATCCCCTGCATTGCTAAAAACCATTAGCTCTAGACTAATGGTAAATATGAACAGAAAACAAGGGCTTTTCTTTTTATTAAAATCCGGGATTGAAGCGAAGACTTTGAACTCCAAAGTTTAGTCGGGTATTAGCAAGCCGGCTGTATTTAAAACTGTTAACATCTTACTATTTTTTTTACTCTACGAATTTTTTGTGTTTATATCTGACGGGAGAAAAATCTGGAACTGAAATTTTGGTCCCTATCCTTAGAAATGTATTTCAGTTATTAGAAATGTCATGGTTATTTGTCCCGTTGTGTTGTAGTAGCAAAACTAAATCCATACTCAACCGCTAAGCACAACAATACAACCATAGTTGTGTTTAAAGTTTGATTATTAGTTTATTTAATAAGCGTCTGTGTAATAAAATCATATCATCAATGTTCGGTTAAACGTCACATTGGAAATTAAAGCCTAAACATGAAGTTCAAGCTTGTATCATTACAGAAAGTATACAGAGCCATTTTAATGCTTTAGAATTTATGGTATTTAAAATTCAGCTCTTGGGAAATAAATTTTATTCAAGTGCTATATAATACTCTAGGTCTGTATGCTTCGTGTACGATCGTGTACGAAACATACCGAGTCCTCTCTCAACCTATGCATGGGACGGCCACCTACAGGTGTGATGACACCAGATGCTGTATAATACAATTTTGACCTCCTGATGATGAGCACATAATGCTCGAAACATATGTAGGAATATAATAAACTTACTATAAAACAAGAATTTGTGCATTACTTACTTACTTACTCCATGGTACAGAGTCCTTCTTGGGAAGCTAACTGGTTTGAAGCTAGTCAAGAGATTTCCCGCATTTCAAGAAACCCGAAGGTTCATTACCGCACTCACAAGCGTCCGCCACCTGTCTCTATCCTGGGCCAGCCCAACCCAGTCCATACACCCACATTCCACCTCCTCGAGATCCATCCCAATATTATTAACCCATCTACGCCTAGGTCTCCCCAGTGGCCCCTTTCCCCCCGCTTTCTCCACTAAGACCCTATACACCCCCCTCTCGTCACCCATACGCGCCATATGCCCAGCCCATCTCATTCTTCTAGATTTTATCACCCACACAATATTGGGTGAGGAGTACAAATCATTTAGCTTCTCGTTATGCACTCTCCTACATTCCCCCGTCACCTCGTCCTTCCTAGGTCCAAATATTATCCTCAACACCATGTTCTCAGACATCCTCAGCTTTTTTTCCTCCCGCATTGTCAGCGACCAATTTTCACACCCATAAAAAACAACAGGCAAAATTATAGTTCTATATATCTTGCTCTCTAAATTTTTGGATAGCAACCTGGAAGACAAAAGATTCTGCACCGAATGATAGCAAGCATTTCCTGACATCAATCTGCTCTTAATTTCTTCTTGAATAGAATTTTGATTTGTTAAAGTTGTTCTCAAATATTTAAACTCTTCCACCCTCTTGAATGTACTATTATCAATCCTCACACTCTGAAATCGTCCTGCATTCTGATCTCGAGACATGACCATGTACTTAGTTTTATCAGCATTTACTTCCAGTCCAATCTCCCTAGTAGCAGCTACTAAAGCTTCTGCATTTTCCTTTAGAGTATGTATGCT
>Ga0123355_10010539_pt1 | contig 14182 bp, 9 predicted proteins | sample TergutEmb28metaG_3_FD_89872 | JGI IMG/M metagenome (GOLD analysis project Ga0123355, IMG submission 89872) | Embiratermes neotenicus P1 segment gut microbial communities from Petit-Saut dam, French Guiana - Emb289 P1 | ecosystem: Host-associated > Arthropoda: Insects > Digestive system > Gut ... | reverse complement strand
TTTTTTTCTCTTCAAAATGCAGTTTGTTTCATAATTCTAACATATTTGGTTCCTGTTTTATTCACATTTTATATACAGAGTATGCTAAAATTTAAAAAAATAATTCCGGCGCCAAAAGGTTAAACTAGGAAAAAGAGATCCAGTGAACAATGAGTAGAAGGTTAGGTGAGCCCCAGATCTTTTTTACGCCCTTTGAGGGAAAAAAGTAGCTTTAAGGTAAGTTCAGTTATAACTGTGAAATCAACTACAACATAAGTTGCAATGTTCACATCGCCGTTGCTTGGTCTTCTGGCACTAGACAGTGAGTGGACATTCTCTCATTCATATGTAGGTCTAAAGCTTTTCTCCCTTGATTTGGTCGGTTGAATAATTAGGAACTAGTATTTGCTTCACAGTACAGTGCATTGTTTACAACCTGGTTGGTAAAGTCTTGTTTAAAGTAACGATATGCGATGACTGATGGAAATAAAAGGTAAAGGTAAAATTCTCCCTGTCCGAGCCTCGAAGGCTTATAGATGGAACAGATTTATAGTTCCACTTATTCGTAACCTCGGAACTAGACATAGGCGTGTGATCAAATTCGTACTCCAGCCGCTTTATCCCCGGGAAAGACATCACAATACAAATTGAACAGGACGGTAGAGGGAAATGCACACCGAAATGGTGGCAGTAAACCTTTACACAAGAGCTGGATTACTGCAGTTTGTAGAGTGACTAAGCTGCAGTTTGGAAAATCGAAGATTTGCCTTTCGATTGTTGGCAGGGACAAGTGGCTTTCCTGTCTTCTAAAGATCCTAGACACGGCTATAGTGCTATTCCAGCCTCCTGTCAATGGGTAACGAGGGCTTCTACACAGGGAGTAAAGCGGCCAGGGCGTGGAGCTGACCATGTATCCCCATTTCATTCCAAGGTTAAGAATGAGTGGGGCTATACCTTAATCCTCCTACATGCATTCATGATGTGTAACATTGTCCATGATTTACATTACATTTTCTACACATTACACCAAGAGTGGGTCATTGGATATTACATAAAGGAAGGAAATGGCCTTACATTTACAAGTAGTTCGACAGTTACTAATCATTAGAAACAAATGTATAAACATTTTATTATTAATAACAAACTCGGACAAAACACGCCAAAATCTGATTGAAGATTACAGTTTTACAGTATGTGACTCTGAAGAATTACCTAGTAATCAGACACAAAAGTTCTCCCGAAACGTCGGTATCTAGCTGTCAGACTACATTCCGTCACGAAACAGCAATCTGTGAGTACTTCAAAAGCTGCTTAAATATTTGAGTGATATTCTGTAGGTTCCGAAACACTCTTTAAACGGATTCGACATGCTCACATCCACTTTAAGTGGCCTGAAATAACTTAAAATTGCCTCCGTAAAACCTCTTTTTTTCATTTTATTTATTATTTTACATCAAGAATAGGGAGTATTAATAATAAAATATGAGATTACCTAGCAAAGGAATAAATGCTTCGTAGAGTGTACTTCATCAACACCCCATTTACACTTCCCATTATTGACATTCGCACGGACCACAGAAGTATATTGCATAAAATAATAGCTGCTACCCACTACTCCATGTTGTCAAGTATACGAATTTGCAGAACTCAAAAGCTAAGTTCTGTAAAAGGAGGTACATATCTGAATAGAAACAGAAATAAAAAAAAAATTATAAAGGTTTTACATATACCAAATATAATGCTAAAAATTAAAGCATGTAAACAGAAATGAGTAGACGATGTACTGTATCAAGAATAAATAAAACAAGATTGCCAAAATCAGCTGTTCAGTGTAAGCCGGAAGGAAAAGCGAATTCTGGCGACCAGTGAAGATATCAACCGAAAAGGGCATACATGCCTAATCGAAAACTGAACAAGCCGACGAAAAGAAAACTGGTGTAAATTTAACCACGAACTGAGATTCAAGATTTTAGATGGGCTGTTCGGAATGAATTATAATGGAATACTGTACCGTCATTTGCTGAACTTAAATCTTTCCCAAGTCTGGTATCTCCGACGTCCAGGCTTGCCCCTTGGAATAACACTGCTTCTCATCATCCATTTATGAAAGCTAAAGCAAAATATTCCTACCGACATATGGCCGATCAGCCCTTAACATTTCATGTTTTGTTTACATTCTTAGACGCGAGTAGATTAGCTGAATTGTAGTGCTGCTGCATTCTGATGGTTTGTTTTTGGAATAAGTTCACAGCCTGTCGTATCTTCACGCAGCAGCCACATACGCTGCGTTAGCCTTTGGACAGATATAGAGACTAAAATTAACCCAAGATTGCAAGCTCCTTTCCCTCGCCTGGTTCAACAGATCAGCAGAAGGAAATCAAATCGAACGACATTTGTTTCAGAACCTTGAAATATAGCAACATTTTATTTCTACTTACTACAAAGTTACATTATTTTGAGTCACTGTAATTGATTAACAAACACCCACTAGAGCTATACACGTACAAAACATCTCTACAAATTACATCTCTCAATGTCATATTGTTGTATTCATTTATCTAAAGACACTATTTATACCGCTTATGTTAGGCTTCACAGAGACGAAAGATATCGGAAATAATAACGAAATTTGCAGGGCTAATTTTGACCGGTCTAGAAGTTTGGAGGAGAAACTTATTTTGCCTCTGTCTGCCGTACGGTGGGTGGCATAGTCATAATTCAAGTTGCTGTAACATGAGACTGCATTAATTAAGCGAGTCTTGGATAAAGTCAGGATGGCTTGTCTGCAGTGCAAGTTTCAAACCCCGCAGCCCCCAGAACGGGAAGCATGATTGCCTTTCTCTCGACTGTGAAGTAAACTCGGAATTTGTTTTGAGAGAGTGGGCTAAACTAACATATCGCCGTAATACAACCAAGATAAATATGAATTTCGTAATCGAGATAACAACATTGCTCCATCGCATTAGGAAGGTTTAGTTTCACATTTCGACTAATTTATTTACTGTAGCAAATCGCAAGCTTACATTGCTTAACAATTTTCACTAATAATTTTTTGGTGTTTATTGCTATGAATTAGTCACTTAAGACTTAATATTAGTTTAGGCAGTAACTATTTCCGTTTAAAATGACTATGAGACATGTATAGCAGGATTAAGCCCACAAAGTCTACAGCTTCAGACGAAAGTAACTTTAGCGAACCTGAGGCTAATGTCACAAGTCGAGAGAGTGCGCTAAGTCGTGTGTGCGTAGATCAATGTGTTTCTGCAATCAGAGCGGTGGAGGTGGCAGTATTTGTAGTAGATGCAATCATGCGACTGCGGCTGGAAAAATCTAGAGACTGTGAGAGTCGCCGTGAATGTTGTCACGCAAATTGACGGGGACTTTATGGATGAAATCGTGCTACAGCTTACGAGGGCCGCAGAAAACTCATCGGCGGGCCACCTGAGCATGGCAAGTTGCAAATCCTTGACTTAAATGTTGTTCTGGAGTAAGAAAAGAATTTATGAAACGTAGTTCATAAACGTATTATGCTCGAGTGATTTCAGTGCGTAATGTTACCAAATTGTATATAGCTCTATTTTATTGACAGTTGTGATACTTCATTTTACAAATACGCCTCATTCTATGTATAGGAAAATAAGTAAAAATCAGAAATTTTTAGTCTATGAAACTTTTTTATAAGCTATTTAATGACGCTGTCGGTATGGTTCGCTCGCGGACTAAAGCCACGGAGTTTAGTTTAGTTTTTAGTTTATTTAATGACGCTATCACCAACTCAGACTATACAGCGTCGAGTGACCAAGTGGCAATCAGAAATATATTTGAAAAGTTAGAGAGGGGACGAGTGTGGTCTAAGTTAAGCTACTATCCCGGAATTTTCCCTGAGGGACTGGGAAAATGAAAGATTTCAATAACATTTTCTGTGTCTTAGTGCAAGACTCAAACTGGAGTCCTTCCTAATACCATTACCACATCGGCAAACTTGTTAGATGGAACCTTAGAAACACATCGATTGTAGGCCTAACAGATGTTAGGGATGGTCATATTGAATGCGTAAACTATTGTGTTTTTGAACACTGATATTGTTGGATTACCTTTAACTTACGAAGTAGGTCTAATATTTTACTAATGTCGTGTTAAATACAATACCAGATCTTAATGGAGATCCCGGTTAACCTACCAAGTTTCTAGTAACTTTCCAAGGTCTTCCTAGAAGAATACACGAACATAAATTTAGGAAAACGCGAGGCCCTAATTGCAGTTCCTGTAAGTCACTATTCTGATACACATTCCGAACTAATATGACTATTTATAAGGCAGCATTTGGAATAACGTTGTAATGTAATTCGGGGATACTAAATAATCATGCCAATCTTACCACAGTGATTTAATAAATGCGGATGATTTAGTAGCCTGAAATTCGGAACATGCATGATCTATTTGTTTGAATAATTTTTAAGCGGCGAGAGCAATAAATTTTAAGCAAGTGGCGCCAAGTTAATATGATAATGGTCGAAACTGTCAACATATTTGTAATCATTATACAAATAATATCTGTGTTTCTATAAAAGTCTATATGTCTGGACTCATTTTAGGTCATCATCAGGCCACCAAAAATCTATAAGCAAAGGCTAGCCTCAAGTTTAGTCGAATCTTGTAGTCATTTGACAGAAACAAGAATATTCTTTTTACCATAACCATGTTTGTGTTGACCCTTTCAATTATTATCGCACTGTTAATTCAAGTAGCACATGGGGATGTCTGTACCAAGAATGCTTTGGTTTTATGTGTGAACAAAGACAGCAATTAATGTATGTTGATAATTCGTAAAATAATATTTTAACAAATACAGTAAATGTTTGTAATATTTTATGACGGTTTTTGTTATAGCTGCAATTTTGAATTAGGTATGGTGTTTAGGATACTCGCTGGACGACGTAGCGTTGGATACCCCCTGGGAGCAAGAGGTTTTTCCATTCACCTAAATGCGCAGAATGGCTTCGAAGCCCATCTTTCCTCCCATTCAAAGAATGTGGGTGTTCTTTCTCTGAAGATAGAACGGCCGGAGCATGAAGCTTACCAATCACCTCTGTTTGGAGCCGAAGTTTAGGGTGAATGGCTTCGTTGTGTACACAGGGATAATTTTGCATTTCTGAACGTTTTTATAACCTGTAAAAAGGGGGACTGAAAAAAGTGGTTAGGAGACTGGATAGTTTAGTGCAGCTGTTGCCAGTTTTTCGAATATGCGCATGCCTTCATCACTGCAACAAAATTATGGCGAAACCCACTTGATAACAACTGTACCTTTGGGCTCCGTTGAATGCAAAAATACATATTGAAAAACAACTATGTCGATGCCAGTAACCGTTGTAGAGTAACTCATCCGTCACAAAACAAACACTTGAACCACAGAAGAGTATGTATGTGAGACATGGTGTCTAGTCAGTGGGAGGACACATGATTGCAGACCGCTTGGAATAATCCCCCCCCCGGAGATTCATGCTCCCCAGGTTGGGTACAACTGGATTGTCTTTCAGACTAATACATTAAAAGCAAAGCTACAGTTCAGGAAACAACTGGCATGTATGAATGAATCACACTTTAAATCTACTTCGACGAACAACCATGTTACAAAAACGAATAAATAAAGGATTGCATTATTTTCAGATAATTTCCCCAGAATATTATTATGCAAGTCCTTTAAGCAACTCCTTTATTCGTGCCAAACGATTAAACAGACCCAATGCAACAACTTTAAAGGGAAGTTCAACCGTGGAATTTGTTATTCCTTAAACCGTTCCACTGCATGCATGATTTCTTTCCTAATCATTGTACTTGTATTAATTTATCTCCAGTAAATGTTACTATGCACTTCAGTATTTCAAGCCATTCGTTACGGAACAGCATAGGCAGTGAAAAACACCCACGTGATTTTTCGAGCTATTCCGCAAATACATTGATCCAACATGAAATAAAATTAGAAATTTATGTTAGTTACGAACACAACAATGCTGATACTTGTCTTACGTAGGCCTATACATGCTCTACTGACCTCTACCCTTTACAGTAATTAGAAGGAAAACAATACTTACTGTAATTAATGAGATCAAGGACGCTGGAATTTGCACAAAATTCTTCGAAATAGGTATTCTTTTTTCGAACCAAAACCAGGCGCTTTTCACAAAGACAGTTAGCAAGTAATTCGCATAGACACTTAAAAAAATACAAAAACTAAATCGCAAAAATTCTTCCTTTTTGGACGGCCGAAATAAACGGAATATTCTTAGAACAAATGTATTTATGGAACAAAACAGGATACCATTTGTTCTAGGGATATTCTTGTAATAGTCTGTCGGTGGGGAGTGAAGCACAAACACTTTTATACTTCTTGTCGCGTGTTCGTAGAAAAGATTAAAATTCTTCTGCGCTGAATTTATTTCTAAATACGTTTTTCATACGTTCCTTTACCCGAGCACAAGCTAAATGGGTTACTATAGGCCTAACAAGACTACAGCCCTGGCTCAACTATATGGCACGGTGCCAACTTAATCTCCAAATAGTTCAATACGCACACTGCTGGTGGCAGTGTGTGTTGTAAGCTGCGGACACGATAGTATCCACAAGCTCCGGCAGATATCTCCACACTGGCAGCTACGTTACATTCTACTCTTCTGACGTATGTGAGGATGCGTGAGTGTAGGCGTGTATCCCGAAACTATTGACCCTAATAGGACCTATCTTAATGAATATGTTTCGTGATGAAAATAATAACTCCCGCGTATGTATTTTAATTTAATCTTTGTCTGTGTGTGTGTGTGTGTTTTTTTGGTGGGTGGGGGTAGGGGGCTGCACTTATCTTGTCTGTCTGTTTCAAAATTGAATTCAAATTATCGATTTTCACTTAACATGGTATGAAGACTGTGTCACTGAAGACCACCTAAATCCCGTACATTTTAACTTCCAGCATTCGGTGAAAACAAGAAATTATGGGGTAGGCACTACGGGCTTTTGAAGTTAGGTATGGTAGAATACGGTCGACAGACATGCACCATTTCCACCAATTAGTGTGCAGAATCTAAAAGAGTGAGAATACGTTCTTCATTCTTCAGTTCGTCAACTAGACATGCGAAATGTTGTATGAAGATAACTTATGGACATTCCTGAAGAGTGCGTATGAAATACTGTTCAGGAGTCAACGCTTACAAACATGGCGGTGGTGGATAATTTGAGTTGAGATTCAACACATTTAACATAGATAGCGTAATAAAATTAGGCCTGCTGCTGCTGCTACTGCTACTGCTCATCCTCATCCTACTACTACTACTACTACTGCTCGTCCTCCTCCTCCTACTACTCTACTATTACTGCTCATCCTCCTCCTCCTCCTCCTCCTCCTACTACTACTACTACTACTACTACTACTACTACTACTACCACTACTACTACCACTACTACCACTACTACTACTGCTCGTCCTCCTCCTCCTACTACTCTACTACTACTGCTCCTCCTCCTCCTCCTCCTCCTACTACTACTACTACTACTACTACTACTACTACTACTACTACTACTACTACTACTACTACTACTACTACAACTAAATCAATCTTAACACTGAAAGTAATTAAGGAACATCAAACTTTATGGGCCCCTAAACCCCCGAATACCAGGGTACTATTTTCTTTCGAATCGACTACAAAAATAATTACTCGCAGACAGAACTTCATATAGCAAGAAACAAGGACCTTGGACAACACCGCTATTTAAACTTCAAATATCACGTGTCGAGGACAATCTCAGACAAAGAGTGCTGGAATTAGATCCAAAGAGGAACTGGGTGAGGCTCTGTGTAACAACCGAACAACAACAGTAAATACAGTCGAGAGCGGAAACGCTCTTTATTATTTATACAAGCACGAAAATTAGTTGCAATCGAATGAATTTGTTGCTATTCAAGTTCGAAGGTCATAACGGGATGACTCACATAAAGATAACTTCACAATTCTTTGCTGAACAAACGCTTTTTTTTTAAAACACTTGAGCGTGTGATGAAATACACGTACTCTTTTTTATCATCCTCGGAATTTCCTGTCATTGGCTGTTGGTTTCGCTATAAGAGCCGAGCCTGCAGGCTGTGGTTAGCAGAAAACATGTTTCTACCTAGTGTGCTTGCTCTTTTGCCGCTGTTTTTTACCGGTCTACCAGCGGAGCAGGACCCTTTGGACTGGTGGAAGACGACGGTAGTCTACCAAGTATACCCACGCTCCTTCAAAGACAGCAACGGTGATGGCAACGGAGATCTCAATGGTTGGTATCGAATTTTTGATAACATGCTGTTTATCTGTTCTAACGGTTCTTTTACTGCTGCTGGGAAGAATATTGGGACCTATAAAAACGGACTAACAGGAGACGAGGTTCATAAATGGACGAGAAATTTTATCTTCATTATTTGTCCATTACTAACATAGTAATTAGTAAAAGACTTTGGGTGTGGTATAAAGCACAAATAAGAAAACAAAAAAATTATAAAGGAACCATATAAAAATAATTTAGAAACCAAGGAATTATTGGTAATGTAACGTCGAAATATACCGTATGTCAGAGAATTAGTGAGATAACCACGACAGGACGTAACTGACAATGGTTGTGTTGAATTATCAGCTTTACTAAAACAAGAAACAGTTTCTTAGAACATGCTGTATTTATTAGCCATTTATGAAAAAAGATAATAAAATGTAAGATGTTCATTTGAATAAACGCAAAAAATATTCGTAGAAATGTGAGATAGCCCAGTAAATACTTTTTATAAGGGATTCTTAAAACTTCATGCTACAAGAAGTCCATAATCGCCAACTTTCTTCAGAAGCACCAATTCAATTAAAACCCGTTTGTCAAGAGTGGGGTTATCGTAGACACATAGAACCTGTGTTGGTTATGTATTCTGTGCGTAAAAATTTTAGTATTAAGAAGACTTAAGTTTAAGCACACTATTTCTCGGTGTAAAGGTCATTAATCTTTTGTGTAATGTTTAAAAATACTTTCCTATATTTCAGAAAGCATCCACACTTCCGTTACGAAAAAGACTCAAATTTAGTTAAGAAAAGTATCTGTATGATGTGAAAACTGACTAATGGAATAAATAGGTATATACTGTATAGGCCAAAAGCCGAGACACTGGAGGTTACACCAAGCGGTACACACAGATACCACTGCACGATAAGGAGTTGTGAGATCATAGTTTTGAGTCTGTTCTTTTTTATTTCTGTAGGAATCACAGAGAAGCTGGACCACCTAAAAGACCTAGGAGTGGGCACAGTTTGGCTGTCCCCCATATACAAGTCTCCAATGGTGGACAATGGATACGATATCTCGGATTTCTATGATATAGACCCCAGTTTTGGAACGCTCAACGACTTCGACAAACTGAAAGCAAGAGCGAAAGATCTTGGTCAGTATGATATACCTCCCCCAAAGCCATAAAGGTAAAGCAGTCCCATTACAGGCCTGGACAGGCCCAGAGGGCTCTTAGGAAGTTAAGGTTCCCATTTTGTGACAACGGCGCAGGATGGTGGTAGGTTGTCAGCCTTACGCACCTACCGCCTTTACCCCCAAGAAATACTCCTGGTACTCATTTCTGTTAGAGGCTGAGTCGACCCCAGGGCCATAGTGCGATCGGAAGGATTTGATGTCAATGAAAAATCCACTGACACCAGCAGGGATCGAACCAGGGACCTTCCGATTTGTAGCACAGCACCTTAACCACTGTGCTACCGCAAAGCCATGGCTTACCTAATATCGTTGCTTTCCCACGCAAACAAAGAAATATTTTTCCCAAGCTTGGGCAGAGATTACTTTCCGTCAGCAGATAATTATTAAGGAAAAACCACAAAAAGTGAAAGTCATCTTATTTAAGAGTATGTACTGCCAACACACGTGAGTGATGATTCTTAACTTATGACACTTCTTCCACAACACCATGTTTGTTACTGATAAACAAAATTGCGTTTTAGAAATAATTCAAAGAAACTTATCATATATAGGAAGGTTAATGTGTTTCTTAGATCGAAACCGGAGCCCAGTTTTTTCAAGTTCTCGTAACGGCAATCAGCTGATATTTTTGAGGAAATATTCTTGCTCAATATTTTGGCATCCCTACGGATTAACTATCACTTGTGGACTGATGTACACTTGGCCCATCACGTTGTTGAAGACATTGAGCCTTGTGTCGTAGAATAAGGAATGGCGTTTACTAAAGACACGATTTGAGAAGTTCGCTTCTGAAATATTATTAAATTCGTGATTTCTCCATCTATGTTTTTTTTTTGTTATCTAATTCTATTTTCTAGGCGCGTTCGCAAAATAGAGAAAAGCGACTATTAGCTTCGTCTTGTCTGTTTATCCGTCCGTTTGTCCGCATGGAACAACTCGGCTCGCACTGGACGGATTTTTAGTTTAGTACTTTTCGAAAATCTGAAGAGAAAATTCATTGCTATCGAACAAGCATAACGGATACATTACGCAAGGACCAATATGCACTTTTTATCATATGTCCATAAGTCCTTCTGAGAATGAGAAAAGTTTCGGGCAAATTTGTAGAGAAAATCAAAACACAAAATTTTATATACTTTTCTTTAAATTGTGCCGTTTATGAGATAAAGAGGAAAAATATTGTACAGCCAAAGTCACGCAGGTCACAGATAACAGTGTGGCTCATGCGCATTGGATGCTGGATACTTTAGGCTACAATTTTTTTTTTCTCTGGCGCAACAGCCCCCAGAGGGTCAGGGTCTCCTCATTAATGAGGTTTCTAGATAACACACAACGACGAACCACAGTCGGTAGGACTCTTCTGGATGAGTGATCAGCTCGTCGCTTAGGCTACAAATACCATGTACACATTCGTATCTTGTAATACGTATTGATTTTCCAAGATGATAATATTTGCACGAACGTGCCTCAATATTACGTTATACGTACATTGCCTGCCTTGTTGTATTTTGGGCATGAGGATTTATTTCTCACATAAAGAATGCCTTACAGTCCTGTGCTCGAAACTATCACTGATCATCAAAAGTGGAAATGTCCGAATTTTATAAGAGTATTATAAGTTAAAATGCTGTTGACAATTCACCAAGTGTCTCGACCACGTACAACAAATACGGATCTACTTATTCAATAATATAGAGTTCATGGCATTAGGGCCTGTCAGCTATAATCTTAGCAATTAAATGTGTTTATATTACGGATAACTTGAAACTTTGAAACACTAATTTTTCAAAGTACTAACTACATTAAGTGCTTGAAATCAACATTAGCTTAATAAAGAATCACAGTTTCACATATTGTAGCACTTAGATTCTTGGTTTCGAAATGTAGAAACATGTACAAGGTGGTTCAAATATGACCGGGACTGATTGTGTGTAAGTCTGGCGACATCAGTCCCGGTCATATTTGAACCACCTTGTAGTTAACGTGAAAACGAAAGCGAATTCAGGCTCTTCACAGTCACATATATATTGCCAGAGTTATTTAAAATGTTATCTTAATCATATATTCCGAGTCTGGCTGGATGATTTTGGACGAAATAAATGCCACGTTTAAACACATGTGATGACCCTTTGTGTAATGTTAAATCGCCCTTTCAGACATTAAGCTCGTCCTCGACTTTGTGCCGAACCACTCTAGCGACGAGCATGAGTGGTTTCAGAAGTCTGTGGAGCGGATAGAACCTTACACGGATTACTACGTTTGGTACGACGGCAAAATTGACCCACAAACTGGGGAAAGGGTAGAGCCCAGCAACTGGGTAAGTTACTCTGTAACTGAACAAAACTTTGTTTCAATTAATGGGCCATTAGTCTTATTCTGCCAAACCGTGGTTGGTCTCCTACACCACTGGCCAGTGTGTAGGCCTGTTTAGCTTTCGGAATAAAATCTGTAAATGTAAGAAAACAGGAATTCCCACTTTTATCAAGCTAAATGTACGAATTTCAAAGAAATGCAGCTCATTGGTGTTTGATATAAAAATAAATTTAAGACCCTTGCTTATCTTTCTCCTAAAACTGACGGAAGATTGGCTTCAGAAAATGGTCGTCAGATGTCGACATTTAAGAAGTTAGATTCTGCAACTTAGATTGAACTGGCAACGAAGTGTGTGTGATCAATAGGCCTATTCGCTATTTCTACTTAATGATTGAGTGCCCGGCTCGAATGGAAGTCGCACATACCTCTCATTTAGCCTGTTTATTTCCTTGATCCTTCTAGATGAATTATGAGAAACTTTGACAAATACCATTTCCGAGTCCTGTCTCCCATACTCAATAAAGTAACATGAGCAGCTGATAGAACCTTAAAAACATCTGCAGATCAGTGTTTTCTCTGGACCCATGTGGACGTGGAACGAGGAACGACAGCAGTACTATCTGCACCAATTCGGGGTGAAACAGCCAGATCTGAACCTCAGGAATCCTGCAGTTATGGAAGAGTTGAAGGTGAGACAAAAGTCAATGTCACAGACGGATAACTTCTCATTTCAGCTTTCGCTATCAAATGTAGGCATTTAGTTCACTTAGGATTACAGATTGTAAGGGCTGATGTAAGAGATTTCTCGTCCCAATGGAGAATATAATTTTGGGTTCCTACTTACGTATAATCTTGAACTGATATTGCGGGTTTATGTAGGTGTGCTGTTTAACGATGCAGAAGGTTGCTAAGATTACACCTGTCAGTAAGCTATGCGGTGATTTCCTTAGACGGAACAGGTTTTCGTTAGCCTGCAGTAGTGTATCATTATAGGTTAAGAGAAATTTTGATTTTCCCGTGCTAATATATATATATATATATATATATATATAACTATTTGATCCAACTTGAGTTGAAAATGAATTTAGTTGCTTAGTTTCTTCTAACACGTTTATGTTCATATTGTAATCAATTCTGTTATTATGACAATGTAGAACCTTTCTCTTAACAGATTTGCACACATCTATTACCCTAAGGTAAGCAAGTGTGTGGGCTTTTTATAACCCACTTTCCTAAGATTAATTTCACACTACGGTATGTAAACTTGTCTTCCCATCAGTTCTAAATACCCAGCTCATTGTAACTCTGCTTTATTTGCCGTGGGTTCACAGGCACTTCCTGTGTCATTTTAAGGAGTCATGAAGTCATTCTTTACATCAGGTTTCGCTGGCGTACCACTAAAATGAAAGTGAAAAATTTAAATATACCACCAATATTCAATAAAAAAATTTGAACTTGAAAACAGCGGGAATGAATTATATAATGTTGCCAGCAATGCTGCTTATTTGCAAATATGTGTGGCTTATATTTAATTTATTTTGTAAAATTATTATCCTTTTAATATTTCGTAATTTTATTAAGGTAGTAGAAGAGTAAACAATGGTTGGTGCACCGATAGTGACAGACGTACTACAGTTTGAGAACAATGTCCTAAATTCTGTGAAAAAAATTGAAGCAAGGGCACCAACAGTGTCCTAGGTAAAGGTAAAGTGCACCCTTGTACAGGCACTGAGGCTCTGTATAGGCCGTACGGCCCATAGGCTGAATAGAGGTATAGCTCTACTCTTTCTTGACCACGGCACTAGAAGGGGTGAGGGTTCAGCGTCACGCCCCCGTCGCTCTTTACCCCCGGGAAAGAACCGGTACCCATTGTACAGGAGGCTGAGTGGGCCCCAGAGTCGGTTTGGACAGGTGCGGAGAATCTCGCCCCCACCGGGATTCGAACTCCGGACTGTCCAGCCCGTAGCCAGTCCTATACCGACTACGCTACCCGGGCCAACAGTGCGCTAAAATAATACAAAAGTGGAAAACTAGAATATAACCAAAGTTCCTTCCTCGTTAGAGGACCCCCGTGGAATTGGAAGTCAGTATTTCTAAAGACAGACTGTAAACGCGATCTTGAGCGTCGACTGAATGGCTGACAACCCGACTGCCATAACGAACTAAACTTTAGAGTTAATTCGGTTCGTCCTCTAGTCGCTGTTAATCTGTTCATTCTGTGAATGAAGTGCGTGAAATTAAGGCTTGGTAGGAAAATTGCATGTAGACCGCCTCTGTAGTCTAGTGGTCAGAGTTTCTGGCTACAGATACAGAGGTCCCGGGTTCGATCCCAGGCGCTACCAGATTTTCTGAGTAGTAGTGGGTCTGGAACGGGGTCCACTCAGCCTCGTGAGGTCAAACT
>Ga0123355_10010538_pt1 | contig 14183 bp, 6 predicted proteins | sample TergutEmb28metaG_3_FD_89872 | JGI IMG/M metagenome (GOLD analysis project Ga0123355, IMG submission 89872) | Embiratermes neotenicus P1 segment gut microbial communities from Petit-Saut dam, French Guiana - Emb289 P1 | ecosystem: Host-associated > Arthropoda: Insects > Digestive system > Gut ... | reverse complement strand
TACTACTAAATTTAAGTCGGGAGGGCTACATGAGAAGCATGTAGTGGCAACTTGGAATCTTGGGAACCATCTCAGCATTTGCTTCTGGGCACAGGGAAACCAAGAAAAACCTGTGTCGAGATGATATTTAAATCAAAAGGAGCATGGTCTGTAACCGGATAAATATAATTCACTCGATTTAAAAATATAGATGAATTCCATATTAAAACGTGTGTTTTTTTTTACACACCCGCCTGGCTTACACTGATTTATTCCCTACATCTAATGGAAGGTATGTCGTAATGTGGTCAGGCTGTGAAGGGAATGATATTTGCAGTGACACACTATCACCGTAATTAGTGGGTGGCAACTGGGTGAGGTTTTTCGCTGTTGTTGCAATGCTAATCTACGTAGGTACATAACGTACCTGTATATAAGAGGGAAGCTGTACTTGTGCTGTCAGCCGAAAGAACGGTATTGTGCGTAACGCTGTGCTGGTGAGCTAAATGTACCTGGAAATTGCCTTGTTATTATGTTTGCTTTTTATGCATCAATAAACCAGGCTGTTAGGGAAAATACTCATAGTATTACGTAAAAACAATGCCTGTGTTAATAAACCGTACTAAGTCAGTAAGGACCTAACTAAATAACTAGCGTCATACAGAGCAGTTCTTCTTGATGAACTAACGATTTTGCATATAGTAAAGAGATTTCCAGCATTTTATGGAACCCGAGTGTTCATTGTCGTGTTTACAACAGGCCGCCCACCTCTTACACTATGCGAAGCCAGATAATCCAGTCCAATCCTCATCCCATTTCTTTAAGGTACCTTTTAATGTTTGGTCCTATTCATGCCTAGATCTCCCAGGTGGTCCTTTTCCTTCAGGTATGAACACCAAAAATTCTGTATGCCTTCCCCCCCTCCCCCCAAGATGCATCATATCTCGCCCCTCTCATGGAGTTCCATTTGATCGTCTTTACAGTATTTGGCAGGGAGTACAAATCATCAGAACTTTAATTACGCAATTTTATGCCACATCTTTTTGCGACCTCTTTCTTAGTCTCTTAAATCTTTTTCAGCACCCTGTTCTCAGAAACCCTAAGCCTATGTTCTTCTGTCAAGTTGAAGAACGAAATTTCACACCCGCACAAACAGCAGGCAAAATTTTGGTACTTTTTGTATTCAACTTTTGCTTCTAAGTAACAAACAGGAAGGAAAAAAAATTATTTACTGAATAGCAGTTTGCTTTGCCAGAATTTAATGTACCCTTGATTTTTTCTTGCATTCAGTTTGATTCCTTTCTCTCAATTCCAGATATTTGAAACGTGCCACAATTTTAAATAATTTATTTTATATATTCATATTATGACATGAGCGAATCTGAAGTATTTTTATGTAACTGTGTCCTATTTTACGTGCAGAAGACTGACACTTGTATATAAATCGACATCAGTTTTGTATACTCACTTCATGAAATTCTTTCCCTGTAAGAACACTTTAACATAAATCATATGCATATTAATACAGTTTTATTAATACCATAAAGTAGGCTGGATTATGGTATTATGAGCAAAAGACTGGTGGTTTGTTTTGTAAAGCCTAAACTTGCAGGTAGACCAAGTAGAACACGACCTCGTAAATTTGCTTTGTTTTTTTTATCCCCGCACAATTTTGTGCCTTAACAGACTGTTGTATTTGTCAACAGATTAGCCTGTCCAGTGAAACATCTACAGATTTCTGTAGTTCTCCATCAAGCCTGGCTTTGTGTTAGTTAATATGAGGTAGAGGTTCAGTGGATAAAGCCTGCGTTTTCAGGAATTAGTTTGCAGTGGAATTGTCCTCTTGTTTAAGTACAGTGTCATACAATCTAGCTGAGAAATGTAGAATGGTGAATGTGTGTATTTTAATTCGGTGACTAATCATTTTACATAATAGAACATGTATAATTCGTTGTCGAATCATTTAAGGACTCTGTCGAAAGGTAATGTTTTGTCGAATCTAAAGAGACGAGGATAGTCTCTGTTTCCCGATTTTAAATTTGTGAATTTTCTTATTTTGGTCTTTTCATAAAGACAATACTGGGAGAGTAATATTAGAGTGGTCCTTAGGGAAATAAGTTTGGACATTATGAACTGGATCCTTTTGTCTCAAGTTAGGGAACACTGAATTTATTTTGTGAACTGTTACTGATCCTTCTTATTCCCCAATATGAAGGTAATATATTGACTAGGTTAGCTTTTTAAACATTCAGTGCTCTGTGATCTTAGTCCATTCAATACACATTTTAGTACTGAAGAGCCATAATAAATCCAATATTTGTTATCGAATATTGACAAGTTTCGTATAATCAATTTTTTAAAAATCCATTCAGAGATCGTTCTGAACTATTTAAGGCGTGAGACTTGTTTGTATCCAAGCACAGATAGTAATGTTTGTTTAACGATTAGCTGCAAAATGTAGTATCTCTGCTCTTGTTTTAAGACAAATTCTCTTATGCAGGCTTGGCGCTAATCAAAAAGGCTTAACTTGCTGGCTCTGAGCACATACATGAATGTGTCAGACAGGAGTATGTTCCCAGCACAGGTACAGTATTCACGTACATAAATATTTTTTCCAAAATTCCAAACTATCCAACAAATCGTATATGAGGCGGTGGTAGCGGGTATGGAGCATCAAACATCAGTCGGAAGAGAAAAACCTGAAATACTTCCGGAAAAACTTTCTCAGTGCAATTTTTCCACTAAATCTCTGCAAGAATTTTCGCGAATTTTGATACAGACCTCCGCCTTGAGATTTTGGCCATTAAGTCCCATATCTGTAGAAAGGAGGTATATTTTGACAATACAGCATTGAGCGATGGGAGTGTGATGATGGGATCATACGAAACACCGGAACGAGCCGCTGCTGGTATCATAGGAACTGCTGTTGGATTGTCATGATCTTGTGGAAGACCCACATCACACAAATGGCTTGCAAGTTCCCTAAGGCTGGACTTCAACATTTGTCAAGTAGACATTTTCTATTTTCAAGTTTACCTTGATGGCCGTCTAACCTTGATGTCTGAGGACTGCACAGTGCTCGGGGGATTTGTATTTAAAGGAATACGCTATTTGCTTGACCGCAACTGAAGCGGTTTTTGGCGCAGTTGATTTCCAATAGCAGAAAGCTGACACAACAGAAGTATTCATAATGGGTAACTGTAAAGGCAAAAACATAAACACACATAATTATGAAAGTTCTAACGACTTAGTTTGTCTTTGAAAAATATCATGCGTTAGGAAATAAAAACGCAGTGTATAACAAATTAAGGCAGTTTTATATTCTGGCACTGTTTTCCAGCAATATGTATACAGTTATGTAATATGAAGTGATGTCGGAAGATCTTGTGTTACTCTTTCACAGAGATGGAAGCATTTGTGCTTGATCTTTGTGTCATATCACACAGCACAGAGACAAATGGGATAAAATAAATGAAATACAAAACATTTTATCAGATCAATGAAAAATTATCACATAAGATGGAATTAAATTCACGAACGAATATTACCGTCTTGTCTGAAGTTAGGCCGTGTGGTTTGTTAGAAAATTAATACAAGTTCTGAGAAACAAGTCTATTGCAAACTTTAGAGTTCCCCCCATGAACTAGTTGTAGGAGGAAGGTACGAACATTTACATGAAGAACATAGTTGCTGTTGATATAGATATAAGTATGTAGAATATTGAAAACTTTTGTGACTTCATGAGCGAAATATTGGATTCGGCAGTTTGGGATATCTCTGATTTAACTCTGCTAAAATTTCACAACATATGGATATATAAATATTCATGTTAAGTTTGAATTTTAATGATATCCCCTGTTTATAGACCAAATAATAAAATGTTTCACTTTCAGAAAAGACTATTATCATTTGTGCTGATTATTTCAGTAATATTTTGCCCTACTGTCCAAAATATGAAGCCCTTGATAATGAAAGGTTGCTTCTCGCCATGTCCGCTTTAATGAAAACAGCAGTTAAGAAGGGTCTTGTTGAGTTTGCTGGCAACAGGGTAATTATTTGGTCAACAATATTATGTCACCCCATTTTAACCAGACATGGTTAAAATTAAAGGCCCAATAACTGACAGTCACTTACGCCTGCTAAATTATAGGGCTGAAGTTTCTTAATACAAATATATTCTAAAGCCATTAATTTCTGTACATGTCAATGTAATTTTTTGCTGTGATACACATTTCGAGATTAGAACTTGCTATTTTTCCCATTAATCTCCACCGTTTTTAACAGACTTTTCGAAGAAACTTCTGCATGCTTCTTTCACCCCCTCCCCATCCACTGGAGAAATATTCTAAACTACTTGCCTAGAACATCGTAGTTTATCAGTTTAAATTGTTAGAATATTTTCTGCTTTTTTCTTTATTTTGTGATAAAAAATCAGATTCTGGATTGTGTTGTTTAACTTATATTTTACTTAGTAGGAGAATGGGTTGAAAACTTAAAGCAGTACAACATAAAAAGAAGAAAGTGGCATCCGTTGGATCGAAAGTTTGGTAAAGTTCGTTTGTTAATTGCGTGCGTAATAAAGGTGCGTGCTAGCTACACTGCCCAGAGGAACACCGCTTGTTATGTTTTCAAGCAGGATTCACTGTACTCACTTGTTTTGGCGTTGTAGCCTTGTCGAGCGTTTCGGACATGTGATAAATGAGAGACAGCGGGCCAGTGAAGTCTCACGGGAGCGTTCTTATCCACGGGGTTTGTAAGCCACCGAAACATAGAGACAGAGATGGATTCTGGGAGAGAAAAATATAGAAGGAAGTCAGTCCAGTCCTGTAACGTTTGTCCGTTAAACACTGTTCAGCTTCAAATGACAGTAACGTGGCAGTAACATAAGTAAAACCGTCCCTTTCAGTGCCAATTAAGGCTTCCATAAATACCTAATTTTTAAGGACGACAAGTTTTTATAGAAATTTTTATTAGAGCTACTTGCAAAAGCGGAAGTAAAGGTTAGAGTTTTTTGCTCTAGTTTTTTGATTTCTACGTTCCTTTCTCGGAATAAAATTAGCGATAAGACCTGAAATTCTGAGCACAGAATTTCTGGTTTTCTTGTCTTGGATAGCAGAGATTCACAGTTTTCATCTGAATGTTGCTTGAGGGCTCAGCTTATCAACTACTTATTTTAGCGACTATCGTTTTCAACCTTTCTTATAGTTCTTCCAGAATTAAAAGAAAATCATTAGGCAGCTACAGTCCCAAAAGAATAAAAAATTCTCTCACCTCTGTTTAATATTGTTACGTTAAACAAATAGGTTTGGTGCAGAAGAGAGCCTATCTTATTGAAGGTAAATACCAAACTTAAAATTTCGGATCATATAAATTGCTGTTAACGTTTTTTCTTTCAGTATTATTTTTTATTTTGCAGCCTTTAAAAATCTGAAATATACAAAATGGACATTATGAAAAGAAAGTGCGTTATATAAATGAGCTATAGCGTAAACTTTCATAAAATTACAGAACCTTATCATAGAGATTTTTTTTTTGCAATAACAGAAATTTTAATTTACTTCTACGTTGGAATGTCTGGTGGACCTGGCAAGAGAGTATTTGGTAAACAGCCAGTCTCTTATTTTTAAATCCTGCTTCTGATTAAATCACTTCTTCATTCTTCACCTTATCCGACAGGGGCTCAGTATGAGTGTTTATAAAGAGGGGTAGTGTAAACAAATGAAGTTGAATCATGTACCTCATTGAAGTTTACTTTTATGAAGGACAATAAAAAAGCGTCGTGTAATACCAGTCACAAATTCCATTCTGAACAGTGCTTTTTTAAAATTAGTTTCATGAATTTCCAATTGTTACTTCAACACTAACATGGTAGTACCTCTCAATACAACGTACGGCCTGGCCACTTTCCTTGGGCAAGCCATCGCAATAATTTTGGTCCCTGTTTTTTGTCTTTGGATTGTGAATTTATATATTTTCATTTTTTATTTTCACTGGCAATAACAAATCAAGTTTCATAGCCATAAAGGAAATAAATTTTATTCCTCTGCATTTCTACGTTGATAGATAGAAGTTTCGGCCTCTTGAACCCAGTGAAATATCCTTGAGTCTGTCTGAGCTTGAAGGCGAAGAATCGAATCATGTTCATCCGCCTCGTGTTATCACCTCTGCGTATATCCCGGCGCACTATAACAACAACAATAATAATAATTCAAATAAATTCCTTATTAAGAATGTGCTGGCACAATTAGACACAAGGTGCAGGATCTTAAAAAAATTAACCAAGAAAAGAAGTAATAAGAACGGATTACTTCAGGTAAAGAAATCACGAGTAACATCATAATTGTTGGATTACAGATGATGAAACAACTTTTTCCCGAATATGTCGATATTCATTGCAATTTAATTCAGTACTCTGACTTGCAGCGATAGCAGCGCAGGGCCCATTACGAAACCAGCACGAATATATGGGTGAGGAAATACACAAGTAAAACATAATTGCACAAAAAACAAAGAGAAAAGAGAAAAAAAGAAGACGTGCTTCGAATACCGGCCGTAATACCAGCTAACCTGACTTAGAATTTTCATAGTTTTCCCCAGTCCCTCCGGACAAATGTAAGAATACTACCTTGATTAGGGCACAGACACTTCCTTTCAAGCGTATCCACTTCCTCATTTATCTGTTACTCTAATTTCGACGCTTTATAATGTCATATGTAGACAGTGTCTTGAAATAAATTTAAAAAAAGCCATGAAGAAATTATTGCTGTCGTAGATTAGCTCTTTACAGAAGGGAGAATTGTGTAGATACACAGTCTTCGATTTATTATGAGAAGAGTATCTCTACTTGTAAGAAAAGCTGCTGCTTCTCCAAAGTGGACGTTCCGTCGGTATCACGAAGGTTTTATAATTGCTGGAATATTTGCGTGGCTGTTATGCTACAGTGCTGTATATTGTGAACCATCTTACTGCGTGCTCCCCTCTTCCATTTCTGGAGAGCGTGTTACCACAGAAGTGCAAACACTGGAACATGACGGTACGGTTTCAGAATACACATATCATGGGCAGTGCAAATACGTAGGTAAGGCAGATAAGGGCCTTACAAACATTGCTTCCGGATATCTGAATGCGGTGATTAATATTTGGTGTATTCCAATGAAAAGTATGTGTGTTGAGGGTGGAGGAGGGGTTGAATTATGCGCATGTAGGATTTAGGTCATTCTCCATTCCCCTGTCTTTATCTTTCTACGTCTGTGGATGAGAGTATTTGCTTCGTAGCGAAGTAATGTTTCAGTTACGAGCCGTGTTTTATAATCACACAAATGAAAGAGAAGTTAATGGATTTTAATTTAGTTTTAATTTTATTATTTCGGTTTGAATTTTCATCCTTGATATATTAAAAATTTAAACAGTATCACTTCAATCAAAGGGACAGAAAATATTTCGGTACACCAAATTGAGAAAAAGTCTTTTGACTTTTGTCTGTAATCTTCCTTGTTTTCATTGGATGACCTATCGGATATGATCAAATTATCAGGCGTCCATCCGCCCGTGTTTTCCAACTCCGAAAGTACGGAAAGAATTGGGGTTAAATTTCCTGTCGGGCTTCTGTGTCAAAGATTATTTGGCTGTTAAGACTTTGATCGAGATTTGTGGTTCTCGAAGTAATGTTCATAAAGATTCATTACTTACGATTTGTCCTTGGATCTACGGGTAAGACAAATTCGAAATAAATACTAAATTTTTTACACATTTTAAAACAGCTTATTGCACAAACATACATAAATGTCATAAAATAACTAACAACCTACTTAAAATTTACAAATTAAAATATTTAGTGCCCAATTCACTAGGCTCCGTACAGGCTATATGCCGTGTTTAACTTGAAATCCTGGATGATGTGATCTCAACATCGATATGCGGCTGCATGCTTTATATAAACACTCTTACAGCATACAAATCTTTCGGATGAAAAACCTGATGATGGCCAATGTTGGCCGAAACATGTAGTTTTTATCATTTTGTAATAAACATCAATTCTATATACATTGTTGTGTTACTGACTGTAATTGCCCTACCTATTAATTACTACACACAAAGGGGATGGCACATTTCAAAATTGGGCCTATATTTATCGAAATTCTAAAGGTATATAGATAAGTGTTTCTTTCTGAGCGAACAGGTTGAAATCTTCTGTCATGACGTTGAAGTATATTGAGAAAAAGAACTGCGTTCACTTGAAGGTTACTGAGGTTAAAGGCCATGACCTTTCGTGGCCCTGTATTCTTTGTACGAAGTCTATAATATGAACGAATAATGACTAAGTTCTAACTGTTTGCATATCTGCACGTTTAGTTGTTAATCTTGTACGTTGATTTCGATTAAATTTGGTATTGATTTGTTGACACTGCATTTCCTGTACGAATTTGATTTTTGGTTCATATGTGTGTCTATACACGTTTCCTTTCAATGTTACTCTAACACTTATTGAAAACTGGAGTAGATAAGTACAGAGTATAGTTAAAACTGGAGCAGCTATGTGTAATCAAATCTGTAGTATACATTTCGGCTGCCTTTGAGAAAAAATAAACGAGAAAACCGTCATGGAATGCAATATGGAGAAGGGCCTGGAACCTACCCGAAGCCACCTATAATACAAAGACTACCTTGGTATGAAACATGCCGGAGTGTTGTTTGGTAGAAATTTACAGACTTCTGAATGCGCATGATGTCTCTATCTTCAGCATTGAAGTAATGCTTTTCTACTCTAGAGAAGGAAGCAATAGATTTCTCCGAAACGTCGACAAGTTTCTGCCAGGCTGGAAGGCATCACATCGAAAAAGACGGCAATGTTCGTAGCCACAGCTGTCATAACCGCGAAACTCGCATGTACAACAAATTGTTTTACACGTAGATTTTTTGAGTGCATATCTTGTTAGATTTGCGTGTATAGGCAATGCTGTGGATTGGTGTTACACAGGGAAGCTGAGTAAGAATATAAGGGTTGGGGGTGGGGTGTAGCTAAGCATCACTGAGCGTTCATATCGACTGTAACGGACGTACACTGCGACAAAGGGAGCAGAGAGATGACTCACATGCCGCCCGTCTGTCTGCAACAGTGAGATATCTGACAAAAACTTTCAATAATGTCTGTCTCAATAGGCATTAGGTCTGGACCCAAAGAGCATAAAAAATGACTACATTTATCATGTAACGTGCTGAGTACAGTTGTGTAGAAGCTTCTTAGACAATCAATGTAAGTGAATTAGAAAATATTAATTAATTCCAGTATAATCTTACAGAGCTAAAATGACACGGTAAGAACTACTTCATATATTGAAGAATTTTAATTAAAACATAGCTATCACCATGGGGCTGGGTCCTTCAAGAGAAACTGACAGGCCATTCAGCCCCTCAAGAAATATGTCTTCTTTTATGGAACTTGCAGCTTGACTACTGTGCTGGAAAAAAGTCGGAATTTTAATCGTAACATTATTTTGAATAATGAAAGCATTTTCAACACACATACACTGGTATGAATTGGCAGACTAAATCTTAAATTCAACAAACTGATGAAGGCTTATCGTCAGGATATCATTTGGTCCTTATATAATGTTTAATGCACGTGAACTTGTGCGTGATAATTGAGGTCGGGCCTAGGTTTTGGAGGCTATTAGAACAAAACGGTTGAACATTATGCTTTGTTGCCCTTAGCAGTCCGTTACTCTGAGTGGTAACAGTAAAGAGGCGGTGTTTCGCATTGCATCCAGAATTTCTTTCTAGTGTGATGTCACGTGTGTGTCTAGAAGAGAGAAAACTTTTGTTTCACTGTTGTGAATTAGTCCATACAATCTGTTTCGATTCAGAACTAATAGCATTGTTACTAACCTTTCCGATTTTTGCTCGTAATTTTTAGGCACATGGTGGCCTATTGCAAGGGTTCTGCGTAAGCAGAACGGAAGGAAGTTAGGGGAAGGATTCAAGCGAAGATTTCTGAGCGGTCAGGTCTCTAGCAATTCGCATGAGAGTAATTTTTTGTTTTAATAATTTATGACAGCTGGAGCAGAATATTTCTTAAAATTTTATACTCTCTTTTGGTTGTGTTGGTACTCGTACTGGTCAAGGTTTGTGCCAGGTCGGACGTAAATACTAGTACGATTATTTTAACAGCTATCTGTATTAACAGTTTGTATTTGTTTATATTTGTTGTTACAAATTTTTAGCCTAATAAGCGGTGGGACGAATGTCATTCTTGTCTTAACACGTTTAATGCTATCCAACAGCTTTACTGTTTTTTTCAGTTTAGTTAACAAGGATTGATGGCAAATATCTGTTGTCATATTTTCCTCTTTTTAAAATACTTATTTCATATCTTGGTACAGTCCAATGTCAATGTATGCCTCATATTGGAATAGTGGGCATTGTGAGTTGGTACGGTACTTTTATGCATTAATTTACATTTCGTTGGGGTGGCTTTATACATTTATTTCTTTCGGTGCATTTATATAATTACACATAACCGCCTTATCAGACAGACTTTAATAAAATCTGCATTTAATTACCAATAAAAATTTAAGTTCAGCAATACAAAACAATTTTCCCTGTTCTTGGAAGCCACGAATCGTCAATGGATAAAATTCAATATGTATTTTGTTTACTCGCCGCTGTCTAATATTCTGTTACAAGTCAAAGGGCTATTATTTTAGTGCTGCTAACACATATTGTGCAAATCTGTTGGTACCGTATTGCAGGAAAGAAATTTCGCCGACTGCTGTAAAAAATCAGGTAACTGTAAAATATTGAGTACTGATTGGCGTAATTTCTGAAATATTTCTGTTTATTGATTAATTGAAACTTAAAAGAATACTTAGTTCAAAAGCATTTAAATTATTCCCTCATTTTATCCATATTAGATTTATGTTGCACATTCGATGAATCCTGGTGTTACATCTGTCTGGAGAGATGATTTTTCCTAGTCATGATTCTTAATCATCCCAAAAATCGAGGCAATTTTCACTTATTCAGGTGACACAGCGCATCGAATAATGGAAGAAACCAATAATTTCTAAAACCTAACTAAAATACCCAAACATTCAACATAATATATAACAGAAAAAGTGAGCGATATTACTAAAATTTTCTGAACTGGACCGACTTTATAATACAAGGTCTTTTTCTGTAACTCTACTAACAATGAACTGTATTTCCTGTACATTATTAAACGCTGTAACTTCAGTTGTTACGTGTTAAAAATTTCAGTGACCGTAATTACATGTTAATGGAAAACTTTATGCTAAAAATCTTATGTGTCATTCCTATAATGTTTCAGCGAAGGATATGTGAGCTTGGTTTGTCGTAATAATTTTATTTTATGTGTCTGTTTTATACAGACCCGTGAGTTCGGAGAGGAATTTGTAACAGTAATCAGCCACCAAGTTGGACGTTTGTGCCACTGTTACACTGACGGTACCGGTGTGCTCACACACATACACATATACACATACACGTCGGTAATTCATCACTGTCATGGATTCTGGCGCCCTCTCCCCTTCTCTCTTTCTGTTCCTTTCATTCTCTCCTTATTCAAACTTTGTTGTATCTTCCATTCTTTCCTGTACCCAATATTTTCTTTCCTCAATGCGTAGGTGAATGCAATGCTTTTGTTTCGTTTGCAGGTTCATTCTTTCAGCATTGCTTCAAAATGATGAGTTTATTTTTTAATATGAAATTTTTGAAAATTTTTAGATTCACGTGTGATCGTCTGATAGCTTCACGTTCGCGTGTTTGTTAATATTTAGTTACCTGTATGTATTACCTCAGACGTCCAGTGTCATTGAATATATTTAATAGCTGTACTAGGCGGTTTATGAATTTTATTTTTGAAAATAAATCAATAATATTTAAAATGCTAAACATTTTTTTTCGTTGCCTTGGATGAAGTGGTGTTGAGAGAAATACAATAGTGCCAATTCCAGTGCAGAAGTCACCAAAACTGACCATTAGCTATCACTATTTTTAGTTTCATGGAACAAGAAATTTTTATTCTTTCAAGTGATTGAAATCATTTCATATTTTACCAAATACGAGTAATGAGTGATTTATTTTGGGGTCAAGTAGAAGCGAGTGCAGGGAAGTGTCTCATTTATTATGTATCTTTGCGTCTCTGAACAATAGAGAAGAATTTCGAAGAAAAGTAATTCAGATTTTCACCAGAACGAAATTCGCTAAAATAAAATTATATATTATTTTACTTTAAAAAAACACAGTAATTTGGAATAAATTATAAAGTTTTGAGTCTTGATGACAGTTTTTTATTGCAACAAAGTTAACCTCATAACCAAGATGTGACTAGGGAAATGAGGCGCTGTGCGAGCACCACTGTGACGTGGATGATGTCCTAATCCCGTACCAAGAGTGTGCCTTGGTTCGCGCTAAATGGCGAAACGATGACAGAGCCGCTCTAGGCGAAGTGAAAGCGGGTTTGGACGGCGGAGGATGGGAGGTGTCATGCGTCTGCACAGCATCAGCGACACTGTTAAAAACGGGAACAGCAAAACATGATGAAAATATTTTGCTGTCATACTGTGAGCGAAAGATAGGGTTGGGGGAGGGGGTTGGGGTGTGGGGGTGGGGGGAATATTGATGTATCAGCTATATGCCAACCGCTGTTTTGATCGGTGTTTGTACCCAGGAAAGACAGCGTTATTGCACAATGCAACAAATTCCAAATTAAACTCTTTGAAGGAATTAATACTTTCAAAATATTAAACAAATCTTTCGTTAAGTACTGCTATTCATGTCTGTGAAATACATTTTCTTATTTTTCAACATATAAATTTTGTAACAAATGACTTTCTTCCAAGCCTCCTTGCATTTGAGTTAGGACTTTGTTGCTTATGAAGGTAGATGAAAGCTCCGATAAATGTTATACATGATTCCTTCTTAAAAATTAAGTTAGTGTATTTTCTTTTTTTTTTTTTGAGACAGAGAGAGAGAGAGAGAGAGAGAGAGAGAGAGGCCATCCCGTTGTGTATTATCAAATTTGTATAATATATTATGCACCGTCAATACACACCATAAATCAAACAAGATGCAATAATTACAATTAGGTAATATTTGGCTACATGTTTCGGCCGTGACCGGCCATCTTCAGGCCAACTAAGAACAACAATTAAGGTGCAGTAAAAATAGTACTCAATGGGATCCCATTTCGTTCACATTAATGTGAACGAAATGGGATCCCATTGAGTATGAACTATTTCTACACAACCTTAATTGTTGTTCTTAGTTGGCCTGAAGATGTCCGGTCACGGCCGAAACATATAGCCAGATATTACCTAATTGTAATTATTGCATATTTTTATGTATGTCGTGTATTGACGGTGCATAATATATTATACAAATTTAATATATTTTCTATAGAAGATTTGTGATAGTGGCTTACACTGAAAAATGTGTAACGTACAGATTCTGTCTGATGTACTTTAAAATATGTATGATTTATTTTTTTAGATTTCACGAATTCCATACAACCAGAACATAAATTTGTGGTGTTTTAATGCGTGTTCTTTTTTTGTGTAACGCACAGTAACGTCGCTCTGCAGGAATCTAGAAAATCGAGCAGCACTGAGCGGGGTTTCATGAAATTTGAAATTGAAGAAATCTACTATGTTTTCTGAGCTATTTCAAGTCTGTATTAAGATCAAGGAGTTTTGACGACTCACATGCGTTTCTGGGCGCATGAACATTTACATTAATACTCTGTACATGCGCAGTTCTTTTCAAGTTTCCGATATGTACGCGCTGTATGAAAATGAAATTATAGACCTATTTATCCTGTGTTGAAAATTCTTGTGCCACAAATGAAAGTATAGTTTACCACATAATTTTTTCTCCATTTATTCAGAAATCGCTTTACAAACAAGCGTGACAGGAATTGCTGTCGGTATAGCACTGTTGCTAGGATATAGGAAAATCAGTATCTGACTCGCAAAACTGTTATTCGGCTTTCCTTTCCTAAACAGGACTTGTGAAATTACCATGCTGTTTGTACGTCTGTCCATATTTAAAAGACTGATTTCCATGTCCCCTTTTTTTTTTTTTTTTTTTTTAATTTATTTTGAAATTTGCTTTATTTATGTAATTTTCAACCTTCTTTACCTAAAAAAAATTATGTTTTTTATAAATAAAAATTTGCATTTGTTTTT
>Ga0123355_10010537_pt1 | contig 14184 bp, 8 predicted proteins | sample TergutEmb28metaG_3_FD_89872 | JGI IMG/M metagenome (GOLD analysis project Ga0123355, IMG submission 89872) | Embiratermes neotenicus P1 segment gut microbial communities from Petit-Saut dam, French Guiana - Emb289 P1 | ecosystem: Host-associated > Arthropoda: Insects > Digestive system > Gut ... | reverse complement strand
TGAATATATATTTGGAATAAATATCTGTTCTGCAGAGAAATCTTCAAAATCTTACAACTGCAAATGGGTAGACAAGTTTATTCCACAGTTTCTGCTGAATTATTATTCAGTGGGTGTTCTGATAAGCAGTAGCAGTAGTAGTAGTAGTAGATGAATCATACATTTGCTGTCATAGATACCAATCAATGGTAATGATTGATCAGGTCACCTCAGTCACTGTTTTGGTAGCATGAATGTGACACTGTTACTACTACAGTAGACATTCTGATGCTTTCACATTATGCAAACAAACAAATATACAGCTAAAATGTGTGTTTCTTCATCACTGTCCTGAGCACTATAGTTGTCGCAGGATGTCCTGGCATATGCAGGCTCCTCGTGCAATAAAGATGCTCAGTAGGATGATAAAAGGAAAACTGTAGTATAGTGGCATTTATTTTGTACAATTATGTACAGATGGATTTTAAAACATTTATATTAACGATTTAGTTTGTATGTTAATTTCCTGGTAGGTGGCATTCTGCCTTCTGCTTATATCTTCACGAACTCTTATTTTCAGTACACTAGTTCATAATAACACATGAATAGCAACTGTCCTGCCTGCATATGTAGAATTTTTCAGATCCACTTGAAGTGGTTTGTGCAGCTCCATGCAAGTATGAAACTGGAGATCTCCATGGTTAACTGACTTTATTATGGTTGTTCACCGTCATGCATAAGTCTCAAACAACTAAATTTTGTATGGTGGTGCCTAATATTTTCAGGATAATTATAACTTTTTTAAATCCACATATAAAAAAGCGTGCACTGAACAGGAAGTGACATAATAGGGAGCTTTGCAGATAGCTCCAGAATTGTGGGTCCTCAGTATGGGACTTGTTTCATGTCACACTTCTGGCAACAAAAGTTTGAGGCAGCTCCTAAATTTTTGGGAAACTGGTTAACCTCTGGTTGTTCATATTCACAGCTAACAAAATTATTATTATTATTATTATCATCATCTTCTTCTTCTTCTTCTTCATCTTCTCCTCCTCCTCCTTATTCTTCCAATAGATTTAAAACCCTTTGTGGGTTTTGACTTTCTCACCAGGTCATTCCAAGCCTCCCTATTCAGCACCAGTTCTTTCCAGTTTTTTAAAGAGCTAACTCAAAGTTCTGATTGGGATGAAGAATGTTTCAGACACTTGGAAAACAGAGGAATGAAGATGACTACATAAGGAGGAGCTCTGTAATGTGTATTCCTACCCAAATATTATATGGGTGATCAAATCAAGAAGAATGAGATGGCCAGGGCATGTAGCATGTATGGGAGAGGTGCATACAGGGTTTCCATGCAGAAACCTGGGAGAAAGAGATCACTTGGAAGACCTAGGCATAGGTGGGAAGATAATATTAAAATGGACAGTAGGATTGATCTGGCTAAGGATAGGGACAGGTAGTGGGCTCTTGTGAATGTGCTAATGAACCTCTGGGTTCTATAAAGTGCAGGGAGTTTCTTGAGTAGCTGCAGACATGTTAGCGTCTCAATAAGGACTCTGCTCCATGGAGTTGGCTTAGTTAGTTAGTTCATATACTCAGAGATGATTACCCCTATCCATTCTGATGTCTCATTACTGTTGCCTGCAAATGAGACGTGTGTCCCTGATATAAGAGACTGCAAGTAGTAGTGGTTTGTACTACTTCCTGAGTGGTTCCAAAACACTGCTTAGCTTTCAGAATGCGGTTTTTTTCCATTTGTGACACCACACAGTCCAGATGGATACCAGTGTTTTGGTGGAACACCCTGCCTGGAAACACTAATATCCATGTATGAGACTTCTGCATGTCACAACCCAGAAGACCACAATGTGAATAATTCCCACCAGGAAACCTGAAAATTTATATTGCCTAGCTTAGTGTACATTTTAGTCATCACAATTCCTATGTGTATTTAACCCTTTAGTGTCAGAGTTAAATGCCTAGTGTGAGCTGTAGAAGACGGGAATTTAATGACAGCCACATAAGGAAGGCCATTAAGTGCCATTACCTTAACCTAAGGCTAAGCACTTTCGAGCTTATCACTGTGTGATGAGTATACTTGACATTACGTGCCAGAGTGTTAAAGTACAATAATAGGGGAGGGAAGAGCCAGGGAAATTCAGTATAATGTCTAAGGTATGGGATGGTCAACCAGGTCTTGATTCCCAGTATGTGACAGACATTTTTACTTTTCTATTCTTTACCACATTCACAGAAGCTCTATAGCTCACCCCACTTCCTTTACAGTGGGTAGTAGCAGCTCTTTACAGAGGTATAACAGCCAAGGCATGAAGCAAAGCATCTGGGGTTAAGAATGCACAGTTATTTAAACACTTGGTAAATCACCATTATACACAATTATACATTTATTATGTTAACACTAAGCTACACATGCATGTTTTGGTCTTAACAGGCCATCACCAGGATGGTCTGTTAAGATCGAAATAGGTATGTGTAGCTTAGCATTATGTAACAAATGTATAGTTATTTTCAATAGTGATTTCCTAGTTAACTAAATATATAAGCATAACAGGATGTTTTCCATTCAGCATGGAACTCCATACATGTTCGTGAAGTTAACATTACATGCATGTTTGAACATCTGAGCATACATCCTATGTCTTTCTCCAGTACACCTAAAACCTATGGGCATTCTTATTGGTCAGAAATATTGCAAAAGTCAATTAAACCACATGGAGTTGAAGTCCACCAGGTGAACTTGGTATATTTGCATACATTTTGTCCTATTATTGTCTCCTAACAGTATGAACACTATGGGAACAAACATGAAATTCTTCAAATACTTTGAAACAGTAATAACAGTGCATGTGTGATTTCAAGCTTCCTCTGTGGTGTAAATGAGATCATCGCTCTTTTGAGATGTCACACAGCACAGACTGGTACTTAGTTACCAATGTTTCGGGACAACCTATTGATCCCATCTTCTTTGGACTGTGCTTGACCCTTGAAGGGGGGACCAACAGTTTGTCCTGAAGCAATGGCAAATAATTACCAATCTATGCTGTTTCATATCTGAGAACAGCAAAGACTAATTTAGTGTAGTCAGCAAATTGAACCACTGTGGACTGGACAGCTGGGATATTACTCCCAGAACAGGCATTAGGAGTTTCTCCAGTTTAGTATTAGCATGACCACCAATTGAAATTTATCCAGTTATAAATTCCACTTCTTATTGCAGCCATCTAAATGTGTGACCCATTCACACACCTCTTGTGGATTTTGTTTAACTCTTTCCCAGAAGGAAGGATGGGAAGGGTCACCAGAGTGTAATGGTGACAACCTATCCTCCACTTCCCAGTTAAGGCACAGTGCATTAACACAGAGATGGCTTTACATGTACCTTTTATGAAATAATGATGTCACAACTACAAAAAATCATATAAATACACGTAAATGCATTAATAACATACAGTAAACCCTCCTCCAATATGACTGAAGTATACGTATGAACACAACATGAACAGTGGTTTGCCAGATGCAGAAAGTTTGATTATATGCAGTCTTCCAAACACTGTATAGTACATAAAAAATACCATTGCATATAAAAAGCTATATATGGTTTAGCTTTTGCATATATATTTGTGTAACCACCTTGATCTTATTTTACTCAGTATAAATTTTTAGCTGAACTGTCATCCTACAACTTTTAACTCCATAGCTCACCAAACTGCATATTTATAACTAAATATCATTACAGTATATGTAGTACTTTAATGTTCAGTAATTGTTACTTTCTGCAGCTGCATTTCCATGGCTCCACCACACAATATCTAAGTTTGTCCAATGTGGATTCACAAAATGTACCACTCCTAAGGAATGTATTCCCCATGTCAGTTGAGGGGTTACTGCCTGGTCTCATTGAAATGGTTAAAATATCACAATGTTTCTTAATTGTAGCCCTGTCACTATATAACTTAAGTACTAACCGTTCATACAGTTGGACTGTTAAATGGAATCACCCCTAAGAAAACTGTTTGCAGCAATAAAACCAATCATTTCTTCCTCACGAGTGTTAATTTACACAAGAAGGTACAGTTTTTTAGGCTTCTGGACAGTAACAGCCATAATTCTTGGCTTCGTGCACTTCATTGCTACTCAGCCATGTCAAAAAGCAATTTTCTTAACATGCTAGATATTATTTCCAACTCATTCCTCTTGGTATTATGGTTTTCTGGGTTAAGGCACTATATACTGATAGGCAACTACCAGAGTTGATGAAGAACATACTGCCTTTATCTGCCAGGTGGAATGGGAGGCAACATTATGTTCCTCTGAAATGTCATAGAGAGTCATACCCCAGAAAAACACAATGTGACTCTTCACTGCCATGAAAACTTTGTATCTTATATCACTTATGTTTAGTTCACCAAAAAAAAAAATCTTGAAAATCAAAATCATTTATAAATTTTAAGTTCTCTGTTAATGTTCAAGGTACAAACAGTTGCTATAAAATGGTAAAAATGGAAGTGCAGTAGGACCTGGTTCTGTACATATGCTCAAATAAACTAGTGTTTACTACATACTTCATGTAATAGGAATCTGTTCATTAAGTCTGAATGTTATCTACCTTGCGGTCTTTATCTGGAGGTTTGTTGCCTCCACCTGCTCCTGGACCAATCTTCAGGGTTGTAAAGTGCTTTGCTAGCGTTAGCACTGCACTGTATGTTTGTAGAGTATCTGCTCCTTGTTCACCAAGCTCAGTACGCTTCCAACAGTGAACACAGTACAATTCTCGACCTTTCATTAGTGCAGTTTGGATACACTTGAGACAGAAGTAGTGCTTGCAACTTAGGAACTTCGGGCAGAGATCCGAGTCATTGAACTTCTGCTTACAAAAACTACAGAGGGTCAACTCCTCGAGTTCTGGTAGTACTCCTGGTTCCATCATCTGTAAAGTTGGTTTATTACACATTTAACAAGTACTGATCCCCATATTAGGTATTTTCTGCCTATACCATAAAGCAACTAGTAAACGTTCATTTATGTACACATTCTGACACCCTTTACATGCTAATTACTTACAGTATAACTTTAACATTCAGCTATAAACATACTACACTACCTATTCCTAAGAGATCCTCACATTTTCCAGTCATAGCAAAGTCTCATGACAGTCATATAAACCCTATATTTCGGCCCAGCTGCTGACTGGGACATGAAACTAACGTTCCTCTGAAGTCATTTCAAAGCATTCTGCTGTATAAAGTCCCGCCAGTGACACAAGAAATAGAACTTTCGTTCTTCACCGACTAAAATTTATGCGGCACTCATTTACAGAACACCAACTGCCACAGTTGTTGTGAAAGCAATAGAATTATGTGTATTAAATGTTTACTGTTAACTCATACTGAAGAGCGTACTGTTAATAATAAGCTCAAACAGTTAAAGTAAATTGCTTACCGTGTTTATCGCGTTGTTGCTACAGCGAAAAAAACAAAAGTCGGTACGATGAAAATACGTAATGTAGCGAACGAGCTACGGCGACGTAAACGCACGTACCGGTGCGTCTGTACGATTATACGAAATTGTCGATTAACGAGGAAGCGGCATTTGTATTTTACATAACGAAAAACTGCCGTTGCCGGCTTTTGTACGGCACTAACTTACAACATTATGCCACATCATGATGTGAACACTGAACCATTTGGCATGGCGGACGATGTTAGTTTGCGGAACCTGCGCCATCTGTCCGCGCATTAATAGTAATGTCGCGCAGACGCCATCTTAGCCCGTGGATTGAACCGCGGTTTTTCGAAACGTTTGCATATTATTGACGTCGTTATTTATAATACTGGTACAAACTGGTTTTCATAGTGTTAGAATTCACTGTTAAATTGTGTGCCGAATAAAACAAATTTTATTACATTTGTTTCAGGAAAAAGACGGCTATGGTAACGAAGTCCCTAGGTTAGCCAGGCCCCTACCTGTTGAGTATTTGCTTGTTGATATTCCGGCATCTACACCTCTCACTCCGCTGTTCACGTTTCACGCAGATGTGAATACACGACCGTTCCCAGTAGAGAACAGGTAAACGTGTCCACAATTATTTTTATCTACCATGTGTAAAGTTACAGTATGACAGTGGTACAAGATTCATTATTCTGATGAATGGATCTTGATAGAATTCTATTCATCTACAGAGTAATTGTGCAGTTTAGAAACTAATTTCAGCGCAAATAAAGGGAGGTAAAACAGCCAGTTGTATACAAAATTAATAAAGTTAGGCATCAACTGTGCATGTCAAATAAATTGTTCCCTTCACATCACAAATTGTACCATGGCAACTATTATATAGTCTGTAATTAATTACAATGAATGTTTCCTTTCTAGCATACAGATAGTTTGCATTTACTTAATTCAAGGGCGTTTCTTTTACATCAGAAATGTTGGAACGTTCTACCAACTTTAAGTTCATAATAAACATATTTTTTGGCAGTTTTTAGTGTGGAGTGCAGTATAATGGACTGCACACCAGTCATACTTTCTCTGTTTAGAGGCTGTACTTTGGGTGTAATTAAACTATTTTTTTGGCTCAATGTGGAGTGCAATGACTGGCTAGTTTTTGGCATGGTTGCAATACGGTACTGTGGTGTCAGCTAACACAGCAGCAGTGTCATTGACAAAGTACAGTTTTGTGAAAGTCTCTCTTATTAGTGTCACCACATATCAAACGATCCTCTTTTTGATGTGAAGTATGTGTTGTTATTTAATGAATTTCCCTGAAAACATCGTATATCACTGTGAAAATAAAATATATAAAGTAAATTGATTTGAACACTGTGTAGAGCATCTATTATAAGTCATGTGAGTGTCCTCATAACTAAGCATAAGAATAGAATAGAAGTTACTCTAAAGAACTATATTCAATGTGTATTTTTTTCTATATTATTACCAGTTTTTATGTCAAACATTGTAGTTTTCCCTACTTAATATATTGTTTTATGATTATATTGTATATTGAGATTAATACGTGTTGTGTAGTTGCTATCAAATTTTATGATGTTTTCGTTGTCAGATATTTTAGTGTAAGTTTGTTTGTTCAAGGTAGCAGACACATTATTAATGCACATAATCAGTGTCTGGATGTGAAGTAATGTGGTATCGTCAGAAGAGGGATGGACTGAGAATTGATGGTTTAGGACAGGTCACTTTGTGTGTGTACCAAATATTAATCCTTGAAGAACTCCATATTTAAAACATTCTAGTTGGAATACGTAATTATAATTTGAATTAAGGGAACATTACAGTTGTACCCCTTTTCAGAAAAAATCCGTAGGGCCCACATTCAGTTACCTGTGTTTTTGGGTAGTGTATTGTCCTATGGTATGTAAATCTTTTCTTCATTGATTAATTCTTCAGACATAAATCTTTTGTTTATTTGTTCAGTTACCACTTATTAACTGTGGCATAAAATAATCTGGACCTATGATTCTTCTAGCAGTTATCTCACAACTTATACCATCTTTCCAGTCAAATATTAGGAGCTGGTGAATAAAACATAGATATTTAGTGTTGCTGTGATGTGTGTTCTGTCATATTATGGTATTATTGAGACATGACTACTTTATTTATAATTAGCTTTATCAGTGAAGGATTACACCATGTTTTGCTAGCTTATATGATTTCAAGCTGGAAGTGACTTATCGCTTGTAACATTTCCAAGACAGTTATTTCCCTGTCACCGTCTAGGCCCTGCATGTGTCTCAGAATGAATATACTGTGATTCTTGTGTCAACTGAATGATACTGAGTATGCATGTACACTGTTGAATTCTAGCTTGTCGTGTAACAAATTATGGAATTGTTTGCATTTCCATGGTGAGGTTATCCACCACTACTTGTCAGTTTCTGCAAATTAGGCATTCTTCTTTTGCAGTACTCTTAGGAATGATGACATGGTGTTTCTTACATATCCATGAAGCATCTTGCAGTGCCTGTATGTCTACGCTGCTTAACACATTTATGAATGTGATCCTCAGATAAATGCACAATGTCCTGCACAGTATCCATTCTGTGATAAATGTTTGCTTGTTTTTCACTTTTAAGTGCCAAGGATAATGTATTTGATCACCAAAAACTACCAGTTTGAAACTGATGTCATAAGTATCTCTGTTAAGATGTCCTTGTACCAGCCATAGCACTTACACATGTGCTGCAGATCAACACAAATGAAGCAAATTAGGAAATATGTGTAGAGCATAATCATTTTGGGATGTTCATTTGTCTCATTTTACTTGTCTCAAAATGACTGACATGAAAAGTGTGCTTGTTATAAAATGTGTGCTCCAAGTTTCTCTACTGCTTTTTTTCAGTACTCATTTACTTTAATAAATGTGTAGTTCAGTTACACTTGAGATGCACACAAAAACACGTATGTGTACATTTTCATGTAAAGTTGTATCATCCAGTTGATGTGTGCTGGAATTCAAGGTCTGCTGTGCTCCTCTGATGGGCTTCACCATATCTTTGGTACATACACAGTGCCTGGGAATCCAGGGCAACTGTTGTATTTATCTTGGGGTTTTTTGGGGGCAGGGTTGTTTGGATGCTGCAAGACTGACTGCTACACTTTCTTCTTCTTCTTTAGTACTACAGTTTTTTAAGTTTGGCATTGACTTTCATGACAATAGATGCCCATTCTCTTCTGTCCAAAGCTCTTGTTCTCTATTTTTTCACGCCCGTATGTCCGAAGTCCAATTTGGTATCATCCATCCACTTTAATCTAGGTTTTCCTGTTTTCTCTCTCCTCCTGTTTTGCTTTCCAGTAACTTCATTACTGTCCTTTCACCATCCACTCTTCAACGTGCCCAAGCCATTCCAATCTACATAGTTTAATTACCGTTACACTATCTGGTGACTTCAATTTATTCCAAATTTCTTTATTTATTTTTGTTCTCCAGGAATCACTTTCATTGTTGGCCCATATATTTTTCTCAAGATTTCCTTTCCCACATCATTAAGACTGTTCATTAGGGTTGATGATTCAACTCTGTAGGTTACAGTTGGTCTTTTTATTGTTTTATCTAGCTGCTATACTTTTATGGTAGTATATATCAAACTTTGGATATGAACATAAGTATTCATTAAGTACACTGATGGAGATACACAATGTATTCCTGTGTAAGGTATATTGTGATAACACTGGTTGTTGCTGGTCTGAGCCCATTGCTTCACTGGACACTCACTGATTCCCAGAATAACTGGATTTTTGTTGATTAACTAGCCACAAGAAACTAACAGCAATATACCACAATAAAACTTAAGAAAAAGCACACAGCAGCAAAGAGCCCGCAAAAGAACTTGTTGCAAAAAGCCCAAAAGAGAATGCCCACAAGAATAATTCAATATAGTTTGATTTTTGTGGTCTGATTTTATCAGAAATTGGAATTGGCCATCATATTTTAGCAAAACTGTCCAGTATAAACTGTCATGAAACACCATTCAGAACTTGTTACATGAAAGCAGTCATACATGGTGAAGCTAATATGTGCATTTTTGCTACTTTTTTTAATTGGAAATTACTGCTTCCCCACCCCCCCTACCACCGCCACCACCAGCCATTGTCCCATTGTCTGATTGACAGTCAGAGTCTTACTTACACATTTGCCTTTGACATTCCTTTGTACCAGAATATTATTTTCACTTCTTGCTATATTCCTTCACTCCAAACTTTTCACACTTCATAAATTTTTATTTTCCAATTGTATGTGCATATTTTATATATAATTAACCAACAACTGTGAGCAGTTGTTAGTTTTTTACCTGGTCAAGAGGTTCACTGCATTTATGTAATGCAAAGGTTGTTCACAGTGTTTACAAAAACCCATCATGGCCGCCCATTCTGTGGAAATTTACATCTTCACACACAATTTCCATAAAACAGCTTATATGTAATAACAGAATGATACCACCTTCCTTGAGCACTCAACAGGTAAGGCAGATGTCTCTTGTCACATGGCTTGCATGCTTGTAAAAGGATCTACTGTACATTTCCACTCTGTGCATTACATGGATTCGAGAAGAAATATGGCATCAGTAGGTCCTCCACATCTCATATTTCTTCTTGACTTATCTATTGAGTGCTTAGGGAAGATTATATTAGTTTTGAATTCCTTTTACTTGTTGTTGAATGTGGATACACACTGGGAAAACTGGAAGAACAATGGAATATTATTCCATTGCCTACATGTTGAGGAGAGTTTATTTTTTATAGCCTCACAAAATGTGACTTCATATTTTTTCAGCAGTTGTCATGTGCTCACATAGCAGCTGTCTTATATGCAGCACAGTTTTTAAGTGTGTAGGAATGACCTCCTTGACATACCGCTCCCATACTTCTTCCTGTGGATGTTCATCACAAAAGATATTTTTGTAATGTTTTCTTTGTTTAAAAATATTATACCTTATTGCTTTCACTGAAACTAAGGACTTCATGTAATTTTAGGATGATTGATGGTCATATCCAGGATTTCAGTGCTTTAAGTTCATATATGCAGCAGTTTACCCCTGACTGTTTTCTTCAGGCTGTGTCAGATTTCCACTTTCTTCTATATATCTCAGCGATGGATATGCTGCCTATGAAGGTTAGTATGAGTAATAATTATGTATGATATATAACCATGCTTATTCTGTGTACAAATACAGCACAGTACAGTATTGTTACATTTTGCTAGTCTATTTCCTTTTAAATTATTCACCTTCTGACTTGATCCTTTGGCACTGAACATCAGGTATACCTGTTACGCACTGTGATGTGCAAAATGCCAAATGTCAAGGTATAGATGACAGCAATTTAATGGCCTCCTTATGCAGCTGTCATTAAATTCTGGTCATCTGTACATCACGCCAGGATTTGAATTTGGTGCCAGAGCATTAATACACACATTTCAACATTTGTGCCTGCTTAAAAACATTACTGGCAGTCACTTTGTGAAAGTTTCTTCACACTGGTAGCACACTGCTCTGAATATCAAGATCCCTGAAATGAGTCTATTGCAAGGACAGATTTAGTGTTTGGAACATAGAAAAATCATTTGAGACTAAATCAGGCCGATGGTAGATATTCTTTTTCAGCCAATATTTTGTTACCAAAAGTGATGTTTGGTAAAATATATCATGATGCAATACTTATCTATCCAGCCAGTTTGTAAATAAGAACGTCAGGCCATCATTCAATTGTCAGACCTCATACACTCAATCCCCCCCCCGACTGTGCATAGATTGTTCTCTGTGAAGTATCTCTGTACAGCTGCACATTATTTTTATTACTGCTCATGAAACAGCAATTTGTTATAATCCTTCGATACACAGTAGTACATGATGCAGAAAAAATTTGACAGATCCTTAATAGACCAATATGTAATATGTTATTCTTTTTACAAAAATATAAGGTGATGCGCTTTTTTGTGGATACAACATTTTGGTAGGTGTGTTTGTAACCTAGCTGTCAGGTAATGTGGGAATCTCAATTTGACGAATTGTGTGGGTAATGACAAATTGCTGTTTTTGAGCGTTATTCAGCCCTAATTTCGGTGACATTTACCAGTCTTTTTTTGTGCATGGTGTTAGAATTTATTCTGGAGCAGTAGGCCTGTGTTACACATGAGGAATAGACAGAGCATAAATTAGTAATAACTTCTTCTGTCAAGGATGATTCATTATGTTAATTGATTTGTCTTTTCGGTTAGATAATAAAACGTTTCTAACAAAGCAAGAATTGGGTACCAGTGGCTGGTGGTGGTAGTGATAACTTACTGCTGCCAACTATTGACAGTATGTGAAGGGTCATCCAGTTATTTACCCAAAAATGCATCGACTTTAGTAGTCAAACTTTTTTATGTAGTAGTCCATGCTGAACATTTTTTAAACAAAATTTTTTAAGTGTATATTATTTGATAGCCTTTTTATTCGTTTTGTAAATGTCAAGGTAGCCAGCAAGAAAATATTGAAATTAATCTTGAAAACAAAACTTCTTTCCCAGTTTGCATCATATTTATCTGATTTCCTGTTGCTGTTTCATAATGTTTGAACATTAGTGAAAATTTTTTGGTATATGACGTTCTTATGACTGCAGTGTCTTTATTGCAGATTGAGTATCTCCATCCTTGAGAAGTTAAATGAGTTCAACAGTTTTCCTTGTGAGAGTTCAGAACTTCTTAAACATAATTTTGTGAACTTATTCAACCCCACTTTCAACTGTGAGCTTCACAATTTTGTCTTGAATACCTTCATTAATTGCATCAGAGCTAGGGAAAGTACCATATTTACCTGACTGCAGGACAACTCTAATCTAAGATGACTCCCTCCAAAAAAATACCTCTGCCAAGGGAAAATGTATTTATTCAAATCTAAGATGACACCCTAAAAATGAAATGTCTGCTAAGAAGAAATATCTTACTATTAACTTCATACACTTAATACACAAAGCATGTCAGATTCTATCTACCTTTACTAATCACTGTTGCTATCTCCATCTTCACAGTCAGTGCCTTTATCTTCCTCACTAACTCCTAACATTCCCATCCTCTTCACTGCCATTCCACATCATCATCATCATCAGCAGCAGCAGCCACCTCGTTCACTACATTGGATGTACAGCATTTTTAAAACCCTTCACATTCACTTCCATGTGATGCACTGCCATGCTGTTATGATCCACACTGACTAAATAAATGGTAAAGCAGTCCCATTACAGACCTGGACAGGCCCAGAGGGTTCCAGGAAGTTAAGGTTCCCAGATTTCGTGACAACGACACAGGAAGGTGGTAGGTTGCCAGCCTTACGCACCGGCGGCCTTTTTCCCCAGGAAATACTCCTGGTACTCATTTCTGTTAGAGGCTGAGTCGGCCCCAGGGCCATAGTGTGATCGGAAGGATTTTATATCAATGAAAAATTCACTGACACCAGCTGGGATCAAACCAGCAACCTTCCAATTTGTAGCACAGCACCTTAACCATTGTGCTACTGCAGTCCCCCACACTGACTAAATACTACATTTATATTTCTTGGTTTATCAACTTGAACCCATGAAGATTCACAATGTTCTCCACAGATGGTGTTAATTTAAATACATTTATTTATCTCTCTATTTATTTATTTGTTTATTTATTTGTTTGTGACATCCAATCTTGCTATTTTTGTCTTGCATATCTTCAACCATTCTTGTGCTATTGGCTTGCTTTCGCCATCAGATTCTGAAACATGGTATCTCATGACCAGTTGTAAATATTATAGGTTGAAAGTGGCTATTAAACCTTCGTACATTGGCTAGAGGATGGAGTGGTAATGAGAGGTAGTAAAATGACTTTAATATTGTGAGAAAAACAGGTAAGTCAACAGTCACAACACAATTTATATTCTCTTTCAGAGGCATTGGCTACATGTTTTGGATTAAATAATCCATCATCAGGCCCTTACACAAGACAAATAACAGGTATAATGTAATGAGATGTCAACATGTTGTGAGATTTGATTTTTTCATAGCGGTGTTGCTGATGATTAAAGTCTTCTTGGATATTATGCCATGTAAACTGGTAAAATGGTGCAAGAGAATACGGTTCACCATGCTCACAGACAAGCTACTTGCTTGGAGCTCATATGAGCAGAAAGAGTTCACTTTTTTCGTCACCAATAGTATTTTGTTGATGTTTCTTTTTGACATGTTGCCATACTGTTATATGTCAGTATCATATTATAAGAATTGTGTGTTGATGTGACATGAAGTACAAGAACAAATTAAAGCCAGCACTACATTAGATATTTGACTGAGGAGATATGCAAATTTTCCAACTATGTACTTAAGTGTGTTAACATAGACTGTACTGATGAATGTTGCAGAAGACTCTGATTTGTATGTTGGGGGAAAGTGGATACCAAATGAACTTTGCTCCTTTGTAACTGAACAAGTATCCACAAAGACCTGATACGCTTTAGAACAAACTCCTGCTACACCAAATAAACCTCCTAGTTGCTTTACATATGTTAAGAAACTTCCCTAATTGGTGTTGAATTTAACTGATTTGGAAGTTACTTAATAAGAGGTCTTGAAGCTTTCATGAAAACAGAATTCAATGAAATCTTCTCAGGCAGACAACCACATCAAGGTATGAAAATTCTCCGTTTTATGGACTGTATCTATCTGCATCTT
>Ga0123355_10010536_pt1 | contig 14184 bp, 14 predicted proteins | sample TergutEmb28metaG_3_FD_89872 | JGI IMG/M metagenome (GOLD analysis project Ga0123355, IMG submission 89872) | Embiratermes neotenicus P1 segment gut microbial communities from Petit-Saut dam, French Guiana - Emb289 P1 | ecosystem: Host-associated > Arthropoda: Insects > Digestive system > Gut ... | reverse complement strand
TTGCGCGTTAAATTTTTGGAGGTGTTTCAACATCAGCAACGTGACCTATCAGATAAACGAAGAAATCAAAGATAAAGAAATCCGTCTGGTTGGCGAAGATGGAGCTCAGCTTGGAATCATGCCAGTGGCGGAAGCGTTTCAGATCGCGGTTGAACAAGAACTCGATCTGGTTAAAATCGCGCCCGGTTCAAATCCGCCTGTGTGCAAAATAATGGATTACGGCAAATACCGTTTCGAGCAAGCGAAACGGGAGAAAGAGGCGCGTCGTCATCAGCATGTGGTAGAGGTGAAGGAAATCCGCATGTCGCCCAGCATCGGAATTAATGATTTCAATGTTAAACTGAGAAACGGCCAAAAGTTCCTGAAAGAAGGGGATCGGCTCAAGGTCACGGTACGTTTTCGCGGCCGTGAAATGGCGCACACCAATATTGGTGAAGCGTTGCTGAGAAAATTCGCCGCCGAATGCGAAGAGTACGCGACGGTTGATAAAAACCCCAAATTAGATGGCAGGCACATGGCGATGTTCCTGTCGCCCAAAGCAAGCAAAGGTTAAAATCGTATACAATGCCGGGTCTGTTTAAACCATGACAGGTATTGAACAGGTCTGTTTGTTTGGCTTTAAAGCCTGTATCACGAAACTTGGAAGGAGAGCAAACGATGCCAAAAATCAAAACCCACAGTGGGGCGAAAAAACGGTTCAGTCTCACAAAATCAGGTAAGGTTAAGCGCGCGCATGCGTATAAGAACCATATCCTTAACAAAAAGTCAACTAAACGTAAGCGCGGCCTTCGCAAAGGCGCCTATGCGGATGTGACGAATGAATCCGCGATTAAGCAAATGATCCCGTATAAATAGGAAGGTGACGTATTATGGCTAGAGTAAAAGGCGCGATGATGACGCGCAAAAGAAGAAATAAAATATTAAAACTTGCCAAAGGCTATTGGGGCGCGAAATCTAAGCATTTTAAAATGGCGAACCAAGCGGTCATGAAATCTTTGACTTATGCATATGTCGGTCGTAAGCGCAAGAAAAGAGATTACCGCCAGCTTTGGATCACGAGAATCAACGCCGCCTGCAAACTAAACGGCATGAACTATTCCCGTTTTATGCATGGACTGAAACTTTCTGGCATCACAATGAACCGCAAAATGCTGTCGGAAATGGCGATACATGAGCCGGAAGCGTTTACAGAGCTTGTCGGCACAGCGAAAAAAGCAATCGGAGCGTAAGATTATCAAAAGGACAGGGTTACCTGTCCTTTTGTATTTTGTAAAGACATGGCATTGACAATGTCTTTACATTTGCGTATAATAAAGTTGAAGGGAAGTGAAAATCATGTCACAAGTTTCAGTAAACATTAGAATGGACGAAGAACTGAAAAAGGCCATGGAACGCACATGCCAAGCGTTAGGGATGAATATGACCACGGCTTTCACGATTTTCGCAAAAAAAATGAGCCGCGAACAGCGCATACCATTTGAGGTTTCTGTTGACCCATTTTACAGCGATAGCAATATAGCGGCCATTAATGAAGCCGCGGAACAAATTGAACGCGGCCAGGTAGTTATCAAAACCTTTGAAGAATTAGAGATGATGGAAAATGGGTAAGCTGACTTTCGCCGAAAGAGCGTGGGAAGATTACTTGTATTGGCAGATGACAGACAGAAAAACGCTAAAGCGCGTGAACCTGCTACTTAAAGACATTGCGCGTAACAGCAATGACGGAATCGGTAAGCCGGAACCACTCCGCCACCGTGATGGATGGAGTCGCCGCATTGATGATGTCAACAGGCTTGTATATCAGATTAGGGCCGACAGTTCTATTGAAATTTTGCAATGTAAAGGACACTATGATGATTAACACAAGGACAGGATTACCTGTCCTTGTTAATTTTTTGCCGCAACGCTAAATGCTCCGCTTCAAGCTGCTTCCATTCTGTATCGGCCTGAGTGAAGCGTTCCAGCACCGCTAGCATGTATGGGTCATCATAAGCAACTCCGCGATTTACAAGGGATTTCAGCTTACTTCGCTCATTTTCGACAGCTACTCCGAGCGTGTATAGTTTTGCCGCCTGCTTGCGCAGCAGCTTTTTATCTTCTGTCATCAGTGCCACCTCATTGCAAAACATATAACATAACATAAATAATAACACATCATTTGAGGGCAATCAAGGTTAAACTGTCAATGAGGTGATATGTGATGACAGAACCTAAACTGAAAATAACGCCCAAACCTCCAAAGGGCGAAGACGGACATAAGACTTTCTCAATAAGAATTAAGGATGAAATTATAGAGGAACTTGAAGATATTTCGTCAAAAACCGGTCGTACGCGAAACGAATTGATCGGCACACTGTTGGAATTTGCCTTGAAGAATTATGTGATTGCTGAAGAATAGACAAATAAAAACGCCCGGTGGGATTTTATTCCCTCCGGGCGTTTTTTAATTAATCTTTCTTCTCAAACGCCGGAACGTCTTTTTGCCTATTGAACACGGGGTTATGCACCAGGAATCCGAACGCCTCTTTGAACTTTTCGCTTGGCTTCTCATCGGGGAAGGCGCGGAGCATCGCGTCCACGCGCTCTTTGAAACCTTCTTTGAACTCGGCGTGAGTGATGATGTACATATCGCCTCTTTTAACGCCGCGTAAAATGCGCTCACCCGCTTCATCGGCGGAACGCACCAGTGCGGACATATCCGAAAGGCTTGGCATCGGCGCACCATCTTTCGGCGGCGGGGGTGGTGGCGGTGCTGGGGCTTTTGCTTCTGAACCGAGGAACTGCGCTTCAATCTCCACAGAGGTCTGTCCCAGCGTTGTGGCGAACGGGCCGGGGAAGAACACGCTGGCAGTGACATTTGTCCCGGCAAGATCGGATTGCAGCGTTTCTGTGATACCCACCAACGCCTGTTTTGTCAGGTTATACAGTCCGTTTTGCGGCACAGCGATCAATGCCGCTTTGGACGCGGTGCTAACGATATGTCCGCCTTCACCGTGCTGGAGCATACGCGGCACGATGATCTGGATTCCGTTTAAAACAGCGGTCAGGTTGATGTTGATCGCCACATCGGTCTGGGCGTAAGAAACCTCCCACAGCGGCCCTCTGCCGCCGCCGATGCCGGCGTTGTTGGCGAGGAGATGTATGTTCCCGAATTTTGCTTCGGCTTGATCGACAGCTTTTTCGTACGCTTTGCGGTCAGTGACGTCCAGCTGAATTGCCAGGACGGGCCAGTTATTTTCCTCAAAGATCGGCACAGCCTCGTCTATTGCTGATTGACGGAGATCGGCGATGACAACATTCATACCCTCTTTCGCGCACGCTTTGGCGAGTCCTAAGCCAATGCCGCTGGCTCCGCCGGTGATAAAAGCAGTTTTTCCCTTTAAGTTTTCCACGGTGATGCCTCCTTAAATAATTTGTCTGTTACCAACAAGAATATATCATGTATGCGAAACAGTCAAGCGAAAAATTGTCCGGCAGGATGGTTATAAATCCTGCCGGACACGAATCAAAAAAGAGGTGTTAGTTTTTGGAGTGCTTAACGTTAACCAACGCCGCCGCTGGCACCCTCGAAATCGGGAACAAAATCGTTATGCTGCGTTGAAATGCTGATCGAATTGAACGGCGATGATTCTGCAGAGATTGACACAGCTGCTTCACGTCCGGTGTCATCAGTAATGATAAAGAAAAACCCTGTCAAAGCGACTGTGCTGCCCCGTGCGGATCGGGACGGGCCGGAGGCCAGGCGTTCCAATCGAACCTCTACAATCTCCGAATTGTTAAAATGTCTTTGCGCGAATGCTTCCGCCATCTGCGTATAGACTTCAAGCTGCTCCGGCGAAAGGCCGGTATAGGTTAATTGCTCATAGACATCCATGTCAAACCATCCTAATTCGGTCATGAATGCGCGCCACGCCATCGCGTCCTCGCGTGAGAAATATTCGTTAGGTACATTAATGTCGCTTGGCGCATGGTAATGTATGTCTGTCCGCATCCCTGTCACGGCGTCAATGGAAAAGCTGTATAAGGGTCGAGTATTAAGGCTCTCTTCCAGGTAGACGGTGATATCTGCATCCGGGTTGCGCGTCAGCACTTGATGCATTGTGCTATCATTCGCACGCGCGGCGATATTCACTTGTTCCGAGGCATATACACTGCCTTGCCAGATCGTCCTTGATAGCCAGTCCCAGTCACCGAAGCGCATCTCAATGTGCATACCGTCAATACACGTCCCAAACACTTCCCAGATATACTCGGCACCGATTTGGGCGGCTTCTTCCATTGACATGGCTTGTGCGGAGATTTCATGGTAGTGCTGCCAGGGGGAGGCACTAATCGTCACATCCGGCGGAACAAATCCTTCCGGCGGCAGATTTGCGGCGACTTCCACCGCTTCGGTCGGCAGCGGGAAGCTATGCGTTGAATTGGTGGCTCTTGCAAAAGCCCAGCTGTTCACGCCCATCAATGCGGTGCTGAATAGTGCGATGGATAATACTGTCATGGTTGCGACTTTTGCAACTTCACGTATTTTTTTTCTAGTCATCATTTTTTTGTCCTTTCAGTTTAAACAGTTCATATTTTTTCTTTTGTGAGGCTCACTGGGGTTATATTAAACCCACGTTATTATGAACTTATTATGGAGTTATTTTGAAGTTGTAAATATTATTTCAACGGTTGTTCCGACCTTTACAGTGGATTTCACACGCATTTCGGCGTTGTGCGCATCGGCAATTTGCCGGCACAGAGCCATGCCAAGTCCGGTGCCGCCATGTTCGCGGCTGCGGGATTTATCCACGCGGTAAAAAGGTTCCATGATTTTCGGCAAGTTTTCCGCAGGGATACCGCAGCCGTTATCGGTGACGGATATTATTGTTTTGCCGGCCTGCTGCGCGGCTTCCAAACTAATGGTTGTCGCCCCGGCTTTGATTGCGTTAGAACACAGATTCATTAACAAACTTTTTAACAAATCTTCTTGCCCAAATATAGTATCAGCATTGATACGGTGTTCAAAAGGAATCCTAAAAATCTTCTCCATATCTTCAAACAGTGCGGATATTGGGACTTCACTTTTTACCGGCACATAGTTACGCAATGTCGCAAGTTCCAGCAGGGAATTTGCGATTTTTTTCATGTGATCAGCTTCGTTCATGATATATTCAGCGGATTCTATAATCTCATTTCCGTCTAAAGACGCTTTCTGCAAATATTCCGCATAACCGTAGATAGATGTCAGCGGTGTCCGGATCTCATGCGCGAAATTGTCTACGAATTGCTGTTTATTGATGGCTTCTTCTTCTAAAAACATAATTTGCTGATCTATTTTCTCTGCCATTTTATTAAAATCAAAAGCCACCTGCGCAATCTCGTTCTTACCTTTGATATAAATCCGCTCACCAAACTGCCCATCCGCAATTTCTCTAGACACTTTGGCGACCGCGTGCAGCGGCTTGAAAATAGATGCCAAAATAAAATGCAGTGCAAGTCCGGCAATCGCAGAAAATGCAATTGCGGAAACCAGCAGAATATTTTGAATGTTCTGCATGTCCACAATGTTTTCAGTGATATCTAAGTTGTAATTAAGCTGCAAATGCCCAAAAGGCTCTGGCAGTAATCCGGTGATATAAATAAAATGGCTCTGACCCCGATTCACAAAAGAAACCTCGGCTTGGTCAGGTCTGTCAGTTTGTCCCAATAATGCTAAGTCGGTGACAGAGAGATGCACATTATGTCTGCTGTAGTATCTGGCATAACCACGTATACGGTCATCAACAGCCGAATAGAAATCCGTTGCCGGGAATGTGGCGCTTCTGCCATATAACACACCAATCTCCCGCCCCAGTGAGGAGGTAATGGTTTGAAATTGACTGATGCTTTGTTCACGAAGCATATTCATCTGGCTGTTATTCAAATAAACGGAAACGATACCAACGCTTGTAAACAACACGCAGAGGAAAAGCAGATAAGTCGCTATAAATGTCTTTATCCTCACAGCTTTGCCTCCAGCCTATACCCTAATTTATATACTGTTTTTATCATGTCTTCCCAGCCCAGTTTTTTGCGGATACTGTGAATATGCACATCCACTGTCCGTGTATCGCCTTCATAGTCGTATCCCCAGGCGATTTCCAGCAGTTTTTCCCGTGATAATGCGATGTTCCGGTTTATAATCAACGCTTCAATCAGCAAGAACTCTTTCGGCGAAAAATCCACCAGCGCATTGTTGATAAATACCTGCCTGCTGCCTAAGTCTACGGAGACGTCTCCCCAAGTGAACAGCTTATCTGCTTTATGCGTGCGCCGGAGGACGGATTCAATCCTTGCCTGCAGTTCCAGCATATCAAACGGCTTGACAATATAATCGTCCGCACCCAGTTTCAAGCCGGCAATCCGGTCATGCACCGTGCCGCGGGCGGTGATAAATATAATGGGGATGTCTTCTGTAATTTCCTGAATCACTTGAAAACCATCTAATTTTGGCAGCATGATATCAAGCAAAATCAGATCAAAAACGGTTTTTTCCATCTCGTCAAAAGCGGCCTCCCCGTCAAAGGCGGAGACGCATGTATGGCCGACAAGTTCAAGATTCTTTTTGATGAGCGTATTAATCGCTTTCTCATCTTCTACAATTAATATTCGAGCCATGATCATCACCCCGCTGGCAGTATAGCATTGATTTGTTATGAAGTTGTTAAGATAAGGGAAATCATTTGCGCGGAATGTTTTTCTCCAAATCTTGTGTTTTTTGCTGCAGCTATTGAAAACAAGCACAAGATATGCTAGTATGATTCACATACGGTGATTCCGATCAAAAAGACGGAACATAATGCCCGCCTTTTTCGTCATACCTTCAAAATGGCTTGGCTTAATCTTAATGATTTCGTAATAAAATAACTGGGATTGTCTTAATAACTTCATAATAAGATGATGATATGGTACATACCACAATGAATTGCAAGTCATTTTTATTCGTGATTTTAGATTGTGAGGAGAAGAAAATAGTGAAAAAAAGAGTAATGCGTCCAATAGCCGCAATTATAGCGGTGATATTGTTTGCCACAGTATTGGCAGGCTGCAACAACGACAGGAACAATGCCAATGACCCAGGCCGCACAGCAGATACGCCGGAATTTGTTTTCGTGCCCGAGCATATAACGCTTCCGGATGATATCAGGAGCATGGATAACCTATCTTATGCAAACGGCAGATTGTATTTCTCGTCTTGGCATTTTTCAGAAGAAGACAGAATTTCCAGAAGTTCAATTTTTACCATGGATCTCGACGGCACAAATCTGCGGGAGCTGCCAAACTACAGCCAGCCAGCCCCGCCGGAAGGTGCCACAGGAGAAGATGTCTCAGGCAGTGTGAATATAAATGGTCTGCACATTGATGGTGACGGAAACCTCTGGGTTGTGGAAAGCGGCTCTTTCTGGGGGATGAACTTGCCGGAAGACTTTGATGGAGAAGAATGGGAACGATGGGAGTATCAGTATGAAATCGGCAGCGTCATGATGCTGCGCAAACTGGACAACACCGGCGCGGAGATTTTATCGGTAGATATCAGCGAAATAGCCAATGAACCCCATTTTTTCCTTAGAACCTTTAATATTGACGGAGATGGAAATATTTACGTCGCCGCAGATTCTGCAATCTATGTACTCAATAGTGACGGCAGAATGCAATTCCGGCTTGAGGTTGAGAACTGGATTGATCAGCTTATCAGGATGCCCGATGGTTCCATCGCATTTTCTGGTTGGATGGGAACCGGTCGTGGACTGCGAAAAATAGATTTCGCGGCCAGAGAGTTTGGAGAAATTATAGAGGTACCGGTTAACGCGCGCGGCATCTTCACAGGCAGCGGGGAATACAGTGTTATTTTCGATGATGGTATCGGTTTGTCTGGTATTGAAACTGAAACGGGCGAAACTGTGCGATTGCTGAGTTGGATCGGCAGTGATGTTGCCGGCGAGGGAATGGAAAGCGTCGTTGTTTTGCCGGACGGCCGTGTATTGGTTACCAGCCGCACATGGAACAGAGTGACCGGCGAATCCAGATTTGAAATTATTATACTTACACAAGTGCCTTACGACAGCTTGCCGCCGAGAACGACCATCACGATGGCAACAGTCGGGCTTGATTCGCAGCTGCGTAACGCGGTGGTGAACTTCAACAGAACAAACCCATCATACCGTATACAAGTAAACGATTTCTCAGAGTTCAACACGCAGGATGACTGGACAGCCGGATTTACCAGATTGACCACTGAGCTGATCGCCGGCAGGGTGCCTGATATCTTGAACGTGTCGAGCATGATGCCATTCCAACAATATGTGGCGAGGGGACTTCTGGTAGACTTGTATCCGTTTATTGACGCAGACCCGGCGTTTAACCGCGGCGATTTCATTGAAAGCGTGTTCCGCGCGACCGAAGTGGACGGCGGCCTTTATCAGATATTCCCGTCCTTCAGCATATCCACGTTGGTCGGAAATCCTGCGGTGTTGGGTGCGGGCATGGGCTGGAACATGAGTGAGTTCAGAGCGGTGCTCAACGCCAATCCGCAAGCGGATATGCCGATGGGATTTGGATTCGACAGAAACAGTTTCCTGACACAATTCATCATGATGAGCATGAATGAATATGTCGACTGGGCGGCGGGAGAGACTCATTTTGACAGTGACGAGTTCATTCAGCTGCTTGAATTCGCATACACATTCCCGGATGAGATTGATTGGGCCAATATGGATTGGGATGATTTTATCGAAGCACCTGAACTAATTGCCGACGGCAGACAACTGATGATGACGACGTGGGTGAATGATTTTCAACGTATCCAATTGGATCGGGCGATATTCGGCGGTGAGATCGTCTTCAAAGGAGTTCCGACTGAGGGCAGAGACGGCCATACCCTGCAAACCGGCACCGGACTTGCGATAACCAGCAGAGCCGTAGACCCCGATGGTGCATGGGCATTCTTGCGTACCATACTGACAGAAGAGTGGCAGCGTGAGAATGTGCAATGGGACTTCCCAACGAACAGGGCCGTGTTCGATGAGCGGGTTGAGGAAGCCATGACACCAGAGTATTTTATTGATGAGGACGGCAATGAGGTTGAAATTGCGCGGTGGGGTACAGGCATGGGTAGTGTGATGGTCAATGTGTACTCGGCAACTCAGCAAGATGTGGATCAGATCATGGCATTGATAGACGCAGTGTCTGGCACCTCTGGCCATAATGAGAGTTTGATGAACATAATCACCGAAGGTGCGGCCGATTTCTTTAGCGGACGGAGAACCGCGCAAGACGCCGCGAGAGTGATCCAAAGCCGTGCATCAATCTTCATAGCAGAGCAAACTTAAACGCACGAAAATCTATAGAGGGTCTGTAGGGGCGGCCTGTGGTCGCCCGCAGCCCCTCACTGCGTGCGTCTTTGGAACGCAGTGCATTTCTTAGACCCGTGGGCGGCCACAGGCCGCCCATACATAGGTAAAGTGTGTTCCCCCGCGCCCCACGTCCAAAGCCCCCTTCACGCATGAAGGGGAAGGGGGATGCCCCACATGATGGCATAAAGGAGACACCGGGTGAAGCTGAAAGAATACATAAAACGCTATAATAGGCGTTCGCGCGATAACATAAACGGCTGGATTTGGCTCGCGCCGAGTTTTATCGGTGTGGCAGTGTTCTACATGGTTCCGTTTTTTGTGATCGTGTACTATTCCTTGATAGATAACCCGATCCAGCGCAACTTCGTATTCTTAGATAATTTCACTGCCCTGCTGCAAAACCGGGCGTTTACGACAGCGGCGATGAATACGCTGCGATTTTCGGTGATTGCCGTGCCGCTGGCGGTAGTGCTGGCACTGGCACTGGCACTTCTGTTGGAAGCGCGGATACCGTTAAAAAGCCAGTTCCGCACATTTTTCCTGAGTCCGTTGATGGTGCCGGTGGCATCCGTTGTGCTGATATGGCAGGTATTGTTCCACTTCGACGGTGCGATAAACGAATTTCTGATGCGCTTTGGCGTTGAGAGATTGGATTGGTTGCAGTCAGAACATAACCAGCTGGTTGTGGTGATTTTGTTTCTGTGGAAAAATCTTGGCTATAACATGATATTATTCATGGCGGCGTTGAGTAATATTCCGCGGGAACTGCTTGAGGTGGCGGATGTTGAAGGCGCGGGGCCGCTGTATAAGCTGTTTGCGGTAAAACTCCGCTATCTGTCGCCGACCATGTTGTTTGTCACCATCCTTTCACTGATCAACTCATTCAAAGTGTTCCGGGAAGCGTATCTGCTGACGGGGGACTACCCGTATGGCGGATTGTACATGCTTCAACACTTTATGAACAACATCTTCAGATCATTGGATTATCAGCGGCTCGCGTCCGCCGCGGTCATCATGGCTGTGGCCATGGTCATCATCATAGCGGTGCTGTTTATCATTGAGAACCGCTTCGGAAAGGACGTGGAGGGATGAAGAAGGGGCACCTTATCGGACGTGCGATACTGTTTGCGTTAGCGGCGGTGTTTGCGATTGGCTTTCTTTTGCCGACAGTGTTGACGGTCACAAACTCCTTTATGACTCAAAGCGAAATCGATGCCAACTACGGCATGGTTTTAGAGAGTGCGAGACCCGGTGGCAGCACATATGTGGGAGACAGCGTTAATCTAAAATTCATCCCTGACAGAGTGAGTTTCAGTCAGTACGAAACAGTGCTTTTCCGCAGTCCGGAATATTTGCTAAAATTCTGGAATTCAATCATACTTGTCATTCCGATCGTTATCGCACAGGTGGGCATCGCGGCGTTCGCGTCATATAGTTTTACGAGATATCAAGGCAAGCTTAAAAACGTTCTGTTTTTCTCTTACATCATACTGATGTTGATGCCGTATCAAGTCACGGTGGTGCCGAATTTTCTGGTCGCGGATTGGGTCGGCATTTTAAACACCCGGTGGGCCATTATTTTCCCGGGTGCCTTTGCGCCGTTTTCCGTATTCCTGCTGACAAAATTCATGCGCCGCATCCCAGCATCACTGATTGAAGCGGCGAAGCTTGACGGCGCAAACGAATGGCAGGTGTTTTCAAAGATCTGCCTGCCCCAGTGCCGCAGTGCACTGTATTCCATTGCGATACTGGTGTTTATCGATTATTGGAACATGGTTGAACTGCCGATCATCCTGCTTCCGGACGCGGCGACACAGCCGCTGTCAGTATACCTGGCAACAATCAACGCGGGTGAAGTCGGCATTGCTTTCGCGGTCGCGGTGATTTACATGATACCGCCGCTATTACTATTCCTCCACGGGGAGGAAGCCCTGGTTGAGGGGATAATGCACTCCGGTTCGGTGAAAGGATAAAGGGAAGATGCTGGTTAAAGAAGAAACTGTAAAAAAGAGAGGCTGGGTCAAAAATGCGGCGATTGCTTTTCTGGCAGTGATGCTGGTGCTGACTTTTTTCTCTAACACGATCATGAATCGCGCGTTGCCGGAGGTGGCTGCGCAATATGCGATGTCCGGCACGATCACCGCCAGAATACGCGGTTCGGGTACGGTGTCACCTAATGATAGCTTTGAGGTGACGCTGAACCAAACCCGCACGGTTAACGAGGTAAACGTGCGCCTAGGTCACGAGGTTTCAATCGGGGATTTGCTGTTCACGCTGGCAGGTGCCGGCAGTGAGGAGCTAGACGACGCGCGGGATGCGCTTGACGCGCTTTTGTTGACCTATGAACGCGGCGTCATAGAAGCCGGATTGGACGGAAATTATGATAGGGAAAACCGCAATATCCAAGTCGCACGGGATGCGCTGAACGAGGCGCGGGATGCGCTGAATGATATACCCTATAGTGCGGCGGAAATCACTGCGGCGCAAGCAGCGGTTCATAATGCGTTGACAGAGGCAGATTTTGCAGAGGCCAGGGTGGATTATGCTGAAATTGCAGTGGAGTCCGCCACGACCACACGGAACACTGCCCGGGATGTCAGAGACGACGCGCAGAGCGCGAGGAACACCGCGCAGGCCGCAGTGACTGCTGCACAGGGTACCGTGGAAACGAGGCAGGCGGCGGTGATAGCTGCACAGAATGCGCTGGATGGGCAAGCAGGGGCAAACCTTACGAACATAGATCGCCAAATTGCGGATAAACAATTTGAGATAGCCATTACACAAAACGAAAGAGCGGCCGCGTGGGAAGCGCATAGAGACAATTATGCACAATTTGTTGAAGATGCAAGAGCGCATTTCAGTTTTCCGGCGGACTGGTCAGCGCGAGAGGCGATATATTTAGACGCTTATGCCCAATGGCTGCGTGCCCAAGGGGGCACAGCACCAAATCTGCTCTTGCTTGCATACGAGACAATAACAGGAATTGACAATGAACTAATCGTTCTGAATACGGACTTATCCCGACTCCAACAGGATCGCCAAAATATTTTGGGCGGCCATTCAACTGACCGCAATCAGCTGATAAGGACACTCAACGAGGCGCAGGCGGCACTGACAACAGCCAACACGGCACTGGCGAATGCCAACTCGGTACTCACGAATGCACAAAGGGTGCTGACCGATGCCGAATCGATACTCGCCACCGCAGAGGCGGCATTTACACATGCCAACGTGGAACGCACAAACGCGCAGCGAGCCCTCACGGAGATAGAGCGAGTCGTGACCAATGCTGAGGCAGCACTGACAACACAGCAGGGATACAGAACCGCTTGGCAGGCTGCAAATGAACTTGTCAGAACCCGCCAAACTACGCTTGAAAACCTGGTTTTCGATCTTTCCGAGACACAGCGGGCAGATGGGATAACCAATGCACTCACCGCGTTGGAACGGCGTGAACTTCGGAATCAAATCAGCAGACAGCGTGAAGAGATAACCAGACTTGAAGAGGAAGATGCGGGGGCGACCGTACTCTCCCCGGTGAGTGGGATAGTCAGACAGATCAATATTTCTCCCGGCAATATGACACAGAGAGATATGCCGCTGGCGGTCATAGAGATCGTGGATAGAGGTTTCACCCTCAGCTTCCCGGTAACGCTGGAGCAGAGCAGGAGGGTGGCTATTGGAGACTCCGCCGAGGTCAGCAGAGGCTGGTGGGGCGGCGAAGAAATCAATGCTGTACTGGCGGGCATCAGAAATGACCCGCAAAATCCGGCCGCAAGCAGGATTTTGGACTTTGATCTTTCCGGCGCAGTGGAAAGCGGGCAACAGCTGAACGTCACTATCGGCCAACGAAGTGAGAACTTTGAGGTCATTGTGCCAAACAGCGCGATCAGATCCGATACGAACGGAGACTTTGTGCTGGTGGTGATGTCCAGGAACAGTCCGCTTGGCAATCGCTTCATCGCGACGCGGGTGGATGTGATAATCCTGGCATCCGATGATACAAGCACCGCAGTCACCGGCGGCCTATCAAGCTGGGATTTTGTCATAACAACTTCAACCAGGCCGATAGAACCGGGAATGCAAATCAGGCTTGTGGATAACCCATAGGACGGGGAACAAAACACCCGCCGCCTGCGGCGCGGGATGGCTGACTCGTCTTCCGTCCCTTGCCCTCTTTAGTAAAGAGGGTGGCTCTGCTCCAGCCGGGTGTTTTGCCCATGGCATGCGCCCTATAAACAATAAAAAGGCAGGTGTTCACTTGAAAAAGAAAATACCGATTATCGTGGTGAACGCCTTATTCTTGCTTGCCTTCTTTGCGTGTCTGATTGCGTCTGCTTCAATCCGGGGGATGCTCCGCAGTCAACAGGCCGCGAGGGCTTGGGCCGGTCAAAGCGGTGAACGCTTTGCGCAGCTGTCGGTCTTCATTCCGGATAGTTTTAGATTCGACGAAGAAGCCGTTCACCACTTGCGTGCGTCGATAGATACCGCGTTGGTCGCCGCGTCCCTGGAAGATACAGACGACAGAACGCTTTACACGGATGCGTGGGCTGCTGTGGGTGAGGTTTTTGTCATCGGAGAACGGGGATCGACATCAGTACAAGCGTTTGGCGTCGGTGGGGATTTTTTCCTGTTCCATCCGTTGCATCTGCGGGATGGTAGCTATATTTTCCAAAATGACCTGATGAGAGATCGTGTGGTGCTGGATGAAGCACTTGCCTGGCGGTTATTCGGCTCTGTGCGTGTTGCGGGTCTTGAAATAACGATAGGCGGCCGGCCGCATACGATTGCCGGTGTTGTTTCGCGCGAT
>Ga0123355_10010535_pt1 | contig 14186 bp, 11 predicted proteins | sample TergutEmb28metaG_3_FD_89872 | JGI IMG/M metagenome (GOLD analysis project Ga0123355, IMG submission 89872) | Embiratermes neotenicus P1 segment gut microbial communities from Petit-Saut dam, French Guiana - Emb289 P1 | ecosystem: Host-associated > Arthropoda: Insects > Digestive system > Gut ... | reverse complement strand
TAAAAAAACCTTTAAAAAAAAAAATTCCATGACTGGGGTTTTACAAAAGTGAAGTCATTTTTTTTTGGTTAAAATCCCTAAACAAAGCCCAAAACCAAAAAAAAAGTAAAACCCCAACCCCCCCCCCCCAACCCTCCCATAAACAAGTAAAATCAGTGTATTATTATGTGTAGGTATGTATGTATATATATATAGTTTAAAGTATCAATTATTACAGCATTAAGCCAACCTGCAGTGCATCAGCACTAGTATACCTACTTGGTTCACATTTTAGGGGTGTGTTCAAAGCTGTGAAAAGCGACTATTGCCTTTGTCATGTCTGTCTATCTGGAAAAACTCTGCTACCACTGGATAGATTTTCATAAAATTTATGAGGATTATGCATAATGATTGTCAGTGCAAGTCTCACCAACCCTATGGTCTGCCTACCTTATTGGTCAAACCTTCTATGTAGCAGAAGTATAATCTTAGTAAATGACCAACTTAATGCACAAGTTCTTGTTTTATAATAAGTTTATTGTATTCCTCTGTATGTTTTGAGCAAAACATGTAGAGGAATATAATAAACTTATTATAAAACAAGAATCTGTGCACTAAGTTGGTCAATTACTAAGATTATATTGAGATGCATGGTCAGCAAAACATAAAAAAAGCAGAAGTATGTTTTTTTTTAGTAAAAGCACTTACATTACGAAGTTTCCATCGTGTTTATCTCTTGCCCTACAACAAACTTTTGTACAAGTACAACAAACAACATGAGAATTATTTTAGTATTATGATACCATATAACACATCACTTGTGTCAGAACAAGCATACTCATCATCCATTACTACTTCCTGAGCATGATGATCAATCGTCTGCACTGCTGCTAATGTCATACTGAAAATTAACCCTTCCACTTCTGGTTCCATCAGCCCTTCGGTATGAATATCTGTTACTCTACATTCTGGATGTGATGACATCCCACCCTTACTTCCACAGCAAAACTTATGTAACAGGACGTGGACTCCTTCCATTAGAACCACAATCCACACCTTTATTTCAAATATGAGACCCATATATCACACCGCATCCTCCTTCTGTCCCTTTCACCCTGAAAATAATAACTGCAATACACACAACAATGGAACAACTTCTACAACACAACTAAACCTTAAGAAGGACAAAATACACATCAGTGTTGAAGGCAGTTACAAATATTATAAACTTACTCTTGAGCACATCAACCACCGATTTTGATAAGTCACACAATTTTATCACATAAAGATTACACAGCAGAACACATATATTATACATGAGAAATGACCTAGGTCTGCCAATGAACAGACCAGTGATATTAATGGCCAGCAAAGTTTCTGCAGTTCCCGAAATGACCATTACAACCATATGGTTTTTAGAATAGAAAAGATATTTTAACACTACAGAATGATTAATTTAAAACCATATCCTAACAGAAAACACTGTATCTGATATCTCACTGACTGAGTGATTGATGTAGTGTATCACTATTCACAACTACGCAGTTCTGCTCACTGCTCAAATTTCACTAGAGAGACAAAGGCATTCAACAAGATGGCACTACATGTCATATGGCCAAGATACTGGTTACGATGAAGAGACTTCTCTCAGACAGGATCATTTTGCAGGGTCTGTGACCACCTAGACCTTTGGATTTAACATTCTGTAACATTTGTTGCAGAGTTTTCTGACAGAATGGGTGCACCAAACAATTCAAACAGTAATTTTCACACTTGTGCTGCTATTATCAAAGTTTTGTATTACCAACTGATGCACAACAGAAATGTTTTTAAAAGAGTATTAAAATTTACATTAAAATTACAATAGCTCCAACATGTTTCGGTGTGATCACTGTCATCATGGAGTATATTATATGAGCTTGCTGAAGTTACAATGTTAAAACAGTCAGTTAAAATACATCATTGTGGTTAATCTGGCAGTGTGGCTGCATGTGTTATCAGGTCCTTGTTGGTGTATGTCTGCTTCACTGAACAGTGCAGCAGACATACACCAACAAGGACCTGATAACACATGCAGCCACAAAGCCAGATTAACCACAATGATGTATTTTAACCAAATGTTTTAACATTGTAACTTCAGCAAGCTCACGTAGTATGCTTCCTGATGATGGTGATCACACTGAAACATGTTGGAGCTATTGAAATCTTAATGTAAATTTTAATACTCCTTTAAAAGCATTTCTCTCGTGCAACTGTTGGCAATAAAAAACTATGATAATTTAAACAGTATTGAAAATAAACACAGACAATCGAATCAGTAGCATCACGGTGTAAACTCTTAAATATGCCCCTTGAAGACAATCAAGAAGACTGATTCATGTAGTCAGAACAGTGGAAGACACTTCCAACATCTTTTATGATCATTCAGCTCTGTCTTACATTCAGGACTATTTATAAGTATGGAAACTCTGATTCCAAATACCAATGGAACCAGAAGCAAAGGTATGTGTAAAGTATATAATAATCTACTGTACACACACAATCCATAAATAAATCAGTCACCAGGTGGACTCAAATGGAAGAAATCACATAATAACAGAGTTTTTAGCAATATCCCTAGCCGATTTTCTTCATTAAATACTAAAATTTCAATTTTGATGAAACAATCTGGCATTTGGACTGCATTTCCTCGTATAATGATGCTAAAAACAAGGATCCTGTAATTTTGGACTGGACTTTGAAATTCTGTGTGTATGGTGTATGTAAACCCACAGGCCTCTGAAACAAGCACCACCATTCTCTGCAAAGTGCCTTGACTACTTCTGCACAGCCAAGTACTGAGGGACAAGTTACTAAAAGCATATAATACATTGGTGTCAATGCATACCAATTTTTTTTCTGGAAAAGCAATACATCACTCTATGTTGATGAACATTTTTTCTATACAAAATTTTTCCATGAAAGAGCAAAATTGTTTCAACATGCATTAAAGTTTTACAAACAGCAGCAGCAGCAGCAGCAGTAGTAGTAGTAGTAGTAGTAGTAGTAGTAGTAGTAGTAGCAATAGTAGTAATACTTACTCATACAATTAAAATGTGTAAATTTCTTCACAGTCAACAGAGAGTTCGCAAGAAAGAGTGGTCTCTCTAGTGTCTTTTCTACAGCGTCACTGTGAAAATAAAACAGAATTACACATGTATGCATTATGAACAAGAGATTGAATATTCACATGTTGAAATGTGAATTTGCATATCCATGCATTTCCTGATGTCTTCTCAAAGGTTTCTTCTATCGGTGCAGTAATGACAAATCCATTAATTCAGCAGAGACCCAGGCTATAAAATGCCAGCCTGGGGCAAATTTCTTCATGAAACTCTCATAGAAGGCCATATCCTACTTCAGCAATCACAAGTGAAAAGGACAAGCAACATAACTGGTGTGAGTGATCTGACGTGAACAGAGTTGACATGTGCTGCGTGAGACTGCCTTTCTTCTACTGTATAGTAGCAATAACAATTGTGAACTGAACTGATTTGTGTAAAAGTATAAAAACATGATCACATCAACAGCAGTCACTTTGGCCATTGTAATATTTGTACTTCATATGCACTTCCTCCCACACCACTCAATTTGATCTCTCACATCAAACAAGTTACAATTTCTTCATTAGTACCATATTTATACTGATGCAGGTCTCCTTTAATTATCTTTGAGTAACAATAAAATATATATAAGCAACACTGCATGCAAATTCACACTTCACACAATTTAATACAGACCTATTTTCAGTAAACAAGAGGAACAAAAGCCACAAATAAATTCTGAACAGAAAAGATAAAATTAGTGTACTGTTGCAACCAGTTCAAAAACGGCCTTACTAAGTTTTATCGATGAAGGTTTGAATTTGAAATAAGAAAAAGTCGTATGGTCATTCATGTAAAGCAGTACAATGATAGTACAATGATGCCAATATGGTTAATATTAAGATAAAATTCTACTGGGATATGATGCTGTGTACATTAGTCCAAAAAGCTGGACTTCTTGAAACCTGCATGTGGTCACAGCAACATCCCCCAAAATGTCAGTAGCTATATATCAAACCACATGGTGTCACATCCCAGGAGCCTTTAATCTTCATGGACCACTGTGAAAACCTCAAATCCCACACTATTAACATGCGGTATGCTTAAGACAGATCAAGTGAGCCTATGAGCCCTTGCCATGTGATAAAGATGGCAGGATTATTGAATTCAACTAAACTGAGCTTCCACCCACAAATCTCCCATTTTCAAAAGCAAGCACAACAGTTTCATAAAAAATAACACAGATATTAAGTGCACACTAATAAGGCTAACTGAATGTCCTAACATACATGTGTTAAGCATATGCAAGGTTAGCTAGCTGCATGAACATAGATCTGCTGCTTTGTAGTGTTAGTGCAATGACAAACCATTCCATACAATGCCCATGAATTCTAAAGGATGTCCTTATGTTTCTCTTACTCATCTGAAAAGTTTGTGTGATGTTTCTGATATAATATTAAAAAAACCTTTAGATTCTAGCAGTTTCAAGAAATCTGAACTTAAAAAGTGTACAACAAAGAACTGGAACATGCTGTACTTTCCAAGACACAGGACTGTTACAATCAAAATCTGGTGCCAAATAATGGTGTAACAAAGTTTTATACCTGGAAACAATGTATCAGTATTATTACAACATGAAAATTTATTGCCACCCAATCTCTGAGACATAGAAAAAATTTTGCTTCCTGGGCGAAATGCTTGTGTCTTCACTGCTCAAGAAAAATGAAATTTTGTTACAAGGGACACTTCATTCAATAAGACGGTTTTCATTGTAGTGGAACATTTATTTCTTTTGTTGGTGACCCTGCCTATAACAACACTTTCCTCAGTGTAATAATGGTTTCTAACCTTATAGGTGGCAGTGAATATTGCCAAGTGTAGCTCCTCGTATTCCTGAAACAAGTATACTGTCAATTGTTAGTTGGATAACTGTTACTTACACATTTTGTTGTTTGCTGCGAGTTCTGTATTTCACAATTCATACTGGTGCATTAACAATGGTAAAGTATTTTGCTACATTTGTGGTAAATTCACCCACAAGTTTCAACAGTAATGCCCAGGGCAAAAACTGGAATTACATTCATTGTTCAACATGTGCTGTCGATCTCAGGGCCTGACTCATTGGAAAAGTACATGCTACACCATTTGCCAAACCCACAGCCATGAAAAAAACCGAATACCATATCTCTGGCTGCTACTTCTGCTTAGCTGACATTTCTGGATACATGTGAAAACACTGTCGAAAACCCAAACCTGCCCTCAATGCTGAGACAGGTACTATACACTGGGGAGTTACTTGTGCCCGAGATACCAGAGACATGGATCCTTGATAATGATATGCACACACATGCACACACTACAGAGTGTGTGTGTACTTCCATTTTAACAAACACCAGAATAACAAAATTTCAGTACAGTACTTCTTTTTTGGGCCCCCTGTTTATGTAAAAGTGTTTCACTTTAACAAATGCCACAACAATGGAACATTTGGTTGAATGCAATAAAAATCCACCCCACTAAAAAATGTCCAACATGCTGCCAAGTCTTCAGCACTTCATGATGACCAAGAACAACATCCAACCTGTGTACTTGAGAGCAGTAAATTTCTCAAAGAATTTGTGGAGAACTTACTATAAAATCGACAGCACTAAAGAAAGAGAAATTTTTAACCAAGTAAACATGGGAAGTTTGTCTCTACCTCATTCCTTTACAGGTTCATAACTACAATTCTGAGCTTTTGAATGTGTTTCAGTGTAATACAATTTCATTATAATGAATACAACTGTCACCCTCACAATTCCATTAAATCTTAATGTATTTGTATACACACTGGATTCCTTGACTGATGAAAAATTCACTGATACATATTCAAAAGTCTTACCTGTTGCAGAATTATTCAATGCTTCTGAGTTAAACAGCAAAACATGACTGACTCACTACTGCACTGTCTGCCAGCAACAAGTATAAATAATGAATTTCACATCCATGATTACTTACACTTCAATGAATTCAATTACAGCCGATTCACCACTAACTCCAACAAAAGATATTGTGCCAAAATCTTTGAAGAAGTGATGAAGTAATTCCATTCCTATACCTCTGGGATAACCTGGAGAAAGTAGTAATAAATACTACAGTTCACTGACAACAGCCAGTAATTTGCAATTATCTTTCACAGAGTGCTAATTAAGCATGCCAGTTCATTAACTAGTAACTTAATCCTTTGTGGATTGTGTGATTTTAACATAAATTCACCAATTACGCAACTGCCTTCTAAACAATGGTGTGATTTATTCTACTGATGCACACATTTAATACCCACATACATTTTGAGTCCCAATTCTAACATATCTGCTTACATACATTTAATATCCTATTAGCATTTATGTTATATTATGGAATTATTTTGTGCTTTGTTGATACTGACAAAGCTGTTTTTTTTTTTTGGCAAGATCTTAAATTCATAAGTTCAAATAACCTACCTGTACAAGAGGTTCAACTAAGTGAAGTGAAAATATTGGACTCTAACTGCAATGTTAATATGATCCAGCTCATTGATGTAGATAAAGCCCCTGCAGACCCCATGGTGCAGGGGCACCCCCATGGTCAAGGGAGCCCCAAACATACAGAGAACTATTTGTTGTGGGATCTTTCAGACTGGAATTCTTCTGACAGAAGGCAGTATTCTGAGACATATAAAACTTCACTAACAATTATGAGAGGGCCTCCATCTGGTTACCTACACCACTGATTGAGCTATATTTAAATTAAAGCAAAATTTATTTAAAATTACCTTTAAAAATCTTACATTTTTATCCTTTGTCAGTACCATTCAAAATCCTATTATAAATGAAAACCTGTACACCTGTACACATGCACACCTCCTTTAGGTCTATAATTTTGCACACATTTAATATTTTGTTACCTTTCATGGTTACTGTTTCACAAACGATTATGTACTGAGTACTTCTTCTTGAGAAACTTAAACTGGCCAAGAAATCCATCCTATTAGGAACTTCAAAATTTATTGCCGAGTTCATAACCTACTTTCAATGTTTTATACTGTACTTAATTCAATCCCACATTCTCCTTAAATACAGTTTCATAACGCTGGGCCCATTCATGTGCTCCAAACATGCAATACTCTATCTCATAAACATCTAGTCAGTATGTATTATTTTACCTAATACCTATTAACAAATTACAAATTTTACTCAATTACTTTGGCACACCAAGCTGACTTTTGTCCATTGGTTCATTTAAATACAAAATAATATGAACACAAACATTTTGATGTCTCTGTCTCTATCCTGAGGATGGACAAAACCCAGATACAACCAATTTCTAAAACACAGTGTTCTTAGAATGTTACATTTTAATAAGACAATGCACAAATGCCAATAGTAGTGGTGGTGGTGGTGGTGGTGGTGGTGGTAGTGGTGGTGGTGGTAGAAGTGGTGGTAGTAGTAGTACTAGGAGTAGTAGGAGCAGCAGCTGTATACCAGTCATTAAATTAAGAAAAAAATTAACCTTCACAAATATATATGAGGAAACATTCTTTAACCTTTAACATATGAACTTGTTGTTGTCCCATCAAATGTACACCTTTTTTGTCTAAAAGGGAAAATACTATCTCACAGTGGAAATTTAAATTGATAATGCTCTGGCCACAGCAGAAACTTGGCATTTAAAAGGCTGTGCTCTAAGGGTTAACAACTATGGCATTCTAGTAGCCTTTCATATGAACATTGAACCAAATGTTGCAGTGAATTGGCAGAACCCCTGCTTCATATTCACGAAGGCCTTATTTCTAGATCTGACCCAGAGACTATCTTCAATGAAGTCTTGAGTGTTTCCCTAGTCGTTTTAGATAAATGATGTTCTGTGCCTCAAATTAGGCCATGGTGTCTTCCTTCTCCAACAGTTTCCCTTAACTACTGGCAGCATTGTTAAATAAACTAATAATTAGCAAAATATAAGAAAACACAAGTGGTTCAACACATGCACATATTTTACAGAATGGTTCTTTCTAGAGGCACAAGGAACATTCCATGGGAATCATCATATAACCTATCTGAAATCAGAGGCAAGTTTTAGACTTGTAAGTAATAACAATGGATGTGACTGCAATTCATTGGTGGATGTATAAAACTCTGTGGCAGTTTCTATGACTTTCACAAGAAAGATGAGAAGTAAGAACTTGTTCTTCATGAATGGATACTGACACACAAGGTCCCTCACACTTTTCCATGAAACTTATTATTTTAAAAAATCAGAACAAAAAACAGCTAGACCTTGATTTACGCAACAGTTGTGTTCCTGTAAATGTGGACATAAATCAAACACAATATCCCATAAGAAACAATGGAACAGGTATGGGTTAAGGAAAATCACACTGATTTCAACCTCTTCTTTCAAGTGTGTGTGTGTGTGTGTGTGCCTATATATATATATAATTACTATATTATTATATTTTACTACAACAATGAATAAACAATATTCATTCTTATCTAACAAAAAATTTGGAAAGAACTGTAAACAATTACATGACACTGTGGATGAGATAATTTTTTTTAGCACTATTGTGAACTGTACGTGCAGAACTCCTGATCAAGCTAAAAGCACAGTAGATATTAACAACACCTTAAACTTCTCAAGCTGACTTATTGCATCTAATTTCTCTCCAATTGATATATGATCTTTCAGTGGAGCTGACTGTGATAATGATCACTACCTGGTAGTTGCAAAAGTTAGGGAAAGATTGGCAATAATTAAACACGCAGTACAGAAGCCTGATATGGAAAGACTTAATCTTGGGAAGCTTAATGAACTGGAGGTTAGGGAACAGTATCACATTAAGACCTCAAACAGGTTTGCAGCTTTGGAGAACTTAAAAATGATAGGGAGAACATATAAAGGGCTTGGGAAAACATTCAAGAGAATATCAAAACCTCAGCTAATGACAGTCTAGGTCTGTATGAATTGAAGTGGCATAAAACATGGTTTGATCACGAACGTTTACATTTTTTAGATCAAAGGAAGCAGGCTAAAATGCAGAGGTTATAGGATCCAAACTGAAGCAACATAGATAATCTTAACAATGCAAGACATGAAACTAGTAGACATTTCAGGAACAAAAAGAAGGAATATCTGAAAGCTAAAATTGATGAACCTGAAAATAACAGTAAGATAAAAAATATCAGAGACTTGTATACGAGCATCAATGACTTTAAGAACGTTTTGTTCATAGACTCCCACAGTATGATGGCTGGGTGGAGGAACCATTTCTCTCAGCTATTGAATGTACACAGGGTTAATTATGTTAGGCAGACTGAAATACATACATCAGAACCACTAGTGCCTGAGCCCAGTGCCTTTGATGTTGAGATGGCTTCTGAGAAGCTAAAAAAAAAACACAAGTCACAAGGTACTGATAAAATCCCAGCACAACTGATAATAGTAGGGGATAGAACTATTCACTCTGAGATCCACAAACTTATTAATTCTATTTGGAGTAAGAAGGAATTGCCTGAGGAGTGGAAGGAGTCAATCATTGTATCTAACTATAATAAGGGTGATAAAACAGGCTGTAGTAACTATAAACGCATATCACTTTTGTCAAGTACATTCAAAATTTTATCCAACATCCTGCTGTCAAGGTTAGGTTGTAGTAACTATGAAGGCATATCACTTTTGTGAAGTACATTCAAAATTGTATCTAACATCCCGCTGTCAACATTAACTCCATATGCACAGGAAATTACTGGGGACAATCAATGTGGATTTCGACATACCAGGTCAACTACCGATCATATATTTTGCATTCACCATATACTTGAGAAAAAATGGGCATACAATGAAACAGTGCAGCACCAATTTACAGACTTCATGAAAGCCTATGATTCAGTAAGGAGGGAGGTCTTGTATAATATTCTCATCAAGTTTGGTATCCCCATGAAACTGGTAACGTTTATAAATATGTGCCTGAATGAAACCTATAGCAGAGTCCAGGTAGGCAAACATGTTTCTGACGGGTGTTTCATTAAGAATGGCTTGAAAGAAGGGGATGCTTTATTGCCGTTGCTTTTCAACTTTGCTTTAGAGTATTCCATTAGGAGGGTTCAGGTAAACAAGGATGGTAAACATCAGCTTCCGGTTTATGCTGATGATGTTAATAAATTGGGTGGAAGGCTACAGACTATAAAGAAAAACACAGAAGCTTTAGTAGCTGCTAGTAAGCAGACTGGACTAGAAATGCTGATAAAACTAAGTACATGGTCATGTCTTGAGAACAGAATGCACGACAAAGTCGCAATATAAAGATTGATAATATTTCCTTTGTACCTGAGGGAAAGAGACAACTTGGGAGACCCAGGCATAGTCGGGAGAATAATATTAAAATGGATCTTCAGGCAGTGGGAATTGGAGGCATGGATTGGATCAAGCTGGCTCAGGATAGGGACAGGTGGCAGGCACTTGAGAGTGCTGTAATGAACCTTTGGGTTCCATAAAATGTGGGGAATTTCTTGACTAGCTGAAAACCAGTTACCTTCTCAAGAAGGACCCTGCTCCACAGAGTAAGCAGGTAGAATAAGTAAGGGTGGAACAGTCAAAATATTTGGGAACAACCCTAAAACATCAAAATTCTATTCAGGAAGAAATTAAGAGCAGACTGAAGTCTGGGAATGCTTGCTATCATTTGCTGCAGAATCTTTTGTCTTTCAGTTTGCTATTCAAAAATATAAAGATTAAGATATGCAGAACTAAAATTTTGCCTCTTGTTTTGCATGGGTGTGAAACCTGGTCACTCACAATGAGGAAGGAATGTAGGCTGAGGGTGTTTGAGAATAGGGTACTGAGGAGAATATTTAGGCCTAAGAGGGAGAAGCTAACAGTGCAGTGGAGAGAACTACATAATGAGGAGCTTAATGATCTGCACTCTTCACCAAATATTATTCGGATGATCAAATTAGGTAGGATGGGTGGGGCATGTAGCAGGTACGGGAAGAGTAGAGGTGTATATAGGGTTTTGATGGGGAAACCTGGTGGAAAGAGACCACTTGCACAACCCAGGCATAGACGGGAGGATAACATTAAGATGTATCCTTGAAAGTAGGACTGGGGGGCATGGACTGGATTGATCTGGCTCAGGATAGGGAAGGTGGTGGGCACTTTTAAATGCAGGAATAAACCTTAGGGTTCCATAAAATGCAGGGATTTCTTGACTAGCTCAGAACCAGTTAGCTTCTCAGGAAGGACGCTGCTCCGATGAGCAAGTAAGCAATTGCTCTTCCATACTGATACCTTTCCCCAGTTTTTCATTTAGGCATATGGTTTTACATTTATCTGATATTTTGATAGAGACATGTATTGTGAAATAAAAACATTTATCTGATATTTTGATAGAGACATGTATTGTGAAATAAAAACAATCACATCATAATGGATCACTGCGAACAAAATAATGAGTGCACAGTGACTAACAGTATTTACAGCGAGTGCTCTGCCTCCCAGCCCTGCTCTACACTGTGCGATTCATACACTTAGTGGCAATGTCCTAGCACGCAGCCAGCCAAAGGGAATTAAGCCAACAAAACAGGCAATGTATGTATAATATTACAGTGTGGTGTGTTCACATAATGTTTACACCTCCTCAACTATCCTAACAGACTGATACCATTTCACTTGAAGACAGTGCTTTTACGGCGACTATCTCTGGTGACAATAAACCATACTTAAGTCTTCAAGTAAAATTCCCAATATTGCTATCTAACTGTAAGCATATTTGGATTTTCTTGGCAGGTTTTCATAAGTCTCCAATATCAAATTTCATTAAAGTCTGTCCTATGGGAGCCAGGCTGATAGGCATGGACAGACAACATGATGCATGCAACAAGCACATTTTTAATGTATGCGAACTTGCCTAAAAATCAGAACATGAAATAGAAAGGGTTGTAAATTGCTTAGGAATATTAAAGCAAAAAGGCATCAAATAAATGGGTGCAGATCAAGGTCGGGCTGTACCAAATTCAATGATGCAAATTATTGAATTCCATGATGCAGGATATCCTTCAAAAAGTTAACTGTTCCTTAGCTGGTCAAGAAATTCTCTGCTTCTACAGAAACTGAAGGTTCATTAATGTGGCCACAAGAAATGGTCACTGGGCACTATTGCAACCAGTTCAATCCAAGAAAACTGTACAAAACCTACAAGTTCCATCAAAGAGAATTTACATTCTTGACAAACTGGGCAACTGTCAGCATCTAGAGGAGCAACTTTCTCCATGAACATAACCAGACTCAGCCAAAATGTAGTAGATGCACATACTAACTTAACAGCATACTTGTAAATGCAAGTGTTGTACTTACCACTTACAACTATTCTTGGAACAGTAGCAGTTTTGTCATCCTGCTCTTCATCCTTCATGTCTTCTTGATGGAATAATTCTGTCGCAGTCCTTCTGTTTACCTGGTGAGCATTCTCCGCCATCTCACTTAATATGCATAACTGTCCTTCAATCTGCACCTTCTGACAAGTGTGTTTTACAAGGTCAGATTCAATGCAAAAGATTGTAGCACAACAGATGGGGCAGTCATATGTGATTGGATTCTTTCCTTCAGCCACAAGTTTACTGGTTTCCAAATTGTGTTCCTGGCTGAATTTGTGTTGGTACCATAATTCCTTTGATGCAATTTCAGTATTACACACAACACAGTGAAATAAAACTGATTTTCCTTGACGTTTAGAAGCAATGTGTTCTGAACTTTCCTCCTCTTTTGGCCCGAGACCTTTCAAAAGCACCTCTTGAGCACTACAAACCACAGTTTTAATTTGGACTTGAGAACTTCTTGAATCTGACAAGTTTTCTGAGGAGCATTCACTCTTTTCTTTCAGTTTCCCTTTAGCTAAGTTTTGAGTTTGTGTAGGTTTGAAATTTTGGGAATTCTCCTCCAATGAACCATTTGTTTGTTCCATTACTGATGGATGTTGCGATACTTGATGTCTGACAACAGTGGACATGTGAGTTTTCCCACGAATGTGATCCGTCACATTATTAGCTGTAGCAGGGACTCTGACACAACAAGAAGTACAGTAAACGACAGTCTTATTATCAATGTTAAAGTATGCTTGATGTGTACGGTCTGCATCATGCATCTCCTTCCATAAGAGGTTTGCAATTCTATTCAGTGTTTCATTCATTTGTATAATTTCTGGGGCCCTTATAGCCTGCTGATGTGAGGCAGTTGTAACATGTGCCAGCACCTCATCAACTGGTAATGTTGTTTTACAGGGTTCACAATGGAATGTCTCTGGAGAAACACACTTGATGTTGGACCACTTTCCATTTTCAGCTGCATAAATGTCATTCCAAATACTGTGAACATTGTGTGGCTTCCTTTTCTGTGATCTAGTTCTTTGTTTCCTGTTTGTTTCCCTTAATGCTTTCAACTTTTGTTGATGAGTTCTTCCTCCTACATGAGTAACAACGTCAGTGGCATGAATACTTATATGACACAGTGTACAGTCAAATCTATTGCGAGCGGTCATATGTATGTTTCCTGTTTTCCCACCTTCAAGTTCTCTGACCATGTTCCATATACGTTCAATGTTAATGGCTGTTGTTGCTAAATATTTTGTATGTTGCTGTTCTGTAAGATGTTGTTCCACACAGACATTATTTGGTAAAGTTATGTCACACACTTCACAAAGAAAGGAATCACCATCCAGACTAACAATGCTTTGGTATTCTAGCCTTTCATACTGTGGCTTCCCTCCTCTTTCACCTATACATGTATCCTGTTGCACCTGAAACAATGCATTCGATACCTCCAGTTGCCTTCGGACATCTACTGTAGAGGGTGTGTTAAGTTTCTTCTTGCATATATGAATACTGGGAGAAACAGACAAATTTACTGCAGGCTGCAGTTCCGCCTGAACCTCTCTATCTTGATGCCTTGTTTCTCCCCCATTTTCTCCTATTAATGATTCTTCTTCTGAGCCCACAATTGCACTGTCCTTCATCTGTGAGCTGCATGATGCAGTATGTGCAGTCTTATGCCTATGACCTTGGACATGCTCTTCCACACTGCTGATGCTAGGTAAATCTTTGTTGGAAAGCAAGC
>Ga0123355_10010534_pt1 | contig 14186 bp, 11 predicted proteins | sample TergutEmb28metaG_3_FD_89872 | JGI IMG/M metagenome (GOLD analysis project Ga0123355, IMG submission 89872) | Embiratermes neotenicus P1 segment gut microbial communities from Petit-Saut dam, French Guiana - Emb289 P1 | ecosystem: Host-associated > Arthropoda: Insects > Digestive system > Gut ... | reverse complement strand
AGAAGTGTGTGGAGTCCCAAGGGAACTACTTTGAGGGTGATTAGGTGTCCAACGCTCCAAGTAAGCCAGTTTCTTTTTCCCGGCCAAAGGTCGGATACTTTTCTAACAGACCACGTACATGCTGTGTATATCTTGTAGATTGTGCAGAGGCAAGTTATTGGCCTATATTTGGAAGGATCCTGACAGTCTTGGGTTTTTGGTAGTAGATATGTGATTCCTTGAACTAGAAAATCTGGAATGTTTCTGGCATCCCCCATGAATTGATTAAAGTGATGTGCTAAGTATGAATGAGTTACAGTAAACTGCTTAATCCAGAAGTTGTTTATTCCGTCTGGTCCCGGTGCCTTCCAGTTAAGTGTTTTAGCAATCAGCAGAGGTAGAGTAGAAACGGAATCTGGTGGCACACGGAAACGCACGGGTGGAGAAGTGAAGGGGAAAAAGGTGAATGGAGGGGGTAGCCAGCAGTCTTGCCCTGTATCGGACACGGTCTGTCCAGCATTACTACCGCTGATGCGCATACTTCGGCTGCCAGCAGCCGACTGAACTGACACCCCCGCCAATAAAAATGGACTCGTCCATTTCGCTGAAAGACCAAATCTGGTTTCTGCGCGTGTGCCACCGCATTCTGTTTTCACTCTACTTGTTCTGTGGTTATTGGGCTATGTTCCATTGCTGTTACATTAGACACTCTTCTTATTTTTCTTCTTCTTCTCCTTCTCCTCCTCCTCCTCCCCTTCTTCTCCTCCTCCCTTCTCCTCCTCCTCCTCCTCCTCCTCCTTCTTTGTCTTCTTCTTCTTCTTCTTCTTATTATATATGTATACATATGGTTGCCTTTCCAAACTGTACCAGTCACTGAGTATAGGAACTTCTGATGAAGCAAGCTATAAAGATCAGGAAATTTTGCAAATGCACAGAAATTATTGCCTGAATAGATTTTATGTTCCACATTGAACATTAGCGATTTGGCAGTTAAATTAAATTCCGGGTGTGATCTACAGAACACTGAGTATTTAATTTTTGGACATATTGTAGTTACTGAGCTTAGTGGTGGCAGGGAAAACCCCCCTACTAGGGCTGCACAAGAACGGCCATCATTCGCTGATGCATATGCTGCACTGTACATAAATATGAACCTGACATGCCATGTAGTGCCAAAGGGTTAATTCTGGTAACTTCACTTGTCAACAGCCTTTTGTGGTGTCATGTGGACAGAGAGCTGCCATTTTGCATGGATTGCTTTGCAGAATCAGTGTCAGTAACAGCAGTGACATCTGTATTGCACTGGAGGGTGTAGACTAACCTTGCGTTTTGTCTGGATGCTCGCAGGGCTGTGATGAAAGTCTGTATTGGGTTGTACTGATTTATAATCATGTTTTCAACATGTTTGTTGCCATTTTGATTTATTTTAGTGTTACTGAAATCCGTACACTCTTGCATTTTGCTGATTTGTATGTTAAACCTTGTATGTTATGTTTTTCATATTTCCTAATTACACTGTTCTCTGTCTTCTGTGTCAGTAAATATTATTTTACATTCCTTTTCTTTCTTGACACTATTTCTATGTTGGGGTCTAGGAGAGAGAACTGTTTTATGTCCAAACTAGTAAAGGAATCTGACAGAGCACAAGAAAACAGCAGATGTTTGCATTATGAATAGTAAATGACACTGTCTAATGTTTGTGGACCTAATCAGGTGTATTTAGTAACATGTTTCTCCTGTTTGCCTCTGACTATTCACTATCAACTTTCCCCTCCAGTGGTTTTGTTGGGCTACGTGCGTTGCATCTTGCCTATATACAGAAATTTCATCCTCATTGTAATCAGTTCATTGTTAAACTTTGACCTGATTCATTAATCCTGAAGATGAAAGTAGCATGTTCTCAAAAGTTGGTATCCACCTACTTAGCTTCCCAGTGTCAGAAGCCAGGAGATCATAATGTGAACTTATTTGGTAAGAATCATAAAAATAAAAGTGACTGAACACATATCTGTCTGTTGGTTCTTAACAGAATTGGGAAACAGTTTAGTGTAACCCCTTTTACGTTTTTCTTGGGTAGAAGTGGGTTAGAACACAGAACTAAGGAGGATCTTAAATTGAGGAAGATTAAATGGGGGGGGTGTTCTGTTGCAGTCTGTCTGATATAAGGTATTTCTTTGTGCAGGAGAAATTTCTGCGTGGTAAGGGAGTTCCAAACCTGTCCAACATAGATATCCACACGATATGTGGTGCCATCAAGATTTTCTTGCGTTCCTTACTTGAACCTTTGGTGACACCCACATTACGGCAGGATTTTGTAAATGCTGCCCTGATTTCTGATGCTGATGATGCAAGGGTTGCAATGATTCAGGCTATATCTGAATTACAACAACCAAACAGAGATACCCTTGCATTTCTAATACTGCACTTGCAAAGGTAAGTTGATTTGTCACTTGCAACAGGAACAAGTAGGAATGAATAAACGACCATATGAGAGATCAGAGTGACCCATTCAGATCTGGCACCGCTATGGTCTTGGGTGTCTGCAGGGTAAGGTCAATAAATACAAGTTGTGTGCATTGTGTCATATATTGTGGGGTTGGGGGTGTGATGTGTGATTGTAATGCTATACCAGCATGGCCTTACACTTTTACTCAAGATACACAACGTGAATAATGTGCTGGTATAGCACTGGCCTCCAGGTTAAAAAGTGACATTTTGGCATGGTATGTGGAGGTTGACATGTGGAAGACGTAGTATACATGTATGTAATTTCATGTAGAAATATGTAGGGAAAAGTTCAATATGGATGGCAGTCGGTGGACTGGTTGCAACTGAAATTGTTCCATTATGTCACCAGCTTATTTACAGCAGCTTTTGTAAAATGTAAGTATATGAGAGCTCTCTGGAAAGGGTTAATATGGGTGTGGATAATGATGCAAGTGTGGTGTTTGTGGAAAGAAGAAGAAGAACGGACAACAGTATGTCATAAGATAACCTGTACTATAGAATGGTAGTTGATCTAGGTTGTGCACAGAAATATTTGAAATAAACAGCCATATCTTTTGAGCAAATGCCATGCCTAAAAACAGGAATGGGTGCAGAGAGAGGATGGAACAGCACTGTAGCTTTACAAGTCAGCTATAATATTCATGTGTTGCGTGTCATTTGAAGTGTGAAAGAGTGCGGCAGGTTGTATCTGTTATGCTATAGGTATTTAATTAGGTGCCTGTATTTCCCATTCAGTATGCTGATAAGGCTACAGGCTGGATGTTGTCAGGTTTAATTCCCAGCAGGGGCAAGAAATTTGTCTTTGTTCCAAAATGTCCAGACTGTCTATGGGACCCATTGAGCCTGTTCAGTGGGTATGGGGGGAGAAGCAGCAGGGCATGAAGCTGACTGCTGTTGTGCATCTGGTGCCGAGGCTGTGTCCCCTCCTGGCATGGAGAAGGACAAGTTAACTTCTTCACCTTGTTACCAGTACCTAATTTTGTAATCATTTTGTTTTTACAGAGTAGCAACTTGCCCCGATTGTAAGATGCCAACATCTAACCTCGCAAAAATATTTGGTCCAACTGTTGTAGGGTACTCAACTCCTGATCTTGTACCAGATGACCTTTTGATTGAAACCAAGCAGCAGGCCAAGGTATGGATGGTACTTGGGCAAATACTGGCTAAAGAACATTGTCGTGCTGCCATAAAATGCACATACAACTCCGTTACTATAGAAAGCAACAGTAATAACCACTAACTGTATTTACAGGGATGACAGATTTGATTTCACAGAAATTTAAATTCAAATATGGTGATTGCGATACAGTTCGCATTTTCCTCACCACCGCCACCACCACTTTCTTTATAGCACCCTTTTTTTTTCCTTGTACAGTGTTGTACTACTATGATTCATCTTCTAGATAACACTACATTGTCACCATCTGGTGTTGCACTGGTCATCTATAGGGTGTTTTATCCTCCTTGACCGATAAGTGCCGACCCAATGCTCTGCCTGACACTGTGTCTGCATTGTGTCATATGCTGTGTGTTGGGGGGGTTTAACAGTCAATGACAAGTGATCGCAGAGATGATAATCTTTATAAAGTCTAATAAAAGCTTAGTAGAGCGATGGGCCGGGGCTTCTTGATGAAGTAGGACTAGAAACACCTTATAGAAACATGAGTTGTGACTGATGTGACACTGTCCTGTAACTGATACATGGGGTGAGTGTGAGCTATCGTATTGTATGGGAATAATGTTTGGCATATTTGTATGTATTTTCTTGTAGTTAGTGAAATTTACAAAACACAATTGTTTGCCACAGTGCAGTTGCTGCCAGACTTACATTTCTTGAAGAATCTAGATGTCATAGTGCTGTGTGTGTGTGTGTGTGTGTGTGTGTGTGTGTGTGTGTGTGTGTGTGTGTGTGGAACACCATGAAAAATTGCCTTCAACCATCCAGTTTAGGAACAGTAATACTGGAAAGTATATATATATAATGTGTTATGAATTTGGTTGGGCAGACAGCTTTAATGTAAGGGATCACAAGAAGTATGTAAAATAACAAAAATTGTATTGATTAACTCAGTTTTTTATGCAAATTAGGAAAAGGTGTCACTACTGAAGTTCAGTATTGAAACTGGAGAGGGTATGTAAAGTTTCAGTATTGAAACATCTTTATTCAGCTCATGGAACACATGTTCTGTGGGAGCATCTTTGGCAACCACTTGAATGGATGATCACTGTGTGGGATGTGAGGTTCTTGTGCCACTAGGCCCCAAGATTATGGTGGTGTTCTTGGACATGCTGCAGTTGAGTTTTGTAGCACAAGATGAAGATTGTGGAGGATCCTGCAGCTTTAACTTCCATTTTCCCAAATGATGATATGTACCAAATGATATGGCATTGCTACCTATAGAGTGTTCTTGATCACTGTAGCTTAGTTTAGCTTCTGGATGATATCCTTGATTTGCCACTATATACACACCAGCTGCAGAGCTCACCCATTGTCTTGGGTAATGTGTTGCTCTCTTTACCGGAAGGTAAAGTGGCTGGAGGATGATACTGAACACTCACTGTCATCTAGTGCTGAGACTAAAAATGTGTGGAACTTTAACACTGCCACATATCTTCACGACTGATGAAATGTGTAAAATATGGATCATATCAAAAATATTTTAAATGTAATCTTGTGAAGCATTGAGTGTTATATTGTGTGGTATGTATTTTTTTAACGATGCTCTGTTCTTGAGAAATTTATTGACGTTTGCGGCTCCTGTAAAATAGGGCTTGTGTTCATTCGGTAATAAACAACATGCAATACCTCCAACTTTACAGTAAGTTGTCAGTTCCATAGTTTATTGAAATGCATTTATTAATTCTGGAGATAAACATTTGGAGAGAATGACATGACATTAAGCATTAATTTAAAGTGCTTGTTGCAGGAAGTGCAGTTTCTCAACACTGTAGACGTATTAGACATATTAAACTTATATAGTGATGGTTTTGTAGGTGGTTGAACATCTGATGAGTATTCCAAGTGACTACTGGGCCAACTTTGTGAATGTGGACTCGGTAGGATACACGCATCTACCAGACACCTACCTCACACCCTCTACAGAGTGTTTGCTTACACCTGTGGTCAGTTCTTCAAGGGTTGCTTTCACACCATCGTCGAGGTAAAGACCAGAGTAATAGGATTTTTGTGGTAGAGATTTTTTTGTTTAGTGTTCTTCACAGAACAGAATGCATGAGAAGCCATAGTTGCTTAAGTAGTGCATACTTTTTTTTACATTTTATGGAATCTGAAGTTTTATTATAGTGGTCACAGGAGCCTGTTACTGGTCATATCCTTAGCCAGATTAATCCAATTCACACCAATCCTGTTTCTTTAATCCTTGGTTCACACTTTTTAGACTGGTTTGAACACAATTTAGCCTTCATATACAGTATAATTATTGTCGTCTGGCACCCATCAGGTCAGACAATTGCCGGATTATCAAATATTTTTGATTATCAAACAGTACCTATATTGGCCCAAGTTCGTATAAGTAATTTTTTGTTATGATTCCTATACCTGGGTAGCACAGCTAATCACAGGATTATTCCAGTTGGATACCTCCATCTGCTCCTGGTTCAGAAGCATGTTATCATTTTCTCCCCTCCCTTTCCTTGTATTCTTTTTTTCTTTCTTTCTTTCTCTTCTCATCTCTTTCATCTTCCTTTTGGGGGGGGGGGCATGGGTGGTGCCCAGAGTCTTTATTTTCTACCAGGCGTGCTAAAGGATAAGGTGCCAGTGGATCAAGAATCTTCACAGCTGAGGAATTTGATGTAGTAGGAGGAAAGGGGTCAGGAGATAACGCAGTGGTTGATATAGAGACATTCTTGGAGGTCTTTGCAGGACTGCCAGACTTAGGAATATTTTTCTGAACTACCAAACCATTAGGATTTCCAATGTATCAGTATGCAAATTAACAGAATTTTATTGTAGTGTGTATTTCTATGTTGGGTTTAGTAGACGTAATATGACCAGAAAAAGTACAAGTGAACTGTGAATAAATTGTAACCCTTACAGTTTAAAATGTACATACATATTCTGTGTATAACTCTGTACTTACCACGCTGGACACGTCCTTGGGGGGGCCTCACAGCATTTTCAAATGAGAAGAAAAGCCACAGTGTTGCAATTGCTTAGGACTGTATCTATGCCAGCCTTGCTGGTACACTGTGTGTAACTTTCAGACAAAGAAAGAACTGTGGCTGTGAAGAATGTATGGTGTTGCATCAGTAAATCATGTGGATTCTTTCCTTCATCAGACTAGGTAACTGGAAATTTATTTTTATAAGCCCAGCGTTATTGCTCTTTAAAAAAAATAATAGTGCATATATATGAAACTTGCACGGGTCTTGCAGCTGGACAATTTTTCGCAAAATACAAAGCTCTGTTCTTCTTCAGAGTTAACATTATGGAAAATTAGTGCCTTCTGTTGGCAGGTTTGTACTGATGTAATATCTTATTATGAATTTTTGCAAGATTTCTTATTCATTTGCTGCAGTGCCTTTGTAGTATTGATATTTTGCACCCTCATGCTTAGTTTGTAAGCAGGAGACGTGTGCATTGTCATACCTCTCACCTCGTAGGAGTGAATGAGGGTTGCTGAGATCTGCGAGACGTTTGCTGTTGATCCATCTTCAAGGAATGTTTTGTATGCTGTTATGCCTCACATAGTACCTTCTTAGACTGAATAATGCCAAACTGAAACTTTTATTTTAATTAGCATTCGCTGATAAATTTAGAGGTCATTTCATTTGTAGTGACTGTATAATTTTTAACAAACATCTCTAATTGCTTCCCTTTTCTTTTTAATTTTCAGCTCTTTCAGGAGGAGAGGCAGGAAGTTTTTCGCTACTCCACCAATTACCAAATAACCAATTACAAGGTATATCATGCACGACTACGAAATAGGCGTTGGGTTTTGTGGTTCATGAGTTAAATTCTGTTGTACAGTAATAATTTAAACTTATATGTATATTGCACTTTGTTCACTGTGTTGAATGTATTTTATTTTCCTACATATAGACCAATTTGCACTGATATTTTATCATGAAGATAGGTTTGTGCCACGTTTACAAAGTGGGCTACTTGGTGTGTCGTGCACAACTATCAAATGGGTGTTGGGGTTTGTGCTCCTTGAGTTAAGTTCATTGCATATATCTCTGTTGTACAATAATTTAAGCTTTTAAATATCTTGTACCTTGTACATCGTGTCAAATGTGTTGTTCTGTCATACATATGGATCAATATATGTTTCAGAATTTTTATATGAAGGTGGATGTGTGTCACATATGGCTAATCTATAAGTATAGCAATGTTTTTATACTAATGTTTTGGATGAAAGTAAATTTTAATACAAAAACAATTGAAATTTAGCTTTGTAAGGCTGAATCATAGTTCAGGTAAAGATAAGAAAGAAATCTGATTTTAATTTGGACCAGGGCTTTCATTGGGGTACATATTTGTGACATCTTTTTTGTAGGTTTATGCCTACATATTAGATGTTATTCTTGGTATGACACATTATCCTGACATACTGCATGTATGATGTGATCAGCAGTGTTTACAAATGTGTACTAGCCATATCTGCATCTCTGTTTAGATTCCTGTATCACTTAAGAATTAGACATCTTTGTGTGTTTGTGTGTGTGTTTGTGCGATAATGTTGATATTATTTTAAATTTTGAATGTCTAGAGGAGTTGAACTTGTTGACCGTCCCTTTCCTGTCGGTAGTTACAGAAGGTGCTGTGCAACGGATATTAATGGTCTTGCCAATAAGCAGTGCCTAGAACAGTGCTGGCCAAAATGCAACCCTCGAGGGAATTATTTGCGGCGCCCAGTCACCTGAATTGTTTCAATAATACGATATAACTAGCATAATATAATTTGTCTGCAGAATGTAATATGACAGCTTTAATAAGTAGTGACAAAACAAATGTTAGTAAATAACATAATTCTGGTTAATTCAATCCTCCCCACTTTTCAGTACATGTATACACAAGTGTGGCCCTCGGGGGAGTCTTATGAATTGTGTGGCCCTCAGTGGACTGAAGTTGGGCAGCACTGATCTAGAGTTTCAGATCTCCCAAGCACTAACATGGGCTATTCTGATGACAGTGGGGAATCTTCATCTTGCACTCAGGTATTCCAGTCATATAATAGTTTGCATTATTGCAGGACCTGAAAGACCAGAGATCAGGGAACACAAACAGAACAGACTGGATGTATGGGGCTTCACGGACTCTGGAGATATTCTTATCATGTAGTTACTGGGACGCTGATGTAGAAACACTCGATGATACTGCAAGTGCCTCAGGTGTTTAGATATCGGTGGCTTTGTTGCTGTCTCGGGTGGAGTAGCTGATCATATTTTATGTTTTGAGTGCCTGGAGAAGCTGACATTATGTAACCTCTCATCACAAGATGCTGTGCATTGTATATTGAGTGGCCTTGCATATATTCCACCAACCAGAAAAGCATATCATCTGCTCATTAGTAAGGGCCTTCCGAAGGATACTGAAACACGCTCAGAAGGTACTGGGTTATCACTTTCACTTTTGTCATCAGCACTCTGGATGGACAGTGGGAAACGGACAAGACACCAGGACCAGATTCTCCTGTCTAGAAGAACTTTTGATAGAAATAATAATCATCTGAAATGTGTGTGCATCTTTGATGTTACTGGCACAGATTTTAATTTTGTGTAAGCATCTCACTTCACTAACATGCTTCCATCTGTGTTTTGAGATAAGGGGATATCTCCATCTGCTACCTTAGTATATGGATTTTGAGACCTACAGACTCAAAGACCCTCAGTACTTGTCTGTTCTCATTCTTCAGATCCTGGAAAAGTCCTGAGATAAGTGCAGGGTTTTCTTTTTCACCGGCTGCCTGGTCTGTGCAGGTCCTTGGCCTCTGTGAGGATTAATTTCCAGGTGACACCCATCTTCTTCATATCATTTTCAACATCTCTATCTGCCTCTTTCTAGGCTTTCCAACTCACCTTTTTTCCATGTTAATAAAAATCCAACCAGATGCAACAGTATGCAGATATTTATTTACTGCAAAGTCACTCTACATGTTTCGGGTGTCTCAGCACCCATCATCAGGAGTACTAAAAACTGTAACCGCAGCCTCTGGTACAAGTAGTATGACCTGTACCGGAGGCTGCGGTTACAGTTTTTAGTACTCCTGATGGGTGCTGAGACACCCGAAACATGTAGAGTGGCTTTGCAGTAAATAAATATCTGCATACTGTTGCATCTGGTTGGATTTTTATTAACATTGAATTACAATGCACGGAACCATGACCATGAAATTCACCTTTTTTCCCTCTAGGATATTAAACACTTTCTTCACAGTTCTTTCTTCTGGCATTCTTTCTACGTGTCCTAAAAATTGCAATCTTCCTTTTCGAATATCTGAAATAATATGTGGTTCTGTATTAAGTACAGGAACTTGCGTTGTTAATTGAAGCATTTCCTTCTTGACCTAATTTATTAAATTCCACTAGGATCTGTGTTACTCATGTAAATGTAAATGATGTGATGTTTAATAAACACAATTTCAACAATGCAACATAATTTTTTTTAATAAAGTGATAGCAGTCTGTAATCAGAGTTGAAGTGAAGTAAAGGTAAAATGCACCCTTGTACAGGCACTGAGGCTCTGTACAGGCCGTACGGCCCATGGGGGAGTAGAAATATAGCTTTAATCTTGACCTCAGCACTAGAAGGTGGTGAGGGGTCAGCGTCACGCCCCGGCCACTCTTTACCCCCTTGGTACCCATTGTACAGGAGGCTGGGTGAGCCCCAGGGCCAGTCTGGACAGGTGCGGAAAATCTCGTCCCCACCAGGATTGGATCCTCGGACTGTCCAGCCCGTAGCCAGTCGCTATACCGAATGAGCTACCGGGCCCACTGAAGTTGAGTAGGTAAGTGCTAAAAATGTATTAGTCAGGATTGCCCTTCTCCTAAGTGTGTTCACCTGTATTTTCCTATGTGACATGTACAAATTGTCGAAATAATTGAGTTCCAGTCACCCTGCCTTCCTGATTTTCAACTGTACTATCCCACAACAATATATAATGAGCTTGTGTAATCTCTGACCATAATTCACAGTGCAGGGGTTTTGTGATTATCCTCCTTGACACACTAATGCAGTGTAAGTGGCTGATCTGTCTCGAACAATTCTACTATGCAGCTGGAATTCCAGTAAGCTTTTCTGAGAAGACAGCCACTGAGAAGCGGTTTCACTCTGATAGAACAGTATGAATGTCCTCTCCTGGGTTTGTTTAAATCCTGGCACTTCATCTTAAGATGGAGAAATTTAAGCTGAACACTGATTGAATTGCAGTTTAAGGTTAGATAGGGTGAGGAATTGCTAGTTCAAGTGTAGTAGCAGTTGGTCTGAGACATTATTTGGCAGCAGCTTCACACGATGTGAGGAATTCCGGGTTTGTTATCTCCAGTTGCCACGTATCATTTCAACTTTCAGTAGCAGGCGACCGAGTGGGGAAATAGTAGAGAGCAATTTTTCATGACGTGACAAGCCAGTTGCGCTCTCTTTAATTCTGCAAATGTAGTTCCACACAGCTGGTAAGTTGCTATGTAAAGTGAAGTAGGGCTGGTGGCGGTTGATTCTGATTCTGATGTTCTGTCTTCCTTTGCAATGTTTTGTCTTTTTATTTTATCAGATTTTGATGTAAGTCTACTTTGCTGTTTAGCCTCTTTTATTGCTTTCTCTTAGGATTTAACAATATTTCATGTAAAGTAGTAACCACCTCCGACTAAAATTTAGTAGTAACCAATTTCATGTTTGTTTACATGTAAAATAACCACTGCCACCAGGTAACAACCCAATTGCAGTAAATAAATATTATTATTATTATTACTTGGATGATTTCCGTTCCTACTGAAGTAGTATAGATGTTTTTGTTTTTAAGATATTTTCATGTTTTGTGTAATCCAGTGATTGTTTCTGTTGCTTATACTCTTTTATTGCAAAAATGGCTTCAAAAATGTTTGGGGAGGTACACAGAAATGACTTAAGTGTACAGTTAGTGTTGTCTGCATCAACTGATTCTTATGCTTCATTTTTTAGTGGTGCCTAAAAGTTTGGAATTTTTTTATTAATTATTAATCTGGCTCTTTGCTGTAAAGGTATTTTGTATGTTGCTGCATAAATATTATTAATTATGAGAAATTAAAATAAGCCCTGCTCAAAATTGTGCTGTTAATACACCAGATGAGGACATATCTTGCAAAATACTTTGACAAGCATAACTATATTCTTGGATTTTATCCAGTATAATTCATAAAAATAATAATCATCTTCTTTCTCTTCTTATATGTCACTGTATTCCAATGCAAATCTTTGCCTCTTTATGGGCTTCTCCCGGTCAACTGTGTTTTTTGGCCTATCTAATTTGTAATTTTGTCATTCAGAGGTATGTGCATCATGATATATTCTTATGATAAAAGCCAATGAGATGGCACTATTTCTCAAGTTTATTTTGATAAAGAACTCCGCATGTTCGGACAGATCTACTGTCCATCACCAGGAGTCTTAATACTGTATACACAGCAATAGGTATTTGCTGTCTGTCATGCTAGTTAAGTTGCCTGCCTGCTAGCAGACAGGCAACTTAACGTTGGCTTTTATTAAAAGAATTGTAATTTTGTATTTATTAATGTCTGTCTGTACACACTTCCATCATCTGCTGTTTGGTCATCCCCTCAGTCGACTTCCCACAGGATTATGCATAATAATCCAGCACTATTTAATCTCTGTTATCCTTAATTTCAGTGCTTCCTTTCTCCTTTCCAAGGTACCTGGTATGAATCCCGGCAGGCACAAGAGATTTTTCTCTTGTCCGAATTGTCCATACCGGCTCTGGGGTCCACCTTGTCTCCCATTTGATAGGCATCTTGGTTCTTTCCTGGGGATAAAGCGGCTGGAGCGCGAAGCTAACTACTCACCTCCATGTAGTGGCGAGGTCAGTGAGTGGAATTGTATCTGTACTCGCCTATACGCACGGACAGAGACAACTTTGTCTCTTCGTGCACGAAGACCTAATGCAGGATATAAGCCCAGTGGGTGACAAGGAACATTAACATGGCGACCGGCCGAACTTTCCATTTGGCAACAACGGTTTTATTTAGGATATTGCGATCTACAGCAGTAGGTATCTAGAAATAAAGCAGCAAATATTAAATCAGTGTTAATGAATTGCGGATTGTAACACGACAAAATTACGAAATATTTAGGGTGTGTGTAGTGGAACTGCAAATTTTCACGTTTATAGTGACTGCAAACATACCAGTTATCCAAGTGCCTTCAGAATTACAGTGGCTTACCACACTACCGGCGAGATTTTGTGGTTGCTCTTCTGATAAACACAGTGGAGTTTGAAAACTAGAGCATGCTTTAATGTACGTTACTTCATAATCAATGGAATTCTGCTTCGCAGTCTGCCAGTGTATATTTACCAATAGGCCTATAGGCCTATGTGTGCAATGGTAAAGGTATTATCCAAAAAGTTGGTATGTCAGTCTTGATGCTGTGGGGCCGTAATAAACGTAGGCGACATTTTTTCTCCCATGGCGCAGCAGCCCCTAGTGGGCCACGGCCTCTACATTATCGAGGCTTCACGATCACACTCAGACACACCACACTCGGTAGGACTCCACTGGACGAGTGATAAGCCCGACGCAGAGACTGCTACCTGACAACATACGGCACTTAAAAGAGACATTCCTATGACGCTGGCGGGAGTCGAACCCGTAGCGAGCGGCCGCTGGGTTCGGCAATCGACGTACTCGATAGTTGAAGGCGATTTTACACGTAGAACTACACGTGTGTCTGCGAAAGTTTTGTGCACGTGGCGAAAAACGTTTCGTAACAAAATTTTTCGACCAGGGACTGCCGATAAAACCGAAACGCACGTTTTTATGTGGAAAACTGCCTGTAATTCTTATGATGTTGGGGATGATTGAGAAAGACCCGGCTGATTTAACGTGTCCTTACTTTGGTGAACTTTTACTGCTTGAGGGTTGTTCTTCCGGAGAAAGGAGAAGAGTAATTAAGTCTCTATTTGTTCAATATTGACCCTTAAATGAGGGCGTCGGTGCATTGTACGGACCTTTAATTCTCCACATGTTGCCGATCTCGGTGCACAATACGGCTGCGAATGCATTGAAGTGTTCTGTAAATTAAAGGCCCGTACGTTCAGGGCCGTACAGACACCCTCAGACTTGCGCAATCTCAATGTACATGTTTTTTTAAAGAGTGAAAAATCGAAATATTTTTTAAACGCGAGCGCAGTTTTTTCTCGCGGAAATGAAGGAGTAGTGAGACAGGCGGCGGCGGAAGAATACTGCTGGACGATTAGACAAGCGGCGGTGCGGCCATGTTGCATCTGATAAGGTTCCTGTGTGTTGGAAGTTGGATTTGAACATGGACTGCCTTGTGTATTGCACTTGCATAGTTGAGCAAATGTATGCTAATTCCCGACATGCACCAGGCCTTCCGGAAATAACGACTGCGTACGTCGAGGGGGGGGGGGGGGGGGGGGTGGGGGGGGGGGTTTTTTTGTTTTTTTTCCCCCCCCCCCACACAGGAGGTTTTAAAAATAAATCTCGCCAACCCCATATTTTTTTTT
>Ga0123355_10010533_pt1 | contig 14187 bp, 10 predicted proteins | sample TergutEmb28metaG_3_FD_89872 | JGI IMG/M metagenome (GOLD analysis project Ga0123355, IMG submission 89872) | Embiratermes neotenicus P1 segment gut microbial communities from Petit-Saut dam, French Guiana - Emb289 P1 | ecosystem: Host-associated > Arthropoda: Insects > Digestive system > Gut ... | reverse complement strand
ATCCTTGCCAAGAATTTTTGCAAAATTAAGCAGAAGTGAGCCACTTCCACAAGCGGGGTCATATACTTTGTTTACTTCTGTTTTGCCGACAAGGGCAATGCGAGTTAGCAACTCTGAAACTTCTTGCGGCGTGTAGTATTCGCCACCACTTTTTCCTGCGTTGCTTGCGTACATTCCCATCAAAAACTCGTAGGCATCGCCAAATGCATCAATGGTGTTGTCTTTGTAATCGCCGAGCTTCATATCGGCAATACCATTCATCAGCTTAACAAGCATCTCATTACGTCGTGCAACCGTACCGCCGAGCTTATTACTGTTTACGTCAATATCGTCAAACAAGCCTTTGAAGTTGGCTTCGCTTTCCGTTCCGTGTGCGGAAGATTCTATGTTTTTGAATACAGCTTCGAGAGTTTCGTTTAAGTTTTCATCAGTAGCGGCACGTTGCCGCACATTTTCAAAAAGCTCACTTGGCAGGATAAAAAAGCCCTTTGTCTTAACGAGGTCTGCACGGGCTTCTTCTGCATCTTTGTTATTGAGAATGGCATAGTTAAATGTCGTATCACCTGCGGAGTGCTCACCGTCATTGATATAAGAAGTTAAGTTTTCCGATATGTAGCGATAAAACAACATACCGAGAACATATTGCTTGAAATCCCAACCATCTACGCTCCCACGCAAATCATTGGCGATATTCCATATAGTACGGTGCAGTTCTGCCCGTTCTTGCTCCTTGCGGCCTGGTCGTTCGCTCCGCGAACTGCTCGGCCATGCAACCTGGTTATCAATCATGCTTTTTCGCTCTCCTTACTTTCCGCTTTATTCTTTGTGGGAACACGCCCATTTTTATATCTGCCATCACAAGGCTTTACTACTACAAAAGCTGCTTGTTATACGATTCTCGAAAATCATCGTCGACAACACATCGCGAAAAACGGCTTAAAGCCGCCGATTTTCCGCTCGGTTGTCGACGTGATTTTCTGAGTTTCGTATTATGTCCTTGATAAGAAAGCCGTATAGCTTCATAACGCAAAATTCCATATGATGACTTAATTTGTGATTTTTCGTTCTTCTATCACAACTATAACAGGATGTAATTTCCAAAGCAATGTAGACTTCCGTACGTTAACGATTTTCGGCTCAAACAGGACTATTTAAGGGGAAATGACAATAGTTGACAACCATTGGTGATGTGCATATACTACAAGTGAGCAGTTGTTCAAATGATTATTTATGTACAGGAGGGAGACATGAATAACAAGCAAGACGATTTTAATTGCGATATCATACATGAGGAAGTTGTAGCCCGTGTTCGGGAAGCAATGCCCAAAAACGAAAGTTTTTATCACCTTTCAAACTTCTATAAAATGTTTGCAGATAACACACGCCTTAAAATTTTATGGGCATTGTCATGTGAGGAAATGTGCGTATGCGATTTAGCGGCCTTACTCGGCATGACCAAATCTGCAATATCGCATCAATTAAAATCCTTGCGATTGGCTAAACTCGTAAAGTTTAATAGGCAGGGAAAGGTCGTGTATTATTCATTGGTGGATTGCCATGTAAGAGAGATTTTTGTAATGGGATTTGAACATGTACTAGAGTAATATTTTTTTGAGGCTACAGTTGAAATATTGCTCAACTGTAAAAATAAGGAAGGATGATTACATGATTGTAGAATATGTATTACAAGGCTTAAAATGCGCCAGTTGCGCTGCCAAAATAGAAAACTCTATCCTAAGCCAAAAAGGGATAACATCTGTATCGATAAACTTAGCTACATCAAAACTGCGGATAGAACATAGTAATAACGAAAAATGGGATGTACATCTGATTGAAAAGATTGTGCATGAATACGAACCAGATGTACAAGTCTTAGAAGGTACGAACATAAAGCGAAAGATCGAAAACACAAATAATAAAAAAGCTATTTTATGGTTATGTATAGGTGCTTTTGGCTTTATTATGGGCATGATTTTTCAGTTTATTCTTAATGTAAACGGAAGTAATTACATTGCTATTGGACTGTTCATTTTTAGCTATTTATGGCTTGGTGGTAAGGTTCTTATAAAAATGGTGCGCAATATCATAAAAGGTAGAATCTTTGATGAAAACTTCCTTATGGGATTTGCTACGTTGGGAGCTATCGCAATAGGTAAATTTGCGGAAGCTGTCACGGTTATGTTGTTTTACCAAATAGGTGAATTGTTTCAAGAAATGGCAGTTGCTAAGTCAAAAAAGAGAATTGGCGATCTTATGGACATACGTCCGGATTATGCCAACCTTAAAAAAGACGGGCAGACAATCAAGGTTTCACCCGAAACCGTTCAGATTGGTGATTTGTTTATTGTAAAGCCCGGCGAAAAAATCCCACTAGACGGTATTGTTATCGAAGGCGAAGCTATGATTGATACAACAGCTCTTACAGGGGAATCAGTTCCGCGCCGCGCTTCTATATCTGACACTGTACTATCTGGTTGTATAAATCAAAATGGAGTTCTTACGATTCAAGCCACGCAAACATTTGGGGAATCTACGGTTTCTAAAATCCTTGACTTGGTAGAAAATGCTGCCAATAAAAAAGCACCAACCGAAACATTTATCACTAAGTTTGCTCGTTATTATACCCCAGTGGTGGTCACATTTGCGGCTTTGCTTGCCATTATCCCACCGCTATTCTTTGGGGGCTATTGGTATGATTGGATTAGCCGTGCATTGATATTTCTTGTTATTTCTTGCCCTTGCGCTTTAGTTGTTTCTATCCCTCTTGGCTTTTTTGGAGGGATTGGCGGTGCGTCTAAAAAAGGTATACTGGTGAAGGGTGGCAACTATCTTGAAGCCCTTGCTAACTTAGACATTGTTGTGTTCGACAAAACGGGTACTCTTACACAAGGCGTGTTTAAGGTTACTGCTATCCAACCAACAAATAATTTTTCCAAAGATGACTTATTGGAAGCTACAGCCTTTGCCGAAGCCTTTTCAAATCACCCTATAGCCGTGTCAATCCTAAAGGAATATGGCAAAGATATTGACAGGGATAGTCTTAGCCAATATGAAGAAATAGCAGGGCATGGGGTAAAAGTGACAGCGTATGGTCGAGAAGTTCTTGCAGGCAATGGGAAGCTGATGGATAAAATGGGGATTACATATAAAGAATCTCCAAATATAGGCACAAAGGTTTATGTGGCAATAGGCGGCGTTTATGCTGGATGTGTGGTTATTGCGGACGAAATAAAACAAGATAGTTATGGGCTTGTTGCAGCTTTAAAAAAATTAGGGATTCGCAAAACCGTTATGCTGACGGGTGACACCTCGCAAATTGCTAAAATTGTCGCAAATGAATTGGAACTAGACGTTATGTATGCCGGATTATTGCCACAGCAAAAAGTGGAGAAAGTAGAAGAACTAGTAGCTCAAAAACAAACTAAACGAACCCTAGCATTTGTCGGTGATGGTATTAATGATGCGCCGGTACTTGCAATGGCAGATGTCGGCGTTGCAATGGGTGGCTTAGGCTCTGATGCTGCTATTGAAGCTGCTGATGTTGTACTCATGACTGACGAACCTGCAAAGATGTCAGAGGCTATAAAAATTGCACGTTTTACTAAGCGTGTTGTATGGCAAAATATTATTCTTTCTTTGGGTATAAAATTTTTGTTTCTACTTTTGGCTACGTTGGGGGTATCGTCATTATGGGAAGCTGTTTTTGCCGATGTCGGGGTATCACTTATCGCAATATTAAACAGTATGCGAATAATGAAAAAGTAGCAGATGGAGGTAGTACCACGGATTGATAAAAATAAATTATACTTGATACAGATGTATAACAATTCCCCCTTTAAACGGTCCCGTCCGAGCCGAAAATCACGAACGCTTCAACGCGTTTTCGGCGACAGACGAAGCCGATTTAAAAGCGGATTGCTATAGTAATTCACCATTAAACAGTCCCGCCTGAGCCGAAAATCGCGAACATTTCAACGCATTTTCGGCGGAAAGCGGGACTGTTTTTATGGAGAACACCATATCAATATTTGCAATGAAACTTCATGCAATTTTTATCCAAGTTGAGCTGGTGACATTTCATTTTCTGGTGGCATGGTAACGCCCGGTGGATTTTTGGTTTTACTTTTTTCTGCGGCTGATATTGTTTCTGCTAATTTAGAATCATGATTGGGGTTTTTATTTTTAGATGTATGATTATCATTCGGATACATGGGCATACGTCCTTTCATTATATTGTAGTTGTAGTTTGTGCCAAGGTTGTATTTATATTCACATTACACCTATCCGTTTTATTTTCGCAGGCACTATATAAATGTAAGGCTTTACAAAACAAAAAGAGGTAAGCTGATGGAAATGAACGAAAACGAGATTGTAAAATTTATTGAGCCGATTTTTCATTTTTGCGCCAAACGGTTAAGCAACCGACAAGATGCAGAAGACTTAGCAAGTGAAATAATGGTTCATGTTTTAAGCGGTATAAAAAAATATCAAATTGATTCCCTCGAAAATTGGGTATGGCGTATAGCATATAACCGTTACGCGAGGTTCATTGACATGCGAAACAAGCAAAATGAAATACCGTCCGAAAATGATTTTGCAGATATTCAAGACGATTACGATTTTGTTGATGAATTATTTGTCGCTCAAGAATATCAACAAGTTTTCAAGTATCTTCATACGCTTTCTTCGGAGTACCGTAATATTTTGGTTGATTATTATATCGGGCAACAATCGGTAAAACAAGTTGCCAAAAATTACAAACTCACCGAAACCACGGTAAAATGGCGGCTTAATATCAGCCGCAAAAAAATCAAAACAAGGATGGGAGAAAACAAAATGGATAAGGTTTACAAGCGTATTAACTGGAATACAAACCCTGCAACGGTTCTATGGATTCCAATAAATATCTATATAGCCAAATTGCGCGGGCTATATGTGAAGCGGCATATGAAAAACCGCTCACAATAGAGGAAATAAGCATAAAAACCGAGCTTCCTATTATGTTTATAGAGGATGAATTACCCCGGCTTATAAATGGCGATGCTATTGTAAAAGACGGTAGCAAATACGCAACGAATTTTATTATACTTCGCTTGTGTGATAAACGTGTAATGGAAACAAAATTTGCCCCTCTTGTTTCAGATGTAGCTGATTATTACGCCGCACTTTTTAAAGAATATGAAACTGCTGTAACAAACATGGGTTTTTACGGTTCAAACTTCACCATGAAACGGCTTGGATATGTCGCACTCCCTACTGTACTTCGTGAAAAAATAAACGACACTAAAAGCGGTTTGAACATGGAAAATGGCGCGTACCCGCCGCGCGTTGATGGTGGTTATGGGTGGTTTATTGTAGACGAAAAAGAAACGGAAAATGAATCACTTGCCGCTACTGAAAGCGGTTGCAATGCAAGCTGGGATGACACAAACAGAAATTGCATTTATTATTACTGGATAGGTAAATATTACCATAGCAGTATCTATAATAATGGTACTACATGGCTTGCGCCTAAAAACCTTGTTAGTAAAGCGGAAAACGGAATTATTCCCAATAACTTAGTAGCGGAAGATGACTTAATAAGGTTGATTAAAGCCAATCTTATTATAAAAGATGGGGATAGTTATAAATTCAATTTTTCAATTTTCACCAGAGAACAGTTTAACGATTTCAAGAGGGTTTTTAATGAAGGTAACACCAAACTTGAAAAATACTCGTTGAATTGATTATCGATATTCACAAAAGTTTTAAGGCTTTTGTTCCGAAACGGCTTGCTAGCCAAATTAACCAATGGGTATCATGCTATGTCCATAATATAATCGGTTTTATCGTAGAAGAATTGATACAGCGCGGTGTACTCGAAAAGCCAGGCGATGAAAAACCATTAACAAACGACATATTCTGTATTTTAGGGGAATATATAAGCGTATAAGAAGATCTAAGTAAAAACCTGCCCAATTTAAACGATTCTCGAAAATCATCGTCGACAACCGAGCGGAAAATCGGCATCTGTAAACCGTTTTTCGCGATGTGTTGTCGACGATGATTTTCGCGATTTGTATAAGCCACAAAACACAAGAAGTGCGAAGTGCGTGTTTTGTGGCTTACCTGAGTAAAGTGGTTAGTCATAAAAAAAAACGGTATGGTGTCATACCGCTTTTTTGGCTTAAATACTCATTTCTTTCCATTACGATCTTTCGTAAACAGCCTTAGTTTGATGAAAGAATACCAACTCCATTCATATAAGGCATCAGCACATCTGGTATACATACACTGCCATCTTCTTGTTGGTAGTTTTCTAATATGGCAGCAATTGTACGACCAATTGCCAAACCACTCCCGTTGAGCGTATGAACATGAGCAGGTTTACCTTGACCATCACGGTAACGGATGTCAGCTCGCCTTGCTTGGAAGCCTTCAAAGTTGCTACAACTAGAAATTTCTACATATTTATTATAACTTGGTAGCCATACCTCTAGATCATAACCCTTAGCAGCACTAAAACCTAAATCCCCAGTACAACGGTCAACAACACGGTATGGTAGTTCTAGTTTTTGCAATATATCTTCTGCATCGGCAGTCAACTTCTCTAGTTCCGCATCAGATTCTTCTGGTTTTGTAAATTTTACTAGCTCAACTTTATGAAATTGATGCTGGCGGATAAGCCCCCTAGTGTCTCGTCCAGCAGAACCACCTTCTTTGCGAAAACTTACAGCATATGCGCAATAATTTATCGGTAGTAAATCTCCGTCGATTATTTCTTCACGATGATAATTAGTAACAGGGATTTCCGCTGTTGAATTAAGAAAATAATCTGTATTTTCAAGTTTGTACATCATTTCATCTTCAAACTTAGGTAGTTGCCCTGTCCCTAGTGCACTGCGTCTATGAACAATAATTGGGGTTGATAACTCGGTATAACCATGGTTAGCATGTCGTTCCATCATAAAATTTATAAGTGCTCGTTCTAGCCTTGCTCCATATCCATGCATCATAACAAATCGTGATCCAGTAACTTTAGCAGCAGCAGCTGCATTGATTATCCCAAGATTTTCACCGATTTCCCAATGTGGTTTTGGTTCGAAATTGAACCGGGTTGGTTCTTTCCATCGGCGGATTTCGACATTTTCTTCATCACTATCCCCAATAGGGGTATTTGGATTTGGAGTGTTGGGAATCCCTAATAAAAATGCCTCTACTTCATCGTCGATGGCTTTGACTTGTGGTTCCAATGCCTTTATTTCATCTGCCAGGAGTTTCATTTCTGACATAATGGACGTTGTATCCTTACCATCTTTTTTTAGACTAGGGATTTGTTTGCTGGCAGCGTTTTGTTTGGCTTTCATTTCTTCAGATTTGCGAAGGAGCGTCCTGCGACGTAAATCCATTTCCGTAAACTTGTCTAAGTCAAAATCCTTACCGCGACGTGCAAGTAATGCTTTTACGTCTTCAAAATTTTCCCTAAGAGCTCTTATATCTTGCATGGTCATTCTCCTTTATGATTATTTAACTATTTCTTTTTTAACAAAAAATGCCCTGCCGTAGGTATTTTATCCATTCTATAATAATCCAAATCATCATTTTCGCCAACAGGACGCATGGCGGTTAGTATAGTATTTTGCCGCAAACTAAATACAGTAACTCCTCCAGATTGTTTGGAAGTGTTTGTAGGTATGAGTGACGAGTTTATTACCATAGCCTTATCTGTTCCGCGTTGCAAATATAAATCCATGTCATCTGGCACCCAATGAATAGAAACAAGGGGTGATTTGTTGGAGTATGCATTAACCAATTTGCGCCGGTTTGTTTTTGTACTATAAGCACTGTAAGCCACTTTCGCTACCTTACCGTTTTCGAAAGCATAAAGCATGTAGCCTTGATGATCTTTGGCTAGGTTTATAAACACAATTCCTTCATCGGCATCCAATCCCAACAAGTTAGGGAGATAATCTCCAAGGGCGGATGCCTTGCAATCAATCAAATCAAAAAGTTTTAGCTTGTATACATTGCACTTATTTGAAAAAAAGAGAACTTCATCTTTGTTAGTGGCCTCTAGCTCTTGATTTATGCTGTCCTCTTCTTTTAAATATTGATCTGACGATGCTCGCAAAGATACCAACGAAATCTTCTTGAAATAATTATGTCTTGTCAAAAACAATTTTACATTATAATCATCTATAAAACTCTCTTGTGGTGGTGATGGAATATCTGTCACTTCTATGATTTCTGTGCGACGGGAACGGCCATATTTTTTGGATATTTCTCGGAGTTGATCACTAATCAGATTTTGTATACGTTCGTTAGATTCACTGATGGCCTTGAGTTCTGCTAACTCTTCTTCTAGTGCTTTCCTTTCATTGACACGACCCATTAAATATTCATGGTTAAGATGACGTAATTTTATCTCAGCGATAAATTCGGCTTGTGGTTCTGTTATCTTAAAGCCTTTCATCAAATTAGGGATTACCTCGGCTTCTGTAGGTGTATTACGAATAATTTTTATGGCTTTATCGATATCTAATAAAATAGCAGCTAAGCCTTCCAATAAATGAAGTTTATCGGTTTTTTTATTTATATCATATGCAAGTTGGCGTTTTATGCAATCTACTCTAAAATCAGTCCACGCTTTTAAAATATCAGCAATGCCCATAACCCTAGGGCGTCCGTGAACTAAAAAATTAAAATTACAACTAAACGAGTCTTGCAAAGTTGTAAGAGTAAACAGCCGCTGCATAATTTGATCTGGATTGGCTGAACGCTTAAAATCAATCGTGATTTTTAAGCCATTTAAGTCTGTTTCATCTCGTACATCATTGATATCTCGGATTTTGTTTGTCTTTACCAAAGTCACGATTTTGTCAATAATAGCTTCAATTGTGGTCGTATAAGGGATCTCATAGACTTCTATGCAAGAATTTTTTTTGTCAATACGATATTTTGCTCTTAGTTTAAAAGAACCTCTACCCGTAGAATAAATATTTTCTATTTCCGACTGATTGTAAACAAGCTCTCCACCAGTAGAAAAATCCGGTGCAGGTAATGTTTTAATTATGTTGTGATTAGGATTTTTTAACCAAGCAATAGTAGTATTACATACTTCTTTTAAGTTAAAGCTACACACTGTACTAGCCATACCAACGGCAATACCCTGATTGGGCGTCACTAATAGATTGGGAAATGTAGTAGGCAATAAAGACGGCTCTTGCATGGTATTGTTATAATTTGGCACCATATCAACAACTTTTTTATCGATATCTTTAAATATTTCCCTGCATATATCGTCCAGTTTTGCCTCGGTATATCTGCTGGCGGCATATGCCATGTCACGAGAATACTGTTTTCCAAAATTGCCTTTGGAATCAATGTACGGATGAATCAAAGCATCATGACCGCGTGTAAGGCGTACCATTGTTTCATATATAGGGCCATCTCCATGTGGGTTTAGGCGCATTGTTTGACCAACAATATCAGCTGATTTTATCCGTCCACCTGATAACAAACCCATTTTGTACATAGTAAAAAGCAATTTCCTGTGAGCAGGTTTAAACCCATCTATTTCTGGTATTGCCCGGGAAATTATTACACTCATTGCATATGGCATAAAATTTAACTCGAGTGTATTTGTAATTGGTTGTTCTATTATGTGATTTTCTACCAATGTTAGTTGCTCTGGTGGTGTATTTTTCTTTGGCAAAATGGTCAATCCTTTACTTTATGTTTGAATTTTTGCTACTTTTGCGGATATAGCGTTGACTTCGTTTTTGAGCTTCGAAAACAAAGTAACCATCTTTTTCATGTATGCGAACACCACCAAAAATAGCAATAAACTTATTTTTATACCAATCTTTTCGCTTAGTCACCATAAAAAATTTACCACCTATTGCTAGGCGATTAAACCCTTTTTTTATAAACAACTTTGGCACAGAAAAGTCAGCATGATAGGGTGGGTTGCTGGCAATTATGGTAAAACTGGCGGTATTTATATTTTCGTATGCATTGCTTTCTATAACATTAATATCTGATAACTTATTTAATGCTATATTTTTTTTTGCGTATTTTATTGCTTGCTTATTATTGTCAGACATATAAACGTTTTTAGGGGATGTGTGTTTAGCCGCTACAATCCCAACAACACCATATCCGCACCCCAAATCAAGGACTTTGTCTTCATGTGAAAAATTTATGACTTCTAGCATTACCAATGTACCCTTGTCTATTTGATTAGGAGAAAAGAGAGTGGGGGATGTTTCAAATACAAAGTCGTGATCATTTATGGTAAGCGTTTGTATACTCATCAGCCTGTCTCCGATAGATCTATATACAAATGTCCAAAATCCTCAATAAATGACTTACGACCTTTTATGTTATCCCCTAGTAAGGTCTCAAACATTTCCTGAGTTTTTGCTGCGTCAGTGGGTATTACCTGTACTAAGCGACGGGTTTCAGGATTCATTGTTGTTTGCCACATCATGTCAGGTTCGTTTTCGCCAAGTCCTTTTGAACGTTGCAATGTGTATTTGTTTTTGGATTTATCCAGTGATGATATTATTTCTGTTTTTTCTTTTTCTGTGTATGCAAAAAAGGTTTTTTTCCCAGAGTTGATTTCATATAGAGGGGATTCAGCGATATATACTTTTCCAGCTTCGATCAAAGATGGGGTAAGGCGGTAAAGCATTGTTAAAATTAGCGTACGGATATGATAACCATCATAATCAGCGTCTGTGCATATAATTATACGCCGCCAATTTAGTTTATCCATGTCAAACTCGCTTAAATCACGGTTGCTCTTTCGCTTGATTTCCACACCGCAACCCATAACCCGTAGTAGATCGGTAATTATATCATTGTTAAAAATACGGTCATAATCTGCTTTTAAACAGTTGAAAATTTTACCTCGTACAGGCATTATTGCTTGAAATTCTGCATCTCTACCCAGCTTTGTACTACCCAAAGCAGAATCACCTTCGACGATATAGAGCTCTCGGCGATTTACGTCTTTGGTGCGGCAATTAACAAATTTTTCAACTCGATTGTTAAGATCTAATGTACCAGTTAGCTTTTTTTTGAGAGTCAGTCTTGTTTTTTCGGCTGATTCTCTACTGCGTTTATTTGCAAGGACTTGTCCTGCTAACTTTAAAGCATCATTACTGTTTTCTATGAAGTAAATCTCTAGTTGCTTTTTCATAAAATCGGTCATTGCTTCTTGGATAAAACGGTTGGTTATTGCTTTCTTGGTCTGGTTTTCATATGACACAACTGTTGATAAAGAGCTGGTAATAAGGATCAGACTTTCCTCGATATCGGGGAAACTGACTTTTTTTTCATCTTTTTTATAGTGACCTCCAGATTTTAGATATGCATCAACCGCAGATACAAATGCAATTTTTATTGCTTTATCTGGTGCGCCTCCATGAGTTAAGAAACTAGAATTATGGTAATACTCCAACACATTTACATCATTGGAAAAGCAAAATGCGACATCGAATTTTAGTTTATATTCTTGCTTATCTTCTCGATCCTTACCTTTTGTTTCATGAGATAGTAATACGGGGTCTGTTAGTGCAGTGCCATTTGCCAGTTCAACTATATAGTCCTTGATACCATTTTCGTATATAAACTGAAATGTTTCACTACTTTCTTCATCTGTAAGTATAAAAAGCAAACCCGTATTAACAATAGCTTGACGCTTTAGTGTGTCTTTGTACCAATCCAGAGGGACGTTTATTTCTGTAAAGACATCTGTATCTGGACGCCATGATATAGTAGTGCCTGTTGTACTACTTTTGTATTTTTCTTTTGTAAGACCGCCTATGTTTTCCCCTTTTTCGAAAGTGAGTGTATAACGGTAGCCATTTACAAGGATTTCGGCATTCATGTATTCAGAACTATATTGGGTGGCGCACAACCCAAGTCCATTAAGTCCTAAACTAAACGCATAATTTGCTTCTTCTTCATTGTTTGAGTATTTCCCTCCAGCATAAAGTTCGCAAAATAGGAGTTCCCAATTATATTTTTCTTCTATTGGATTGTAATCAACAGGCATACCTCGCCCATAATCTTTTACGGTAATAGAATAGTCGGCATGTCGGATGATTTCTATTTTTGTACCATGACCTTCCCGCGCTTCGTCTATTGAATTGGATATTATTTCGAAAATGGCATGTTGACAGCCTTCTAGACCATCAGATCCAAAAATTACTGAAGGGCGTTTTCGTACTCTGTCCGCACCTTTTAACGCGGTAATACTTTCGTTTCCATAATCTTTTGTAGATTTCATGAATACTCCTTTAAAAATATTTTACTTCATACTACACTACCGATGACTCTAAAATCAACTCATCATTGTCGAATCTACTAAGGCCGAGTCGCTCCCAGGGCAAAGTTGGTGTCAGTCCCAAAACAATTTCTGCCATGATTTGCCCAGTTGCAGGTCCTAGCATAAAACCATGTCCCGAAAAACCAGCAGCGACAAAAAAACCACTGACTCCAGGTACTTGCCCGTAAATTGGATGTTTGTCTGGAGACATATTATAGAGACCAGCCCACTGGCGTAACATTTTTAGGTTTTTAAGGACTGGCATGACTGTCGTAATTGTAGAAGCCATGTTTTCTAAGAATGTGCTGTCTGCCGTCATCCGCAAATCCCTGGGTTGGTTGATGCACGAACGCCCCATGACAAAAGAACCATGAGGTACCTGTTGGCAATAAAAATTGAGTGAAAGACTCATCACCATTGTAGAAAGAAGTGGTTCGACTGGTTCTGTTACTAGTATGTTGTGACGTTCGGCATATAGTGGCAAATCTACTCCTATCATAGATGACAGATGATTTGTATGCCCTCCAGCAGCGTTTATAATACATGGAGTCGCGATATGTCCTTGTGAAGTATCTATACCAATTACTTTATTATTTTGCGTAGCTATTGCATTGACCGTAGTATTTATACATATTTTACCACCTAGACGGATGAACGCATCAGCAAATGCCTGCGTTGTCTTGAATGGATTAAGATGACCATCTTTACTGTGATATGCGGCAGCAATAATATTGTTTTTATTAAGAATTGGTGCTATCTCTAAAGCCTGGTCAATATCGAGTAGTTTTGATCCAATGCCAAGACTATTTTGTAACGAGATATTTTTTTTAGTTTGAATAAGTTCATCTTCATTTGAAACCAGAAGCATATAGCCACCTTGATGGAACTCTATGCTGTCTGGATAATTTAGCTCTTCCTCAGCGTTTTCAAAAAAATCAGATGAAAACTGAGTTAAGATGCAGTTGATATCAGAACCCCATTGCTGCCTTATGCCGGCACCACATCGACCTGTAGCACCAGCAGACAAAAAATCTCGCTCAAGAATTACAACATTTTTTGCGCCATGTTTTAGCAAAAAATAACCTATAGCGGTACCTGAGATACCTCCGCCAATAATTACAATATCTGCTTTATTTATCATTGCTCCACCTGATTTTCTTGAATGTATGTTGCTAGATCACCTAGTTTTATGCTTTTTACTACAGGTCTATAGGTTGCTGGCTTAAATGACTCTATAGGTTTATCCAAGTAACTTGCCAATTCCCGAATTATAAGTGGTATACAAGTTCTACCCTGACAAGGCCCCATACCCAATCTAGTCAGGCGTTTTATAGATTCAACAGATGTGTGACCCAAAGCGATATATTTTCTTATATCGTCTACGCTAATATCAGAACAGCGACAAACAATAGTGGTTTCAACTAGTTTAGGTTTTATATTTCGGACAATCTTTACCATGGATTTTTCGACTATAATCGAAATAATTGGTGTTTTGCTAGTAGATTTTGTGATATTAATAACCTCTACGTCAGCAATTACCAATCCTGCTCTATCTAGTGCCATGACAATATCACCAACTTTGGGTAGTGGAGCAAATTCGTATGGTAACTTTATTAACGCATGAGTTTCGTTGTATGTCATGTCTACTACTATGATAGCAAGGCCTGGGCATTTTGTTATACATAAACCGCAACCGTTACATTTTTCGTTATTTATTATGGGCAAGTCGTTTATATTTAGAAACGGTTTTATCGCTCCTTGAGGGCATGATGTAGCACAAGGGTTACATGGGATAGATTGAAAGCACTCTATTATCGCAACGGGTCCTTTTTGTAATCGTTCATTACTTGGGAAAACAGAATCAATTTGTT
>Ga0123355_10010532_pt1 | contig 14188 bp, 7 predicted proteins | sample TergutEmb28metaG_3_FD_89872 | JGI IMG/M metagenome (GOLD analysis project Ga0123355, IMG submission 89872) | Embiratermes neotenicus P1 segment gut microbial communities from Petit-Saut dam, French Guiana - Emb289 P1 | ecosystem: Host-associated > Arthropoda: Insects > Digestive system > Gut ... | reverse complement strand
TCTCTACTCATGCCACTCTACAATTTACCTGCCTGTCTCTACTCATGCCACTCTACAATTTACCTGCCTGTCTCTACTCATGCCACTCTACAATTTACCTGCCTGTCTCTACTCATGCCACTCTACAATTTACCTGCCTGACTCTACTCATGCCACTCTACAATTTACCTGCCTCTCTCTACTCATGCCACTCTACAATTTACCTGCCTGTCTCTACTCATGCCACTCTACAATTTACCTGCCTGTCTCTACTCGTGCCACTCTACAATTTACCTGCCTGTCTCTACTCATGCCACTACAATTTACCTGCCTGTCTGTACTCATGCCACTCTACAATTTACCTGCCTGTCTCTACTCATGCCACTCTACAATTTACCTCCCTGTCTCTACTCATGCCACTCTACAATTTACCTGCCTGTCTCTACTCATGCCACTCTTCAACATGTTTTTCCAAGTTTGGTCTACTTGAATTACTAACTGAGTTTGAGAAATGTTATTGTCTTGACCAGCTTGAACCTACAGAGCAGTGTTTCTCAAACTTTTTTGCTTGCAGACCCCTTTTGGCCTCGAAAAAATAACCATAAATCCTCACATCATTGCTTATGAAAATATAGGGTGTCTGGATAGGAGGTGTCTGAAATTAAAAATTTTTGTCTCAAAGCTAATGATACACGTTATGTTTACAGTCTGCCTTTTTTCAAACTGACTCCAAAAGAAGGGAATGAGAGACTGTCAGTACTTGAGTATACATTCATTCTTAACCTCACAGACTACTAGAGTGAAGAATGATGTTTATTTATCTTACAAAGTTGGGAGTGATTGTCATCATCATCGGCTCAGTGGCCCCTGGTGGGCCCTGGCCTTCTTCAGAAGCTTTGCCCGTTCATCTCTGTCAAGGGTGACCTTCTTCCAATTCTTGACCTCCATTGTTCTCATATCTTGATCAATTCCATCTTCCCATCGCAATTTCAATCTTGCAACTCTTCTTACTCCATCCAGTTTGGTGTTGAATATTTTTTTAAGAGTTCTATCATTATTCATAAGCATCAAGTGCCCAGCCCATGCTAGTCTATTGACTTTGATGTTTTGCTCCAAAGATACATCGAAGCAGCTTTCTTTCAAACAGACTTAACTGCTGCTCATTCGTTTTAGGTAGAGTCCATGTTTCGGAAGCACATGTAAGTACAGGTTTAATGAGTACTTTATACATCATTGTTTTAGTGTTTATTGAGGTCAAGTGGGACATCAGATTCTTTCTCAGTCTGTGGAAACACCTGTTTGCGGCTAGGATACGTTTTTGGATTTCTGCACTAATGTCATTCTTACAGTTGACATCTGACCCTAAGTAAGTGAAATTATGAACTACTTGAAATTTGTATGGTCCAACTTCTGGATAGTGAGGATAACTTGCATGGCTCTTCTTAGTTACTGGCATATATTTGGCCTTTTCTTGATTAATTCATGCCCTTAGGTGCCCTCTCTAAACTGGTGAATGCCTAAATCATAGCTGACTGAGTTCTTGCAGTTATGTTAATATCATCAGCATGTGCTAAAATTTGAACAGACTTATAAAAGATGGTACCTCTTATGTTTACAGCAGTGTCTCTGATAACTTTTTCTAATGCTATATTAAACAGTAGACAAGCCAATGCATCCCCCTGTCAAACTCCATTTTTAACATTAATGGGTTCTGATAATCTGTTCTGTATCCTAACTTAACACTGAGTGTTATTCATCATGGCCTTGACTAGGGCAATCAGTTTTTGTGGTATATTCATCTCTTCCATGACTGCATATAGGCTACGTCTATTTATGCCGTCTTGCAGCCTTACAATCAACAAAGAGGTGATGTGTGTCCTTTCCATGTTCACTACATTTTTCAAGTATTTGACGTACACTGAAGATCTGGTCTACTGTGGACCATTCCCTTTGATAACCACATTGGTAATAACCAATGGTTGTCTCTACATGGGGCATGAGCCTATTAAACAGAATATTGGAGATCTTATAAGCGACACATATTAAGCTTATTCCTGTATAATTTGAGCATATTGTCACATCTCCTTTCTTGTGTGTAGGACAGATGATACTCCAATTCCAATCTTCTGGCATGGTTTCAATGGTCCAGATTTTTGTTATTAACTGGTACATACATTCAACAAAGTCTGGACTGGCTTTCTTCTTTAGTTCTGCCTGTATAAGATCTATTCATGGTGCTTTGTAATCCTTAGGCCTTTGTATGGCATTTCCTACTTCATCTAATGCTGGAGTAGGTTCATCAATGTCTGAATATACTTGATAAGTTTCCTGGCTAGTAACGTGTTGATCAAAAAATTCTTTATTCAGCAGTTCATCAAAATGTTCCACCCATCTATCATATATCATCCTCTTCACTTAGGAGCATTCCTTCTTTATTTTGACATAATATTGTTCTGGGCTGAAAGTCCTTTCTACTTTTGTTTGGTTTTTGATAGAAGGATTTGCTTTCATTGTTACTTCTGAGATGTTCCAATTCTTCAAGTCCATGTTCAATAAATATCTTCTTCTTTTGTTTGTGTACTCTTTTTTCCTCACTTCTGGCAGTTCTATATTCCTCCACTGCTTTCCAAGTGTGATTTCTTTGTTGCATACTTTTGTATCCGTTGTTTTTACTAATTGTTGCCCGTTTGCATTCTGCATCAAACCAGTCTTTATATGTTACTGTTTCTAATCTGTTTAATATTGTGCCACCTGTTTGTGTAATGGCAATTTTAAGAAAGGTCCACACCTCGTCAATATCATCATTGTCATCAGCATGTCTTGCTAAGTACTCGTTTAATTTTTCTCTGTATGCAGATGAAGTTTCAGGACTCTTCATTTTCTCACTATTAAATTTTCTAGCATAAGAACCTTACATTTTCCTTGCATTAAAAATCTGACTTCTAATCTTTGATATTAAAAGTTAGTGATCTGAATTTATATTAGCCCCTTTAAAAGCCCTTACATCCATTACATTAGATACGTGTTTTTCATCTATTAGAAGTGATCTATCTGATTGAAAGTTTGTCCATCAGGGGATCTCCATGTCATTTTATGTATGTCGTAAGGATTGAACAATGTACTCGCCTCCACCATGTTTTTAAAACATGCAAAATTTATAAATCTAATTCCATCATCATTGAATAAAGTATGTAAACTATACTTTCCAGTAATAGGTCTATACATCTCTCCTTGACCTATTTTTGCATTAAGATCCCCAATGATAATTTTTACATCTCTTTTTGGGCACTCCTCATACATCTGATTCAGATCTTCGTAGAAGTTATCCTTTTCATCATCATCTTTTTCTTCTGTTGGTGCATGTACACAGATGAGGCTGTAGTTAAAAAATAATCCTCTGACCCATATTTTACATATAGGTGTTTTGGCTTTAAAGTCTGTAACCAGATGTTTAATCTTCTTATTTACTATGAAGCCTGTTCCAAACATACGATGTTTCCTATCACAGCTATAAAAGAGAGTATTATGATTCTTTTTATCTTTTATTCCTTCACCTGTCCATCTTATATCTTGTACAGCAGTAATGTCCATCTTATATGAATCTAGTTCTTTTAATAGCATCTTCAGGACACCTGATTGATATAACGATAACACATTCCATGAGCCAACTCTCAAATCCTTTAATCCTTTGCAGTGTCATCCTTGGCAGATCGGTCCAGTTTTTACTTCCGTAGATTTCATAACAATGCTTTTTATTAGAGGTGAGGTTGTCAGCCCTACGCCCAACCCCCAGCAATCCTAGAGGGCCAATGTTTTTCTGTCAGGGTTGTCTCCCTTTGGTGACCAGTCCTGACTAAAGCGTCAGGAACTCGCTGTGCATGCTACATGTCTTAGCTGTCTAAGGCGTTGCCCAGGGGCCATGACATGGACATGCATGTATGGGACTTGGCAGGAATAAATAGCATATCCTGAGTTTTATCAGTACACATTTGTCAGCAAGCTGTGCACCCTCAGGGCCACATACTACCCCTTTGGCCCCCTGGGAGTGATTGTAGACAACTGAATTCTCATGTCGGGTGCGGCACCCGGTATGTAACCTCGTTTAGATTATTGCTGCATCCCTTGAAAGCCCAGCTTTGCACAGAAAGAATATGTGAAACAGAAGGAGTTTGACTACTGCACAATCAGACAGTAAATCTTCCTCTGTTCTGTCTTTGAACAAGTAATGTACAATACAAGTAATACTGCTAGCCCTGACATGTCAGTTGATTCATCAGGTTTCAACAAAACAAGCAAAACTGGATATAATTTGTGACACCAGTTGCTCTTCTATAACTGCTGACAAATCTTGAATGTAATGTTTAACATTATTATTGGATAACTGAACTGTTTGAAGTTTCTTCTTTGACCCTTCACCAAGCTCACAAGTTTCCATTTCCACTGCATGGCTGAATTAGGGTTTCTGTAGATGTATGGGCTTCTCCTCTAAGTGCAATATTGGAACGTGCTCTGTAGGTGACTTCATTATCAGTTTTTTAACTTTTCACAATAAGTGTTTGGCAGTTTGTGAATGTCTCAAGCTTAGACTGAGAAAAAAATTAATATCTTTGTCCTTACGTGCAGTGTGATTGTTGTAATGATGTTTACGAAGTTTGGCAGGTAGCATTGAACTGTGGTAACACTTTGCTGCTCCAGAGACAAATAGGAGTCATTATACCTTTTGATTTTTTTACTTTCTGCAGTTCTAGAACTGTCAGTACTGAATGACAGTTTAAAACATTGATATTCAATGACATTGTCAGTTACGTCTGTACTTGCTGTAATGGTGCTTAAATGTTTACTAGAAGTACCTCTTTTGAACCACTGATACATGATATATAAAGAGCAAATGAACATTAGTGTTACTGCACATTATTTCACTGACAATACTGTAGCTAATAAAAGTATCTACTTCAGTTCTCTTGTAGACTAATTATGATTCACTATATGAACTGCACACTGTGGGAACCACTGCAGTAGAGTTTAACTAACAGTTGTTTTAATTTGAATCCCATTGCTCCCAGATCATACAGGGAGGGAGATTTATTGTGTCCCAGAATTTAGGCAATTAATGGTCATGTTGCAAGTACAGTAATGCATGTGATGGCCATGTTGTCAGTGCTGCAGCCTTAGCCAAGCTGCATGTGTTCATTTGACAGTTATTGACGTGCAAAATGCATTCAGTTGAATAACAGTGTTTATTTTCAGTACAGCAATCTGTCAGGGTCTGGGCTTCATTTGTTTCTTGAAAACTCCTTGTAACACAAAACTTAAATGAAAGTTAGTTCACCATTGCTTCTCATGTCATAAATTACATTTGTTTCCAGAGACCAAAAACTTCTTCCCACAGCAAATGTTTCCTTATTATAACACAGCAATATCTAAGTATTTAAGAAAGGACTATTTATGACATCCATAACCATTAACCTATGCATAAATAATATTTACATCCCTAAAGTTGCATGAAAAAATGCCTAAAAAATTAGGTACCATTGTTATTATAAATGTGATACACATAAATTCCTTAAGATCTTGGCAGTGAAAATGAATGCTGAGGAGAGCAAACTACATAACACAGTTGTGAGCACAATGAAAGGTGTTGAAATGCAGCTGCTCCTGTGCTGACCACTGATGTATACTGAAATGTTATGTGCATCAGATGACAGGTTCATTTTTGGACAAAAATAAAATACAAAAACGTGTGTGTACCTTGGATAAGACATGTTTTATGTTAAGTATAAGAAAATAACGAATGTTGGTGTTGTGAAAGTCCCCATGCAGTTCGTGAAGTTTATGTGCATGACCTTAAAATTTGGAGTCTGGTGTGCAGTGAATGCACACAAATTCATAAAGGCCATGGGTTGTGAAGGAACAAATTGTAGCTGATGCATTCAGTTATAACATTTGGTTGATAATTCACAGTTTATGGTATCCTAGATCACCAGATTTCAATCAGAGCAAGTATTATTTTTAGCTCCCAATCTAAGGTTGAGTTTATGTGAACAATCCTCTTTCTTTACAGGCACCAAATGACAGTGTTTGATGAGATATTGCCAGTATTTTAAGAATATCTCCTTCTGTGTCAAACATTTTCATAATGTTATAGCTCTAGATGGAGGAGGTCAAGTGTTGAGCTTTTCTGTGGAATAATGCATTTCGAACTGCAAGGAAAGAGGATTGGACTGAGAACTCCTTGCAGGTGTTGACTTTGTATGTTATAATGACAGCTGTTGTGTGTTGTGACATAAATAATAGACACTGTGCATGTTATGGAGATTTTTCTGGACAGTGTGCATTCTTTGGACATAATGTTCAGAGGACAGACATATGAGTGTACCGCAACAGATAACAGGAGTATATGTTACCGTCAAAGTGCAATATTGATTCTTGTTTCTTTAACTGTGATTTTAACTGCATTGTTTATGTAATGTTGAGTGAGGGGGTTAATTTTTATTGCTTAAATTGAAGGGATCTGAAAACAAGCTGTCCACCTTTTGTTTGGAGAGTCTGAACAAAATTATGAACAGCCTCGGGATAGTCTGTTGTTTGGTCAGTACTGGAAACTGCCCTGCTGGGTAATGCTCAGGAGTGCTACCCCCACAATTAGAATGCTTGTTAACAAAGTTATTGTCCTGTATTAATCAGTCGACTATTGTTATAACCACGTTCTAATACGGATGGCCCAAAGTTCTTTGACTGCACGCTGTTCAGTTGTGGGGAAGTGTAGAAAAATATGGCAGTTGCCATTGTAGCTGTGAGGTGTGTGACAGTATAAGAAACAGCTGAGAGTATGTAATAGTATAGAAGTAATACTGTGAGATTTGAGGACCTGACAGGGTTGGTGCATTTGCAAGTCTGGGATGTGATGCCATGTTAGGTGTGTAGTTCTGACACTTTCAAAGGAGCAGTGCCTTTATCTTCAGGGTCCCCAGTCCAAGAAGAATAACCACTGCTTGTACATACAGTGTATTATATAGATACTGGTGATGAAGGTGGGGAAAGGAGAACATGGGTGATGAGCCAGTAGAGATGATAGTGATATTCAGTGAGTAGGGCTTAGGTGCACGAGTGCAGCTAGGGTGGGGCATGTAGTGGAGTCCAAGGGACAGCACAATAAAATATTGGAAAAGAAGAAATTTGATTTTCTGTGGGCATCAAATTTAAATTTTTGAGAGAAGTAAAAGTAAATTCAGTAAACAATTGCAATTTTTTTAAAGTGTATTATATCTCTCAGGGGCGGCCATCGTGAATGTTGGCCCCTGGCATTGAAATATCTAGCTATGCCACTGCCTAGGCATGTGGTTTACCCACACAGCATATAGGGTTGGGTGCAGACTTACCCACATTGTGAATACTGATATTTAATATCACCAATAGGTGTGCAAATAAGTGTGGAGCGTGATGCGAATATACTTTCACCACCCTCATTACCAACACTTATGTAATGCTGTAATGCTTTCTTCTTGGACTGCATGGACCTGAACTTGACAGCAGTACTGTCTTCAAAACACCAAGAATTACACACCCAACAATGCAGTGTTATGTCACAGAAGACTTGCATCATAATGCTGTGTGTTTATATTTAAGTAGTACCTGCCTTACACGTTCACCAAGTATGTGGCTGTACTGACAGAGGTTCATTGTAGTTTTTGTCAGACTATCCATGTGAGTAGGATATTATCATAAAATAGGACAACTTCTTTCAAGACAGTTAATGTACTTACTGCTCATGGCCATTGTGTGTTTGATGGTATGTATCGTGTGCATTTAAAAGATACCCCAGTTAAATACAAGTAAATGGATAAAAAATGATCACAAAACAAATCTGGGAAAAGGAATTCATATGTAATGCAAGATCATTTGAGAAATTCCAGAGAGCAAGTCAGCATATTGCATATTGTTGAATTCAGTGATAAATTATACTCTGTGTAATTATATTCAGAGGAAATGCCATGTCACATCATTCACCAAGTTCACAGAAACCTACCAGTGGTCCATATAAAGAGGAATCCATTCCACACCCTTCCATGCAGTTTGTACATGATCCAATGTAATATTTTTCTTTCTAAAGACACGTCACCTAGGTAATCTCCAATCCTCATGTTTTTGAGACAGAACTTCATATGCATTTCTCATTTCTTGTGTGTCAGATGCTTCCTTCATCTCCATCATCCTAATTGTGTCTATTGAAGAGTACAGATTACGAAACAGTTTCCTATAACCAACTGTCACTTCCTGTTAGATCCAAATATTCTCCTGAGTACTCTCTTCTTAGACACCCTGTGCCTTTGTTTGCCTTCTTCATGTGAGTGACCAAGTGTGACACCCATACAGAACAAATTAAAGTGTAGTTTTGTATGTTTCAGTTTTTATGTTTCTGAAGTAAGTAAATTAAAAGTGAAGTTTGCCCTCACCACACTGTGAAGGCAAGGTCAGAGGTATAGCTCTGCCCATTCTCAATCGAAATGGAGAGGTGAATTGTTAACTTCACATTTTGATTGCTTTACCGTCAGGGAAATAGCCCCTGATACCTATTGAATAAGAGGCTGGATGGGCCCCAGAGCAATTTTGGACGTTTTGGAGAAGAGAAAAAATTTCATGCATATACCAGGAATCCAACCCGGGTGTATTCAGCGCATACCTAGTCGCTATGCAGGCTGAGTTTCTCACATACTTCCTTACTTACTTATTTACTCACATATATTACATGGAGCAGAGTCCTTCTTGAGAAGCTAACCAGTTCTCAGCTAGTCAAGAAATTCCCCACATTTTATGGAACCCGAAGGTTCATTACTGCATTCACAAGTGCACGTCACCTATCCCTATCCAGAGCCAGACTGATCCAGTCCACACCCCCGTCCCACTTCCTGAAGGTCCATCTTAATATTATCCTCCCATCTATGCCGGGGTCTTTCAAGTGGGCTCATTCCCTCAGGTTTCCCCACCAAAACCCTGTATGCACCTCTCCTCCATACATGCTACATGCCCCGCCCATCTCCTTCTTCTCAAGTTGATCAACAGAATAATATTTGGTAAGGAATACAAATCATTAAGCTCCTCATTATGTAGTCTCAGTGTCTAGACAGCAAAAAACATTCTGAATGTTGAATGGTGGCAGGTATTCCCCAGGGATTTTGAACCCCTGCTCCTAAATATTCACTTTCTGAGTATCATAAATGTAACAGCAACATTCATTTTGTAAGAAGTCCTCTCCAAAGATAATTTTATTAGTGTATGTGATCAGTATATAAATTGTACAGGGTCAGCACAAACTCTGGGAACTCCTTGTTTTATTTGTGTCACATGCTCAATGCCAGCTTCAGGCCAGCAAATTCATGCATGCAAGTAACTGGTCACCTTACAGTATCAATGTATTTTTTTATAGCCACGAATCCCCGAGTTTTACATTTGCATGTAAAATATCTTAAAAACATGTAACAGTTTTAATTGATTAGATCAAACCCACGTATTGAAGAATTTCACTTCTTGATTGCTTGTTCATACAAATTCTGCACCCCCTCATTTTTTTCTTTGGAATTTGTTTTGCAGCATGGGAAGATTTTGGACCAGTTACTTTGACATGACCTGTAATGAGGTTCTTGTGAACATGTAATTGTGTTTTATTAGGATAGGTGCAGGGTTATCGAAGGTCATAGGTCCCATTTTTTAAACACGTGCTGTGAAAAAAAAAGACGTTGATATCATAAAACAAACAGTGTGGTATTAGGTGTTGGAAATGTACACCATGCTCTGCAATACATTCATTCTCTGATTTTCTCATGTTTCCTACATCTTGTTGATGAAGGATTTGTTCAGTGATACTTTAAATACACAGATGACTATTCTGTTTCAGTTCTTCTAATGTGTGCAGGTTGCTTTTATTCTCATTCTGTTTGAGAAACCACAGAGATGGAAATGCAGTGGTGTTAGATCCAGAGATCAAGAGGGCCACAAATTTCAAGTAATAATGCAATCATCAAAGAAGTTGCATTGTTGAATTTGCTATATTTGCCATAATCCCTTGTTTTTGTTCATCAACTTCAAACAAGGATATGAATTCATAATTAGTGTATGGTAGTCTCTGTGAAGGAAATGTGATTATTTTCTGTTGAAGAGACACCACAGAATACTACTGGCAGGTGTTGGTATTTCCAGCACGCCGTGCTCTGCTGTTTTGGCAGTTGACGTATCTGCTGATTTGAAACCATGCTTCGTTATTATTGAATGACATGTATATGATGTAGCTGAGGCTATAAAATCTTTGTAGCCTCGTGTGCATTTATGTGGAATAATCAACTGTGATTTGTAGTCTTTCTCAGTGTCTTGGATGGCTTAACACAGTTAGATGGATACTGTCCACAGTGTCATCACTTAACACTGAAGGTTAACCACACCATTTTTGGTCCTGCATGCTCATATCACAGAAGCAGCTCATCAGGGCCAATACTGTTGAATTGTTTGGCATAGACAAATTGTGAAATGCATCACTAAATTCATTCTTGCAAGTGAAATAAAATGAGATGTCTGGTGCTTTTCAACAGTGAAAACACATGCTTGTGAAAAAGCGTGTTTGAACTTTATCTGTTGAAACACTGGCATGAATCTTTTACAAAATAATGTAATCTGCACACATTCTACATTGGTCTAATAACAGCTGTATATTTTTTACAACTCACCTGAATTGTATTCAGTTCCAGTCATCAGGACATTGTTAAATAGGGGTTGTGTGAGTTTTTCAACCACACAGTGTATGTTAGCGCTGCAGGTTAGTACCTTCCTCTATACAGTTTCGAACTGATTGATATTTCATGCTTCACTGGCATTTGAAATCATTGTTTGAGGCACTGTTTTGTATTGTAACCGGTATATAAATCATGCACAGTTGGCACAGCTTTATAAATTTCTTGAATTACTGATGTATGCACTTGCTACTTGTTTCAGTATTTAAGTTAACGGGCTCTACAAGTTGACCAGTTTCTCTCGTACGTGAGTTTGCGTGCCTGAAGTTGGCATGGAGTTGAAACATATAACAAGTGCTCAGTAATAGGAGTGATTTATGAAGTGCCAGTTGCGCATGTTGTTGCAAGAACGGAGTTGAATGCATCCAATAAAGAGGGGGTATGATACTCCCTACATAAAGTAAAAAGAACAAAGGCTAAGTGGATTGGTCACATCTTACATAGGACATGCCTTCTAAAACACTTTATTGAAGGGTAGAAGGAAGGATTTGGGAAGACGAGGAAGACGACGTAAGCAGCTACTGGATGACCTTACAGAAACGTGGATACTGGAAATTGGAAGAGGAGGCACTATATCACACTCTTTGGTGAACCCACTCCAAAAGACTATTGACCTGTTGTAAGACAGACTACAGAATGAATAAATACAATATTCATGAGCTTTTTGACTTTCTAAGATATGTAGGTGTATTTGAAATATATTTTGTTATAATAAGTAATGGGCTGAACAGTGTAAGGAATTTGGGTTTGACTGCTGGCAGGGACAAGGTGTCACTTCTTCTAGACAGCATCCAGAGTGTCTCTGTTGCCTGCTTGTTATCCAGTAGGTGCTGGAAGTAATTATGGTTAGGACATGAAACTGACTACTGACCTTCACCTACAACATGAGAGCCGTGAGACAATTTACACTGCTGGTTGATATTTTCTGATTATTAAGGTATTCTATCCACATGTCTACTCACTTAGCTTGTTCTTCCAGTTCCTAATATAGTATCTGTGTAAATTTACTGCTAGGGAAAGTGTGTTTTTCTTAACAGTTTGCAAATTTGTGAAATGAAAAGAATAACTACGAAATCAGAGATCAGTTGAAGACCTTTCATCATATCTCAGCTGGAGCACAGTACTTGGGACGTGATCAGTGTATATTAGTCAACAATGTAGAATTGTAAACGGCAGTACGTTCAGTAGTCACAAATGAGATGACAGCACAAAAGTTTGATACAATTAATGTATGTGCCTGAAACACAAAAGAGTTACCCCTCCGGCAGTTCAAATTTCAGTCAAAATGTCGAATATTGACGCTGTGGATAGTGACCATGAAGAATGCTCTCTTCTGGATACGACATGTAGTGTGGTGGAAATGTGCCTACGTTGCAATAAACCCTGCTCCCATTTTCGGTTTAGATGTTGGAAACCGTAGGTTTATCCCAGACGTTTGCAAGTATATGCAAGGCTACATGGCGCCACATTTCACGAGACAGAATTCTTCAAGTGGTGGATAGTTTGTGGAGCCGAAGTACGTGAAAGTTACACGAATCCCAACGTATCTGACCCAATCCCGGAAACCATATTACTTTAAAAGACGTTTCGTAGCGACATCGATGCGCTGGTAATTGCAAAAATTTATATGTTAGTGCTTCGCGTTAGCGTCTGGAACAGTCGTCAGTTATCGGGTCTGATATTTAGAGGTGGCAACGCTGTTCGTCTACTGGGGGGTCAGAGCCCCTGAGCTTGAGGGTTGTCCCCTCCGTCGCAACCCTTGTAACGGAGAACAAGAAAAAACAGCTGACTAACAGGTGGAGTGGGCGCATAGCAACAGGCAGACAAGGCCAACCGAATGGAACAATGGGACGAACTGCAGTGTTGGTAAACATTAAGTTTTATTTTGTAAATAAATTCCCCCCTCCTGGAATCTTTCGTGCACCGTTTGCCTGTCATTTGCTCTCCCCTCCCGATCTTTCTCCTCATATTATTCCAGCTGCAGCCAATAGTCGCTCTGCTGTCAGTTGCACCAGCCCAGCTGACGACTAGTCTAGTCCCCAGCCGCAGAGTTCCCAACACCGCTTCAAGGCCGTTCCGCAGCGTCTGTTCAGGGAGAAGCGGTGAAAAAGGCAGCTGATTTTGAGCGCGGAAGGTTTAGCAACCTGCTCGTGCTCAGTTGTCAACAAGCTGTTCACAACCAGCATGCACTTCCCAGGTCACTGTGTGGTGTGATGTACGTAGAGGTATCATATTGCTACGGACGTAGATGGATTATGCCCGTTTCCTCGCCTGCTTGATGATTCGTAGCTACACGTGGTGAGTTATCTTTTGTGTTGACTTCCCACCCCGTGTAAAAAATTTCCGCTGTGTAGTGACAGCTATTTTAATGTGCTTGCGAAATGTTGTTTAATGGTCAATTACGAATTGTTACGCCGTTACATACCATTGCATTGTAACTGAGACACGATACAATTAATTATGAAATGTAATAGCAATGTTCATCTCAGCTGTTATTCGTTTGCTCCACGAATCAGCTGAGGACGGAGGGTTACTTTCGCCTGGTCCGGGTACAAGCCTACTGCAGAACGACCGTGTGGGAAGATAATCAGCTGTGCGACACCAGGCGTGTCTCGTCGCACGTCTCGCAAAATAAAAATGTCATGTAAACCTTTGTTTAAGAACGATAACAATTGGTCAACGGGAACTGTTATTACACAGTCGAGAAGCAACAAAATTTGATAGCGAAAGTAACGTGAGTGAATTTGCGTAAAGTAGAACGCTTCACCGGTCAAATTTATCTGGCTCGCGCCACGGCACGACTGTTGCTAGGGGGACAAGTTTTAAATATCTGTCTGTTTCGTTTTGACACTAATGTTATTGACGGTGTATGGGTGTGAGAGGGGATGTGTACGCGGTATTTTTATATAGCTGTGCGGATTCATACTTATTTTTCACACAGCCGATTATAGTCTCAAACATTGCCTAAATATCCTGAGTAGGCTTAATTTAGAACCTGTACGTATCAGTCGAGTGTTAAGTTTCTTGCAAGTGTTAGATTTACAGAAATGTGCCCTCACTATGACGTATGTTGTTGATCTGTGCATATAATTTCTAATAATATTGTTACTCAGATGTAACTTGTGTGTTTTACTAATGCAGTTTTAAGTTTGACTGTTCAGTATATTTGAATGCGGGCTGAAATTCAAAGAAACTTGTCGATCGATCCCTAATATATTAGGGATCGATGAGAGATTGAAAGGAAATCAAGTGTTGACCCATCTCGTAGAACACAATACACTGCCGCTGCAGATTTTTTTTTTTTTTTTTTTTTTTTTTTTTTTTTTTTTTTTTTTTTTTTTTTTTTTTTTTTTTATTTTTTTTTTGTGATTATTTTTTCATATTCCCTGTTAAATACATTACTGTTCTATCTTTTTTTATTTACATATTTT